>Ga0137435_1000135_pt1 | contig 27623 bp, 21 predicted proteins | sample EasRivERMGT100_2_FD_104904 | JGI IMG/M metagenome (GOLD analysis project Ga0137435, IMG submission 104904) | Soil microbial communities from meander-bound floodplain in the East River, Colorado, USA - East River MetaG ERMGT100_2 | ecosystem: Environmental > Terrestrial > Soil > Floodplain ... | reverse complement strand
TTATCTTTTATTTAAAAAGGCAGTTCTTTTAATGAGCCGAGGGGAACATTTAACTTATGAGGGTTTACAAAAAATAATAAATATTAGAGCTACTCTTAATAAAGGTTTAACTCTTGTTTTAAAAGAAGCTTTCCCTAATACTGTAGGAGTATTAAGACCTCGGTTGCCTGATAGTGCTCTTACATTGCACCCTCAATGGGTATCAGGTTTTGTAAGTGGTGATGGTAGTTTCACAGTAAGCATTAGGGAATCTAAGGTAAATAAAGCAGGCAGTCATGTAGTAATAATCTTTATAATAACCCAACATAATAGAGATGAATTATTACTAAAAAGCTTAGTTAAATTTTTTGAATGCGGTCATACTTATTTTTATAAGGATTACATTGAATTTAGATGTCAGTCTTTCAAAGATAATTATGAAAAAATTTTACCTTTATTTAAAAAATATCCCATCCTTGGTGTTAAATCTCAATATTTTACAGATTGAGCTAAGGTAGCAGAAATGATGAAAACTAAGGTTCATTTAACTAATGAAGGTTTGGACCTTATTCGTCAAATAAGAGCGGGTATTAATAAAGGTAGATACTAAATAAAATTTACTAACTTACGTAACCTAATATTATTAAGTTAAATATTAAAATTTATACGAGCATTCGAGCCTTAAATAATATATTTTTATTTTTACAAAATTTAAAATTTAAAATTTGGATCTAAAGTTGTTCTTTTTTCTAATTAGTACGATAAATTTAACTCCCATGGATGTATATGATAAAGTGCCTACAAAAGTAACTATTTGATTAGTTTTAATTCCTAAATTATCTATATTTATTTTATTATTTGAATTATTTAATATTTTTTTTATATCAGGTAGATCCTTTTCTGAGTATTATTTACTCCTACATGAATCTTTATCTACATTTGAATCTTATTTATTTGGAAGTCAACATTTGTTACCAGAAAAAGGCACAACCATAATAGATAGTTTTAATATTTTTATTCCAGAATCAATTTCAATTACAAATGATATATTGAAAATTACTTCTTCTGAAAATTTTTATTTACCACAAAACCTTTTAATTTTAAGTTCTTTAATTTCTTTTATTATTGGTGCTTTATTAGGACTATCTCAAATTAGAATAAAACGACTTCTAGCTTTTAGTGCTATTTCTCATATAGGGTTTTTACTTTTATCTTTATCTATAAATACAGAAATTTCAATTGAATCTTTCTTCTTCTATTTAATTCAATATACATTAACAAATCTTAATATTTTTTTAATATTATTGTCTTTTGGTGTTATATTAGATCCTTTATCTTATTTTAAAGGTTCATTAACAAATATTATTAAATTAGATAAAAATAATACTATTACTTATAATAAACAAAATAATGATAAGGGAGCAAACACTACACTTCCTTACTCTGAATTAGAATTAGATTTAAATAAAAATAATAGTGAAGGGTTAGCGAAAGATATTAATTTCATTTCTGAATTAAAAGGAGTATTTAATGTAAATCCTATTTTAAGTTTATCGTTAGCTATATGTCTTTTCTCACTTGGTGGTGTTCCTCCTCTTCTAGGTTTCTTTGCAAAACAACAGGTCCTTTATGCCTCAATATCTTCTGAATTTATATTCTTGTCTTTTGTAGCTATTATAATGAGTGTTATAAGTGCTTACTACTATCTTAAAATTATAAAAGTTTCACATTTTGAGAATGTATCTGATGTAAAATTTAAAGAGTCTTTATCCTTTTTTATTAATCATGCTATTATAAAAGATATAAACAATTTAGAATTAACCAAAGAAAATACAGAATATTCTTTAAATTTAGGTTCGAACCTAGATACAGAAATTCTTTCTAATGGAATTACTTTTTTAATTTCATTATTAACTTTAATTATAACTCTATTTATAATTAAACCTAATTTATTATTAAATAGCACTCACATTTTAGCTCTAAATATTTTTTATACTTAATATTTACCCAAGATGAGTTATCCTATTATAAATCCTACAATAATAACACTCTTTATATTTTTACCTGTTTTAATATTAATTTTATTAGGTTTAAACTTGTTATTATCTCCTTTTAATCCTGATCCTGAAAAAACTACAAGTTTCGAGTGTGGCTTCAGCCCGATTTACGGACAAACTAGAAATCCATTTCATATCCAATTTTATTTAGTAGCAATTTTATTTCTTGTGTTTGATCTCGAAATCTTTTTTTTAGTTCCCTTATCAATTTCATTAAATAAAATATCTTTATATGGATTTACAATTTTTTTAATTTTCTTCGTAGTTTTAACTATAGGGTTTGTTTACGAATTAGGTAATAAGGTTCTTGATTTTACAGATAAAGTTACTTCTTATAGTCAGCCAAATAGTTCGACACATAATAAAATTATAGGTTAAAAACATTTAATCTTTTTGTTTTAAAATTTAATATTAAAATTAAAAAAAAAATATTTTAATTGCAATTTAATTAGTAATTAATTTTTTTTATATAAAAGTTGGTACGTAAATGATCATCTTAAAGATCTTTAAAAGTTTATTGTGTAAATTATTACCTAGGTTTAAAAACAATTTATCAAATTTACATCTAATTAGACTAAGTTGTTTAGGTATTTTTTTTAAGTACATTATTAATAGATTTCATTTATAAGTTATATTATAAAGTTTTAGATTTTAGTAAAGTTAAAATAGTGGATCTTCTAGGGAATAAATCTTCTAGCTTTCAACAAATTTATAAAGGTCAAAATACTTTTTCTACGTTAAAACCTAATTTAAATTTTTCTAGACCTTATTCTACTTCTTCTAAAAAACCAAAATATTCTAATATATTTAATATTATTGATACTTCAAATAATAAACAAACTTAATTAATTGCACCTTTGTTTCTCTCTGGCTCTTCAGAAGGCGAACAAAAATCTCTGGTACTTTGAGGAACCAATTTATCCTCTAATATAGGTTACCCTAGATTTAATAGAATCGTTTCTAATATGGTTGAATTACCTAATTATGAATACTCTATAATAATTGGTTTATTACTTTCTGATGGTTATTTAAGAATAACTAAAGATAGTGTAAACGCTTTACTATGTTTAAGTCAATCTTTAAACCATTTTAAATATTTGTGATCAGTATTTAATGCTTTAGCTCACTATTGTGCTGTTTTACCTAAATGTAGAATTAAGAGAAGAAATCACCTGCAAACTTTTTAATTATCTTTCTATACTAGAACATTATTATGTTTTACAAATATTTTTAAATTTTCTATTTAGAAGGGAAGAAAATAGTGCCTTTAAATATATTTTAACTTTTAACACCAGTAGCATTGGCTCATTGAATCTGCGGAGACGGGTCAGTTCAACGGTATGGATTAATTTTATGTACAAATAGTTTTTCTTTACAAGATGTAGTACGTTTAATAAATGTATTAATTATTAAGTATAAGTTAGATTGCAACGTTAGAATAAAAAAACAAAACAATAAAATTGAATATATGATTTATATCCAAGAAAAATCTATGAATAAATTAAGAGAAATAGTAATGCCTTATATGGAATCTAGTATGCTTTACAAAATAAAAATGAATATTTCTCCAAACACAACTTATAATACTACAAAAAGAAGCTTGTCTAAATCAATAAAAATAACGGATACTTTAACAGGTATTACAACAACCTATTCTTCTATATTTAAAGCAGAGACTGCATTAAAAGCCGGAAATGGAAGTTTAAATTACTGTCTCAAAAATAATACTAGATTCAAACAAAGATATATTATAAAGTCACTTCCTCGTCCTTAAAATGAGTTCATTCTCCTCTCCTGAAGTTATTTACCTCAATTCTGATTTAGAAAAAGAAAGTATTTTAAAAGAAAATAAAGGTAAAATTAAAAATTTATTGTTTAACTACTATTATAATTATTTTCTTATTTTTTTTAACGTTTTAATTTTTTTAAATTTAGATTTTGCAATGTTATTTTCTACTTGAACAATTTTAACTAATTATTTGTATTATAAATATTTATTATATATTTTTATTTCTGGCAGCGAAGCTAATACTTTTTATTTATCTACTTTTTTTACCTATAGTACCTTTAATCTCATATAATCATTTAGAATTAAATAAAAACAAAAATATTATATTAGAACTTAAAAAATAAATCGGGAATTTATCGTTTTGTAAATAAAATCAATGGAAATTCTTACGTTGGATCAAGTATAAATTTAGGATCAAGATTTAAAGATCATCTTTATCGCTATGATAAAATTAAGGAAAATTCTATAATTTATAATGCATTTAAAAAATATGGCTTAGAAAATTTTAATTTTGAAATATTAGAATATTGTAAGCAAGATAGTTTAATTTTAAGATAACAATATTATTTAAATACTTTAGAGCCTTTATATAATAATTTAAAAGTTGCAGGTTCATCTTTAGGAAGAAAACACTCTGAAGAAACTAAAAATAAAATGAGAGGTAGAAAACATTCTGCTAAAGCAAAACTAAAAATAAGTTAAACAATGAAAGGATCTAAAGGTTCCTCAGTTGAATTAATTAATGTTACTACAAACGAAAAATTATTGTTTAGTTCTATCAGGCAGGCAGAGGCTTAATTAAAAACAGGGACTGGTACTTTAAATTATTGTTTAAATAATAATAAATTATATAAAAAATTATGAAAAATTATTAAAATATAAAATTATTAATAACAGAATGATTTGACTCGATATTTTATTTTGTTCTTTTATTTTTATTTTTATGTTTATCTTTTATTTTTATTTTTCTATAAAATCTTTACTTAACTATAAATTTCATTCTATCTTTATTAAAGGTTTAATAAAATATGGTTATTCTAATTTTAAACTTGAAATTTTAGAATATTGTGAACCTAATAGATGCTTGGAAATAGAAAAAAATTATATTTTTTTTAATTAAATTAAAAACTAAAAGTTATAAAAGCAGTAAATGTTTCATTAATCTTTTAACCATCACCTGAGCAAAAAAAAATAATTTAGGAAAATAATATTGTTCCACTATACCTTTACAATTAAGATAAAACAGTTTTAATGGTTACTTAACCTTCACTTAAATATTTTTGTAAAGGAACAAGTTATACTACAATGTGAGTTTATATGAAAACCGGTAAAATCTTCTTAATGAGTTTATTTTGTTTCGAGAATTATTAAATACTGATAAGTCTTTTCAAATAGAATTATTCTCAATAAAATAAAATTTAAAGGATTTTCTAAAAAGAAGAGAGAAGAGGGAATACATTTGGAAAAAAATCATAATAAGAACTTTCTCCTATAAAAAAAGTAATTTAATTTACAATTACTAACACAATAACAGGGGAAATAAAAGAATTTCCAACAATTAATTCCACAAGCGAATACTCAAGAAAAATTGGCTCATTACTTAGTTTTATCGATTATCTAAAATGGTTGAGGGTTAAAATTTAACGTATAAAGAATGGATAAAACATAAACCTAAATATAAAGCTGAATAATAATTAAACAAAAAATCAAATAGTGATTAAGGTTTTTTTAAATAAAAATAATTTAAAGTTAGAGGTTTATTAATAAAATTTTTCATTTCTCAGTTATTTTATTTGAGTTTATTAAGTTAAATATTTTTATTAATTACCCATTAGAAACATTTAATAAATTTTCAAGATCAACCCTTTTTTTTTAATTAATTCTATATAAAAGTTGGTACGTAAATTTGACTTTAAAGCATATAAAAAGTTTATTGAAAAATAAATTTAAAAAGTTTATTTTCCTAGTTTAAAATTTTAAATAAAAAATATTTTTGTTTTTAATTATTTAATACTCTCTCTTTGTCTCTTTGTCTCTTTGTCTATTTGTCTCTTTGTCTATTTGTCTCTTTGATAAATTCAAATTTATTTTTAATATTTTACTTATAAATTTTCTAACTTGTTCCCTTAACAGTATCTTAAAAAAAAATATCTTACTACGGTTTTAGTATTTTCTTGAATTCTTTATAATTATAACATTAGGTTTTTTTTATTAATTAGGTCATAAAAATTTAGACTTTAATCATAGAGATTAAATAAAAAAAAAATAGAAATTTAAAAATATAAAAAATAAGTTATAAAAAAATATATAATTTTAAAAATTTAATATATAAATTTAAATTTTATAAGTTAAAATTTTTAATTATATTTTTAAGTTTATTTAAAAATTGGTACGTAAATCTAAAATTTTATTTTAAAAGGTTAGTTTTTATTTTTATGTTAATGTTTATTCTTATTTTGTTTTTTTTTTATTTTCTTTTTCTCCTACTCTTACTCTTATTCTTATTCTTATTCTTATTCTTATTCTTATTCTTAATTTGACTCTTACTTTTCTTTTTCTTTACTTTTTCTTAACTTTTACGTTTACTTTTACATTTATTTTTACTACTTTTTTTCTAGTTCAATATAATTTTTCTGTGTGCTGTGATACACCAGCATATTTTTATTACTTTTATTTTTATTACTTTTATTTTTATTACTTTTATTTTTATTACTTTTATTTTTATTACTTTTATTTTTATGCTAACTATTTTTTGTTATGTTTAATAGCTAATTTTAATTTTATACAAAATTATCTTACTCCTATTATTACTAGACTAAATTTTATCTTATACTTAAATCTAAAAAAAGTATTTTAAAAATTTTATAAAAATTTAAATATTTTCACTAAATTTAAAAACAAAGACTTAATTAAAATAAAATATTAAAAAAAAATTTTTAAGGCCAGTTATAAAATTAAATTTTAAAATAACTATATATTATTAATTAAACTAATATGTAAATAATTTAATAAACTTAAAAAAAAATATTAATGCAGCATTATATTTTGAATAATTTAATTAAACAAAATTTAAATTCAATTAAAAATTTAAATTCAATTAAAAATATAAAAGAAGAGAAGAAAGTAGGCATAAAATTTATAATTAATAAGTCATAAGGCAGAAGGCAATCTTTTCTTTACTTTACTTTTCTTTACTTTTCTTTACTTTTCCCAATCTTTTTTTTTAACTAAAATTTAGATCTTTTTTCCTCGATCTCGAGTTTTTTAAAGAGAAATTTAAACTATAATATTCAAATAATCAGGTCATTGATTTAAAAACAATATAACAAAATTAATTATAAACTCAAAATATTTATTTATTTTTTTTTTTAATTTTCTTTTTGTTATTTTATATTTTATATTTTTTGTGCTTGTTCTATAATAACTATAGCATCAAACCACAGCATAAAAAATTTTTTTAATAAATAAGTATAAATTTAAATTTCTATTTATAAAATACTTAAATATTAAATAGGACTAAGACTATTTTTTTTTTACGTCAAATAGATACCTTAAATTTGGTAACTTTATTTTAGTATTTTGTGCTATATACATTTTTTTATTTGAAATTATTTACATACTTCGATACTTCTAAATTTTGCAGTAAATATTAAAAATAATACTTTAATATTTATAAAAAAACATTATTTTTTTTTTTTTAAATTTTTCATAACTTAATAATTTATTGTTAAACTATTTATATTTATATCTATACTTGAAAATCAAATTTTCAATGATTTTAAGAAAGTATAAATAGTATTAAATCAATCATATTTAACTAAATTAATAATAACTTAATTCTTTATTAAAAATTTTTTATTCTTATTTAATCTGTACTTTTTTGGTATAGATTTTAAAAAAAAAATTATATTAATTAGTAGAATTTTGTTTAATATTTTTTTTTAATGTTAAACGTCCCTGTTCTTTTGGAAAGGGAATAAAAGTAAAGTAAGATTTTTTTTCTACCTCTACCTAAAAGATAATGTTACTTTTTGTCTCATCTTTTTTTTTCTCTTAAAAATTTAAAATTTAAATTTTAAATAGTAAATGATCTTAACTTCATATAACTACTAAAATTTAATAAGAATTGCGAAAAACATTAACTATTAAGTTTATTAGATTATTTAATTTAAATCTTATTTTAATAATTATATATATGAGAATTTTAAAGCAAAATCCTTTATTAAGGCTTTTTAATTCCTATTTAGTAGATTCGCCTCAACCTTCTAATATTTCTTATATGTGAAATTTTGGTTCTTTATTAGCTTTATGTTTAGGAATTCAAATAGTAACAGGAATATTTTTAGTTATGCATTACGCCCCCACTGTTGACTTAGCTTTTAATTCTGTTGAGCATATCATGCGTGAAGTAAACTATGGTTGGCTAATAAGATATACACATGCAAACGTTGCGTCATTCTTTTTTATTTTTGTGTATGCTCATATTGGAAGAGGACTTTACTATAATTCTTATAAAAGTCCAAGAGTAGCTCCTTGATCAATAGGAGTGATTATTTTAGTTCTTATGATGGCTACTTTAGCTGTGGCCTATCTTAATTCAGATTTTATTTTTAATTTTAATCCTAATATTTGTCTGAATAGTTCTTTAGCATTTATTTCTCCTAGAATTAAAGCTAATTTAAGGATAGGGCCTCATTCAAAATAATTTTTAGATATTTTAATTGGAGGTTTATTAGGTGATTGGTGAGGTCAAAAATATTCTAATAAAGATTGTATAAGTTATAGGTTTCAAATTGATCAATCAGGTAATAATTTCAATTACCTTAAAAGCCTATCCAAAACTTTATTTGAGTTAGGTTATTGTAGTACTTCTGAATTAAAAAATATTTCAAGAGATCTACCTAAATTTAGACTTACTTTGTATACTTTTTCAAATCTTGATTGAGTATATGAGGGGTTTTATATACAAAATAATTTAGATTCTTCTACCAAAACAAAAGTTATTCCTAGTTGAATAGCAGATTTTTTAACTCCTATTTCTTTAGCGCATTGAATAATGCAAGATGGTTCTAGACAAAAGAAACAGGGTATTAATATCGCAACAAATTCTTTTACTCACGCTGAATGTTGTTTCCTTGCTGAATTATTCACTAAAAATTTTAACCTAAAAACATCTGTAATAAAAACTGGAACTTTGGATCAATGGAGAATTTCGATTTGAAAACAATCTATGGATGATTTAGTAGATATTGTTGGACCTTTTATAGTACCTTCAATGCACTATAAATTTGAAGGATACTTACCATTAAAAAAAAATAATTTATATTTATTCTTATTTTAACAAAAAATTTAATTAAAGTTAAAAGTTTTTGTTGTTTTATTCTTTTTTTAAGATCAACCCTTTTGCCTAAGTCGCCCTAAAATTTAAATACAGTTATTAGATATCTCTAAACCTTTAAAATTAAAAAAAAAAGATATCTAAAAATAAAAATATTTGCTATACTTATTCAGCAAAATTTAAAATTAAAAAAAAATCTATATTTTTGATAACGGTTAAATTATTAAAAAAAAATACTAGACCGTCACTTAAATTTAAAAAGTGCTACAGATTGGATCAAAAATAAGTATTTAAGTTTTATACTTAAATGTACAATCGAACTGGGAATTAAAAATATAATAAAAATTTTAATCCCTTAAAGACAGCTTTTCTTGGTTATGTTTTACCTTACGGTCAAATGAGTTTATGAGGTGCAACTGTTATTACTAATTTATTATCTGCTATTCCTTGAATTGGTGTAGATTTTGTTGAATTCAAAAATACTTTGTTTAATTTAAATTTTTTTTTAATAATATCTTGTTTAATTTGTTACTTTAAAAAATATTCTTTAATAATGTCTAATATAAATACTATTGGATCTGTAAATACAAAAGGTTTAAGAGGTCAAAAAACTAGCTCAGATATTGATAAAGCTTATGCTTTAAATATTCCTTTTTCTTTTTTATCTATGTTAATGGGATTAATTGCCTTTTTATTAATATATAAAATTTTAATTAATTTTATTGGAGATTATAGTTTTAATTTATTTAATCTTAATTTTAATAATACATCTTTGGTTGTTTGAGGTAGTATAATTAGTTCAGGAGTTGGGCAAGGTAAAAATAGTAAAATTGTTCAATCAATGTATTCTTTAACAAATTATCAACAATCTGTATTAATAGGATTAATGTTATCTGATGCCTGATTTAATAAAGCCTCAAATAAAAGTGTTAATCTTAGATTTGGATTTAGTCAATCATTAGATAAATTTGAATATTTTTTTAATATATTTAAAATATTTTGTAACATCATTACTAATTTTCCATATCTTAGAATTAGAAAGAGATCTGGTAAAACTACTTATGCTTTGGAATTTTATACACGAAGTTTACCTTGTTTAAATAAATATTATTTATTGTTTTATAAAGATTTAATAAAAATTATTAAGATTGAACTATTTCATTATTTCAATCCAATAGTTTTAGCTCATTGAATCTGTGGTGATGGAAAATATTCTAAATCAGGAGGATTAATTTTATGTACAGATTCTTTTACTTTAAATGAAGTTATATTATTAATTAATATATTAATTATTAAATTTGAATTAGATTGTACAATTCACCTAAATAAACCAGGTAGTTATAGAATTTATATTAAAAAAAGTTCTATGAATAAATTACAAGAATTAGTTTCACCTCATTTTGTTCAAAGTATGTTATATAAAATTCATTTATCTTAAAATTAGTTTATTCATTCTTTTTTTTTATTAAAAAAAACTAATAAAATTTAAAATTTATTAGTAATTAAACTTTAGTTTTAGTATACTTTTTGATGGTTATATTTCTATTACTAATTATAAAGGTTATATAAGATTACAATTAATAATTTCTTTAGATATAAGTTAATTAAATTTATTAAATTATATTCAATCTGTATTAAAAATAGGAAGAGTTAATATTTATCCTAATTTAAATACAGTAAAATATACTATATCTAGAGTTGATTTACAAGAAATATTTTTTCCTTTAATAATTTTTCATAATTTATTTTTTCTTACTGATACAAGAAGATCTCAATTTAATCTAGCATTTTATATTTTAAAAAATAATTTAAATATGTTTTCAGATATTTCAAATATAAAAGTTACTAGTTTTAATACTTTACCTACAACTGCTTTAGATTATACACTATTACCTTTCTTTTTAAATTGAATAGTTGGTTTTACTATCTCAGAAGGATCTTTTTTTAATAAAAATAATGGATTTTTTTGTTTTTCACTTAGACAAAGATCGCATCCTAATTTATTTGAAGCATTTAAAATTGTTTTTAATACTCAAGTAAAAATATCTAATGATTCTCAATATTCAATGTTTATTGTATCATCTAAAAAAGATATTCAAACTGTAATAAAATTTTTTTCATCTTCTAATTTACATCCTTTATTAGGTAATAAACTAATTCAATATAATAAATGATTAGAAGGATTAAAATCTAGTTCTAGATATTGTAATCTTCAATTTCCAATTTAAATTAAAATATATAAAATGAGTTCCGTTAAGTAGTAATACTTAAATGAAAACAGGGTGAATTGCAAGGAAATCCTATTAATATTTTTCCTCCTGAAAAATAGGATAATTTGCAGCGAAGCATAAAATAGTACAATAGTACAATTAAAGTTTTATGAACGTTCAACGACTAATTAGTGAGCAGTACTAGCAATAATCTAAACACGAGCGCCCAGGTACTTAAAATAAATTTAAGTATATGACATAGTTTAAACTTATTAGTAATAATAAGAAAATAAAATTAAATGTTTTATTGATAATATATATTGTCGTTTGAGGTGGTTTTTCAGTAGGTAATGCTACATTAAATAGATTCTTCTCTTTACACTATCTATTACCTTTTGTCTTAGCTGCTTTAGCAATTATTCATATGCTTACACTTCACGAACACGGATCTTCTAATCCTTTAGGTATTTCAAGTAATTTAGATAAAACAGCAATGCATCCTTATTTTATATTCAAAGATCTTGTAACCATTTATCTTTTCTTTTTAGTTTTAGCTATTATTGTTACTCAATATCCTAATTTACTTGGTCATAGTGATAATTATATTCCAGCTAATCCAATGTCTACGCCTGCTTCAATTGTTCCAGAATGATAAAAAAAATAGGTGTCATTCTAAAACTGTGCTAAATGCTTAGAGTTTAAATTATAAATAGATTACTTTTTTTAAAATGAAATTTTTTTTAATAATATTAATTTTAAACGAAGTTAAAATGTCTATTTATTTAAAAATAAGCAACATTTCTTATTTGACTTATCATGTGTAAGTTAAAAAAAAAATAATTAAGAATATTGTTCAGAGACTATAACATAGTATGTTATTTTTGTATAACCAAATAACTAAATATATAGCCCGATAAAGACCTATTTAATTTTATTTCTTCATTAATTTTATTTTTTTCCGCTAAAACTACCAAAGGTATTAAGCGACTTTCTAAACAGGAACGAGATAGCATAAAAATAGATAAAAATACAAATGAAGCCTTAACAGGTATGATGTTAAGTGATGGTCATATTTCCCAAAGATCACCTAAAAGTAATGCTAGATTTGTTTTTGCACAATCTGGAAAACCTGAAAAAAGGGAATATTTTAATTTAGTTTTATCTTTAATGTTACCCTTTTGTACAATAGGTTATGTTCCTTATTCTAAATTTTGAAAAGATTCAAGACATAATGTTGAATATAGTAGTATATCTTTAACTACTATGCAATTACCATGTTTTATTGAATTAAGGTCTATTTGATACTTAGATAAAGTAAAAATAGTTCCTTCTAATATTACAGATTTACTTACTCCTATTGCCTTAGCACATTGAATCATGGGAGACGGAAGTAAACACAATGAAGGTTTACATCTTAGTGTTTACTCTTTCTCAAAATCTGATGTAGATTTATTGGTTAGTGCTTTAACTAATAAATTTAATCTTTCTTGTTCTTTGCATAATACAGATAAAGGCTCTAGAATATATATTAATAAATCATCCACAAATATTTTAAGACCTTTAATTGTAGAACATTTTGTTCCATCTATGAAATATAAATTAGGAATTTAAAATTTAAAGACCTTTTACCTTTCTATGCTATACTAAGATCTATTCCTAATAAATTGTTAGGAGTTTTAGCTATGTTTGCCTCTTTATTAATATTATTAGTTCTACCTATAACAGATACTTCAAGAATAAGAGGTATTACATTTAGGCCAATAATGAAATTCTTCTTTTGACTACTAGTTGTTGACTTTTTTATTCTAATGTGGATAGGAAGTGAACATCCTAATTCTCCATTTGTTGAAGTGGGTCAATTTGCTACTCTAATTTATTTTTCTTGATTTTTAATTTTAGTTCCAAGTATAGGTATAATTGAAAATAGTTTATTTGATATAGCATTACATCAATCAAAAAGAACTACTTCAAATGTCAGCTACAATAAAAACTAATTATGCTAAACTTTTTTTTATAAATTATCCTATAATAAATTCTAAAATAAAAAGATTTTATAGTACTAGTTCGATAAAATTAATTTATTTAGAACAAAAAGAATACATTAATCCTAATTGAATAATTGGTATAAAAGACGCAGATGGTTCGTTTAATGTTTCGGTTGCGAAAAGTAAAATAAATTGGTTGAAATGTTCAAGTAAAATTTTCAATCGTAGCCGAAATTAATTCTGCTAACATAATAATATTAGAAAATATTTATACAATTTTTGACAATGTTGGTAAAATAAATAAATAAAACTAATAATGCTTATAAATTAGTAATTCAAGGTATCAATAATTGTTCTAAAGTTTTAAATCATTTAGAAAATTATCCTTTATTGACTTATAAATTAGTTAAATATTTAATTTGATGTAAAATATTTAATCTTATTTTAAATAAAAAGCATTTAACTCATTCAGGTTTATTTAAATTTTATAGGTTATAAATATTTTATTTCCTAAAGGATTAAGTACTTTATTATAAATTAATTATTCTATTCCTAATAATATTAAACTTAAAATACTCTAATATAAACCAGAATTAACTAAAATTAATTTACATTGATTAACTGGTTTTTATAAATGGTGATGGTTACTTTGCTCATGGTTTAAATATGAAAACTAAATATATTGATCCTCAATTCAGAGTAAGTCAAGAAAATAAAAGTTTAATAGTTTTAAATAAAATTAAAACTTTCTTAGGTATAGGTGAAGTTGATTAAGATGATTATAAATTGAATACCTCTTCCTCTACTTATGTTTTAAATGGAATAAATAATCTAAACAATTTTATTAATAAATTATCTTCTTCTTCTTGTCAATTTTACGGAGTTAAATATTTAGATTATAATGATTGGTGTAAAATAATTTCAATTCTCAAAAATAATGAACATTAACTCCAGAAGGTTACACTAAAATTAAAACTATCACGCTAAATATAAATAGTAGGAGAAGTATTTATGAGTAGTCAATAAAAAAAAATATTTTTATTTATAGGTAGGATATAGGTTTTAAAAATAAAAGTTTAATTTTCACGATTTATAATAATTTATACTTAAAAAAAAATTATAATATTACAAAAATTTTTATAATATAAATCCTAATTTAAAAATCTTTTAAAATTTAAAAAAAAATAGTTTATAGTTTTTATTAACTTATTATCTATTATCTAATCTCTAATCTCTAATCTCTTAAATTTTTTTGTAAAGTGTTTAGGCATGGATAAAGCTTGAATAAACAACCTCAGCATTATAAAAAATTAAAAAACACTTTTTTAAAATACCAAAAAGATTTGGCTAACAAGAGGCATATATGTTTCTAATTTAAAACTTAAAAATAAAATTTATTGTTCCTGTGCTAAAGGTGCTAAAGGTGCTACAGATGCTACAAGTTGTAGGGAATAGCACACCAACCCAGTATATTTATTTTGTTTTTTCAAATATTTATAAATAAACCTAAACTTCAAGGCACTAATAAATATTAACTTTTTTAATTAATTAACTAATAAAAAAAAGTAAATAATACTATTAACAAAAATTTTAAGTTTATAAATCAATAATTATCAAAGTTTTTTATTATTGATAAATTATATATTATGATTTATATAATATTAGATCATTTTTTTAACTATAACCAAATTTTCAATTATTATCATCTTTTTTTTTTAATTTTACTATAATTATATTTTAATTTAGTTATATTAACTATATTTGGGCTAGATTTAAATTTATATTAAATCTAATATTTTTTTTTTTAAAATAAAAATAAAAGATAAACATAAAAATAAAAGATAAACATAAAAATAAAAGATAAACATAAAAATATTATGATATATTTATAGTTTTTTTAAATTCTTGTAAAATTAAGCAATAACTTTCTAATTATCTAATTATTTATTTAAAAATAAATGTTAAATAGTATTAAACTTAATAATAAACTAATACTAAATACTAAGTACTAAGTTCAAAGTACTAAATACTAAGAAGATGTGTGCTTTGGTTTGGTTAAGACACAGGTTTCTATAATCTATAGAAAGCGGGACTCAGCCAGTCTAGCAATTTTTTTTTTATTTTTCCATAAATATAAAAATATAGTTAAATGTAAGAAATTGAAGAATATTCAAATTAAAATTTAAATATTACTAAGATTCTTCAAAAATATGTTTTAGTGTAAAATCTATTTTTAATTAAATTTTAATCTAGTTTTTAAATTTATTAAAATTTCAATTCTAAATAAGGTAGAATACTGATAGAATAAAACTAGAATTTATTTTTTAAGCTTAAAACAAAAAAATTTTAATCTTTAATCAAATAAAATTATATTTTATTTTTGGTTTTTTTTTTTAATAATAAATTTTTGTGATATAGCACAAAATCAAATTATAGACTTAATAGATAGAAAGAATATAAAAAAAAGATAATTATAAATAAAAACAAAATAAAAAAAAATCATCTTTTTCTAGCTTTTTCTAGCTTTTTCTAGCTTTTTCTAGCTTTTTCTAGCTTTTTCTAGCTTTTTCTAGCTTCTATTTTTTTTTTAATATATTATTAATTTGATTAGAATTAGGTTTTCTGTTTTATTTAAACTTTAAATTTAAATCTGTTCCGTACAGTTGGAACAAGGAAAATAAAAAAATATAAAGATGATAAAAATTTTTAATTTTAAAGATAACTATAATTTAATTAATAATAAATTTGTGAATCTATTAAAAAATATAAAAACTTCTTATTTAGGTTTTAATAACACAAAATTAGGATTAACTAAAAATTTTTTTATTTCTAACAATAGATTTAATTCTTCTATTTTTTACTTAAAAACTAAGGGTGTTAAATTTTTTTCTACTTCTTTCCCTATTTATTCTTCTAATTCAATAGGAAAAGGAGATGTAGTTTCTAATTTACATTCAACATTGGCTTTTGAAAAAACATTAGGAGTGGAAAGATATAAATTCCAATCCTTTCCTTTTCATTTAGTAGAACAATCACCTTGACCAATACTTACAAGTTTTACATTATTCCTTATGGCTTGCTCAGCTGTATTGTATTTTCAAGGTTTTTTCTTAGGAGGAGAACTTTTATCTTTAGGTTTTGTTTTAACAGCTAGTGCTATGGCTCTATGGTTTAGAGATTGCGTTATAGAAGGTACCTATTTAGGAGACCATACAAGTCAAGTTCAAGCTGGACTTAATTTAGGTGTTATTCTATTTATTGTATCTGAGTGCTTAGCTTTCTTTTCTGTTTTTTGGGCTTATTTCCATTCAAGTTTAGCGCCTGCAATTGAAATTGCATCATGACCACCAATGGGAATTATAACACCAGATCCTTTCACTATCCCATTATTAAATACAATTTTACTTCTATCTAGTGGTGCATTTATAACTTGAGCTCATCATGCTTTAATTCAAGGTAACCGAAAAGGTGCAATATTAGGTACATTAATTACTTTAGTACTTGCCATAATATTCACAGGTTTTCAAGTTTTTGAATACTTAGAATCAAGCTTTTCTTTTGCCGATTCTGTTTTTGGAACGGTTTTTTTTGCTTCAACCGGATTGCATGGGGCTCATGTGATTGTAGGTACAATTTTCATTACAGTAGGTTTCATTAGAATTATTAACTACCATCTTACGGATAGTCACCACCTTGGATTTGAAGCGTCAATTTTATATTGACATTTTGTAGATGTTGTTTGAATTTTTCTGTTTATTGTTGTATATTATTGGGGATGTTAGTAATGCTTTACTAAATAATTTAAACTCATGTTCAGATCTTATTTATAATGATAATTTAAATGATATTTTAGTTGCAAATCTAATACCTTTTAAATTTTAATCTAATGCTGATGTTTTGAAAAAAAAAATAATGTTTGAAAATAAAAAAAAATCTGGAGTATATCGTTGAGTAATTAATATTAATGGAAAACTTATATAGGTTCAGCTATAGATTTAAGTAATAGAATAATTAGATACTATAATTACAAAGAAATATCAGATAGGCGAAAAAATTTGTTAATTCATAAAGCCTTATTAAAATACGGTTACTCAAATTTCACATTAGAAATATTAGAATATTGTTCCAAAGATGAAATTATAAATAAATAACAGTATTTTTTAAATAAATTTAAACCTGAATATAATATTTTACAAAAAGCTGGATCTTCCTTAGGCTTTAAACATAAACTTGAAACTATTAAAAAAATTGAAAGAAATTCAACTAAAAATTCATGAGTCAAAAGAACATTTAGAAAATAAAAATAAAATCTAATCCAAACTCAAAAAAAATAAATTTAATAAATATAGAAACAAAAGAAGTTTTTAGTTTTTATTCAATAAAACGAGAGAGATGCAGCAAGAAAATTAAAAACTGAATTTTCTTATTCTGAAGGTTTATTAGAGCAAGTTTAAGTAAATGTTTAAAAAACAATATTTTATTTAAAAATAAATACAAAGTAGTCTCTAGAAAATAAAAAATAATTATTTTAATTCTCTTTTTTTGATTCTTATAGATGAAAATTGTTTAATTAATTATAGGTTAGTAACACGAATGTTATTAATAACTTACAAATTTCAGATTTTAATAGTTGAGATTTGTAAAAACTTCTTTTCAAGATTAACCCTTTTTTTAATATTCTTTATATTCTTTATAAAATATAAAATTAATAATTTTTATATTTTTTTAATTTGTTGTATAAATATTATGCTTTTTTGCTACTTTATCTAATTTTTATTTAAAAATTTAAATTTAAATAAAATTTAAAAACAATCCCTTTAAATCATTTTTTAAATGTTGTATTAATCTTCTAATGCATGTAATAGTTGGTACAAATTTTACATGAAATGCACGTAATAGTTGGTACAATATTTATTATTGTAGGGTTTATTAGAATAATAAATTACCATTTAACAGATAGCCATCATCTAGGTTATGAAGCAGCTATATTATACCGAGACTTTGAAGATGTTGTATGGATCTTTTTATTTATTTGTGTTTACTATTGAGGTTGCTAATTATTATTTAAATTATTTTTATTGTTTAAATTTTAATTTCTATGAACAATCTTTTATGTTTTATCCTTTTATCTTACCTTTACTAAATAAAAAACGTAAATTCTATTCAACTAATACTAATAAAAATTTAGAAATAAAAAAATTTAAACCCTTGATTCATTACGGGTTTAACCGATGGCGACGGAAGCTTTAGTCTTTAGTGCAAGTATAACTAAGTCTAGTGCATATTCTATAGGATGGCAAGTAGTAATTAACTATGATCTTATAGCTAGTGTAAATCCTTATAATTTAAAATGTTACAAGAAATAAATAAAATATTTGGATCTATAGGAAAATTTAGACAAATACTGGTGTATATGAATTAAAATTTCAAGGAGTTAAAATTTTTTTTAATAATTAAAATAATTTTTATAATTACCCTTTAATGACTTATAAAGTTGTTTATTTTAAAATATGGTGTAAAATTTTGGATCTAATGCAAGAAAAAGCACATAATAATCTGTTAGGGTTAGACAAAATATTAAGTTGAAAGTCTTTATTTAAAAAGGTCTTTCTAATACTTTAATAGAATCCTTTCCTAATGTAATAGTACCAGATATTCCTCCTTATTTACCTGATCTAAATAAAATTAATTTTTATTGGTTAGTAGGATTTATAAACTCTGATGGATTTTTTAGTCCAGGAGTTAAAAAAAGTCACTTGAGGTCAGACGGGTTATACTTGAAGACCTAAGGTTAGAATAACTCAGGATGATATTAGTAAAGTTGTATTAGATCAAATAATAAAACTATTAAGCTTTGGGGTTATACTCCAAGATGGTTCAGGTAGAACAACTTCAACTCTTGTAATTCAAGGTATTGATCAAGTATATGATTTTCTTTTTTCTTTTTGTTCTTTTTTCTTTTTAATTTTTTCTTTTTTCTTTTTTCTTTTGTATTTTTTCTTTGTTCTTTTTTCTTTTTTCTTTTTTCTTTTTTCTTTGTTCTTTTGAAAATAAAAGAAATTAAATTTAATGGATCTAAAGCTCTAGATTATAAAGATTTTTGTAAAGTAGTAGAAATTGTTAAAAATAAACAACATAAAAAAATTGAAGGGATGAATAAAATACTTTCTATTGTAGAAGGGATGAATTCTAAAAGATGATAAAAATTTAGTCTTCAACTATACCTTTAATTAATATTAAAGATACTTCTAAAATATTTTTAAATTTCTACTTATTTACTTTTTAAAATTTTAACTTCTAATAAAGGAAATCATATATTAAATTACTTTCGAATTGTTAATATAACTACTAAAACTACATAAAAAGTAAGAAAAAGATGTAAAATATAGTCCAGTTTAAAAAAAAGATGAGAAAAATATTTTAAAAGATTTAAAACAATTCATTTTTTTGTGGTCTTGTGAAACAGCACTAAAAGAGCTATAACATATTATTTTTTTTTTTAATTTAAATTTTAAAACCAATCCCCCATTTCTAATTCTTTTTTTTTTATTTGTATGTTTTTTGTGATATTTTTAATAATTTAAGCTAAATTTTATTATAAAATACTTGATATTAATATTTTTTTTTTTATTTTTTATTTTTTTTTGTGCTATAGCCATCTATTAATTGTTTTTATTTTTTTTTTCACAATTTTTGTAATAATTTATACTACTTTAATTTAATTGTTTTTATTTTTAAATTACAATAAATAAGTCATTTATAAAATTTTATTTCCTCAGTTCCTCAGCATACCATTTCTGTTATATTTTAATATAATATAATATAAAATTTAATCTAGTAATATTTAATTGTTAAATTCTTTTTTTTTTTATTAAATATATTTTATACTCCTAATAAATAAGCTTATTATTTTTTTTGATAATATCTATAAATATAATTTAAAACCACACTTAGATTTTAAGAGGTTATAACTTTTTTTAAATTTTATTTTATTCTTTCCTTTGGTTTCTTTTTTTTTTTAATGATTTCCTTAAGATTTAATTTTAAAGATGTATATTGATTTTTATTTTAATTAATATCATAAAAAATACTTTTAAAAGTAACGGTGATGATATGGAATTTAACACCAAATAATTTAAAGGAGTTATTACGGATAAACACTAGCAGGTTTATAAAAAAGGAGGATTAATCCAAAAAGAATTTTTTAGTTTAAATTTATTTACTTTTTTTAAGTAAAATAAATTTCACTTAAACTTACAGTAATTCATTTAAGTTTAAATTAATTAGACATGTTTTTGTAAGATCTAATTTTCTTTATTTTTTGTCAAGATCATAAAATTAAAAGAAGAAAACAAAAGATAAATTTCTTTTCTAAAAAATTTTAATTTTCAAGATAAAAAAAAATTAATAAAAAAAAACTTTAAAAAAAATTCAATCCTAAGGGAAACCATCTAAAATACCTTTTTATGTATTTAACACAAAAGGTAAATTATATTTTAAACTTCCTGAACCAAATCATTGAATTAAGGAATGGTAAAAGAAATCAACCGAGACTCCGAAAGTAACGGTGAGTGAAATCGGAAAAGCCTAAAAAAAAAATAAAAAGAGATATAAAATTTTCTTAAAATTAAAATATTTTTTATTTCTAAGAATAACATAATAATTAAAATTTATAAAATCTTTATAAGTTTATTTATTTGGTATCCATTGAAGGTATATCTTTTTTTTTAATTAATTATTAGATTTTCTTAATAATTAAATAATATACAAAAATAGAAAGATTAGTCCTGTAACTCTTTTATTTTTTTTATATTAAGTACGATGAGAGATAACTTGTCGGAATATTTTTTATATTCTAGTTTTTAATTACTGGAAAATAAAAAAAGGGGAACCATCCTCTAAGGCTAAGTATTATAAATCTAGCGATAGTGTAAAGTACTGTGAAGGAAAATTTGAAATAGTAACTCTATAAGCAGTTGAAATTTGAATCTGATAAAAAGATAAAATAACAACGTACCTTTTGCATAATGGGTCAGCAAGTTAATAGGAGTAGCAAGGTTTATAGCCTAAGCGAAAGCAAGTACACCTGTTTTAAACAAAAAAAATTTATTAAAAAAAAAATAAAAAATAAAATTTAAATTTCTGCCTAGAAAGGTAGAATTAAAAAAATAACAATAATGTTATAAACAATAAAAAAAAAGTAGTATAATAATTTTTATTTTTAATTGGGTAGTGCGATTAGTTATTTCTATTAGATCCGAAACAAAGTGATCTTACCATGTCCAGATTATTGATGGATCGAACGGGTGAATGTTGCATAATTCTCCGATGAGATGTGGTAAGTAGGTGAAAGATAAATCTGACTTTGAGATAGCTGATATTTTACGAAAGATATTTTAGTATTAAGTTTATTTTAAATTATTACAGGTACAGCGAGCTGATGCCATACATATGATTTAATTAAATTTAATTTAATTAATTCTTTTTAAATGGGGGAGGTGAAATTCCTATCATTGGTAGCTAATCTCGGAATTATAATAATTGATGATAAACATGCAGACTACTCATGATAAGGTGGGTAGTCGAGACGAAAACAGTCGTGAACACGTATTAAGGTTCCCAAAATGATTATTAAGTGAAATTAAGGATGTTCTTTATAATATACAACTTTTAAGTGTGCTTGGTAGTGGCAGCCTTGTAGTGAACGTGTAACAACGCGAAAGTCCAATATTTAGTTTGGTGCACCGAAAATTTAACGGGTCTAAATAATCAACCGATATCGTGTCGCTATGTTTAAATATATTTTAATTTAAATATAGTTGGGTAGTAAAACATTCAATATACATAAATAAAAAACAGTTTTTAATTTTTTTTTAAGTTTGTTATTGAAGAGAGCATGCTGGCATAAGTAGCGTAAAGAAGGTATAATCCTTCTCGCCGAATACGAAAGGTTTTTATTCTAATTTTTAAAAAAAGAATAAATTAAAGCGGTCTCTAAGGTTATATTTTTAATGCTTTTATTTTTTTATTTAATAAAGAAAAATTTGTATTTAAATAAGCAGCAAATGTTATAATTGATGAGTATAAAGTCTTATTAAAGTATATTCCTTTAAATAAAAGGAAAATTTAAAAATTAAATTTTAAAATTTAAAAATTAAAAATTTAAAATTAAAAATTCAAAACTTAATTTTATGAAGTTTTTAATAAAATTTAAATTTAACTTTATTTTTTTATTTAAAATCTAGAAAAGAATAAGACTAATAAAAAAAATATTTATATTAATTCACTTTCTACTTTATCTAATAAAAATTAGAAAAGGAAACCTATTTAAAGTTTTTTTTATAAATTCTACCGTACCCTAAACCGACACTGGTTCGTAGGTTGAGAATACTAAGGCGAAGAGATAAAACTCGTAAAGGAACTAGGCAAAATAACCTCATAAGTTTGACGACAAGAGGTATCTATTTTTATAGATTTATATATTATAACTTAGATTAAACATTAATTTAAGGTATATTAATATAAAAGTAGAAATAGGGGCACAAAATCGGAAGCCACAACTGTTTAATAAAAACACAATCCAGTGCAAAGACTAATATCACTGTATACTGGATGAAATTTGCTCTGTGGCTGCAACATAAGAGAAGGTAATGAAAGTTATTAATCGAAAGTCTGCTAAACAGCGGCCTTAACCATGAGGGTTCATTTATTTATTTAGGGCTCTCATTAAATTTAATTCTATTCTGGAAGCTTGAATAAAGTATAATATAATTAATTAAAAATAAATTAGTTTCAAAGTTGGTGTAATTTATAAAAAAATAAATGTTAGACGCTGACGCAAATTTAATAAATAATTAAAAAAAAAAAATAATGAAAATAAAATATTATAATAAAAAAAATTACAGTACTTATTCTAGTAATCAGAAGGATTTTATTGAAAATTTAAAATCGAAATCAACTTCCATTAATTTAAGAGATATTAATAATACAAATTATCTTTATTTCTTAGGAGGCTTTGTAGAAGGTGAAGGCTCTAATACAGTTTCTATTACTGTTAATAAAAATTTTAAATATGGAATAAGTATTAAACCTGAATTCAATATTACTCAACACAAAAATGGAATAGATTTACTAATTTCCTTTAAAGAACTTTTTGGAACCGGATCAGTTGTTCAAAAATCTGGCTCTGAAGATGTTTATGTTTATGTTGTTAAAGGTATAAGTATTATGTCAGAAAAAGTAATACCTTTTTTAACTACATATGTTCAACCTTTTAGTGGAAAAAAAAATGAATTTTAACTTTTTAGTAAAATTGTACAAATGTCTGCTGAAGGAGGGCAAAGTAATAAAAATTCTTTAATTGAAATGATTAAATTAATTTATGATTTTGATAAAAATAAAATAGGAAAAGGTAAAACTCGAAAAAGAAGTCTTAATGAAATTCTAGAAATTATAGCTGATAAAAATAAATATTTTGACACAAAAAAAGATTCAATTTAATTATTTATAGTATAGTAAAACTTTTAATCAAGATCAACCTCACTTTTTTAGTATTTTTATTAAAAAATATATTAAAACTTATTTTATAATGGAAGGTTTAACGAGAAATCCTTAAACTAAATTTTTATTTTAGTTTAAATTAATTTATAAAATTTACATTTTAAATGAAATAATAAAATCCTCAGAGACTAAACATTAAAATTTACAACAAAAATAAATGTAAATAAGATATAGTCCAAAAAATCAATCTTATTAAATTACAATAAAAATAAAATTGATTTAACAAGCCTAAGGTAGCGAAATTCCTTGGCCATTAAATGTGGTCCTGCATGAATAGTGTAATGATGGCTTTACTGTCTCTACGAGTTTCTCAGCGAAATTGGAGTCGAGGTGCAGATACCTCGTACCTTCGGGTAGACGGGAAGACCCTAGCAGCTTTACTGTATTTAGTTACTGCTTTTTTGACTTACAACTTAATTAGAGTAAAAGGTCATAGTCGATAGACAAAGGTGAAACACCTTAGGAAGTAATCAATAAAGCTAACCTTGCTTTTTAGCTTAATAAAAACAATTTAAATTTATTTTTTCTTAAATTTTACACTAAACTAATACTATTATAATAAAAATTAAATTAAGCAAAATTTTTCTTAGTATTATAATAGAGTAAAAGAAAATTTTTATTTTAAATTTATAATTTAAATCATTTATTAAAAATTAATTATTTTAATTATAATTGTAATTTAAATATGGAACGGGTAAAGTGTATAAGAAAAAATTTAAGATGATTTTATTGAGTTAATTTGGAACACTAACTAATTGACAGTTTGTCTGGGGCGGACGTCTTTAAAAAAGTAACAAAGTATATCCAAAAAATTTAAAATTTAAAGAAGACAAGCATTACCTTGTTCGGAGAACAAGAAACTCTGAAAAGTTTATATATGTGTAATGGCATAAGTTTGTCTAACTGAAAGACCTATAAGTCAATCAGATACTTACCGTAGGGCATAGTGACCAGGTGGTATATTATGGAATAGACATCGATCAATAGATAAAAGTTACGCTAGGGATAACAGGCTGATAGTCTTCGAGAGTTCATATTGTCGAGACTGTTTGGCACCTCGATGTCGACTCAACCTTTCCTCCAGGAGAAGAAGCTTGGAAGGGTTCGGCTGTTCGCCGATTAAAAGGTTACGTGAGTTGGGTTTAATAAAAAAATAAAAAAAAAAAATAATAATAATAATTTTCGTTTAATTTTCTGTTTAGAATAAAACTATTAACTTCTGTTTATTTAATTTAATAAAAAATATGTGAAGTTTAATATTAAAATATTTATTTATTTCTTAATATTGCCTTAAGTATTAAATATCCAATTTGTTGGAAAATTAAAATATTTTAATTTTATATTTAGGATAAAAAATATATATCCCTTAAAATTTATTAACCATGAAAAAAACTAATACTTTATTTAATAAAATAAATTTAGAAACTTTATCTGAAACAACTGATAACTTAAGTGATTTTCAAATTTCTGTTTTAATAGGCTTAATATTAGGTGATGCGAGTCTTTCCAGAGCTTCTATTACTTCCAATACTAGATTAGAATTTAGTTTTGGTGAAAAGTATAAGTTATTTGCTGAAAAAATAGAAAATATTTTTAAATTGTTTATCAGTACACCTTTAAAGAGTGTAGAAATAAAAGGTAAATCAAATACTTATTTAAATTACAGATTAAAAACAAGATCTTTCTTTATATTTAATAAATATTATGAATTATTCTATAAAGAAATATTTTTAAATAAAGAAAAAAGTAAGTTTATAAAAATAGTGCCTTCTAATATTTCAGAATATATGAATCCTATAGTTTTAGCTTACTTAATTATGTCTGATGGAAATTTTGATAAATCAAGAAATAGAGTTAGAATATACACTAATAGTTTTACTAAACAGGAAGTAGATATTTTAGCTGAATCAATTAAAGATAATCTTGGTATTTATGTAGGTGTATTACATGATAGAAAGGACCAATGGATATTAACAATAGGTGCTAAACAATTAGAACACTTAAGAAAACTTGTATTTCCATATTTTGAAAAAAGTATGTTGTATAGAATAGGTCTTGATTAAATTTGTAAAATCTGTAATTAAAATTTTATAATAATTTTTTTAATAATTTTTTTTAATAATAAGCCCCGTCTTAATTTATACCAAAAATAAAAAAAAAAGATGATAAACCGGATTAATTGCAAGAAAAACTTTACTATTTTAAATATATAAAATTAAAGTTAATTTGCAGCCAGGTACTATTTATTTAAATTTATAGTAAAGGTTCAACGACTAAAAAAATATTTTATTTTTTATAACATCCGGCTTTACTAATTAATAAAACTTTAATAAGTAAAGATGACATAGTCTGAACCTATTAGTGATAATAGGAAAATATTATTTTTTTTTTAAATTAATATTTAACATAATTGTTAATACGACGTGAGTCAGTATGGTCCCTATCTTCCGAAGGTAGCAATAGTAAAAAGGGGAAGACCTTCTAGTACGAAAGGATCAATAGGATGTGTTTCTATGGTGTACCAATTGTTGGAAATAGGTTTATTTATCTTTAATCTTTATCTGGCATTGTTGGGTAGCCACAAACATATTGGAAAAAAGCTGATTGAATATAAAGCTTGAAACCATCCCCTAGATACTATTATAGAAATCTTGAAACAAAATATTTTTTATATATCCAATGATAGCAAATTCTAAACAAAATATTAAAAAAATATAACTTGATTTCTAGTCAAGAAAAAGAATATTTCTAATTCATAGGGTGCTTGTATAAGCTTAGCACTACTAATTGACTTTAAATTTTTTATTACTATATACTCTCACCTTTATATTTAATTTAAATATTTATATAAAACTATTAAATTAATCATTTTAATTAAATTATTATAAAATTTTATTTTATTTATCATGCTCTTAGTCTCCTATAAAGGACAGGACAGAAAAAAAAACAATTAAATTTTCTTGTGCTTTGGCTGGCTTGAATAAACCAACATTTTTCTTAACCTTAACAAATAAAAAAAAACACACAATTATTAAGGTAAAATTAAGGATCATAAAAATTTAAAATTCTCATTCATTATATTATCATAAAAAAAGTCTAAATAGAGGGTAGTTTATTTTATTTCCTATTTAATAATTAATAATTTTAATTTTTAGTTTTAAATTTTTAATTACCTTAAAATTTAAAAGAAGAGTATAATCTTAAAATTTCTTAAATTTTTTTTAAATATTATTAAAAAAAAAAATAAATTAAATAAAAATTTAAATATTGTTTTAATTTAATTATTATTTTTCATTAAATAGCGGAGTATTATATAACATAATATCCTATTATTCTCTCATAAAAAAAAAATAAGCAAATATAAACATTATAAAAATATAAGCGAAAAAAAATATTCTTTAAAATAAATAATATTCTAAAAAAAAAATCATAATATTCTTAAAAAAAATCATAATATTCTTAAAAAAAATCATAATTTACTCAGGTCGTTTTTTTAGAAAAGTTTTAAGTTTTAAATAAAAAGTTTAAGTTTTTTTTATTAATAAAAGTATTAGTAAATAAAAAGTTTAAGTTTTTTTTTATATTAATAAAAGTATTAGTATATTAAAAAAAAAGTATTAGTTTAATTATAAATTAAAAAAAGAATTAGAATTAGAATTAGAATTAGTTTAATAAAAAAAGTATTAGCTAAATAGGTAAGCAGGT
>Ga0137435_1000134_pt1 | contig 27748 bp, 39 predicted proteins | sample EasRivERMGT100_2_FD_104904 | JGI IMG/M metagenome (GOLD analysis project Ga0137435, IMG submission 104904) | Soil microbial communities from meander-bound floodplain in the East River, Colorado, USA - East River MetaG ERMGT100_2 | ecosystem: Environmental > Terrestrial > Soil > Floodplain ... | reverse complement strand
TGATAAACAAATCTAGATCATTAGATATTGCTTCTGCCGCACTAATAAACAAATCAATGTCATTAGTGTGCGTAGCCTTACCGTGAATAAACAAATCACAATCGTTAGAGTTGGAATCCTTACCGTAGATAAATAAATCTATAGAATTGGAAAAAGAAACGGACCCTTCTATAAATAGATCAATATCATCTGTGAACGTGTCCCTACCGTGTATGAACAAATCTATACCAGAAGCGACAACATTTATAGAACTTATAAATAATGTAATATCATTCGTTATATAACCTATCCCCGAAACGAATAGGTCTATATCGTTATTGAAACTCTGATGACCATTTATAAACAGATCGCAATCATTGTTATGAGTAGCATGACCATTCTCGTACAAATCTATATCATTAGATTCACTACCCTTACCATTTATGAATAGGTCGCAATCGTTAGAAGCGGAATCCCGACCCTTGATAAACAAGTCACAATCATTACTTTCTGTGTCATGCCCATTAATAAATAAGTCTAGAGAATTGTTTTCCGAATCTTGTCCGTAGATAAACAAATCAATATCTGTGGTTATTGTGTCATGACCTATTATTACAAGGTCTAAATCTTGTGAATTAGAATCGTTACCATATATAAATAGGTCTAGGTCATTATTGAATGAAGCGTGGCCGTGAATGAATAGGTCTAAGTCGTTAGTATTTGAGTCATGACCGTCTATGAATAAATCAATAGTATTATCAAATGTTTCATGACCCCAAACAAATAAGTCTATATCATTAGTTATGGATTGATGACCATGAATAAATAAATCTATATTATCGTTAAATGCTACAACATTTGCAAGTCCAGAGACGAATAAATCAATGTCGTTGTTAAATTCTATATGACCGTTTATAAATAGGTCTAGATCATTCGTTATAGATTGATGACCCCATATGAATATATCACAATCGTTAGACTCCGAACCAAGTCCTATAATAGATAATGGGAGATAAATCCTTTGATACAAAGACATTGGTATATCATAAGCGAATGCAGGTAAATCTTGTATAGTCTGTATATCTTGTCCGGATAAATCTGATCTATATATATTTCCGTCCCTGATGCTGCCCCAAAATAGATATTTATTTATAGAGTCAACCGCTATCTCGTATGTATTTCTATATCCGCTAGGTATTATTATGCCAGATGAACTACCATCTAAATTAGACCTATAAATAACTGGCTGAGGATTGGATGCTGTTTCAACTGCCCAATAAAGCTTTCTTCTTTGACGATCTATATCTATAGCATAAACTCTAGAAGTATCAGGGAATATCGGAGTGATATTCTCAGCATTAGAACCGTCAGAATTAGCCCTTCTTATTCTGTATTCTGATGTGTCATTATTTACTACCGTCCAATATATCTTGTCGTCTTGTCTATCATATACAATTTCTTCCGGCTTGTCTGTTGGGTCGTTGTATATGGTAGTTATATTGTTTCCAAGCAGATCGGAAGTTTGTATTATACCTCCACTAGCTGGTGTGTAATATATTGTATTCGTTATTACACTAACATCGAAATTAAATATATTGCTAATATCCGGTGACTGTACCAGTATTACAAAATTAGAGCCATCTATATCTATTCTTTTTAACGCCGCATCTGTATCTATTCCGGGTTCTGCCCAATACAGATGATCCCTAGATGCGTCCGCGTATAATGAAGCGGGTTGAATTACAAATAATGAACTAGCGGGAACAATAGTTTCTGTATTTGATCCGTCTATATCGCATCTAGATATAGATTCGTCGCCCAATTCGTCAAAGAAATATAGTTTTGTAATGTTAGCTATGAAATATTCATGACCAGCAATAAATAGGTCGCAATTTTCATTAACAGAAGGGGCAGCACCAGAAATAAATAGGTCTATACCAAAGTCGTGTTGATCTATGTGGGCATCACTAGAAAAACCTATACCGCTAGTATTTGGAAGTACAAATAGATTAGTACCATTTAAGTTTGATCTATGAATTCCTTGCTCTGATCCAATTCCGCCATTCCAATAAAACTTGTTTTCTACAAAGTCTATCGTTGTTGTGAATGGGGCAGTTACTTCATCCGTACCAGAGAATATAGTTCTTACATCATTTCCAGACAAGTCGGAATTTTTTATGGTGCTAGAGACAACACCTTCGCCCCACCACACCCTTCTATTTTCATGATCGACAGCGACACCCTGAACAACTGTCAATCCGGATGCTAAGGTTTGTATATTAGAACCGTCATAATTAGCTCTGCGTAACAATCCTCCATTTCTATCAGTCCAGTAAATATTGGAATCAATAGGATCATAATCTATATGACGGGGTTGTGCGCCAGTACCAGAATATACAATTGTTCTTCCGGTACCATCTAAATTAGCTCTTTCTATCAATCCCGATGTAGAGTCAGTCCAAAACATAGTTCCGCTTTCGCGGGCTATTGTTAAACCAACACCACCAGATGCTCCAATAACAGAAAGTACAACGCCGCTATTAGAGCCATCTAAATCCGATCTGTATATCTTAGAAGCAGAAGCAGAATCTATCCAAAATAATGTTTCAGAAGCATAATCTATATCTATTCCGCGCGGAGTGGTTAAACCACCAGAAACTATTACTTCAACATTTGATCCGTCAAGATTGCATCGCTTAACAACATCTTGGGTTTCGTTCGTAAAATAAATCTTATCATTTCTTGCTATTAATGGTTCATGGCCGTGAATGAACAAGTCGCAATCGTTATTAAAAGATTCGTGGCCACTAATAAATAAATCTAACGATCCAGACGAAATAGGATTACCTATGGCTAGATAAATCCATTGTCTGCTAGCCAAATTTAAAGTAACAGTATTTATAAATCCGTCATTAAATAGGGAGTGCAGACTGGCCGTTACACCTTGAGACAAATTTTCATCAGATCGTCTTAAGAATGCTGTATTACTAAACTGTCTACTATCTTCATTGCTTGTTGTGACGTTATCTTGTGATCTTATATTATGATTTTCTTGGAAGGAAGTCGGTGTTATCATTCCGCTTCCAAAGAACGACAAGCCTACAACACCAGCAGTAACATCGCTAACGGGAGCATCGTAGTCAAGAAGCGTTGATTGAATCTGATTAACAAATTGTGGTCCAAATCCTACACCGCTTATAGTTTGAATACCAGTCACGGTGACTAGCGTAGACATGAAATCTACTTTATGCTTCACATTCCCATTGTATTTAAGTGCTAAATACGCAACAGGAATACCAAGATCGCTAACCCTAGTTGTAGCCGTGAATCCCGATACATTGAAATCACTTAATTCAACAGCCCCAAAGTCCCCACCAGCACCCCAAGCAAAATAACTTCTAGATATAACGCATTTTACATTTGTGTCAGCGAGATTGTCTTCATTATAATAATTAATTGAACCTTGTGTTATAACACCATCGTTATTATCACAGACTCCATATGTGAATATAGCATTTGAAGCTAAAGTAAAATCGAATGCCCTACTTTGGCTAATACCTATAATTTGATCCGGTTCGAAGCCTATGTCATCGACAACGACGCTAGACCCGGAAGAGTCTGGGGTTGTGAATGAGCCTACTTTAGTAAATAATTCTTCTGATCCTCCGGCGAATAATGTTACCAATAAAATGTAATTCGATGCCGGGGCGGTGATCCAATCTATAGTGATACCATCTTCTACGAATTCTACGAATGAGGCTCTCGCATCTTCTGTTCCATCTTGATTTAGTATCCAACACATCAATGCGTTAGAGCCAAATCTATGAGTATTACTTGTCCCTACAGAATCTTGGCAGTTGGTAGCAATAGCATATGAATCTGTACCATCTGTGAAACCAACATTTAAAGCGGCACCAACAGTTATATTCGATCCGCTAGGGCATCTATTAACCGTTATCATTGCCGCTCTAGGCTGACCTATTCCCGGAATGGTTATAGTCTGTTGAGAGGCGCTTGTTCCAGAAAATGCTTTAACAGTTGCAACCTTGAGCGTTTTATTTGTAAAGTCTTCGCCTTTTATAAATAATTGAAGGTCTGTTCCTGCATTAAATGTATCAAAAGAAGTTGCTTCTAGAAATAAAGAGCCAGTACCATCTTCTAGAAGGTATCCATCTACTAGGCTAGTTTCTAAAAGATATTTACCTTGCATTAAGCAACCTTAGTTAAGATTAAACTAGAACCTGCCATTATTGTTATATTCGATCCATTAACTTCGCAACCATGATTTATAGATAAAGTTCCACCAGCGGTAATATTTAAGAATCCAGAAATTCTAAATAATATATCAGCACCTGTAGAATCAACATCTGTTTCTGGACCAAGTGTTACGTTAATAGTTCTTGCTGCTTGGAATGCCCAAACCTGACCAGTTGTAGCGTTAACTTCTTGGTCTATCAAACCTGTGGCTGCAAGAACGCCCTGACTAGGAAAGAAAAAGTTATAACAGAAAAATGGTGTAGTACCAACTCTAGATAATGAAAATTTAATACTTTGAGTTGTGGCAGCGAATTGCGCGAGAATATAGTATTCAAAAACGTACATTCCCGCATCAAGAGTAGCTTGTAATCCAGAGATAGAAACCATCGCCGTAGTAGAATGTGTATTGGCATTTGTTGGAAGAGATAATACCTGAACTGGTCCACCCGATTGAACAAATGCGGTAGTAGCTATTTGTGTAGTATTAGTATTGTTAGCTGCGGTTGGGCTAGTGGGTGTTCCCGTAAAAGCTGGTGAAGCACCCCTGAAAGTAGCTATCTGATTCAAAGTACATTTCTTTGAAGAGAAGCCCTGATTAATCATTAACTCATCCGTTCCAGATGCAGCAGGAACGGCGGGTAATGCGCTTATCTTAACATCAGCCATAAATCTATCCTGTTTTAGTTAGTATTAAACAAGTTCCAGATTTTATAGTAATAAGATTTCCTGCCACTTCCGATCCTTGGTATAACTCTAGAGTCCCGGACACAGTAACAATCATAAGACCAGTTATACGGAACATAATATCCGCTCCCGTAGTATCCACCCCCGTTTCTGGCCCCAATAATGTATTCTTAACTCTAGTAGATTGATGCGCCCAAACTTGACCTGTAGTTGAGTTAACTTCTTGGTCTATAGCACCAGTAGCCGCAGAGACCCCGGCGCTGGGAAAGAAAAAGCTATAACAAAAACTAGTAGTTGTTCCAGTGTGATTAACAGCGAATTTAGGACTGTTCCCCGCATCAGCAAAATGAGCGCGAACATAATATTCAAACACATACGTTCCCGATGGAACAGTAACATCCATTCCGGACACCCTAACAGCAGTAGTTAAGCCATTAGCTGTAGCATCAGAAGCAAGTGCTTTTATTTTAACTGGTCCACCAGTTTGGACAAAGGCTGTAGTAGCTATTTGTGTAGTATTGGTATCCGCAGCAGCAGTTGGTGCAGTTGGAGTCCCGGTAAGTGCTGGTGAGGCGTTTAGAAAAGTAGCCATTTGCGTCATGGTTTCTTTTTTAGAAACCGATCCTTGGTTTACCGCGTGTTCGTCTGTTCCGGACACAGCAACAACCGAAGTCAATCCACTAATTTTACTATCTGCCATATAATCCTCTACTTATCTATGATTTCCCAAAAAGTAATACAATATCTATCTTCTCTCAAGCCCACAGGAATTGGCCCTCTTAATAATCTAACTCTCTGAACAAACATATTAGATATGTCGTAATCAACAACGGCTGTTCTAGCCCTTACAAGATCATCCCCATCTGTTAAGAATGTTTTTAGTCTAACTATATTTGCGTATCGAGAAACAGATATGTCATAATTTCTCAATTCTTTTGGAGACCATTTAATTAGACACTTGATACACTTAGTTGTAGCAGTTTCTAAAAATCCAAGACCTTTGCAGTATGGACATTTAGACCCTCTGGTGAAAGGAATCGGCCCGCCAACTTTATAAACCCCATTAGACCTATTTCTGATAACGTCAAATTCGCAATTAGTACAAGGCTGTCTTATTGGATCAAATTCTAATAAAACATTCTTGCCTAATTGATTTATCAAGGAATCTATTCTTCCCTGATAAATTTCTATTAATTCTTGACTTATCTGTATTGCGGCTGTAGGGTCTAATGCGGGACAAGAAATGGGCTGTGGGGTTTGAATCCCTGTGATGAAGAAACCTTTACTATCATTAATTGTTGCCACATTTAATACCTTCTATTGTTTCTACAATTACTTAGGCTAGAATAGAACTCATCATAAAACCACGAAACAGTGTTTATCGGAGTATCGTTTGGTCCGCGATATGGACTTAGTACGGCACCACCGGCTAATGCGGAGCTATTAGTTTGTAGTTGATATTTGAGTTTTTCGTATGCGGCACATGGACCATACTGTAATATATCTCTATAGCCTCTAAATCCAACGCTAGTATCAATAGCACTATCACCATCCCGAACCTTTATACCCTGTCCCAAAGCTTGCTGGAATTGGGCCTGATTTAGCAAACATGCTGCCTTTAATGGCAATACAGCTTGAGCAACAACGTCACCAATAACAACGGGGTCCGGAGTTATTGTAACATCGGATATATCAAATACGTAGTCATAGCTAAAATCTATTTCGGTATCAGCTATAATACCAGCGGTAATCAAAACACTTTCTAAGTAAGCGTCAGTATTCTTTTGTGGAGCATTCAAATCTCCTATTAGAACACGCAGCATTAAAACCAAATCAATATCCCAAGTCATAGTATCTCCTAAATTCTAAGAATGTAACTGTCGGGATTATTCAAAGATGGCATAAATCCATCATCGCCTTCAATGCTCTTAAGTAGAAAATCGCCTTCTACGCTATTAGCAAGATCGTCAGTCATTCTCCAATGATACTGAACTCTACTTGCTGTAAGTGCGCCAACATGACTTGTAGACCAACTATATTTTCCAGTAGAATCAACTTCTTCGCATCCGCTAGAAGCTATGGTTTGGGCTACTCCACTTACCCATAATTCTATGTTCACCGTTCTTCCGGTATCAAAATCGCCAATTACGGAAATTGGACTTTCTAGAGAATAATCATATTCTATTAGCATAAGTTCTCCTTAAAATGAAATCCAAGATGACAAACTCATATCAAATCCAGCCCCTATTTGCGCTCCACCAGTAACGGGAGTATAATCAAGGGCGTCTTCGTCAACGAAAAGAGGAACACCAGTAACTGATCCGCTAACGTCTGAGAAATTAACCCTTGCGGTTGAGCAGTTATAAACCAAGTTATTATATGAATTATTGAATAAACCATTGTCGCTTTGACCAACTATTCCGCTAATACAATTTATAACAATGTTATTAGTTAAAATAGCTTGTCTTACTTGAGCATCATCCGAAATACGTACTCCGGTTTGCGTTATACCGGAACCATCAACCAAACAATTGAACAGCATTAGACTCTTGTGATTTAGATCATCATTCTGATGAAATCCAGCTATCAAATTAGCCTTTGATAGACAGTTAAAGTAATGATTACCACCACCACCATAAAATCCAACACCACTATTTAATACCGATATACAATTCGCAAAGTACGACATTTCTGTGGCTTCAAATCCATGACCAGTATTATCATGAGCATAACAATCTATTACAGTAGAATTGTTTGGCACTCCGAAAGCTAATGTGCCTCCACAATGATCTACTTCACAATGTACAAATCTTGTTGAAAAGCTAGCAAACGCATATCTAAATCCTTGTCCCGTAAATCTAGTTATTCTAATATTTTCAAAACTCCAATAATTACTATTATTAACTAGGCTTATACAATTCGATTTTGTATTATTGGAATCAAATATAGCCATCCCATTGTCTCCGGGAGTGACAGAATATCCTATCAATCTTGGAAAAGCATTCGCTGGATCACCATTAGCCATAATTGATCCATTAGCAGCAGCACCAACCATGTCTATAGATTCGTTGAATATACCTTTACAGTATAACGTATCACCAGCAGACGCGGAAAAGACAAGCTTGGCCGCAGTAGCAAATGCCCCACCTATAGCCCATGTTACACCGGACGTAGTTGTGTTTGGGGTAGGCGTGACAGTAACAGTGTCTAGACCGTCGTTCACTCCTGTTATCTCGAATATGTCACTGCCATTCTTACCATCTGTTCTCGCGTTTAGTCTTATTGTGTCACCAGCAACAACAGTAGAAAGGTCTGGCGTGTTTGCTGATAGTGTTACGGTAGTGCTACCGCTAGCTGTAACAGCACCAGCCCCGCTAGCTTTTGGAGTAGAAGAAGCGGTAGAACCACTATTACTATTACTTCCAACACCACTTACAGCATACATTGTAACAGACATTATAATCTCCTAATATGGCTATCATCTCTTGGGATTTTGCCACTAACTTTCTTATGATTCTTTACAATAAATGTTCCAATGAATTCTTCTAGGGTATCCCCTGTCATCCTGTATACATACTGATTTATTACGCCATTTAATCCAGTCAAATTAGAAGTTGACCAACCCCATCTACCAGTATCGCCTATAGGATAGCACTCATCATCAGTAACAGAAACCGGAGCATTAACACCACTAATCACATCCCAAACTTCTATCGTCACGCCCGTAGGATTAACGTCGAATCTTCCTATTACTTGGGGAGAATAATCCGTACTAACGAATAAAGAATCTAAACTAAGTCCAAACCCATCATCAACTTCGTCGGGAGAACCACTTCCACCACCGCCCGCCCCATCCCATTGAAACGGACCAATATCCATCGTGTCTAATTGGAATGGACCAATATTCATCATGGAATTAACCCTTAATTAGACTTATCTTACTGATAAACTCTTTATTTAAAAAGAAAGTATTAAATTCTTTATCGGTATATTTAATGGATTTGGCCACAGACCTACAACGTGGATCAAAACCTAGTGATTTAAATCTTTTAGATACAGTGCTTGGGTCTATATCTAGCAATTGACCAATTTGAGAAAAAGATAATGCCATATTGTATAACTTTATTAGAACATTATCTGATACAATCTTATTAGCTTCCGATTTATTTCTTAACTTTACTTTATTATTAAGTAATATTTTATATACAGAACTTTCACTTCTACCATCAATCAATGAAATATCTCGTATAGTTTTTCCACCATTATACAAGTCTATTATCTCTCTATCTTGCATCTAGAATACCATTCAATAATCCAATATTTTATACACAAATAAAAAAGAAAAGGGGCTGTTCAAGCCCCTTTTCCCTTGAGTTATTGAATTAATTCGTTATAGTGAGCCGAGAATTACTCTCCGGTCATCAAGAACACCGAAACCGTGATTTTGGTGTCCGAATACACCTTGCTTTAGGCGACGGTGTAGATGTGGATCGTCTTCGACTACTAGCGCTTGACGAACAGGCATAACGAACGAGTCGTTAGAGCTAAGATCAAGACCTACGACGATTTCTTCATCGCTTGTACCCATGCTTACGCCGAGTGTATCGAAGAAGGTTTGGTATTCTTGACCAACACCTAGTTCGAATAGCGGATGGAGTCTTACGCCATAGATTTCTGCTAGCGGACCCTCTGTTTCTGAAGCTGTAAAGATTTCGCGTCTGGTGAAATCATCTACTTCGTCAGTGTCCCAATTTCTGATATCTTCTAGTGCTTCTAGACTGATGTATAGATCAGTTAGACGCCCACGATTTGGGGTCGCACTATTTCCACCAGAAAGCCGAGCCATACTGGTTTTCATCAAGCTTACCAATCTCTTGGTAAACTGTCCAACAGAAGCGGCGCTATCAAACACCATAGGCGCACCACCGTTGAAATCTGTTCTACCGGCACCAGCAGAGATAATAGTGTGCCAACCATCTACGTTCATTTTCTGAACAAAGCCGTTATTGAACACTTCTAGCGCTCTGGCAACAACATTCCACCGTGCATCGCGGCTATATTGGATTGGCCAATCTATTGCGTTAGCGACGTTGAATGTCTGAATTGTGATGCTGTCGGAGTTAACTGTTCTCTGTGGAATAGCTCCCTCATTTGGCATCGTATAAGCTACATACTGACCATCTTGGTGTTGCTGATATAGGTCTAGCTGGTATTCGGCAGTTGCGCCGGGTTCTAGAACTTCTACAGAGAAGATTCCATTGACAATATTACCATCTAGAAGACCTTCACGAAGAGGTTCTTGTAGTGCAGCGGCCAGAGTTCGCATAGCGTTTTCAGCTATCACTCTATCTGGAGAACCAGTTAGCTTTAGAAGATCAATCATCTCCTTAGTAGGTTTCTGTAATTTGTTTGCCTTAGATTTCATCTATTTTCACCCCCTTATATTAAATATCTACATAAAGCTTAGCAAAACCATCGGCATCGACAGTGGTTTCCCATCTACCGATACGGGCTGAGCCTGTACCCGATGTTGCTGTAATCAATCCGCTTGCACCGACATATGCGTTGGTACCAACCACAGGTGTACCCGAAATCATGTCTGTTACTAACCATCCCTTACGAAGCAAGGTGCATTTCTCGCCGGGACGTATTTCACCACTTGCAAAATTCTTGAAATCTCTAGTGGTACTCATTGGAGGATTAACATCTTGCAACAGAATACCCTTTGGAATAGCACCGGAAGCAGTTGCTGAATAACGAACTACGTTAGTTACGTCATCTAGGGCAACGCCGGAACCTTGGGTTTCTACACAAGCGATACCGCCCTTTTCCTGTGTCAGTTGAGCCGCGTCTTCTGACCAAAATTGGCTAATATCTGTTACTTCTGCGTAATCACGATCTGGTCTTAGAGCCATTACTTTTCACCCCCTTCTTTATTAACCTTAAGCAAGCACTTGGCAGTTGCTAAAGCAAGCTGTGCCGACTTATCTTCAATATTGTCATCCCCACCTTGGAATTCTGGTTCATCTCTTACAACTACATCTAGAGATGCTGTTGAAGCTTCAGTTTCTTGCTTGACGGGATTAACACTGGCGTATTTTAGTACGGTGTTAAATGTTTCGTCAGACATATCACCAACTTCTTTAACTTCGGCTTCAGTAAGAGTCTTGACTTTGGAAAGCTTTTCAATTCTTTCTTTTGCCTTGTTAGCTTTGTTGATAGCATCTACTTCTGCTTTTACTTTATTGTATTCAGCAGTTACTTCTTCAACTTTCTTAGTTAGTTCAGCCTTTTCAATTTCAGAAGCCTTGATGGTTTCTGTGGCTTTACCAAGCTGTGAAAGCAATTCCTGAATTTTTTGATCCACTTCCTTAACCTTTGTTTCGTAAATGTTACTTGCTGATTTAGCACCCTCTAGGTCTTTTGTAAGAGACTCGATTTTCTTATCTCTTTCAGCGACCGATGCTAAAGCATCTTCTAGCTGTTTAGCAACTTCTTTATCCATATTCATACCCCCTTCTGATAAGTTTGCAGCGACCTTTATTACCGATTCGGGATTGGCTGGATTTTTAACCAATCCTTGTCCACCGAAAACAATGTTCTTAAGAACCCTACCAACCTTATAACCCTTATATTCTCCTGTTCCACCATAAACTCTTAGATACTTGGTAAGAAAAGCGGTTTCTTCTTTTCTTTCTACTATAGCTATGGTTCCCGTACTCTTATCCTGAACGGCATAAGCTAGATCGTCGAACCAACATTCCATAGATACGAAAAGTTCGCCATTATTGGCTTTTTCTATTAATGCACTTACCTTTTCTTTTATCTTTGGTAATGACTTGTACAAAACACCGGCAACTTCTATATCGAATTGTTCCGGAACAACGTCCGTTTCTGTTAATACGATTTCTTTGCCAGTCTTATCTACAGCCTTACTTTCGATTATATGACCCAATATTTCAGCATCATCATGCTCATTATTAATTGGCTTATGTTTTGGGGTGTATCTAGCCTTCCAAAGTTCGGCTGGCGTAAACACATCGTCATTAAGATTCCATCCAGCACTAACTAGTATAGATACAATAAAAGCCAAATCTGGCTGATCTTGACCTATTAAATCCTTGACGGATTGCATATCTGAAGCTAAGGTTAATTCTTTTAGAAGAGTTTCAAAGCTAATATCTTTAGAAATGTTGAATTTGCACTCTACATGAGCGCAACTTTTTTCAATTAGTTCTGAAATACCATCATTTTTTTCGACAGGAAATATCTTCATGGAAAATTTATACACCAATTAAACTGAAATTAAATACCTTTCAGTGATTAATTATTTGGTGATATTAAGAAATTTGGCTATATCTTGAGACATTGCCTTAAATCTATCTATGACTCTGGATGCAAGTCCATTTTTTTCCATAGAATATTCGTGCATATCTTCTTGATCTGGCCTTGGTAGGATATATTGAACCACTTCTTCCATACCCTGATTATTCTTTTGTGTTATAGAATAACCAAAGCTAATATATTTATCACCATTATAATCAGTATATTTATTGAAATAAACAGAATCAACTGATACCGGAATTCCGTCCATAGTTAGGACGCATTCTCTAGTTTCGGTATTAAGTGCAATAATCGCCATAGACATTTTAAATCTCCTTTATTGCCCATGCAGAACAGGCTAATGATTTATACACACCAATAGACAAATCTTTATTATTTGCAAGTTTATATTCATTTATTAAAGAATCTAATATGGTATTAAACTTGTTTATCATACCAAAAGATGGATTATTAATCTTACTAGTAATGAAATTGATATCAATAACATCGCCATTTTTACAATTAGATAGAATAAGATGCTTTATAGTCTGCAACTCATCCTTTTGTTTCTTAGTCAATGATCTTATATTCTTTGCAGAGTTTTTAGACAAGAATATAGGGTCTATAACAGCATCTATCTCATCCATAATTTCTTCGGCATTAGCCTTTAGAACGGATAAGGTCTTCGGAGTCCTATTATCCCTAACTTCCGTGTCTCGCTGTCCCGGTGGTCTGCCAGACGGTGAATTCTGTTCGGTGCGTGGTAAATCACCAGACATGTTTTCTGTGTTGGCTTGCTTCGCAGCTTCTAGTTCTAGTTGTGAATCTTTCTGGAACTCCATTATAGATTTTGGTCTATAGTATGGGTTAGCTTTTTCTAGGATGCCAGCTTCTTTATTTCTTATACCTTCTTCGAATCTCATGTTTTCTAATTCTATAGCGAAGTCATTACCAAATACTTTGTAAACGCTTTCTACAGAGATTAGATTTCTATCTAGTAATTGAATCATAAGTTGCTTTTCAGCAGTTTCATCTCTTAGTGACATATTTTCGAAAGTTATGTTTGGAATCTTTTTGAAGCCCAATGCTTTAGCTATCATGGTCAATTCATTTTCTAGCCATTTTATGCATTTAGCTCTAACATATTCGAGTCTTTCAACTAGTGTTTTAAGCTGGATGAAACCAGTTTGAGCATTTCGTGTTCCAAGGTCTGTACCTCCAACAAGAGAATCTGGTATTCCAAGACCCTTTGTTATGTCGCTATTTACAGCCTTGTATTTTTCTGAACCAAGAATTTTGTCTGTGGGTGGATATGTAACTTCCATATCAATCATATCGTCCCAAACAATATCGAACATGCCACCGCCGACGTTGTTTTGAAGGATACCTAGTAATTTATTAACAGCAGCGGGAGTTGGGAGAATTTGTTTGTCGGAATTGCCTAGCTTCCACAATCTAACAGTATTTATAACACCATCCAAAGCAGCGGCATCCGCTTGCTTCATTTTGTCTTTAAGAAGAATATCTTCTATAATACCATAAAGGAATGGAGTTCCCCAATCTTCCCAATCATCTTTTTTGTAGTAATCTATATACATTCTGGAAGGGTCTAGAGCAACTATCTTACTTCCAGATTTAACAGCATCAATAACTTCTTTTGGCAGCTTTGAGATTAATTTCTTTTCAGCGTCAGTCTTCGGATTTCTTATAGATTCTTCTAGCTCTGGCAGAATTCTCATACCCAATTCAGAACTTCCAAAGAATTTCCCAACAGAACCGCCTATTTTTTCCACAATGACTGGCGATATGAAAGTATAACCCCAAGGAATTTCGTTCTTCACAATCTTGGTGGTTTCTTTGGTTATCTTTTCTGGTTTCTCTGGATTTTTGTTTTCGTCAACGTTTTCTGCTAGAAAATCGTAATAAGCCTTACTCATGTCTTTAACGACAGGCTTAGATACTGTAGCCATTTTCCGTCTGACTATAACATTCGCATCACGAAGCATTAATTTAATAAAATCATGTGCGCGACCCTGAAGGTTTACCCTCTTGGCCCACTCATTATAAAGTCTTTCTTGGCTTTTTACCGGGTGTCTTAAGTCTAAGCCCTCTGACGCGAAATCCGCCATAAGGTCTATAACGTTTCTTACAAATCCGTTTTTTCTATAAATCCCTTGGCATAGCTGAACTATATCATGGTGTTTAGTTGGGATTCTATCTTCTGGTCTGTGAAAATCTGTATCAAACCTGTTTTTTCCAGCCGCTAATCTGACATTAGCAGAAGAGGAATGACCGCCCCTAGAAGGTATAAAATTCTGGTCTGGCAGGCCATGCTTTTCTAAGTTGGCTTTAGTTGATTTTATATACAAGGGATCATTTTTATTCATAATTCAATCTCTATCCAATTGCAATCCAATTGATTATACACAAGTTAATCTCTTTTACCATTTTTAAGTGAATTTTTTGTTTTGCCGAATCCTTTGGACCAAGATTCATGATTCTTGAAACCAGCTACCCCCGGCCCGGTATATAAGGCATCATTTTTACTGACACCCCTTACTTTCCTGAAATTACCGGCAACGTCGTTATAATTTATCCCGCTATCCGGTGTGGTATCTAAACCATAAATGTATTTGTGAGCCAATAACAGGCTTGTGTACCTATCTTTCCTCAATTTACCCTTGGTGTACCTACCTTCGGTTATCGCCGAAGTAACGCTGGTTGGTGTGTCGAATCTTTCTTTTCCGGTTGTAGTTTCCATCCTTTGGATGGTACATAATTCGTTTTTCAATTCTTCTATATTATAAACGCACTCTTCAAATGTATCCGTTCTTATCTCTAAAGATTTTTCTGCTATCAAAGCAGCTTGCATAACAACTGTGTCGAAAGCGGGGAATAATAGTCTTTGAGTTTCTAAACTCTTGTGAAGAACGCTATTGGCATACGCATTGAATTCATTAGATTGTTGGACAAGACTTAGTATGTGTGGACCATCCGATTCACCATCAAACTCTTTTATGTCGTTAGGATCAACAACTTCGTAGATTGGAGATTCGCCCTTATCTGCATTAAGAGTCTTTCTGTTTCTCAACATTTCAGATATAGCATAACCACCACCTTGACTATCCATCTCTATTCTTACTGGATTAAACAAGCTAACTAAGCTTCTTATCTTTGAACAACAGAAAGAATAATAGTCATGCTCGTCGGTAGAGCCTTGCTTTTTACAAGCACTGAATTCTTCTTTGTTAGTTGACCAGCAATAAACAACCCTGTAATGATTTCTCCATTTTTCTAAAACAGTTATAGCCAGCCTGTCTCTTTCCGCACCGGGGTCTATACCTATTACATAAACACGACCAGTAACCCCCCTCATCATTGGGTTAAAACAAACTTCACCATCGGAAGTCATTATGAACGAATGCGGTTTGACGGTGCAGGATTCTATCAGAGACCTTGGAAAATACCCATCAGAATCTTTTATGAATATGGTATTGAATTCCATGTCGAAGATGTTTTTTGGCAGAGTAGCTTTTGCGTTAGCTAGCTGTCTCTTATCTAGTAATCCATCTGGTAAATAATCGCTTGGCAATCTTATTATAGCGTAATCTCTAGAATCAAAATCTTGTGGAACGTTATTCGCACCACCAAAGATTTCCGCTATTTTCTCCATGTCATTATTGGACGATATAATCGCTTTCCACATTTCGAATTTTTCGGCAAAATGATTGAATTGGTAATAGGCTGTTCCAGAGTAGATGATTTGGTTGCCCTTATTCTTTTGCTCTATCTTACTAATTTCTGTTTGAGATATACCAAGTTCCAACATCTTCTTTTCTTTTGCAATTCTCTTGGCATCTTCGATAGGACTTTTACTGGTAGCGGCGAACCCTCTCACAACAATGTCGAAAATGTCTTGAGGAATAGAAGCAAACTCGTCAGCTATAATACACGTTGCTCTAAACCCTCTAATCTTAGAACCATCACCCATAGGCAATGCCTGTATAATAGAGGGTCCAATCTTGAAGTAACACAAGTCAACATTCTGTCTTGGCCCGGCGTTTTTACCACCACCAACAATACTTCTTAGTACGGCGGATTTATTCCACAGACCATCTATATAATTGAAAACAATTCTAGCTTGTCTTAAGCCAGCACCAACTATAACTATTTTCGCACCGGGGTCCAACAGCGCCTTAAGAACAGCATACACGGCCAACATATATGACTTCGAACCACCACGACTAGCAACTAGTAATGGGAACGGGGTGTTCCAGAGAGTTTGTAGCGTAGCAATTTGCATAGGAAACAAATCTATACCTAGAACACACTTTGCTGTCCAGCCTAAATTATCTATATTCAACATCTTATCGACTATGTATTCGTCTATTCTTCTTTTAGACGATCTTAAGTCGGTAAATATATGTTTATTTACTTTTGGTATAGATTTCCTATATGGAAATAAATACGAATAATCTTGCTCGTCTTTACTTAAGTAATTCTGTATATCTATTGTGTTACTGTCCATCTATCTTTTTCCATCTTCAGTATATTTTGGAAAAGTAATTGGGCGTAGGCTTTGCCGCATGACCCAACAGGAATAATGTGTACGTTGTATTTGGCCGATATTCCGGCTAGCCAGCTTATCAGCGCTTTGCCCGGAACCGATCTAGTGAATTGGGAAGGAGACAAATCCATATGATCTTTTGTTAATGTAGACTCTATAAGAACATATCGGTATTTGATTTTTGTCATTCTCTCCATTTCTTGCTCGAACGTAGCTCTCTGACTATAATTGACCCACAATTCAGCGTAGTCATCTTTTCTTTCTATACATATTAAATCTTCATACCCGACAACGCTATAATCGCCAGTATCTAATTTTTGAACTATAGTACCATTGCAACGGGGAGGCTTCTTGGTATCTTGTTGCTTCTCGTAAATCCAACCAAACCCTTCCTTCTCTCTTGTGTCTCGCACTACAGTATAACTCGGCAGAATCATTCTAGGCATCTGGATTTTCCCCCTCATCTCCGAATGTTTCCCCATCCATAAGAAGAGGCTCCATAGTTCCATCGGATAATTGAACGCTTTTTCTAAAAGCTTTCTTAACATCTTCTGATGCTATTTTGGTTAGCACGGCATACTTACCTTGTTCATTTCTTTCTGTTTCAGAAGCTTGTAATGCAGCAACAAGGCTAAAGAAACTTTCTTTTCCACCCTTAAGTTCCTCTATCCTATCTCTTCTTGTTGCCGCAAGATTGCCATATATTTTTTGTCTTTCGGCTACTAACTTGTCATATCTTTCGCTAGACTTGTTAAGATCGAATCGTGTTTCTGAAATCTTTTTGAATCTTTCCACTCTAGCTGTTTTATCATCTTTTGATTCATTCTCTGTAACGGGGTGTTCGGCAAGCCATTGTGTCAACGCTGTCAATTCCTCTTGCAGAGATTTCATAAAATCCAATTGTCTATTAATTAGTATTCTATGTTTAAGAAAATCGTCTATCTGGAAAAACTCGCTAAATACTATATCTTCAAATTGACAACATAGGCTACCGTACTCTTCTAGATAGCCAGAAATCTCATCCGGTGTAAATTGAGTTTTTAGAGTTTTGAATAAATGACTTTTCTTAAATTGGTCTCTAAACCAACTAGACTTCTCCATTTCATTTAGACCCGGTGGTGGTGTGGATAATGTTGGATCGGTGTTATTTGAAATAGGGACTTTGGTTGTATTGGTCGGAGCAATTTTTCTAATACATCTTCTGATAGTTTCTGTATTCCATTTATAGCCAAACTCTTGCTCTAGTCTATCCCTTATTTTTTCAGCAGGATAATTTTGAAGATGCATCTCTTCTAATATCTTCATGGCTTCTGGATTTTTTGGTAATTGTTTACTCATTGTATTTCTTTATTATATCAAAAACTTCTTCTCTTAAAGCGGACAAGATTCTTTTACTTAGTTTCTCTCCGCGCATTAACGATTGAAAATGTTCTACCATATGTACAGACAAATTACTTATAATATATGCTTCTAACTCTTTCTTGATACAATAATCTAATGGATCATAGTTCATTGAATTTTCTGATATAGGTTTGCATATATTAGAAACATCTGAATACCCCATAGGTATAGCATTTATAATATTGATCCTATTGGCCGTTCTGTGGGATAGATTTGGGTCTTTTTCTGGCCTGAAGTATTTATCTCTTTTCAAGTTCTTAAGTCTATGAGTGACATGTCTATTCAAGAAATGTTCTAATTCACCCTTGGAAGAATCATAAGATTCTAAAGCTTCCATACATAATTTCCAAACTTCTTGAGATATGTCTTTTGATTCAAAGTAGGCAAAGGTATGTTTGTCTTTTCTTTGTTTAGCTATTTTATCTATTATCGGTGTCGCTAAGTCCATCAACTCTTTTGATACTTGCCCCATTCTTTTCCTCTTCAATCAGTTTATCTAGAAAATCTTCATCAACGGGGTCTTTATGGACAAAATCTTTGACCTTCTTGGCGCAAAGTCTTGCGGTTTCTTTTATTTTCAGATTAAATTTAATTGCCATAACAAACCTTTATACACTAAAGACCTATAACTTATGATATCTAGATACTTTATTTTTGCACCATAAAAGAAAAAAAATCTTATTGAGGGATATAATATTGCATGTTTGAGTCGGTAGAAATAGTTAAAAACACACTTCCTTATTTCCAGCCGTATTCTATAATTACGACGGATTCGGAAACTGGCGAAACATCTGTTCTTGGAGACTATAAGACTAGAAGCAAGGCTTTAAATGCTAAAGTATATTTTGACGATTTAATAAAGCGTGGCGATATAGAAGCTATTAAAAAGAGCATTAAAAGAGAATTAGGCTCAATAAGTAAGCCGATAAACCAATTAGAAAAGAGGATAATGGACCCAAATGGCGACAATCATCAGAAAGATTTTAAGCGGAGAATCATAATTTGATCAACTTGCTGTGTGGTAAATTTGAAGAAATAGATTTTAAAGATCAGAAATTTGATCTAGTTTTTATGGACCCGCCAGATAACGAAAAAAGAAAATACGAAAACTATAATGACGATCTTGAAGAAAAAATGTATAAACTAAGATTGTTTCAATGGATCAAACATGCTTCAGAAATATGTAATGGTCCAGTATTCTTAAGTTTTGCTATGAAATGGACTCATACAGTAGAGTGTATTTTAGCGGTCACAAGAGTTCCTTTAATACAAAGGCTGTATTGGAGATATACGTTCGGACAGGCAAATAAAACAAGATATACTCCATCTGTTAGACCGATATATTGGCTTAACAAAGATACAATCTATCCTGAAAATATTAAAGTGCCATCAGCAAGACAAGAAAAGTACGGTGACAAGAGGGCGGCTACTGGTGGACGATTGCCCGATAATGTGTGGGATTTCAGTAGGATTTGTGGAACCTTCAAAGAAAGAAGAAAATTTCACCCGACCCAACATCCAGAAGCCCTTTTGGAGCGTATAATACTAGGGCATAGTAAGCCGGGCGATTCCATACTAGACCCCTTTTTAGGGTCTGGCACAACGGCTATAGTGTCTAAAAGACTAGAGAGAAATTGCACAGGGATAGATATGAGTCAGTTTTACATAGATAAGATAGAAGGAATTTTAAATGGATAAAAGGGAAGAAATACAGTTGTCATTAGATTGTTGGACCGAAGTTATTAGAACATGCGCTAAAGATAGTGTTAAGAATGCATCAAGAATGAAGGGTGGACTTGATACTCGCGTAGAAGCAACTGGTAAAAAACAAATATTCGATTACGTATCAGAAAAAAGACAAAAAGAAATACAGAACAGGTTATACTATCTTATGCCAGAACACACCATGTTGATAGCTAGTGAACCATGTATTCTGGATGAAGAATGGAATGTGTCAGACTATATAGAGCTATACTATAATCATTACGCCCTAGTTATAGAAAAATTAAGAAAAATAAATGATGAAATGCATAACATGTCTTAAAGACAAAATAGACGATACTGGAAAAATATTATATCAAAAATTGTACGTTTGTGATGATTGCGTACACAAGATATTGACTGTTTATTTGTATACCAATAATTTCAAATGGATATGCGCTAAGTGTGAATCCAATCCAGAGATTAAATGCGAATGGTGCGACCTGAATTGCTTCCTAAAGGAAATTAAATGTTTGTAGAAAAAGAAAGATCGTATATATTTAAGTTCGATGATCTTATAAAATTAGTCACAAAATTCCCTTCGTATTCTGAATCACAACTTAAGACCGATACCATAGAAGATTATTATCTAAATAAAAATCTAAGACTAAGAAAGAAGAATGATAAAATATCTATGGAGCATAAGTCGGATGGAAAGAAGGAAGATGGTAGAGAAGAAGAGAGCGAAAAGATAAGCGAAAATTGGTTCAACTTGCTTAAAGAAAAAGCTATTCTAAAAGTTGTTAAAAAAAGACAGACCATACTTACAGAACCGAATGATTATGTCATCACTTTAGATATAGTCTCTGAACCCATGAGACTACTTATAGTAGAAATAGAGTCATTGAATGGCGGTGATCCTCCGCGTCTAGAAAATTTTATTCCCGTAGATACCAGATTTAGAACCTGCCCATTATCCGCTTGGAATTATTTCAAACGAAAAATAGCTATTTGTGGCGCACCATCAAGCGGTAAAACCAGTACGGCGCAATGGATTACAAATAACATAAATACAGAATTTGGTGGACGCTCGTTTTGTCCAATAGAATATGCTACATCCTACATACAAAAGTATGATAAAATACCAAATATAAATGATCAATATATGATATGGGAGTGTCAAAACTCTAGAGAGAATGACGCACTAGCTAAGTGCGATATGGTTATTTCTGATTCCCCAACATTCCTTTCATATATATATGGTTTAATAACATCCAAAGATATGGACATTAATGACAAGAATATACTATTGAGCAAGTTGTATAAAAGAAGCCTAGAGGGGCTTTGTGAATACGAACAAATATTTTTCTTGCATCTATTAGATTATAAGGAAAATGGGATAAGATACAACAAAGCTGGCGAAGCAAAATATATAAATGATATGATATATAATTTCTTAAGACAGCACGGTATGTACCAAAGCACTTACATGACTTATGAAGATAGGGAATACATTTTATCAGATATATTATACTTAAACGAGATTTAATATGCCGAGATATTCAAAAGAAGACCTAGATAGATTTTTTGATTACAATGTATTCTCACAAAAGAGAATCGTATATATAGGCTCTAGTAGTTCCGATGAAAATAGTGAGGAATCTGGTACAGACTACTTGATGGCAGAGAAGGTTATAAAGGCTATAACATATCTAGACACAGTATCCGAAAAGCCGATCATTATCATAATGAATAATATGGGCGGGGATTGGTGTCACTCTCTAGCTATATACGATGTAATTAAATCCTGTAGATGCCACGTAACCATCATAGCAACAGGATATTGCTGTAGTGCCGGAACGGTAATATTACAAGCAGCAGACCACAGAGTTCTATCCCCAAATTGCACCTTCCTCATACACGATGGCTCCAATGAACTATCTGGTCACGCCCGAAACGTAGAAATATGGGCCACACAATCCGCGCTAGATAGACAAAAGATGTATGAGATATATAGAGAGAAAATGAAGAAGAAAACGCCAAACGTAAGTATCAAGAACATAGAAAGACTTTGTACTATTGACAGATTTTTTAGCCCCCAAGAAGCAATAGAAAAAGGGTTGGCTGATGAAATATTGCAGAACTTTAATTCGTACATAAAAGAATAGGAGAATTTATGAATATCACAGAATATCAGAAATTAGCTAGAAGCACTGCCGTTTATCCAAACATTGATAACAATTTAATGTACCCAACTTTGGGCCTTATGGGAGAGTTTGGTGAAGTTGCCGAGAAACTTAAGAAAGCAATTAGGGACGATAACTATGTGATTACTGACGCCAAGAAAGCAGACATTATCAAAGAAGTGGGCGACGTATATTGGTATATCGGGGCAGTAGCCAGCGAAGCAAAAATAGAATTACAAGAGCTTAATTTCGGTGATCAAAGTTTTTACATAGATCATTGTGATATATATGAATCATTATTTTTCCTGCACGGAACGATTGGTAGTATAATTAATCATTGCAGAAAGATTATGGTGGGTAATACTAAATCGTCCATAGCTAACCTTAAACACAGTCTTGAGTTTCTTGTAGAAGAACTATCTAGATTTTTAAAGAAGATGGATATAGATATGAATGTCGTATTAGAAACTAATATTGCCAAACTCTTAGATAGAAAGAATAGAAATGTACTATCTGGTTCCGGGGATAATCGGTAATGATTAGTTTCGTGGACGGAAATCTGTTCGACAACAAGTACGATATTGTAGTAAATACTATTAATTGTAAAGGCGTTATGGGGAAGGGCGTAGCTCTAGAATTTAAGAAACGCTACCCCAAGATGTACCGAGAATATAGGAAAGCCTGTCTTAGAAACGAAATCAAACCCGGAGATATATGGGTATGGAAACGTGACGATGAATGGGTTGTGAACTTTGCTACAAAAGATCATTGGAGATTTCCTTCCAAATATTCCTATATAGATGACGGACTGGAAAAGCTTAAAGCGTACTTGTCGGACTTCAATGATATATCAATTGGTATTCCGCCACTAGGTTGTGGTAATGGTGGATTGGATTGGAAAATAGTTTCTAAAAAGATGGAAAATCAATTGAATAATTTAAGTTGCAACATAGTTTTATTCAATCCAGCAAGTGTATAAATTCTACATGAAAGAAGAAATTCCAGACCTAATAAAAACGTTCGTAAACTATATTTGGGTATATCTCCCGAAGGATTGGTCTGTTGAACACAAGTATGAGAAATTTAATTTGTATGTAAATATTAGAAGCAAAGATGCTTCTACAAATAGGCCAGTTTCTGTGAGAAGAAAATATTCTGGTGACATAATTAAGAAGTTCAAAGACAATGTTCAAGAACTCGCTTTTGAAGCAGCAAAAGAAATTATAACAGTAATGAATAAAAAAGTTGAATAACAAACTAATTAGCTTCCTTCTTATCAAATGGAAATTTCTCGTCAACGACGCGGCAATACAGTTTGTCTATGAAAAGCAATGCGAGATGGCAGAAAAGTTAAAAGCCCCCAAGCCAGAAGCCCCACTTTCCAACATGTCTAGTCCAATCAAATCAATAGATATGATCAAAAATAGAATAGAAGAAATATGTCCATCTTTTAAATTCAAACTTATAGAATATGAAGATGATATGAAACTAGATTTTGCTAGTTTATATGAATTATATTCCGAGCATAATATTATACAAATAAACAAAATAAACAAGTGTATAAACATTATGTGATAAAGAGATTTTACAATCTATGGTCTAGGTTTATAACATTCGTTGGAGATATAAAATTCTACGGATGGAAACACCCTCTTTTCTTCGTTATCAACACGCCAGTAGACAAAATACAAGGCAAGCATTATAGAGAGATAGCAAAGGTAATTAAGCCCGGTGACGTTCTTCTTTCTAGATCAGACCATTATTTGTCCACACATCTAATACCCGGATACTGGACTCATGCGGGATTCTATTTTGGTGGAGAGCAAGAAAGAGTCATACACGCGGTTAGCCAAGGAATAGTGATAGAAGATATAATAAACTTCTTGAAGACAGACCATGTAGCTATACTAAGGCCAGACCAGAAATATGTTGATCGTGCCTTGGGGTTAGCTAAGAATATGATAAATCAGGAATACGATTTCTTGTTTGATTTTGATGATTCTACCAGATTGAGTTGCACAGAGTTGATTTTCTGTTGCTACCCATCTCTAATAAAAACATCTAAGAAATTCGGAAAGCCAACTGTAGTTGGGGATGATATATTTAATTCAGAAAGCTTTCAGGTAGTTTGGAATTCTAATCAAGATAAGGCTTAACACTCTTCTTTTGTATCCTTTTAAAGCTTATACCGCCCTTTTCCGTATCGACAATCTGGAATACACCCTTGCCACAAACATGAGCCGCTGTGACTTCTGCGCTAGCACCAACCGAGTTCTTCCAAGCTTCTCCGGGCAATAGAACAACGCTTCTACACTTATTGACAACGGCATCTAAATCCAGCCTCATACATTGCTCATAAGACATATTAGAATCTTCATTCTCTGCCGGATTCCACACTCTATAGCCAGCTTTCCTCAATTTACTAGCATACAGTCGAAAGGCGGGGAAATTACTATCCACAAACCCCTTCATTGGTCCTGCCAAGTACACATCGTACTTGCGTTCTAGGAATGGGAATATAGTGAAGAAAATCCATTTAATATCGTTAACTATTTTCATTATAAACATCACCATTTTTCTCTATCATCTTATCTTCATACGGACTTGCGACTCGTCTGTATAACTCTAGTTTAACACACTCTAGCACACCAATAATTTTGTTGATATTACTATAACTAATCTTATTCCGTTGTAACAAATCGTTTATAATCATAGATATAGCATAATTAAAAACGCCGGGATGAAAATTGCCAGCATCATCTGTGCAGCCAGAGCCATTAATTAAATTGACCAATTCTTTTATTGCTTCATTTAACGCTTCGGTTCTATGGTCTTGTGCTATATATGGCATTATACCGACTCCATTATAAAGTTCTTTAATACAGTATCGCACATGCTAAATACGCGACCATGATCTAGATTCTCGTCACAAATAGATTCTAGATAATGAACCACGGCAAAGTAATGTCCCTGATTAATTAGATCATTTAACTCTGATTGTTGAATACAACTTAGCATACGACCATTAACCAAATAAATAAACGGTTCCCTCTTTTCTTGCTCGACCGAAAAGTACAGGTGCTTTCCGCCTTGTTTTCCTAAATTAAACTTGAGTTTCATATCTTATCTCCGTCTTATCATTTGTAGGAATATTATTGTTGGATATATAAATAAAGCCAATAATATTGAAGAAAAGAAAAATACTGATATTGCGAACATCATATAATATAACCTATTTGTCTGAATGCCTGATGATATAAACTATGAATATGACAACAGGTATCATACATATCGCTATACCAATTCCAATACCTAACAATACATTAAGCATTATGACCGTCCATTTGTGGTTCATTTGTTCTTGTTGGTGTCGGTGAAGAGTTAATAGCTTCGTCTATAGCATCTCTTACTGTCTTTAGCGGGCCGTGGCCTGTTAAAGCAACGCACTCATATTCCGAAGTTTGATGTAATCGCCAACCCCTACCAGTAGTTGACTGTCGAAACACACAAGTCTTTCCTTTATTCTGTCTCTCTAGAAATTCTATTCTATCTGTATCTGTTATTTTACTCATACTTCATCCATTACAAAACCGTCCATAGATACGCCTCTTATGCCGACACAAGATGGCTTTTCTACTTTTTCAATTTTACCACTATATAACTTTTGTAGTTCTTCTAGTCTAAACTTTGTATTGTCAACTATCTTCTTTATAAACAACGAATCTTCTTTATTGTTCAAGGCCATAGATAAGGTAGATATATTGTGCAATACATCATTAAAAGATAGCCAGAAATTATCTCTTGGGATATAACTGGCATTAAAAAGAAACTCTGGCTTATGACTTCTATCTTCCATTATTTCTTTCCACTAATTTGTATACCTACAGAACCTTCTATAACAGAGTCTCGCAAAAGTTCCGATTGGGTTGATGATCGTAGACCTGAAACTTCGAACCATTCTGGTCTATTACGTTGTGGTCTACCCTTGCCAAAGCTAAGACGAACCTTATCACCGGCTTCATTAACTTCTTTGACAGTTGCGATGAGACCTTGGACAGCTTCACAAACCGAACAACTAATTACTGTTACAACATCACCTTTTTGCATATAAATAATCCTTTATGATATGTCTTTGACTTCTTTCAACTTCTCAACGATCAATCTACAAATCTTGTTCTTCTTGGTTTTGTCTATTACAAATGTACCAGTCTTTTTATCTTCCTTACTTGCTCTACACAAGAAATCTAACTCTTGTACTAAATCTGTTACTTCTTGCATTAGGCTATCACAAATATGTTCATTCTTTTCCATAACAATCCTTAATCTGGAACAATAAGCTTCAGGTTTGGCTTAACCAAAGTTGATTCATTAAACACATTATTGTAAATCTTATCCCAATGTTCATTCTCAACATCTACAAGGCCAAATGATATAACCTTATTCAAGCAGAGAAATTCTTGATCTTGCTGACAGCAGGCAAACATAGGATTAAGTTGTTTTGGCTGAACAGCCACAAACCCCGGCTTAGCTTGATTGTTGTTACTAATAAGCATTATACATCTATTAATTTTCAAACATGCGTTAGGGTGTTTAGACATGAGAGAGTTCAGGGTTTCTCCTGATACATCCAACTCGTAAAAAGCCGTTCCGTTCGTCAAGTCTATTCTGTACCAATTCATTCGTTTGTTTCCTTTCTATCTATTATACGTTTTCCGCGTAGGTTTTTCCTTTTATTTTTCAAGATTCCAAAGCTTCTCCGAGCCTGTTAAGTTCTTCACCGTAGGTTGGTCCGGTATAAGTTCCGCCGTGAACCATATGAAGTCCAAAAACACTTTTATATTCAGAACTATCAATAACTTCATGCACTTTTTCGTATAACTCTCTCGCTCTACACTCTATATTTATTTCTCTATTTATCTTTTCTTCTGATTGAAGTTCTGTTATACATACGTTACTATCTAACGTAACTAGAATATCGTTATTCAATCTAAAAACAACGCCCTGTTGAAAATCCAATATAAAACATTTATCATGATCGTATGGCCCTCCGTGAACTTCTATTTTCATGAACAATCTGTCATTATGCCAAAAACAATCCCCTATTTTAAGGTCTTGGATCATCATCTCATTATGTTTATGAGGTACTAATACTTTCATGGCCACTCTCCGTAATATAAACCGCCCATACCCGTTTCCTTGTTAGTCACTTCACATGCGTTTAAGTTAAACTTGTCTGATAGAAGTTTAGCTATTGAAAAATAGTCGGAGCCAGCTACCTTACTGTCATAAAGAAAGTCTCTATAACAATAAGCTAAAACAAAATCCGAAATATCGCTCATTTCTTTAGGATTTTCTACAGGAACCCAACATCTAATAACATACCAGTAGTATTCGAACTTAATCATACGTTCATATATTTGCATAAAAATCTCCGGTTGTTACGCTTATGTTTTGGGTCTCGTCTTTTAGTCTCTCTTTTAGAGTATCGGATATAATTTTGGATATAGCTTCCTTTATGTATTCCTTACTTGAAAAGAAATCATAGAACTTATCTTGTAAATCTAATATAAGTTTGACTTCTAGTTTCATTTCAGAAACTCCATAATAGCCTTATCCGTCCATCCCTTATATGGATTCCACATTTCTGAAT
>Ga0137435_1000133_pt1 | contig 27959 bp, 24 predicted proteins | sample EasRivERMGT100_2_FD_104904 | JGI IMG/M metagenome (GOLD analysis project Ga0137435, IMG submission 104904) | Soil microbial communities from meander-bound floodplain in the East River, Colorado, USA - East River MetaG ERMGT100_2 | ecosystem: Environmental > Terrestrial > Soil > Floodplain ... | reverse complement strand
GTGCGCCGCCATCGAGATGCTCGGCCAGGTGCTCCGCCAGCGTTGGGCTGACGTACTTGCCGCCCCGATACACGCGCCGGATGGCTTCCAACAACTGATCGGGCGAGTGGTCCTTGGTGAGATAGCCCGAGGCACCGGCCCGCAACGCCCGCACGGCCCACTGATCCTCGGGGTGCACGCTCAAGACCAGGACGCGGACGGTCGGGTGTTTCGCGCGCAGTTCGCGCAGCGTCTCGAGAAAAAGACCGCCCGGCATCGACACGTCGAGCAGCACGACATCGGTCGCGGTGCGTTCGAGCCCACTCCGCAGCGATGGCGCGTCGCCCGCCTCGCCCGAGATGACTAGCCCAGCATCGGCTTCCACGATGCGCCGCAGTCCCTGCCGAACAATCGGATGATCATCCGCGATGAAGATTCGAATCGCCATCGAACGGCTCATGCCCCCCCCGCGTCCGTCTTGAGGGGAATCGTGACCACAATGGACGTGCCCTCTCCCGGCTTGCCCTGAACCATCAAGACGCCGCCGCAGGCCAAGGCCCGTTCTCGCATTCCCACGAGGCCCAGCGACCGAAGTCCGCTCAGCGTATCGGGCGCGAACCCCACGCCATTGTCCGACACGCCGAGGATGAGCGCTCCCCCGGCACGACGTACCGCCACCTCCACGCGCGTGGCCTTGGAATGCCGGGTCACGTTGGTCAGCGCCTCCTGAATGATCCGGAAGGCATGACTCGCCAGATCGTCCGGGAGCCGCGGAAATTCCTGCGCGTGGAGCGTGATCGCGATCCCGGTCCGTTGGGTCGTTTCCTGGACGAGGTTTTCGATCGCGGCCTCGAGGCCCAGCTGGTCGAGCACGCTGGGACGCAGCTCGCTGGCGATTCGGCGCACGATCTGCATCGTGTCGTCGATGCGTGCCGTGATGGACGAATCGATCATGCCGATCGGCCCGGAAGCACGGGCGCCCCGGGGCCGGTTGGAACCCATCCAGGCAAGGTCGAGCTTCAAGGCGGTGAGCGCCTGGCCCAATTCGTCGTGAATCTCGCGGGCGATCCGAGTCCGCTCTTCCTCGCGGATCGCCTGCAGCCGGATCGCGAGCGCGCGTAACTCCGCGCGCGATTGCTCCAATTCCTCCGCGGCGCGGATGCGGTCCGTGACATCCCGTTGAATCCCGAAGTGTCCCGTGATCCGGCCGGCGGCGTCGTAGAAACACATGTAGTCCCCTTCGACCCACATCGTCGAGCCGTCGAGCCGCCGCTCATTGGTGATGCTGTGGGTGTGACCCGCGTCGAACAACGCCCGCCAGCCCCGGCGGCCGGCCGCCACGTCGTGCCGGAAGAAGTCGCCGGGGGTTAGGCCGATGAGGTCCTGGGGCGCGGCCCGGAATTGCTTCGCCATCGCGGGATTGATCTTGGTCATACGCTGATGGGAAAAGACATAGTCGAGCACCACGTCGTGATCGACCTGCGGCCCCCACTCGATCGGCTGATCGAGCATCATGAAAAAAAAGCCGTCCTGGGACTGTTCGAAGAAGGCCTCCAGGAGGGCCGGATAATTGAACTGCGAAGGATCTGACACGGCTGCGGGCATCGAGTCTCCTGACCATTGACGCTGGGGGCCCCGGATATGCCGGAGCCCCAGAGCAATGTGAAATCTACCGCACCACGATCCGCCCGCTCATGGCGGCGCCGTGGACCGAGCAGTCGTAGTTATAGGTGCCGGGATGGATGAACGTCACCGCATAGGTACTGCCCGCCGCACTCATGACCACGCTGTTGCGGAAGACCGCTGGGGAAATGCCGGTGGACCGGATGCTATGCGAACCCGCCGCGCTCCAGGTCCAGGTGACCGTGCCACCCGCGTCGATCGTGTCCACGGCGGCGTTCTGACTCCCGTTCGCGACGCTACGGAAGAAGTCGTTCCCCACGTTGACCTGAGCGGTGGACGGCTGACGCGGCTCGCCGTAGACAAAATCGTCCATGACCACGAGGTCTTGCGTGCCGCCCGCCGTCACGTCGACGGCGGTCGCGCTCAACGGTGCGTCGCCGCTGGTGATCACCACCCGAGCCACGATCGGTGCCTCAAACACGGCGCCGGTGAACGAGAGCAGATGCACGCCATCATGATTGGGCGCCCTCAGCAGCGCGATCCGGACGTCATGCGCGTCGAAGAACTCGATGGTGGTGGATCCCACGCGATCGACGTCGGCGAACACGGCACCGAAACCGGTGACCAGAGCGGCGGTCGTGGTGCCGGCCAGCTGGAAGCGGACTTCGACCTTGTTCGAGCCGACGGGCATGAACAGCTTCTTGGGCGAAAACGTGCTGAACTGCGCCGCGAAGTCGGGGTTGATCGAGGCGAACGCCGTGCTGTCCACGCGCAACCCCGTCCCTGGGGTAGCGTAGATGGCGCCTCGTTTCGAATTGACATTGAAGAAGGTTGCCGGGAACGTGTCCACGTCCGTCAATGCGGCTGGGACGCCGTCCCAGTTTATTTCGCGCCGGCCGCTGTCGGCGGGGGGCGAGTTGGGGACGTTCAGCACTCCGCCGAGCGCGGTCCGGAATTCGGCCAGCTTGTCGGCGATCGAGATGCTGTCGCCCAGCGTCTCGAACGTGACGAACGCGGGTGGCGGCGGGGGCGGGGGGGGGGGTGGGGGCTAAACGCTCGTGGGCGATTTGTAATCGCTGCACCCCACCACGACCGCGAGGGCCAGGAAGTGGGCATAGACTGTCGGTTTCATTGTGTGCTCCATCGTGAAAGGGATCTATCGCTGTCGTAGGTCAGGGTAGCGACCGTCCCTTGATGGAGGCATCAGCGTTGGGGCCGTTGGCGGCGGGAAGACAGCGGAACACGTCTATCAGACGACGGACTACAACGGGCGAGGATTCTACAAACACAACTCTAACGTAGATGACGGCGACCAGGAGCCTCCGGGGTGTTAGATCTGGAAGCATGCTCACGCAGGTTCGTCGTCGGCTCACGGCACCCACGGTGATCGCCGCCACGCTGCTCGCGGCGTGCGGCGGTGGCCACAGCGATCCAAATGCGGCCGCAGCGCTCGCGCCCGCTGCCGGCGATTCGCTGCCCACGGCCGTGGCGCGGGCGGTGGGGCGAGCGCGCACGGCGACGGCCCGCTTCGAGAACCTCGACTCCGCCGTCGCCGCAGGCTATCAGCAACACGCGGAGGGATGTCTCGCCAACGAGCCGCTCGGCACCATGGGCTTCCACCACGCGAACGGTGCGCTCTACGACGACCGGCTCGACGTGGAGCGGCCGGAAGTCCTTGTCTACGAGCGCTTGCCGGACGGCCGCTATCGACTGAACGGTGTGGAGTACATCGTGCCCTATTCCGCCCGCCCCCGCGACGCGACGCCGCCCCGGATTATGGGGCGACCACTCAAGCGCGCCGACCGTCTGCAAATCTGGTACTTGCACGTGTGGATCTGGCGGGAGAACCCGTCGGGCATGTTCGCCGACTGGAACCCCACCGTGCACTGCCCTAGATCGTGACCTCCGTGGCGCCGCGGTTGCGGGCGGCGGCGCCGGGGGGCAGTTTTGGACATGGTCCGTGGCCTGCCTCCGCTCCACCGCCTGGTGCTGCTCGTGGCGGGTTTCGTGCTCATCGCCGCCGGCCTCCGGGCGGCCGCCAGCCCGGTCAATCTCGTGCTGCTCTCGATGCTCATCGCGGCCACCATCTACCCGGTGCCGGTGGCGCTCATCAAGCGCGGCTGGTCGAGGCAGACCGCCGTGTTGGTGACGTTGCTGGGCGTCGTGGTCGGCGGCATCGCCCTGTTGCTGGTGCTGGCCGCGTCGCTGCGGCGTCTCTCGGACAACATGCCTGTGTACCAAGAGGCGTTCACGGGCCTCGTGACCCGCGTGAACGCGGCACTGGCCGCGCGCGGCATCGAGGCGAGCGGCACCCTCTCGCCCGACCCGCAGCGCGTCATCGCGATGGCGGCGGGACTCGTGGGCGGGGCGCTCCAAGCGCTCGGCTACGGCCTGTTCACCCTCATCCTGGTGACGTTTTTCCTCTTCAGCATGCCGCTGGTCGCTGCGGGCGACGCCCACAAGGGTTCGCTCCATGCCCGCCTCGACGACGTGACCACGAGCGTGCGAAGCTTCGTCGGCATCCAGGGCATCCTGGGCGGCGTTCAGTGCGTCGGCGTCCTGCTGGCGATGCTGCTGGTGGGGACCGACGCCCCGGCGGTGTGGACCGTGCTCACGTTCCTGCTGGCGTTCGTGCCGTTCGGCGGCCTGATCGCCGCGATCCCGCCGACGCTGTTGACGCTGCTCGAGGGCGGCGCGGGCCGCGCCGCCGTGGTGTTTGGGACCTTCGTCGTGGTCAACCTGGTGGCGGACAACATCCTCAAACCCAAGTTCATGGGTTCGGGACTGGGGCTGTCACCCCTGGTCATCATCCTGTCATTGATGCTGTGGTCGCTGATCCTGGGTCCGATGGGCGCGCTGCTGGCGGTGCCGCTCACCATCGCCCTGATGAAGATCGCGCCGATACTGCTCGAAGAGCAGCCGTCGTAACCGCTCAGCTCACCGCTTTCTTTACGAGCGCTGCGATCCTTGCCTCTTCAGCGGCGGTCAACTCCCTCAGTCCGAAAGCGGTCGGCCACATGTGGCCGTCGTCGAGGTTCCCCTTGTCGCTGAAGCCGAGTATCGCGTACCGCGTCTTGAACTTCTGCGCGCTTTGGAAGAAGCAGACGACCTTGTCGTCCTTGGCGTAGGCGGGCATTCCGTACCAGAGCTTTGGAGTGAGGGCTGGCGCGCTGGCCCTGATGATCGCATGGACCCGCTTGCCCATTGAGCGATCCGGTTCCCCCATCGCGGCGATCTTCGCGAGCACGGCGCTTTCCCCGTCCTCCTTGCCGGCCTTCAGCTCTTGGACGCGCTCCTTCATCGCGGCGCGTTCCTCGGCCGTGAATCCCGTGACCTTCTTGCCGGCCTTCTGCGTGGACTTCTTGGGGCGCATAGAACTCCCTTGGTCAGAGCCCGGTATATTCTAGCGATGGACGAGGACCTCAAACAGATGCGGGATCCGCTCGGACTCCTGCGCCTCGGCTACGCGGACTCGCTGCTCCCGATCGCGGCGCGCCACTGGCACGACGGCGCGTTCGAAGAGCGCACCGAGCAAGTCGTCGAGGAGACGCCCGTCGTCATCGTCTACAACCACATCCCCCACGTCGTCATGATGGCGACGCCGCGCGATCTCGAGGATTTCGCGGTGGGGTTCAGCGTCACGGAAGAGCTGGTGCGCTCGCCCGCCGACATCGAGCGCATCGACATCGTCAAATACAGTCAGGGGATCGAGGTCCAGACCGCTGTCCCCGCGGATTGTGAAGCGGTCATCGCGACACGCACGCGCCGCCTCACGGGGCGCACCGGGTGCGGGATCTGCGGCTCCGACAGCATCGAGAGTGTACTCAAGACGCTGCATGCGGTCCCACCGGGCGTCGTCGTTCCCGCGCCCGCGATCGAGCGCGCGCTGCAATCCTTGATCGATCACCAACACTTGAACGCCGCCGCCGGCGCGGTCCACGCGGCAGGATGGGCTGCGCTCGACGGGTCGATCGTCGTCGCGCGCGAGGATGTCGGCCGCCACAATGCGCTCGACAAGCTGATCGGGGCATTGCTCCGCACGGGCGTCAACCCGGCGGAAGGCTTCGTGGTGGTGACGAGCCGGGCGAGTTTCGAGATGGCTCAGAAGGCCACCGTGTTCGGGGCCCGCCTGCTGGCGGCGATCTCGGGTCCGACGGGCCTGGCGGTGCGGGTGGCGCAGCAGGCGGGACTGACGCTGGTGGGATTTGCGCGCCGCGGACGGATGACGGTCTACACACACCCGCAGCGCGTCGTGGCGTAGTCGGATGGTGCGTAGACGGATGCCGCGCTTCATCGCGATCGTGGTCGGGGTCTTGGCCTCGGCGACGTGCGACAACCCTGTCGAGCCGACCGGCCCTCCCGGAATCACGATTGTCGCCGGTGCCGACGTGATCGATTCGATCGACGCACGGCCGGCGCAGGAACTGCTCGTCGAAGTCCACACGATATCGGGCACTCGGGCGCGGAACGCCGTCGTGAGATTCTCCGGGCTGGCGACCGCCGGTGGTCAGAATCCGCCGATCAGCGTCGGCGTGGGTCCCATCGGTCAAGCACCGATTCGGGGATGGGCTATCGATACGACGGATGGGAGCGGACAGGCGAGCGCGATGATCGGGCTGGGGGCGTTCGCCGGCCCCGGTGCCGTGGAGGTCACGGTGCCGGAGCTGGGGTTCGCCGACACGGCTCAGTACACGATCAACCCCGGGCAGGGCGTGAGCGTCGTGAGCGAACCGGCAGACACCGTCGTGTATCGGTCGCGCTCGTTCACCCTCCGCGTGAGCGTGCGCGATCGCCACGGGAACCCGCGCCCCGATCCGGTCACTTTCAACGCCGACAGCGCGTCCGCGAGCGTGTCCGCTGCCGGCACCGTGACGTCTGAGGAGTGGGGCAGGGCGCGGGTTCGAATTGGCGATGCCGCGGGGCACGCCGATACGACGTGGGTGAGTGTCATCCCCCAGGGGACGATTGCCGCCAAGACCGATTACGGAATCGTCATTGTTGATCTGGACGGTTCCAATCGTCGCACCGTCCCGGGCGTCACGGCAGTCACCTGGGTAGACTGGAATCTCACCGGCGACACTTTGCTCTTCGCGGCTCCCGACGACGATTCGTGGCTGTACGTCACGAACACCACCGGCCCTCCGCGTCGCTTGATCACCGCCTCGACGGGCTTGGTGTCCGAGTTATGGCCCCAGTACAGTGGCGACGGGCAGTGGATCTATTTCAGCGGGCGCACCGCCGATCAACACCAGGCGATCTGGCGCGTTCGCTCCGACGGATCGAGTCCCGCGCTCATCGCGTATGCAAGCGCCGGTCTAGACTTTGACGCCGCTCCCTCGAGCGATGGCTCGCGCGTCGCCTTCGCGAGCGACCGTTGTTGCTATCCGTTCTCCGGCCTGTACCTGTTGCACACGCAGACAGGGGTCGTCGATTCGTTGGCCCCGGGAGTGGTGTCACCCCGCTGGTCTCCGGGCGACTCCTTGATCGCCTTCGTCTCTGGCGGCGTCTTTGTCATCAGGCCCGACGGTCAAGGCTTGCGTCGAATCACACCGGTTGGAGGGGGCTATTGGCGGGGGGTCGACTGGTCACCAACCGGAGAATGGATCATCGCGCGAGATACGATCGACCAACTCGTGCTGATTCGGCTCGCCGATGGTTTGATCATCACTTTACCCTACTTCACGGACCTCGATCGTCCGGCATGGCGACCGTGACGCGCACACGGACCCCCCGCTTTCTGGCGCTCGTGGTCGGGGTCTTCGCCTCATCGACGTGCGACGGCCCTGTCGAGCCGACGGGCCCTCCCGGAATCACGATTGTCGCCGGCGCCGACGTAGCTGATTCGATCGACGCGCGGCCGGCGCAGGCGCTGCTCGTCGAGGTTCACACGTTCCGCGGCTTGCCGGCGCGGCACGCCCTTGTCCAATTCTCCGGGCTGCCGACCGCCGATGTTCAGAACCCGAGCGTTCGGGTGGCGCCTATCAGTTTTCAGCCGATTCTGGCGCGCACCGAGGATTTCACAGACGCGAGCGGACGGGCGAGGGTGCTCTTAGCGCTTGGAACGGTCGCCGGCCCCGGTGGCGTGGAGATCACGGTCCCGGAGCTGGGGTTCGCCGACACTGCTTGGTACACGATCAACCCCGGGCACGGCGCGAGCCTCGTGAGCGAACCGGCAGACACCGTCGTGTACCAGTCGCGCTCGTTCGCCCTGCGCGCGACCGTGCGCGACCGCTACGGGAACGCACGCTCGGATCCGGTCAGCTTCGTCGCCGACAGCGCGTCGGCGAGCGTGTCGGCTGCCGGCACGGTGACGTCTGAGGCGCTGGGGCGGGCGCGTATTCGAATTGGCGATGGCGCCGGTCATGCCGATACGACGTGGGTGAGTGTCATCCCCCAGGGGACGATTGCCGCGACGAGCCCTACCGGGATCGTGATTGTTGATCTGGACGGCTCCAATCGCCGCAATGTTCCCGGGGTCGCGGCGGCGGCCTGGGTCGATTGGAGTCCTGCCGGCGATACGCTGGTTTTCGCAACCAGCGACTACGATTCGTGGCTGTACGTCACGAACACCACCGCGCCGCCGCGTCGCTTGATCACCGATTCGACGGGTCGGTCGTCCGAGTGGCGGCCCCAGTACAGCCGTGACGGGCAATGGATTTATTTCAGCGCGGCTGGCAACGGCCGGTATCAGGCACTCTGGCGAGTGCGTCCGGACGGATCGAGCCCGGAGTTCATCGGGCCGGCGAGTGGCGACAATGACGGCCACGTCGCGCCATCGAGTGATGGCTCGCGCGTCGCCTACGTGAGCAACAGCTGTTGCTATCCGAACCTCGGCCTGTTCCTGTTGCATCTGGCCAGCGGCGTCGCCGATTCTTTGGCGCCGCGGGCGTTCTCACCCCGCTGGTCTCCGGGCGACTCCTTGATCGGATTCATCTCTCGCGGCGTCCTTGTCCTGAGGCCAGACGGTCAGGGCTTGCGGCAAATCACCCCGCTTGGCTTCGCCAACTATTTTCAGGGCCTCGACTGGTCACCAGCCGGAGAATGGCTCATCGCGCGAGGTCCGTCCGGCCACCTCGTACTGATTCGGGTCGCCGATCGCCTGATCATCACATTGCCCTACTTCACGGATCTCGACCGTCCGGCGTGGCGACCGTGACCGACGAGCTGCGGCTTAATCGGGCCGCGGCTTCCGGTTCTGCACGTACTTCCAGCCGAAACGTCCCTTGATGCAGAGATTGCCGCTCGTGACGTCGTGGTCGAGCGGCGACGTCACCTTGACGATCTCGTTGTCCTGCACGTGCAGATCGAGGTTGCACCCCACACCGCAGTAGGGACATACCGTCCGCGTGACCGTCTGCCGGGCCTCGTCCCAGGTGCCTGCCTGGCGGTGGTCGTACTCCGACTTGAACATCAGCGCGCCCGTGGGGCACACCGCGATGCAATTGCCGCAATAGACGCACGCCGAGTCGGGGAGTGGCGCCGCGAACTCCGTCGCGATGCGCGCATCGAAGCCCCGGCCCGCGACCGCGATCGCGAAGGTGTTCTGATGATCGGTGCCGCACGCCTCGACGCACTTGTAGCACAGGATGCATTTCTTGTAGTCGCGCAGGTATAGGTCGTTGTCGATCTTGGGCGGCTGCGCGACGGTCGCCGCGTAGCGCGGATCGGGCGCGTGGTGGTGTCCCGCGACGGCCGCGTCGCGGGCGCCGTCCGGCGCGGCGGGCGCCGGAGGTCCGAAACGCTCGGGCTTGGCCCCGTACTCGGTGAGCCAATCGGCAACGTCGGGAGTCGTCGACAGATCGACCGAAGAGGCGAGGAACTCGAGCACCAGCTTGCGGCTGAGGCGCACCCGCTCCGAGTTGGTCTTGATGACCATCCCGGCCGCGACCTTGCGCGAGCAGGCGGGGACCAGCACGCGCGATCCCTCGAGCTCGACCACGCACACGCGGCACACGTTCACCGGATGCAGGGTGTCGAGGAAGCACAGGGTCGGGATCTCCTCGCCCAGCTGCCGGCACGCGTCGAGGATCGTCGTGCCCTCGGCGGCCTGCACCTTCCGGCTGTCGATCTGGATCTCGACCATGCGCTTCTTCGGTTGGAGCTGCACGAAGGCCGTCACGTCGTGGCTCCGTCGTAGAGGCGCAGCCGGGTAACGGCGGACTGGATCGCGCTGTAGGCCGTCTGGCCCAAGCCGCAAATCGAGGCGTCTTTCATGGCCTGACCGACCTCTTCGAGCAGCGCCATCTCGTCCTGCACCGTCCCAATCGTCTTGCGCGCCTGAAGGCGGTGCAGCGCCTCTTCCTGGCGCACCGTCCCGACTCGGCACGGCACGCACTGCCCGCACGACTCGTCGCGGAAGAACGCGGCGATGCGCCGCAGGATGTCGGTCATGTCGACGCGATCGTCGAACACCATGATCACGCCCGAGCCGAGGGTCGCGCGGGCGGCCTGCACGCCTTCGAACGTGAGCGGCATGTCCAGCTCGTCGGGCCGGACAAAGACGCCGGCCGCGCCCCCCAGGAGAATCGCGCGCAGCGGCCTGCCGCCGGCGACGCCGCCGGCGAGGTCGAGCAGCTGGCGGAGCGTGGCGCCGAACGGCACTTCGTAGACGCCGGGCTTCGCGACGCACCCCGAGAGACAGAACAGTCGCGGCCCCGTCGATCCCGGCGTGCCGATGGCGGCGTACGCGGGCCCGCCGATCCGCAAGATCTCGAGCACGTTGACGAGTGTCTCGACGTTGTTGATCACCGTGGGCTTGCCGAAGAGCCCGGACTCGACGGGGAAGGGCGGCTTGTTGCGCGGCTCGCCGCGATAGCCTTCGATCGAGTTGAACACGGCCGTCTCTTCGCCGCAGATATAGGCGCCGCCGCCGCGGCGGATCTCGATGTCGAGCCGCAACGGCCGGCCCATGATCCGCTCCCCCAGGAAGCCGCGGGCGCGCGCTTGGGCGATGGCGTTCGCGAGCCGCTCGTACGCCAGCGGATACTCGCCGCGCAGATAGATGAAGCCGCGCTCGCACCCCGTCGCGTACGCCGCCACGGTCATCGCCTCCACCAACCCGAACGGGTCTTCCTCCATGAGCACGCGGTCCTTGAACGTGCCCGGCTCCGATTCATCGGCATTGCACACGAGGTAGTGTGGGCGCACGGCATGCTTCGCGACGGCGTCCCACTTCCGGCCCGTTGGGAACGCCGCCCCGCCGCGCCCCATCAGCTTGGCGTCCGTGACCTCGCGGATCACGGCCTCGGGCCCGATCTCGAGCGCGCGGCGCAGCGCGACGTATCCGCCGCGCGCGCGATAGTCGTCGAGGCTCTCTGGGTCGACGACGCCGACTCGGGCGAGCAACCGCAGCGACGTGTCGCCCTTCTGCGGGAGCGGGATGCGATCGGTGCCGTCCGGCGTCTCGCCCTTCAGCACTTTCTTCGCCATCGCGGCGGTCACGCCGCCGAACAGCCGCTCCTCGGGGTTTGGCCCCGCGACCGTCAAGAGCGCAACCGGCGCCTGATCGCACAGGCCCAGGCACGGGCTCCGAATGAAGAACGCATCGCTCTTCTCCAATTCGGCGCAGAGGTCCTCAGCGCCTTTGCAGCGGCACGCGATGTCGTCGCAGACGTGCAGAACGCGCTTGGGCCGTGGGGTGGTCGACAGCAGCGCGTAGAACGTCGCGACGCCATACGCCTCGGCGGGGGGCACCGCGAGGCGCAAGCAGACGTAGCTGAGGGCGCCTTCGCTGATCCATCCGATGCGGGACTGAATGGCCTGCAGCGCCGGGAGGAGGAGGTGGCGGCGCGAGCGGGCGGCGTGGCCGCCGGCGGCGGTGTGCTGGTCGCGGGCCTGCCGCGTCCCGCCGTCCCATCCCGTCGCCGGCGCGCCGAGGAATGCGTCAACGGCGTCGCGCTCCTCGGCGCTGGGTTCGACTTTGGAGAGATGCAGGTCCACGCGCTAAACCCTGGCCTCCACGAGCGCGCGCTCGACGCGCACGGCGCACGCCTTGAATTCGGCCGTCCCGGACTTGGGATCGGTGTAGTCGACCGTGAGGACGTTGGTCCGCACGTCGTCCTGGAAATGAAGCGTCATGAAGACGAGTCCCGGGCGCAATCCGGGATCGACGTGCACCGGCGCGACGACGCTGCCGCGCCGCGACGTGATGCGGACCGTGTCGCCCTCGTCCAGGCCGAGTCGCGTCACGTCCTCAGGCGACATATCCAGCGTCTCGGGCCGGCGCAGCGGGGAGGTGTAGCCGCCCGTCTGCACGCCGGTGTTGTACGAATCGAGCCGCCGCCCGGTCGTCAGCTGGAACGGGTATTCGGCGTCGGGGCGTTCCAGCGGCGGATCGTGCTCGACCACCGAGAACGGCGCCGGCGGTCCGCCGCGCGGCTCCTGCCACAGGCGCGAGTGCAGGAACAGCTCACCCGGATGCTGCTCGTCATAGCAGGGCCACTGCAGGCCGCCGCTCGCGTCGAGGCGCGCGTACGTCATGCCCGTGAAGATCGGGGCGAGCGTTCGCACCTCATTCCACACGGCTTCCGCCGTGGGCTGGCCCCAGTCGGACCCCAGGCGCCGCGCGATCTCGCTGATGATCCACATGTCGTCGCGCGCGCCCTCCGGCGGGTCGAGCGCCTTGCGCACCCGCTGCACGCGGCGCTCGCTGTTCGTGACCGTCCCTTCCGACTCGCACCAGCTCGCGGACGCGGGCAGCACGACGTGCGCCAGCTCGGCCGTGCGCGTGAGGAAAATGTCCTGGACGACCAGCGTATCGAGGCTCTCGAGCAGGCGCTGCGCACGGTGTTGGTCGGCCTCCGCGTGGGCGGGGTTCTCGCCGATCGCGTAAATGCCGTGCAGCTCGCCGTGCTCCATGGCGTTGAACATGTCCGTCAGGTTCTTCCCGTACTTGGGCTGCAACGACACGCCCCACGCGCTCTCGAACTTTTTCCGGAGTCCCTCATCCGTGGTCCAGTCCTGGAACCCCACGAGCCGGTTCGGGATCGCGCCCATGTCGCCGCCGCCCTGGACATTGTTCTGGCCGCGCAGGGGATTCACGCCCGAGCCGTACTTCCCGACGTGGCCGGTCAAGAGCGCCAGGTTGATGAGCGACAGCACGTTGTCGACGGCGTTGTGATGCTCGGTGATGCCGAGGGTCCAGCAAATGATGGCGCGGTCTGCGCGCGCGTAGCTGTGGGCGGCGCGGCGGATGACGTCGGCCGGTACGCCCGTCTCACGTTCGGCGAACTCCAGCGTGTACTTCTCGACGCTGTTCCGATAGGCGTCGAAGTCGCTCGTGGCGTGCTTGATGAAGGCGTCATTCGCGAGACCGGCGTGGATGATCTCCCGGGCCATGGCGTTCGCGAGGGCGATGTCGGACCCGACGTTCAGGCCGAGCCAGTCGTCGGCCCATTGCGCGGATGCCGTGCGGCGTGGATCGACGACGAAGAGTGTGGCGCCGCGGCGCACGCCCTTCAGCACGTGATGGAAGAAAATGGGGTGGGCATCCCGGGCGTTCGCGCCCCAGAGGAAGAGCACATCCGTCTCTTCCACCTCGCGATACGAGCTGGTGCCTCCGCCAGCCCCGAACACTGTCGCCAGACCGACGACGCTAGGTGCGTGTCACGTTCGGTTGCAGCTGTCGACGTTGTGGGTGCCGAACGCGACGCGCGCGAGCTTCGAGGCCAGGAAATTCATTTCGTTACTGGCCTTGGAGCAGCTGAAGATGCCGAGCGCGTCCCCGCCGTGCTGCGTCTTGATGCGCTGGAACCCTTCGGCGGCACGGTCGAGTGCGGCGTCCCACGACGCGGGACGGAGCGTGCCGGTGCGGTCACGCACCAAGGGCTCGGTGAGGCGCTGGTAATTCATGGCCATGGCAATCCTCCGGTTCCGACAGACTAAACAGCCACGAGGGCCGCCGCAACCTCATCCATCAGCGCGCGCCCGCCGCACCGCCGCGAGGAATTGTTGCGCGCGCGCCCCGACTGCGGGGTAGTCGCGCCGATCGAGCGCATCCTTGGAGATCAGTTCCGTACCGACGCCGACGGCCGCGGCGCCCGCCTTGAACATCTCGGCCACGTTTTCGAGCGTCACGCCGCCCGTCGGGACGAGCGGGATGTCGGGAAACGGCCCGCGCAGCGCCCGCAGGTACGCGGCGCCGCCGACGCTCTGCACCGGAAACACCTTCACCATGTCGCCGCCCGCGCGAAACGCCTCGAATACTTCGGTGGGCGTGAGCGCGCCCGGGAGCACGGCGACATCCGCGCGCTGCGCAGCCTCGATGACTTCCGGTACCAGGCACGGTGTCACGATGAACTCCGCGCCGGCGTCTACCGCGCGCTTGCACATCCCGGCGTCGGTCACCGTCCCCGCGCCGACGAGCAGCTTGCCGGCAAAGCGTTTCGCGACGGCGCGGATCGCGTCGATCGCATTGGGAACGGTCATGGTGATTTCGGCAACTGGGAGTCCAGCCTGGAGCAGCGCTTCTGCAACCGGCATTGCGATGTCAGCCGTCGACGCGCGGATGATCGGAATGATGCCAACGTCGCGCAGAGCAATTACCGCCTTTGACCGCCCTTTTCCGCCTTCGACCGCCTTTTCTTCTGTCAACGTGACACTCGAGAGCTCGCGCCGCGGAGGAGCCGCTCGACATCATTGCGGGTCACGATGCAGAAATCGCCCGGGATCGTGTGCTTGAGCGCGGCCGTCGCGGTCGCAAAACGGACAGCCTCGTCCCAGCCACGATGCTCGAGCCGGCTCACGATGAGACCGCCCGTGAACGCGTCGCCGGCGCCGATCGGATCCACCGACTCGACCTCGAAGCGCGGCGCGCTGTAGACCTTCCCGTCCGCTGCGATGGTCGCGGAGCAGGGGTTATCCCGCAGTGTGATCGCCACCGCGCCGATGTCGAACCGCTGCGCGAGGGATTCCGCAGACTCGGCAGCGAAGATGACCCGGGCGTCTTCCTCGGCGGCGATGAGCACATCCACATGCTCCATCAACGGCTCCTGCACGGCGCACGCCTGCTTCGCGCTCCACAGCCGGCTGCGGTAGTTCAAGTCGTAGCTCACCGTGAGGCCCGCTTTCTTTGCCGCGACGAGCGACTCCGCGGTGACCATGGCTGCACCGTCGCTCAGCCCCGGCGTGATTCCGCTGACGTGGTACCAGCGCGCGCCGGTAAAGACGGACGCCCAGTCGATACTGCCGGGAGTGACGCGACTGATCGCCGATCCCGCACGATCGTACAACACACTGCTGATGCGCGCGCCACCAAGCTCAACGAAGTAGAGACCCACTCGTCCATCGGCGGTCCACTCGACGCGCGGGTCCACGCCCTGCTCGCGGGCACGGCCCTCGATCATGCGGCCCAGCGCGTTGTCGGGAAGTCGAGACACCCAGCGTGACGCGACGCCGAGCCGCGCGGCGAGCACGGCGACGTTCAGCTCGCTCCCGCCCACGGTGGCCTCGAGGGTCGAGGCCTGCTCGAGCCGCTGCGAGGACGGCGGCGAGAACCTGATCATCGCTTCGCCGAACGTGACGAGATCCATTACCGGACCTTCCCACGGGCTGCCACTCTCCAGCGTCCGTCCACTCGGCCGCCGCGCCCGTACGCGATTTCGTCGTGCATGTTCACCGTCGCGCAGCAATGGCTCGGCACCACCCAGACTTTCTCTCCGACGCGGGGCCGGCCATCGACCTCCACGTAGCCGTGCTCCTCATTCATCTTGCGCATCGTCCAGGCGCGCCCGACGAAGTGGCCGAACGTTCCGACACCGAACGTCTGATCGCTCGAGAACGTCTTTGACCCCGCGTCGATCACGCACTGGCCCGGCACCGCCGTGCTGACGACCGTGGTGAGCACGCGCAGCGCGCAGTCCGCCTCGTCGCACAGCTTCGCGTGGAGGCTGCTCGCGTCATAGAAGACGTAGGTGCCGGGCCGGATCTCGGTGGTTTGCGGAATCAGCGGCGTTTTCGCCGCACCCGGCGTCGAACCTCCAGAGACGATCTTCGACTCAAGGCCCGCCGCGGTGAGCGCCTCGAGCACGGCGTCGATCTTGACGCACGCCGCCCGGAAGCCTGCCTCGTCGAGCCACGACGGCCAATAGAAGATTCCCTGGAAATCGGAGCACGCCTGCGCGATCTCAACTGCCTGTTCGGGTGACTGCGCCCCACAGCGGCCCACGCCGACATCGATCTCCACCAGCGTGTCGATACCCTGGAGGTCACGAGCGACCTCTACCGAATCGACCGCCACCTTCAGCGCCCGAGTCTTCGCCAGCGCTTCAAGACGCGGCAGCTTCGGCTTCAACACGGGGTAGGCGACCAGCACATCGTCGCCGGGCAGCACCTCCGCCTCACCCAGCTTCGCAACCGTGATCCCGATGGCGCCGGCATCGAGCTGCATCTGCGCGATCTCGGCGATCTTGTGGGTCTTCACGTGCGGCCGCAGCGCGACGCCCCACGCCCGGCATTGCTGCTGCATCCGCGCGATGTTGTGCTCGAGCACGTCGAGGTCGACGTAGAGGGCAGGGGTGTCCAGATTGAACGCGTCCACTACCGAGCCTTTTTGGCGATGCACTCGATCTCGACGGCGATGCCGCCCGGCAGCGCGCCCGCCTGAATCGTGGTGCGTGCCGGAAACGGCGCCGTGAAGTACGTGGCGTACACCTCGTTCATCGCGGCGAAATCTTTGATGTCGCGCAGGTAGACGTTGCATTTCATGACCTGATCGAGCGACGAGCCCGCCGCCTGTAGGATCGCGCGCATGTTCTCGAACACACGCTTGGTCTCCGCGCGCACATCCCCTAACTCCAAGCTCCCAGTCCCTGGATTAATCGGTCCCTGTCCCGAGACGAAAATGAAGTCTCCCTCGACGATTGCCTGCGAATACGGACCAACCGGCTTCGGGCCGTGCGCCGTCACGATGGCTTTTCTCACGTAGTCCTCCCCCTGGGCGCGATAATCTAACGCGCGTCACCGCACGGGACCCAAACGCTTGTGCGATAGCTCTATTGGACCGCCTGGGCCGATCAGGACGGCACGATCGAGTTTCGCCGCGACATCCACGATCGGGACATACCACTGTGGAAGGCGCTGCGCGCACCCGCGCCACACGCGGTGCATCACGGCCAGGTGAAGATCGTCGAGGGCGCGGCGCCGGCCCGTGCCCGCGCGACAACGCTCGGCTCGCGCCAGAAGCCGCGCGCCCGCGTGACCGTCAAACGGAGCTCCCAGCCGGCGTGAGCGTCCGCACTCGCGGGAACCGCGACGTCCAGGCGCCACAGCTGGCGGGACTGCGGTGGGATGGCCGCCAGCAGTCCCAGGCCCACACCGACGTTGACTCGGCTGTCGATGCCGAATGGCGCGTCGGCCGCCCATACCCTGCCCGCGGCGGCAAAGCTCGCGAGCCCCAGCGCGACGTGCCGACTGAGCTGACCGATCGACTGGCGCGCCTCGAGGTGAGCGACGGTCCGCACTCCGCCGGTGACGCGTGAAGCGGCGTAGCCCGGTACTCCTCCTTCGCGGTCCCCGAGACGGAGCTGGAAAGGGAACCGCGCCTGCCGCCCGCCGGCGAACTCGCCGCTGGCGATGAGGACGGACGCGGCGGATGGCTTGACGTACCAGGCCAGCCGACCGCTGCCGATCATGGAGTCCCAGCGATCCGTGTTCTGACCCCGGCGCGTCTCTCCCTCCACCCGTAACGCGGCGAAGGATCTGGCCGAACCCAGCCCGGCATAGAAGTCCGCAGAGAAAAGCAGGTCGTTGTCGCCCGCGCCGAACCACGGGACGCTCCGGCCGGCGACGACGCCGATTTGCACGCCCCTGGCGACGTCCTGGGCCCCGATGAGGGCGTCGAAACCGCGGACCGTCAGGAATGCGACCGAGCGCACACCGACGACCGCGTTGAGCCGCACGTTGTGGACGGAAGGGAACGGGCCGGCGAGGGGCGCGCTCGTGTCCGCGACCAGGCCCGAGTCGGTCACGATCACGGGCTGCGCTGCCACGGTCCTCCGTTCCTCGGTCACGAGGGCACCCAGGAACGCACCCCGCCCGCGGACGCCGATGCTCACCACGGCGCCGACGTCCGCGAAGCGGCGCCGCGCACCGAGCGCGATGGCTTGGCCATCGGGCCGCAGGAACAACGTGTAGTCGTGCAGGTCGCGGAAGCCGACGTGCCAGGCGCTCCGCTGCAGGTCGGTGATGAACGGGTGCCCGAGGGCAAAGCTCACCGTGCTGCCCAGCGGAGTGCGGTCGGCCAGCAACTCGAGTGTGTAGGGCCGCCCGAACGCCTGATAGGCGACGAGCTGCACGCCCACGCCGTCGCGATAGGCCAACCCTTGCTCCCCGCGAATCGCGAGGAATACGCCGCGGCCGGCGACGTTGCCGTTCCCGATACGCAGCGCCACGGGTCGCCCGTCCCGAAAGCGCAAGGTGAAGACGGTAGGGATTTCGTCGATGGTCTCGACTTCGATCCGTACGCCCCCGACGTCGTCGGGGAATACGCGCACCGTCGCATCGGCGAGGAACGGCTGGAAGCGGAGAATGCGCTCCGACTCCGCCCGCAATCGCTCGGTGCAAGGCTGTCCTGCAGACAACAGCAGAAAGCGACGGATCAGGTCCGCCTTCGTCGTGGTGTGATGCAGGCCGACGGCGCGGGCGAACGGTCGCAGCAAGCGGGGAAACCGAATGAACGACGGATCGTGCACGACAATCGCGATTGCCGAAACGATCTTCCCATCACACTGCGCGAGGGCGGCACTCGGCAGCGCCATGACCAGCAGCACGGCGAGTATCGGAGGCGCGTATTGCATCGTTTCTCGGGGCGAAACGTACGGCGCGCGGCATCCTTGGAGTAGTAAGAGGAAGTAGTAAGACATTTGTGCGATAGCCCGTCCCGCGACGTGTGGGCATCATTCGCACTGTGACGAGCATCCTGACGCGACGGCGAACGGTCATCGGGCTCGCCGTTCTCACGGCGCTCCTCGCCGGTGGCGCGTGGTGGCGCGCCGCCTGGATCGTCAATCAGCTGTTGGGCTCGTGGGCCGAGGCGACCGTCGCGGAGAAGTCTGGTGACGTGTACCGGCTCGATGTCGGCCGCGTACGGTTCAATTTCGCGCTCCGGCGCGTCGCCGTCGATTCCATCCTGGTGACCACGAACCGTACACTGAACGCGCTGCGCCCCCGACCGCTGGCGGCGCTGCGCTTCGCGTTTCACCAATGCACCATCAGTGGCGTCCATCTCATCACGCTGATCCTCAACGGGGGGCTCATCGCCGAATCGTTCGGCTGCCGCGCGGTGAGCGTCGCGGTCGTGGTGCCCGCCTCCGACGGCCTTCCCGACACGGTGGGACAACCGCGCGCCGCCAGGCGCGCCTTTCTTGCCGTCCAACAGAGTCTCCGGCTTCCGTCCTTCGCCCCTCGGGTCCGCATCGCGCGCAGCGACTTCCCGCGAGTTGCGCTCGACTTCCGCCTGCAGCGCGTGCGCGGCGGCGACACCCGCCTCCAGCTGGGAGATCTGCGCTGGCGCATCGGCGGGTTCGCGATCGATCCCGCTGACACGGCGGCGGCAGCCCGCCCGCTGTTCAGCCGGACCGTCGAGCTGGCGACGGGCAACTTTGTGGGCCATCTCAACCGCACCACCGCGGTGCGCGTCGGCGCACTCCAGGCGAGCCTCACCGACTCGACACTCGACATGCGCGGCATCGCGTTCGCGCCGCCGGTGAGCGACGCCGCGTTCGGCCGGTCGCAGCGCTATCGCCGCGGCCTGATCAAAACCACGGTCGGCCGCATCGCGGTGCAGGGGATCGACGTCGGTGCTTTTGTCCTCGGCCAGGGGCTGCGCGCCCGGCGGGTCGAGCTGGACTCGCTGCGGCTGGACGTCATGAGCGACCGGCGCCGAGCCTCCAATCCGCAGCGCCAGCGTCGCCGCACGCCCCAGGGGTGGATCGCCGGCCTCGACCGGACGGTGAGCGTGGACTCGGTGGTGATCACGCATGGGGAGATCGTGTATCGCGAGCGCCGCGGCGACTACGCACAGGCGGGTGTGCTCACGTTCGCGCGTCTCGACGCCATTGCGGTCAATGTGCGCCACTTCCTGGGGCGGCGGACCAGCAGCGACCCCATGACGCTCAGTGCCACCGCGCATCTGCAGAACATCGGGCGGCTCGACGCGCAGTTCGTCGTGCCGCTCGACGCCCAGCGGTTCGACATGAGTTTCCGCGGAACGCTCGGTGCGATGCCCGCCACCAGCTTCAATACCTTCATTCGGGAGACGATGCCGCTCCGTCTCACCAACGGTCGTGTGGTGGGCATCAGCTTCCACGCGACGGTAACGGATGGTGTCGCGCGCGGTTCGGTCACACCGCGTTACAACGACTTGACGGTGGCCGTGACCCAACGTGGCTCATCGGGGATCATGGGCCGCGGCGGAATCCTTGGGGGCGCGGCGCGCGGCATCGCGTCGTTCGTGGGCAACTGGACGAAGGTGCGCGCCGACAATCCCGAAGAGGCAGCGGCGACGCCGCGCAGCGGTGCGATCCATCACACCTTCACCTCGGACCAGACGCTCCCGGCGTTTCTCTGGGCGAGCGTCCGCGAGGGGCTCCTGGCGGTTGTAAAGCGATAGATGAAGGGGGTTGGAGTAACTATGCCGTGTTTTCTCGTCGTCCTCGCGCTCGTTACGCCGCGGCTGGTCGTGGCGCTGCTCTGGTTTTCGACCCGCTGGTTCGAGGGAATGTTTTCGTCCCTTCTCTGGCTTGTAGCGGCCTTCATCTTCCTGCCCACGACGCTGCTCTGGTATTCAGCAGTCCAGCATTGGTTCGGGGGACAGTGGACGCTCGGACCGGTGGTGGGCATCGTCGTGGCGCTCGCGATCGATCTGGCGCCGGCCGGTGGATATCGTCGGCGGCGGGCGTAGATATGCTCCATCGCGTATTGCTCATCGGCGCGGTCATCGCGGGATGCACGTCCGCGGCGGGGCAGGTTGACTTCCGCTCCCCCGCCGAGCTCGTCGCGGAGCGAATCAGGACTCGCATCGAGGCCGCCGGCGTCGTCATGGAGCTCCGGGCAGCCGGCGAGCCGGTCTACGCCAGTCTGGTCCTCCCCAGCTTCTACGAGCGGCGGCTCTACCGCCCCGCCTGGAGCGACGAGCGCGGCCCCACTCGGCTGGCCGGCGACCTGATCGATGCTCTGCGCCGGGCGGATCTCGAGGGGCTGCGGTCCGCGGATTACCATTTGGCCGGCATCGAAACCGTGCTCGCGGCGGTGCGAGCCGATGCCAAACGCGGCCCCGCATTGGCGCCCGACCGATGGGCGGAGCTCGATCTTCTTTTGACGGATGCGTTCCTGGTCTACGGGGCCCATCTCCTGGCCGGGCGGGTGAATCCCGAAACCCTGCGTCCTGAGTGGGTGTCGAACCGGCGCACGGCCGACATCGCCGTCGTGCTGGAGGCGGCCTTGGCGTCGGGGAACATCGCTGGCACGCTGGCGTCGCTGGACCCCCCTGAAGTTGGCTACCGGCGCCTGCGCGAGGCGCTCGCGCACTATCGCGAGGTGTCGGCAACGGGGGGCTGGGCCGTGATCCCGGACGGGTCGCTGCGCTTGGGCGAGCGCAGCAGCTCGGTGGCGGCGCTGCGCGAGCGGCTACGCCTCGAGGACGACCTCGGGCCGGTCGAGACACAGGACGCCGAGCTGTTCGACGAGCCGGTCGAGCAGGCCGTGAAGAAGTTCCAGGGGCGCCACGGCCTTACGGCAGATGGCGTGGTGAGCGCCCCGACACGAGCGGAGCTCAACGTGCCTGTGCAGCGTCGCGTGGAGCAGTTGGAGCTGAACCTCGAGCGCTGGCGCTGGTTGCCCAAGGATCTCGGACGCCGTCACATCATCGTGAACATCGCGGCGTTCGAGCTGGAAGTGGTAGAGGACGAAGCCGTCGTGATGTCGATGCGAGTCGTCGTGGGACGTCCGTTCGATCGCACGCCTGTGCTCAGCGACACGATGCGGTACCTGGTGCTCAACCCCTACTGGCACGTGCCGAGTAACATCGCGACGACGGAGCTGCTCCCGAAACTCAAGCGGGACCCATCGTATCTCGCGCGATACAAGCTGCGGGTCTTCCCGAGCTCACGCCTCGACGCCCAGGAGGTCGACCCCGCGACGGTCGATTGGCCTACCATCACCGCCGCCAACTTCCCCTTCCTGTTGCGCCAGGATCCGGGGCCGCGGAACTCGCTCGGACGCATCAAGTTCATGTTCCTCAACAAGTATCACGTCTACCTGCACGACACGCCCGCGCGCCCGCTGTTCGAGGAAACGCAGCGGGACTTCAGCCACGGATGCATCCGCATCCAGCACCCGATCGAGCTCGCCGTGTATCTGCTGCGCGACGATCCGCGGTGGAATCGCGACGCAGTCCTCACGGCGCTGGACGACGCGGAGGACCGCAGTGTGCCGCTGCCGGAGCCCATGCCGATCCACCTGCTGTACTGGACCGCGTGGGCCGACGGAGACGGGACGATTCAATTCCGGCGGGATATCCACGATCGGGATGCGCCCCTCTTTGCGGCTCTGCGAGCACCCCCACCCAGCAAAAAGTAGTCCGCCTAGGTAGCTTGTGGGGCGTACCTCAAAGGGATGAGGACGCCTAACACAAGAGAGGGACTACGTACGCCCCCAGCTTCGTGAGTCGCCTGACATATTCGACGTTTGCGCTCGGCACGCTCACCGTCGTCGCTGCGCCTCGAGCTGCCGAGCCGCGCGCGACGGCAGCGTCCGGATTCGCTGTCCGGTACCGGAACGTGATCTCGCCCGACCGGGTGAGGACGTTGACGGTCCTCCCGGGCGAGACCGTGTCGCTCGAGGTGGTGGCCTCCACCCCGGGATCGGGCTTCGTGGCGCGGCCGGCGGCGGGCCTGCTCGTGCCCCTGGCCGCCGGGCGATGGGTATGGACAGCGCCGCCTGCGCCAGGTCTCTATCCCATCCAGGTCGTGGCCCCGGACGGGAGCGACTCGGTCACGGTGCAGGCCTTCGTCGTCGTCTCCTACGACCGGTTCCAGGGCGAACTCCTGAACGGCTATCGGATCGGCCGCTATCCCGACAAGCCCCTGCGCGGGCTCGCCAGCTACAGCCTACCGACCGGGTTCGTCGAGGTCACGACGGAGAACGAAGACATCCTGGTTTCTCCCCATTTCCGACTCAAGCAGTTCCTGTGCAAGCAGCCGGGCGGCTCTCGGAAGTACATCGTGCTGAATGAGCGACTGCTCGTCGCCCTCGAGTATGTGCTTGCACGGGTTCACGAGGCCGGCTATCGGGCGACCACGTTTCACGTGATGAGCGGCTACCGCACCCCGGCCTACAACCGGTCGCTCGGCAACGTGCGCTACAGCCAGCACCAGTTGGGCGCGGCCGCGGACATCTTCATCGACGAGAACGGGGACGGCAGGATGGACGACTTGAATGGCGACGGCCGCAGCGATATCCGCGATGCGGAGGTGCTGTTTCGGCTCATCGACGCCGTTGCCGTCCGACCGGAGGCGCAAGGCCTCATTGGCGGGATCGGGAAGTATCCCGCGACGGCCGCGCATGGTCCCTTTGTCCATGTCGACGTACGAGCCGGCAAGGCGCGGTGGTGAGGCGACGGCGTCAATCCCGGTCGTCGGTGATCAGCTCTTCCAGCGTCGGGCCGAGCATCGTCAGGATCTGGAGCGGCAGCGAGCTCGTGAAGTCGTAGCGGTCGGCGACCGCGCCGGAGACAAATGCGGTAATGGTGCCGTAAAAGTGGTCGCCGATGAAGAAGACGACCGTCGCGGTGCGGTCGATCACCCGGTAGCGGACGAGCCCGTCCCGCCCCACCACGCGGAGCCGATTGTCGCCGGTCCCGGTCTTCGCGCCGATCAGGAGGGGCGAGCCGGCGGCCGCGCGCACGGCGCCGAACGCGCGTCGCGCCGTGCCGCGCGTGACTCCGGCGACCATGGCGGCCCGCACGACCGCCGCGATTTCGGACGAGAGTACGCGTTCGCCGCGGGGTGCCGACCGACGCAGCACCGTCTCGTAAGGCGTGCCCGCGGCGAAGTGGAGCTCCTCCACCCGCTGGACCGGGTAACGGATCCCATCGTTGAGCAAGATGCCCACCAGCTCAGTGAGATCGTCCGGCCGGTCGGCGGAGCTGCCAATCGCGGTCGCGTAGGAGGGCACGAGCGTACCGAACGGGTAGCCCAGGCGCCGCCACGCGCGGTGGATCTCGCGGAAAGCCTCCGTCTCTGCGATCGAGCCGATGCGCCGGTTTGGCGCCGCAGGGCGCGCGGGCGGAACCAGCTCGCCATAGATCTCCTGACGAACGGAGGCGCTGGCGTCGAGCACATCCTGCTCGAGTGCCCCCGGATGGCGGTACAAGTACGCCGCCAGCCAGAGCTCCAGCGGGTCCATGCCGGCGAGGCGCGCTCGATCGGAAATCGACAATCCGATCGGATCGGACCCGTCGTACAACGCCGCGATGCGGGCATCGGACAGCCGAAAGAAGGCGCCGAACTCGGCCAGGCCGGCCTCCGGCGTGACGGAACGGTACGCCCACGCGAGCTGAATCACGGACCGCCCGCGCGTCATGGTTTCCAGCACTGGCCCGGAGTCCGCGTCCGCGTACTTCTGGTAGAAATGCTCGATCAACTCACGCCCCTCGCCGTCGGGCATGCGGTCGTCGCGGTCCCAGGTCATCTCCGCCCGTTGACCTCGGAGCAGGTGGACGCTGCCGGGCATGCGATACACGTAGTAATGCACGATGTCCCGCATGATGCGAATGAACGGCAGGTTCACCGACCGGACGAACGCATCGCGCACGGAGAGCGTCTGGTGGTCGTCGGTGCTGTCGAGGTTCCGGAACATGTGATGATCGCCGCCCGTCAAGCTGTCGCTGGGACTGGCCGAGTAGGGGCGCGACAGCGCGGCATCTAGTATTCGATCGAGCGAGACGCCCGGGTTGGCGGCCAGATACGCCAACGTCCACGCCGTAATCCAGTCACCGGCGCCGACCGGCTCCGCGCGCAGGTTCACAGCCGGCCGGCCGGCGTTCCGCAGGTACAGTTGCTCCACGATTTCCAAGTAGCTGATCAGCGTGCGCAGCTTGGCGGTCGAGCCGAGCGCGAGCTTGCTGCCCTCGTTCACATTGAACGGCGAGTCGGAGTTGTCCACCTGGACGCGGACCACGTTGCCGTTCTGGGTGCGCTCGCGCACCACGACCGCGTAGATGACGCGTGCCGGGTCGCCTCGGTCGATTGCGCCGAAAGCCGGATTGGTCAGCCGCGCGAGCAGGTTGGTGACTTCCGCCTGCGCCCGCAGGTCCAGCGTCGTTCGCACCGTCAAGTCGAAACGGTCCAGCTCATAGAGCGTGCCCACGCCCGTCACGCCGAGCAGCTCGGTGCGCACCGCGTCCGCGCCCTTTCGCTCGATGAATGAGATCCGGGGGACGTCCGGCGCGCGGCTGCGGAGCGTGACGTCCACAGCCAACGCAGCGTCACGCAGCTGCGCTGAGATGATTCCCTCGCGCGCAATGCGGCGGAGGTGTTGGTCCGTCAACGTCCGCAGCTCGTCGCGTCCGTCCGGTTGCAAAAGCAGGTAGGACGGCCGGCGCTGCGCCAGTAACAGGGTGAGTACCTGGCGATAGGCGATGGCGCGGCGCATCACGGCCGAGCAGTCGCAGGCCAGCAGACGATTCACCTCGTCTGGGTCAGCCCCGTACCATGCCCACAGCCCGTCGCCCAGACCGGTGACCTCACCGTGTCCCGCGATGGCCGCGAGCGGCACCGAGTTGAGGTAGTCGACGACGATCCGGTGACGCGCGGCCTCGGTGTTCTCGCCGCTGAGGTACGCGCGCAGCGCGGCGGCTTCCATCTGAAGCAGTTTCTCCCCCCTCGAGCGTGTCCGGCCCTCCGTCGAGTGCCGGAACTTCTCGAGCTGCGTGGCCAACGTGCTCGCGCCGGGCACGGACCGGGTGCTGCCCAGCCGGCTCAGGCCCCACGCGACGCCCGCCTGCGCCATCCGCGGCCAATGGACCGACGGGTTGTGGTTCGGAAAGGCCGGATTGAGTAGCGCCCGGTCCTCGAGGAACAGCAGCGTCTGCCACACGAGGGGAGGGACGGAGTCGAGGGAGGAGTAGATCCGCCCGGGGTAGCGGGATACGAAGAGCGTCGCGCCGCGTCGATCCAGAATGCGAAGCCCCGCCTGCGTCTTTTCCCGGAAGATTGGTGACACACCGCGGTCCACCAGCTCGGCGAACCGTTGTGAGACGCGGACCTGCGCGACGATGTGGAAGTCCCGCTCGGATGCCGCCTGCAGCGCGGCAGGCAAGCGGGAATACCCGAAGCGGCGGTCATGCGGCCCGTCGCCCGGGAACCGGATCCGATCACTCGGTCCGTCACCGAGCGCGCTGGTCAAATGCGACGACTGGCCGGTGAAGTAGCGCGCCTGAAGCCACGACGCCCGTGCCTCGTCGCGCACGACGAGGCCGAGTAGCGCCAACAGCATCAACAGAACCAGCGCCGTGGTCCTATATGGGAGTCTCCGCGGTCCTGTCACTGTAGCTCCTCACGGCCATCACCGTCGACGTCCTAATCTCGGCATAGCCGGGTATTGGACGCCTGGACGTACGCTCGGATCAGGAGGTATAGAACGGGGGACTTGTGGCAGGTATCGCACAACGATGTGAAAGACGCGTCATAGCCCGATGCGGTATGCACCATCCGGATTGATGACTCGAAGGAAGGAGGGAGGTCCTACCTCACACGCGCTACGTCTCCTTCCATCCCTCCGAACGATACCGGCCGGGGACAATCTGGCCCATTCTCCAGGACGTTAAGGTCGGCCTGAGGCAGAACCACACCCAGTGAGGATATTCCCATGAAACGGTCCCTAGCACGCGTACTCATGTTGGCCGCCCTGGTGCCGCTGCCGGCCGGCTGCGCCACGAAGGCACAAACCGGCGCGATCATCGGCGCGGGGGCCGGTGGCGCCGCAGGCGCCGCCATCGGCAAGGCCACGGGCTCGACGGTGCGGGGGGCCATCATCGGTGCAGCCGTCGGCGGCGCCGCTGGTGCGATCATCGGGGATCAGATGGACAAGCAGGCCAAGGAGCTCGCGTACGAGCTGCCCGGAGCCACGGTGCAGCGCATCGGCGAGGGCATTGCGGTGACGTTCCCCGAGGGGCTGCTGTTCGGGTTCGATTCCGATCAGCTCACGCCCGCGGCGCGCGACAATCTACGCAGGTTTGCGGCAAGTCTGAAAAAGTATCCGCACACGAGGACCTTGATCGTGGGTCACACGGACTCGGACGGCAGCTCGGCGTACAACATGGATTTGTCGAACCGGCGCGCCCTCTCGGCAGCGAATTTTGTCTGCGGCGAGGGAGTCGATCGCGTCCGTGTCACCACGGCGGGCCGCGGCGAGACAGAGCCGATCGCCACGAACGCCGAAGACGAGGGTCGGCGGCAGAATCGGCGCGTGGAGATCGCGATCTACGCAACTGCGGCGAGCGGTGGCGGCTCGGGAAACTAAACTCTCACCACCGCGCCTTGCGGTCAGATTTGGTGGAGTTCTTGAAGCCGCTGTAGCGCCTATCGCCCCCGACCTTGCGGCAGGGTTCGGCTACGGCGTTCGGCACGAGCGGCCGCGATCCCCGCCGCCACCGCGGCGACGAGGGCCGCCCGGCCGGCGGCGCGCAACACTCGCCCCGTCTTTGTGAGCGTCTGCTTGAGACGCCGCCGCCGGTCCTCGGATTCGACGCGTTTCCGGGCTTCCTCCAGCAGGCGGTCGGCCTCGCGCGCCGCGACCAGCGACCATTGTTTAGCTCGCCTTGCGGCGCGTACCGCTGCACTTATGAAGCGGTCTGTTCGTGTTGCCATGACTCGTACCCTCCTTTGGTTGTGTGCCGCCCGCCTACGAACCACGTCTTCATCTCGCCCTTCCCCTCGACCTCGAGTGTACCGCGCTCCTCGAGCAGGAATGGCGCGCCCAATAGTTCTCGAGTGCTCTCCGACACTTGCACGCGTCCAGCCACGCCGTGGGATTCCATCCGGCTGGCGACATTCACAGCGTCTCCCCAGACATCGTAGAGGTACTGGCGCTTGCCGATGACGCCGGCCACGACCGCTCCGGTCGCGATGCCGATGCGCACCTGGAGCGCATGGCCGCTGCGCTCATTGAAGCGGTCCAGGGCGTCAACCATGTCCAGCGACAGGTGCGCCGCCCGCGTCGCATGATCGCCGGCGGCAACGGGCACGCCGGCGGCGGCCATGTAGGAATTCCCGAGTGTTTTGACTTTCTTGAGGCCGCGCGCCTTCGCCAGGCCGTCGAAGCCGGTGAAGATCTCCTCGAGAATGAGCGCCAGGTTCTCG
>Ga0137435_1000132_pt1 | contig 28004 bp, 21 predicted proteins | sample EasRivERMGT100_2_FD_104904 | JGI IMG/M metagenome (GOLD analysis project Ga0137435, IMG submission 104904) | Soil microbial communities from meander-bound floodplain in the East River, Colorado, USA - East River MetaG ERMGT100_2 | ecosystem: Environmental > Terrestrial > Soil > Floodplain ... | reverse complement strand
CGTCGAGCGCGCGGAAGTAGCGCGTGATGTCGGCGACGTAGGAGAGCCGCCCGACGGTTCCCGGAACGTAGCCGAGGACTTTCAGCGGCGACGGCACGCGCGCGTCAGCCGGCAAATGGTCGGTCAGCTCCGTGTTGAACCGGGGCTCGGTGGTCAGCTCACGAATCTTGGCGGTGTAAACCGAATCTACGGACTGTTGAAGCGCGAGTACGGCGACGGCGGTGAGGACCATGCGACATTCTCCGGAATGCGGGACAAACCTTCCTTGAGGAACTCGAGCAACAGCCGGTTTACGCGGTCGGGCGATTCCTCCGCCACGTTGTGGCCCGACCGTTCGATGACGACGAACTCGCTGCGCGGCAGCTCGCGCGCGAACTGAGCGCCGTCACGCAGCGGGATCCAGCGATCGGCGTCCCCCCAGAGAATCAGCGTAGGGGTTTGCACCCGACCGAGCTGCCCGCCGAGGCTATCGAACCTGAACTCGCGGAGCACACCTCGCAAGGCGCGTCCGAACCCCCGCTGCGGCACCGGGGCATAGTACTGGTCGACGTCCCCCTCCGTGACGTTGTCGGGGTCAGCGAAGGTCGATTGCAGAATCCGCTTCGTGAACCACCGTCCCCGAAATGTGGTGACCACCGCGCCGATGAACGGCCAGCGGGCCATCTTGAGGACCCCGGGCCAGCGGACGCCATACCCCGCGGCATCCAACAGCACGAGGCCGCGCACGCGATCGGGATGGGTCAGCGCCACCTCGGCCGCGATCTCTCCACCCATCGAATGTCCGACGAGAACGGCGCTCGCGATCCCGAGTGAATCGAGCAGCGCCAAGACGAGCCGCACGTAGTCGGCATTGTGATAGCCGTGCGCCGGCTGCTCCGAGAACCCAAAGCCGCGATTGTCGAACGCGATGACGCGATACCCGGCGCTCAGGACCGGTGGCAGCTGGTGCCGCCAGCTGTACAGCGAGGCGCCGATGCCGTGAATGAACACCACGGGTGTGCCGTTCCCTGAGTCGATCATCCGCAGCCGTGTGCCGTCGATAGTGCGGTACTGCGCGCGGAACGGTGTGCCCGCGGGGTAGCGCTCGGCTTCGGGAATCGGTCGCGCCCGGCACGCACACGCGAACAGCGTAAGGGCGGCGAGCAACGGCCGGTTCATGAAATCGTCTGGAGCGCGCGCCGGGCGAGCATCACGATGAGCGGATGCGAAGTCCACAGGCCGGCGATCGCTTCCCCTTCACCCGAAGCCACGATGAGCTGCGATTCATCGATCACCAGAATCGTTGCGCTCGGTGCCTCATCCGTTGCGGACGTCAGCCAGGAGGGAACATCCGGCGGTGACGCGCCGCGCATGCGGACGCTCATGTCCGCGCGCTCGCCCGCGCGGCGCCAGGCGGGAAGGGTCGGGCGCCATAGCTCGAGAGCCACGATCCCTTCTACCCGGCGTTCCGCGCGGGCGACCAGCTGCATCACGAGGTTGGCGACCGCTCGGCTCCCGGCCACCTCCCTGGTGACGGGCTCGCCAGGGCGCGCCAGTCCTTTCAGCTCGCGGCCGAGCCGATCGAGTGCTGCGCCCTGAAGCGTGGCGAGCTGCGCCAGCAGTGTTTGCGGATCGATCGGGCGGTAGCGCGCGGGCCGCACGGACGGCGGAGTCCGGCTCGCCGCCCCGCGTGTGACGAGTCCCTCGAGCGCCCCGTAAGCGTTTGCGCGGGCAACCCGTGCTCCCCGGGCGACGGCGTACCCGGTGGAGGGCCCCAAGCGCAGCAACGTCGCGTAGACCAGCGATTCTGTGGGAGTGAACCCGAACGGCGTCAGATCGAGCGCCATTGTAGTAGCAGATACTACTACTTTTGACTGCGGCTCGCTATCTCATACCACGTTCAGGGGGATGCCGAGCAGCCGCGCGATGAGCGCGAGCCGGAACGTCGCGTCGGTTTGACGCTGCGCGGGACTCTTTCCCGGGCCTTCGAGCGGGAAGTAGTGTGACACCACCGGGTTATCCGATTTTGGCATGGCCCGGAGACCGGAGGGGGACCATATCCCTTGATCGTCGGTCTCGCTGAACAGGCGCGCGAGCACGCGTGTGGCGGGCGCCACCTGCCGGAGGATGCCGAGCCGTGCCAGGAGCTCGAGCCAGTACAGTGCGAACGGTACGTCGTCCACGCGTCCCTGCGCGTCGGCGTGCATCGGATCGCCCAGGATCTCAAACAGCGGGCGCACGAGCTTCTTCCCAGCCAGGATGTAGAACTCGCGCCGAGGTGTGGGGGTCGAGAAATAGGCGGCCAGGCGCTCGAGGAAACCCGCTCGCTCGCGCTGGACAGCGGGCATGAATGCCAGCATCTCGACCGAAAAGATCGTGGGCGGATATGTCAGGGGGTCGAGCACGGTCTTGCCCTGCGCCTTCTTGAACGGTTTCTGCGCCAGCTCGCTCCGCAGATACATCGAGATGTCGCTCGCCATCCGGTGCGCGGCGCCGCGCAGGCGCGGGTCGTCCTGGTGCGCACCGCGCGCCAGCGCAGCGGCCGCCCCCTGTGCGCCCATACTCCGAGCCCACAAGCCCAGCCCCGGATCACCCTTCGCGGCGCGCTGAAACTCTACCAGCAGAGTGGGATCGTCATCCCGCGACAACAGCCGGAACAGAAACCGATCGGCGAAACGGAACGGCCTGGCATCCGCGGGCCAACCGAGCTCCAGAAGCCGGCGGTACTGGAAAATCGTCCCGGTTTCTTTCCATCCCATCGCCTTCGAGGCATCCGGGGCGAGCAGATTGGCTCCCCACAGCCCCGTGTCCTTTTGCTTGCGGATAATCGCCAGCGCTTCCTTGTAATTCAGTATCTCTTCGCGCAGGGCGGTGACACGTTCCAGGTCGCGCGCCGGTTCGGGCACGACTTCCGTGAGCGTCCGATACTGGAGGGGGAGACTGGCGGCCTCGTACAACCACGACAGAGGCACTGTATGTGTGGAGGGAATCTCCAACCGCCGCTCCGTTCGTGGGAGGATCGTGCGGGCACAAAAAGCGGGGGCAAACTATCCGTCCCCCGCCCAATAGGCAATCGCCACTCATTAACCCATTGTCAGCAAGGACGTTCCGAAGGTCCCTCCAGCGTGCAATTCACTGCATCAGGGCTGGGGCCGCTGGAATTCAGACGATGGCAGCCAGCGCGGCAGCGCCGGGTCATTCGCAATCGCGCGCGCGACGCGCACCGTCACGCGAACCTCCTGCGCCATCCCGGCATAGCGGAACGCGGACTGGTATTCGTCGCTCGGTTGATGGTAGCGCTGCTGATTGTAGATGTTTTCCTGCTCCTCGCCCCAACCCTTCGGGCGTCCGATGAAGTCGTCGCCGGCGTAGATCGACAGCGCGGGCACGCCTGCGCGCGCGAAGGGAAAGTGATCGGAGCGAAAGAACGAGCCACGCACGTCCGGTTCTGATTCCACGATCAACGACTCGGCGCGGGCCGCGGCTTCGAACACCGGACCCAGCGTGGATCGATCCCAGCCACGAGCGCCGATGTCGCGTGTCGCGCCGCGCACGTTGGTGACGTCGAGGTTGAGCACCGCCGCTGTTTGCGCGAGCGGAACCAAGGGTTTCTGCACGTAGGCTTCGCTGCCCAACAGTCCGCTTTCCTCGGCAGTCGTCGCAACGAAGAGGATCGAGCGCGCGGGTCGAGGCAACTGCACCAGCGCCTTGGCGGCGGCGAGCGTTGCCGCGATGCCGGTCGCGTTGTCCTCCGCGCCGTTGTAGATCGAATCGCCGCGGATCACGGGGCCGATGCCTTTGTGATCCCAGTGAGACGTGATCAAAACCGCCTCGGCCGCGCGTCGCGGATCGCGACCGGGCAATCGCGCCACCACATTCTCGGACTCGACGCGCCTGAGGGCGCTGTGCACACGCACCGATGCCCGGAGGCCTGTCGCGACCGGATGAAAATCCCGGCGCGCGGCGGAGCGCGTGAGCGAGTCGAGATTCAGCCCCCCCCCCGCTTTTGCGAGGGCGGAACGGGCGCTGTTTTCAGTGACCCAGGCGGCAAACGCGATGCTCGGCGAATGCGGTTGGTCGAGCTTGAACTGCTCGACCGACCACGATCCCCGCACGACCTCCCAGGGATACGTCGCGCTCTCGGTGGTGTGAATCAGAATCGCGCCGGCAGCGCCCTGCCGGGCGGCTTCCTCCAGCTTGTACGTCCAGCGGCCGTAGTACGTGAGAATCCTTCCCAGGAATACCGTTGAGTCGACGAGCCCGGGATCGTTGACCAGCATCAGCAGGACTTTGCCGCGCAGGTCCATGTCCTTGTAATCGTCCCAGCGCCACTCGGGCGCGCGAATCCCATACCCCACGAACACGACTTCACCGTCCGCGGCAATCTCGGCTTCAGGGCGCTCGGCCCATGCAACGAACGCTTCCCGATATGGAAGACTGTCCGCCGGGCTGCCAGGCTTGCCCCACGACAGCGTGGGCTGCGGCGTCATCCCCACGAGCGCGACCGGCTGGAAGTACGTCCCGTTCGCCCCGGCGGGCTGGAGACCCAGCGCCTGGAACTGCGTCGCGATGTACTCGGCGGCGAGCCGGCCTCCGCGCGTCGCGGGCGCGCGTCCCTCGAGCAGATCGCTCGCGAGAAACCGCAGGTGCGCATCCAGCGCCACGGTGTCGACGGGGATTTGTTGCGTCACCGCGCTCGCCATCAGTGCCAGCATTGCGACAGTATTCAAGCAGCCTCCTCTAGAATCCGCATTTCACCGCGTTGATTGTGCCCTTCCGGCCCCTGCTGGCCTCACTGGTCAGCACGAAGGTCGAATCACTCAGAAAGTCGATGGCTTCACCGCCCGTATCGATTCCGGCGATGCCGCACGAGCGGTCCCGCGCCGGCGACAGCCGGCCGCCCACACCGGGATAAAACAAGTAGATCTCGTCATAGGTCCGCAGTGCCACGACGCGCCCATCCGGCCGTACAGCAGCTCCGGTGATCACGCGCCCTGCTTCCCGGTTGGGCCGAATGCCGAGGTCCTGGACGAACGTCGCCTCGGCAACCTGGTTGGTCGTGTCTTGCGGACTCCAGGCATCGCGAGCGACGCGGTATAACCGGATTGCTGTTCCGCGTTGGTAGCCCTTACTGACGAGGTAGACCGCGGTATCCCGCGGCGAGACGTAGATGCCCTCGACATCGTGCGTGCCGTCCGGATAGCGGAGGTGGAGGACGGCGGCGGCTCTGGTGGTGCCGAGTGTGTCCCCGGCATTGGCTGGCGGCTCCGGCTCCGGGACTGCGTACACCGTCACAAACGGTCGGATCTCGAGGTTGTCCCCGGTATCGGCGAGATACACGCAGGACGTGGCGTACTGTCGCGACGGCCGAGTCTGAAGTAGGAACTGAATCGGGCAAGGACCGAGCGACATGTCTTCCCAGTCGATCGCGCCCGCACCGGCGACGAGCAACCGGCCGCGATCGGCGCCCTGCAGATCCGTCGCATAGAGGTACGGCCCGTCACCCGAGTCGTTGTGCGACCACAGCACGTCGGGGTACGTGCGACTGACCGCCACGCCCGAACTTTCATGGAGGCGGGGACTCTGAATCGTTGCTTGCAGGAGGAGCAGCGCGGTTGCGAACATGAGTCTCCAGGAAGATACTTCGCCCATGCGTGATGCAAACGTGCGCTTGCACGGTCGGATTCTGTACCTGACGGAGGACCCCGCCCTGGTGCGCGCGCAGTTGGCCGGAGAAGACCCGAAATGGACGCCCGCGCACAAGCTGCGCGACGACATTTCGACCGACGAAATCACGCCCGCCTACATCTGCTACTACTACGACGAAACACTCGGTGAATTCCCCTACCTGGGCCTCAAATGCCGCGATGAGTTCCCCATCACGCGCGGGAGCGTCAAGCGGGGCGGATTCGTCGCTGCCGTGAGCGGCAAGCGGCGGGGGAAAGGCTCCTCGCGCGAGCAGTCACCTTACGCGGAGATGTGCGCCGGAATCAAGCTCGTCGTTGCGGAAAGCATCGAGCGGATTTATCGCGAGAATTGCCAGAATCTCGGTATGCTCGCCACCACCGACTTCTCGATTCTCGACAAGGTCCGGCGCGGCGAAGACATCCCGCTGTCGGTGTTCACGCAGGGCGAGGGCGAGATCACGCGTGGCATCATCGAGCACGGCGGGCTCTTCAATTACAATACGGCGCGACTCGAGGGCAAAGTCGTGCTGCACCCGCCGGCTACACAGCGGCGACCGATGACGCTGGGCGAAAAGATGCTGGCGCGGCGCTGGGTGGTGGATCCCGCCAGGGGGAAGATCGGCGTCCCGTCGGTCCGGCCTGGCGACGAGGGGTTCGTGCTGACGGATATCCGCTTCAGTCACGAGTACGTGACGCCCATGGCCGCGATTTTTTTCGAGCAGCTCGTGGGCAAGGACGCGAAGGTCAACGATCCCGGCTCGATCCTCATGTTCCGCGATCACCTGACCTTCCTGCCCGAAGCGATGACGCCCGAGCGGGTGAAGGAAGGGCTGCTCGACGTGGCGCTCCAGCTCGAGAAGAAACAGCGCGAGTTCGCGACCGCGCAGGGCATCAAGCTCTACGGCGAGCTGCGGCTGGGCCACCACGGCTCCGAGGCCATCTGTCATTCCAAGATTCTCGAATCGCACGCGCTGCCCGGGCAGGTGATCATCGGATCCGACTCGCATACGCCGCACGCGGGGGCCGTCGGCTGCATCGCGTTCGGTGTCGGGACCACGGCGATCTTCAATTCCTGGATCACCAGAGACGTGCGGCTCCAGGTGCCGGAGACGGTGCAGGTGGTGATCCGTGGACAGAAACCCGACAACGTCACCGCGAAGGACTTCATGCTCGAGGTCCTGCGCCATCCGTACGTGAAGACGGGCAAGGCGATCGGGAAGCTCGTGGAATACTGTGGGGACGCGGTCGAGGCCCTGTCGGTCGACGAGCGCGCCACCATGACCAACATGACGGCCGAGGTGGGTGGCTTTACCGGCTACGTCGCACCGGACGACAAGACAATCGAGTATCTGATGGACTATCGCAGGATGTCCCGCCAGGAAGCGCAGCGGCTCTGCGACGGGTTGTTCAGCGATCCCGGTGCCGAGTATTGCGAAGTCATCGAGATCGACGCCGCGACCATTCGCCCGATGATCGCGTTGCCCGGCGACCCGGGGAACGGCCTGCACATCGACGACGTCGCCGGGCGCATCAAGGTCGACATCGCGTACGCAGGCTCCTGCACGGCGGGCAAGAAAGAGGACATGGACATGTACGCCCGCGTCCTCGCGGAAGCCGCCGGGCGCGGCGAGCGCGTGGCGCCGTGGGTCCGGTTCTTCATTCAGTGTGGCTCGCAGGATGTGAAACGCTACTGCGAAGCGCGGGGCTACCTCGACCTGTTCCGGCAGGTGGGGGCGACGTTTCTCGAGCCCTCCTGCGGCGCCTGCATCAATGCGGGCCCCGGGGTCTCCAAGACGCGTGAGGAGGTCACGATCAGCGCCATCAACCGCAATTTCCCCGGACGCTCAGGCCCGGGCCAGCTCTACCTCGCCAATCCCTATACCGTCGCTGCCTCCGCGATCACCGGGTACATCACCGCGTGGGAGCCGGGGATGGTTCTCGAATCCAGCCGCTAGGGGAGGCTGCCGCGGATCTGCACCTTGATCGCGTGCGAGCCACTCCCGAAATCGAGCGCTGATGTGACCGTCGTACTCGAATCCGGCACCAACTTCGCGGTGATTGTGTATTCGCCGCTGAGGGTGCCGCGAAACACCGAGAACGTCGAATTCCCTTGAGGCGAGCCGTACTGGCTCGTCGTCGTCCGCAGGTGCCCGCCGCGCGATAACCACTTTCTGACGGTGAAATCCGGGAGCTGGTGAATCACGAAGCCCGTTCCCGTACCCGCCGTGTCGAGCGTGAAGCGCTCCCACAGTGAATCACTGACCGGTGCGCGCCCGGATCCCAACAGGAAGTAGACCGAATCCACCGTCTCGGCCGTGGCGTCGAATCCCTTCCAGGCCAGGACCGCGGACAGATTGCTCGTGACCTGGCTGCCCCCCTGCGTGGCGTTGATGTCGAACTCGATGCCGACGATGCGCGTGGTATCGCCGCTCTGCTCGATGCGGGAGGCGCGATCGATGAAGGGAAACACCAGCGCCGACATCAGCGCATAGAGTCCCGAGTCTCCCGTAAACGCCGGGTCGAGGATCGTATCGTGCAGGAAGGCCGAATCGAGCGCCGTGCGAACGGCGAGGATCTCGGCGTCATCAATCGCGTCGGGATCAACCCCGCCAGCGTCGGAGCATGCGGCCAGTACCCCGGCGAGCGCCAGCATCAAGAGCGTTTTCATGTCGCGAGAATATAGGGACTACTGGGCGCCGCCCGTAATTGGGGGGACTTCCCGGTAGGGCTTGAGCGAGTCCCGCTGATACACGCTGCGCGGATTCCACAGCACCCACGTTTCGATGCCGAGCTCTTCGGCAGCGCGAATCTGCTCGCGAATCTCATGCGGCGTGTAGCGCGGCCTGCGGCGGCCGAGCGTGAATGCCTGCAGGTACGGCCGGATCGTGGCCGCGTTCGCGACGGGCCGCGAGCGCTCGATCGCTTCCATTAGAGCATTGCGTACAACTCGGTATGGCTCCGCGTTGGGCACGGCGAGCCCGTAACTGCCGCGATAGTAGTGGCTCGGATACACCATCGGCAGCACGACGTCGGCGACCGTGATGAAGTCCTCCCACACCTGGCCGATGCCCAAATCGCCGGTGGCAGCCGCCGTGAGACCGAAAATATCGAAGGTGACCGGGACGCCCAACGGTTGAATGCGATTCACCAGAATCGCGATGCCCGCTTGCACGCCGGAGCGTTGCGTCTCTCCCCGACCGCGCGACGAAAAAACCGCCTGCGCCATCATCTCCTTCGGCTCGTCCGGAAAGCGCACGTAGTCGAACTGGACCTCGGAAAAGCCCAGCCGCACCGCCTCCTCGGCGAGCTGCGCCGCGTAGATCCACACCGAATCGTTGTACGCATCCACCCAGGCGCTGCCGATCCGGTCGCGCCACAACCCGCCGTCCCGATGTTGCACCGACCACTGCGGCCGATGCTCCGCGAGCAGCGGATCCTTGGCGACCACGATCCGGGCGATCGCGTAGATGTCGTGGGCGCGCAGCGTGTCGAGGCGGGACTTCACGTCCTGCGTGCGCACGCACCGCGTCGCGCCGATCTGTTGCGCCACGGTCACTTCCGACGGATACAGCAGGCAGCCTGTATCGTCCTTGACGTCGACGACGAAGGCGTTGATCTCGGTGGAATCGGCGAGTGTCACGAGCTGTTTGAGCTTCGAGGAGCCGAAGGCCCACGCATTCACATACAGCGCTTTGACGGGCTCAGCTTCGAACGCGTCTCCGAACAGCGGCTCGGGGAGGATGTAACGCAGCTCGGCACCGCGCAGCAGCATGCTGTCGGCGGAGGCCGGCAGTTGCTGGGCAAGAAGGCCGCGACTTGTGATCGCGGCCCAGAGCATCACTGCGCTGGAAAGCCGAGCCAACTTCATAGGGGCCACCAACATAGGAAATTGACCCTTGCCCGGGCAAGGATCAGCCCCACACCTATCGGGTGGCTGGTCGCAAGCTATTGAATAGCAATGGGTAAGTAACAATGCTTTGGCCGCGATACTGCGGGCGCAGTCCGAACAGGATCACACGGCCGGTGCCCTGCTGCACTTCGAGGATCGCCGCTTTTCCCGCGACGCGCTCTGGATGCAGTACCCATCCCGACAACAGGACCTTCGCAGGATCCGCGGGCCACCGGCCGATCACGCGTGACACGGTCGAGTCGAGTGTCTCGAACGCGGGGCTGCCCTGAAACCACCCGATCGTTTCCCGCGGCATGCCGCGGGCGACGGCGCTCGCGGTGTCGAGCTCGAGCCGAAAGATCGAACCGGGCGCGTAGAAGTCTTCATCGGGCATCGCTTCGAGCACGTTGCGGACCGGGAGCAGCAGTGCCTGAATTGCAAACCGGCTGGCCTCGTTCAACGCGATGAGGGTCCCGCCGGCGACGACGAATTCCCGCAGCGCGTCACTGCCGTCGGGCCCCAACCCGCCGGCGTACGGCGCGGGATAGCGGCGCGGCAAGCCTTCGAGGATCTCGCGGGGCGACTGATCCGGCAGGATGATCACGTCGAACTGCTCGTGCAGCTTGCCCGCGCGCACCACGGAATCGACGAGCGAGGTGTACGGGACTTTCCAATGGTCGAACACCCACCGCGTCCAGCCTTCGTCCATCGCCGCGTCGTAAGATTTGTAGAGACCGATCCGCGGCAGAGAGTCCATTCGGAGCGGGGGAACAGGCCCTATGACTCGTGGCGTCACCGGCGACGACAACGACACGCGCAGCGAATCGTTCGCGACCACCGCGTTCACGCCCATCAGCAGCGGCAGTGTGTGTGCCGTGACGTCGTACGGCCGTTCCGGCGGGCCACCGGGATACTGCCGCCGGTCAGGATAGCGCTGGGTCTCGAGCAGTGTTTTCGCGAACGCGGCATACGGCTGGTTCAGCACGATCACGTACGTGCCTGCGTTGTAGCGCTGCCCCTGCAGGCTGAACGCCTGGAGGGCCCGCCGAATCTCGACGCCGCCGCGGCGCAGAATCTCGAGCATGGCGCTGAGCGCGACCGAGTCCTGGCGCGCGGAGATGACGTACCCGTACGGCCATTCGCGCCATCCCCGGCTCGCGCGCGTCCCGATCGTGAAGAAGTTTGCGAGCCAGCGCTCGCGCGCGCGCGCCGCCTGCGTGAGCAGCGCGTAGGCGCCTTCGCTCTGGTACGACACGATGTCGCGCAACGTCCACCGGCCCCCGCGCCACGGGTTCGTGAAATTCCAGGAGCGTTCCCGGGGATTGAACCCGCGCTCGCGCGCTTCGAGGCGATCGAACGGCACGTCGATTGGCGTCGCCAGATCGGCGCTCGCCGTCTCGGAGAGAATGCGCACGCCGCCGTGGTAATGCTGGTACGCCCGCGCCGGCGTCCACGCATCGTACGTGGAGTTGATCGAGATGCCGGTCTTCCCCTGCCCGGCCAGCTCCCAAGCCATCGCGGTGCCGAGCGCGTTCACGCCGTCGATCAGGAGCGGATCGACGTTGGGCTCGACCGGATCGAGATAGGGAGGGAGAAACAGGCGCGCGCCGTTCGAGCCCATCTGGTGAATGTCGTGCACGATCTGCGGATGCCACACGCTATAGAGCGAATCGACCGTGAGCCGCGTCTCGACCTGGGTGAACGCGTACCAGTCCCGATTGTTGTCGTGACCCGTGTAGTGGTGGTACAGCTCGGGCGGCGATGTGCCCTCGGCGGGCGTCCCCAGGGTGCGGTTGTACCACTTCGCCACGATGGTCACGCCGTCGGGGTTCAGAGAAGGCACGAGCCACAGGATCACGTTGTCGAGGATCGCGCGCGTCGTGGCGCTGGTGTCGGTCGCGAGCCGGTACGCGAGCACGACCGGCGACAGGTGGCCGCCGACCTCCGTAGAGTGAATGCTCGACGTGATCAGCACGATCGTCTTGCCGTTGTTGAGCGCGTCCCGCGCAGCCTTGGCCGTGCGGAACACGCGGGGATCCGCAAGCCCGGCGTTCACCTGTCGGAAGTAATCCAGACGCCGGAGGTTCTGCGGGCTCGAGATCGCCACGGCGATGAACGGCGCGCCCAGCGTCGTCTTGCCGAGCTCGCGGTAGTCGACGCGGTCGCTCGCCTTGGCCAGGGCTTCGAAGTAGCGGACCAGGACCGGCCACTCGACGAGTTTGCGATCCTCCCCGGGCTCGAAGCCGAGGATGGAGCGTGGCGTCGGGATGACGGGCGAGCGGCGAGGGGCGGCGGGAGGGGGCGCGGGCGGTGCTGGAGAGCGAGTGCGGCGTTGCTGCGCGCTCGCCGACCCAGCCAGCAGTATTCCTGCCAGCGCCAGACACATGAGGCTGCGCAAGATCAACGCTGGCTCGTCGTCGTCGCCGGCGCGGTCTCACCGGTCCCGAGCCAGTGCGCGAACCAGGTGCGAATCCGCTCCAGCCGGTCGACGAGCAGCCACGGTGGTCCGGTCCGCGAGAGGCCGTGGTACGAGCGCGGATAGCGCACAAACTCCGCCGGCACGCCGCGCTTGCGTAGCGACATGAACAACTGCTCCCCATCGGTGATCGGCGTGCGCTTGTCATCCTCGGAGTGCACGATCAGCATCGGTGTCCGCATGTTGTTCGCGTACGTCATCGGCGAGAGCGCGCGGTAGAGCGAGTCGGCTTCCCAGGGCGTGCCGCTGAATTCGTACTCGGTCAATCCCTGTGCGTCCGACGATCCGTACCAGGAATACCAGTTGAAGATCGAACGGTCGGTCTGCGCTACGCGGAAGCGGTTCGTGTGGCCGACGATCCAGTTGGTCATGAATCCACCGTACGATCCACCGAGCACCGCCATGCGCGTCGTGTCGACGCCGCCTTTGGCGCGGGCAATCGCGACGTCCACCGCCTGCATCAGATCCTGGTAGTCCTCCATGCCCCAGCGCGCGCGCGTCGAGAACGTGAACGCATGCCCGTAGCCGCTCGAGCCGCGCGGATTGGTGAACAGCATCCAGTAGCCCTGGCCCGCGAGCATCTGGAATTCGGGGAACAGTACGTTGCCGTAGTTGGAGTGCGGACCGCCGTGGATCGAGAGCACCAGCGGGTACGTCTTGCCCGGCTGATAGCCGGAGGGCTTCATGAGCCATCCCTGGATCTTCAATCCGCCGACGCCGGCGAACCAAAACGTGTCGGCGGGGATCAGCGTGACCTGCTTGAACAGCGAATCATTGAATGACGTGAGCCGCCGCTCCTGGCCACGGCCGATCGCCGTGACGTACAGCTCGGTACCGTGGGTGATGTCGCTCGAGGTGTACGCCAGGGAACGCGTGTCCGCGCTCAAGGTGAACCCGCGCAGCTGCCGTTCCCCGCTCGTCACCGGGCGCACCGCGCCGCCGGCCGCGGGCACTGAAAAGAGATGCACGTTGCCGCTCGTCTCGGCGAAGAAATAGATGGTCTTGCCGTCGGCGGACCACGTGACCCCGTTCGGGTCGAGGCCCCAATCGGCCGTGAGCGTTCGAGCCGTTCCGCCGCTGACCGGAACGATACAGACGTCGTTTTTCATCCCACGGCCCTTCGAGCAGATGAACGCGATCGCGCGCCCGTCGGGTGACCACGCGGGATTGCTGCTCTGCGGATATCCGGTGGGCAGCGCGCGCGTCGAGCTGTCGGCGAGCGTGTACACAAAGAGCGCGGGCCAGCCGTCGTCGCGCACTTCGCGGTTCTCGCTCGTGTCCTGCTCGAACGCGATCATGCGCCCGTCCGGCGACCAGGCTGGTGACGTCTGACTCAGCTCGCCACGGGTGAGCTGGCGCGGCGTGCCGCCGGCGAGAGGAACCAGGTGGAGATGGCTGGGACGCCGCGCCTCCCTTGGCGGCAGGTACCCGCGCTCATCGCCCACGACCGGTATCGACGTGTAGACCCGCCCGTCAAAGCGTTTGGGGTCGGGACCGCGCGTGATCGCGGTGGGCGACACGCGGTTGCGCCACGGTTCCTTCTTCAGGCTGTCGGGCTCTTCCCCGCGCCAGGCGTAGAGCAGCCACTGACCATCGCGCGAAAAGGCGGGCATGGTGTGCACGCCTTTGATCTGAAACGCTTCACCCCCGGGCGCCGACGTCCTGAGAAACCAGACGTCGTCGTCGGAGCCTTCGCGCTTGCTCGAGAACCCGAGCAACGACCCATCCGGCGACCACGTGGGATTGCTGGCCTCGGTGGACGGGCTGGTATAGCGGAACGGCGCGGCGGAGCCATCGGTGGCCGCCATCCAGATCTCGTTGTGCCGCCGGTCTTTGTCTTCGACCACCGTGGTCACGACGAACGCGACGCGCCGGCCGTCGGGCGCCAGCTCCGGATCGCCGACGACCGTCAGCCGATAGTAGTCGGTCGATTGCCAGGGGCGGGCTTGGGCGGACAGTCTGACTGTCGGACTGACGGACAGAGCGAGCAGCAGCATCCAAGGGTTGCGCATCGATCTCTCGGGTTTCTCGTGGGATGAGCAAAAACTACTGACCCCGGCCGCACCGCGCGACCGGGGTCATGACCAAGCCGACCGTCCAACCGTCAGACAGTCCGACGCTAGTTCGTTTTGTGCAGCTCGACACGTCGATTGATGGCCCGCCCGTCCGGCGTCGAGTTGGGAGCGATGTACCCCGAGGCACCGAATCCCCGCGCCGACATGCGCATCGGGTTCACACCGCGACGCGCGAGATAGGCCCGCACCGCACCTGCGCGCGCCATCGAGAGCCTCAGGTTCATCGGACGCGAACCGGTGGAATCGGTGTAGCCGGCGATCTCGATCCGGATTTCGGGATTCGCGTTCAACGACGCGGCTACCTGATCCAGCACCGCATATGAGGCGACGGTGAGGACCGACAAGCCGCTCTGGAACTGCACGCCTTTGAGAATGATGGTCGGCCGCGGAGTTCCGGGCACGACCGTAGTGCTGTCGAACAGCACCAGGCACCCGAACTGATCGATGCCCCTCCCCGTACCCTTGGGGGTGTTCGGACAACGATCCTGCGGATCGATGACGCCGTCGCCGTCCGTGTCTTTGGCGGGCGGGCAGCCGTTGGCATCGACGACCGTGCCGGGGGTCGTGTTGGGGCACTTGTCAAACCCGTCGCCCACGCCGTCGTGATCGCTGTCCGCCGGGCAGCCGTACGTATCAACCGGCGCCCCCGCGGGAGTATCGGGGCAGCGGTCGATGCCGTCGAACACCCGGTCACCGTCGCTGTCCTTGGGACAGCCATTCGGATCGACCAGCGCGCCGATCGGCGTGTCGGGACATTTGTCCAGGCCATCCCAGACCGTGTCGCGATCGGAGTCGATCGGGCAACCCGTCGCATCGACCGTCGCGCCGCTCGGCGTGGCGGGGCACTTGTCGAGTAGATCGTTCACCCCATCAGCGTCGCTGTCCCCCGGTGTGGGGGGACAACCGAGCGCATCCACCGGCGTACCAGAAGGCGTGTCGGGGCACTTGTCGATGCCGTCCCAAACCCGGTCGCCATCCTGGTCATGCGGGCAGCCGGTCGCATCGATCGTCGCGCCGCTCGGCGTCCCGGGACATTTGTCGAGACCATTGAGAACGGTGTCGAGGTCTTCGTCGGCAGGGCAGCCGCGCTTGTCAACGCTCGCTCCCTGCGGCGTGGCGGGACAGGCGTCGCTCTTGTCTTCGACGCGGTCCTTGTCGGTGTCAACCGAGGGCGTGCCACCCGCCTGGAAGAAGGACAGGCCGGCGGATCCTACGATATGCGTGGCGCTCTGCGAGCCACTGGCGAACGTGCTCTTGGTCTCTGCCGTGTAGATGCCGCGTCCCTCGATGCGCAGCGCCACCCGCGAGCTCAGGTAGAACTTCGCGCCCGCGGCTCCGTGGAAGCCGCCGTCCGTGAAGTCGTACGGACTCGAATTGCCGAAGTCGAGGCGCGTGTAGCCGCCAAGCACGTAGGCGCTCATGCGGCTCTTGTTCAGGGCATTCACGACCAGGCTGGCGCTGCCGATGAGCGGCTCAACGTGCACGGAGCTGACGTCCTGGGGCGATTGGAATAGCCCTTCGACCTCCAGCGCCAACAGCGGATTGATCGAGTACGCGAAGCGCACGCCGCCGCCGCTCTTGTTGCCGAGCTGGAACGCGTCGTCGTACTTGGTGAAGCCTCCGAAGAATCCCACCTCGTATCGGCGGTCATACTGCGCCGACAGGCTTGCCGAGCCCAGGACGAGCACTGCCACGGCCGCAGCGAACGTTCTTACGATGTGAGCTCTCCTCTCCCCCGTCGTCCTCAATTGGTCCGCCTCAGCTCGACGCGCCGGTTCTGCGCGCGGCCCGCCGGCGTCGTATTCGGCGCGACGGGCTGCTGCGGACCGTACCCTTTCGCCACCATTCTTTCCGGTGCCACGCCCTTGCTCGCCAGATACGCGCGCACGGCATCGGCCCGGGCCTGTGACAGGCGCAGGTTCGTCGCCGCCGATCCCGTGTTGTCGCTATGACCAGAGATTTCGACGTTGATGTCCGGATTGTTCACCAGCGACGTCGCGACCATGTCGAGAATCGTGTAGGAATCGGGCCGCAGCGCCGAACGCCCGGTTTCAAACGTCACGCCCCGCAGGACCACGGGCTGGCGTGCCTCTATGAACAGGATCGGGCAGCCCGCCGCGTCGACACGCGTGCCGGACGCCGTACCGGGGCACTTGTCCTTGGTGTCGTCCACACCGTCGCCGTCGGAGTCCGATGCGCGCTGGCAACCGGCCGTGTCGACTTCGGTGCCGGCCGGCGTATTCGGACATTTGTCGATGCCGTCGGGCACGCTGTCGCGATCGCTGTCGATCGGGCAGCCGTTCGCATCCACGGTCGCGCCGGTTGGCGTGCCGGGGCACTGGTCGGGCCCGTCGAACACGCTGTCGCCGTCGGAGTCCGTGGGACATCCGGTCGCGTCGACGCGCGAGCCGGTCGCGCTCGCGGGGCACTTGTCGATGCCATCGTACACGCCGTCGGCATCAGCGTCCTTGGGGCACCCCCGAGCGTCCACCTCGGCGCCTTCGACGGTGTTGGGGCACGCGTCGAGGCCGTTGAAGACCTTGTCACGATCGGCGTCGCTCGGGCACCCTTGCGCGTCGACGACCGCGCCGCTGGGTGTCGCGGGGCACGTATCACCCTTGTCCGCGATGCCGTCCTGATCACTGTCCTTGAATGCGCTCGGCCCGGTGAATATGGAAAGGCCGGCCGAGGCGACGATGTGTCCTGCCCACGTGCCGCTGGGATAGTTGGTGTTGGGGGAGTACAGCGCTCGGCCCTCGATCCGCAGCGCGACGCGCTCGCCGAGGAAGATGCGGTCGCCAATCCCGCCGTGGACTGCGTTGTCGTCGAACGTGTATGAAGGGTTGTCGGTGAAGCTGAGCCTGGAGTACCCCCCCAGGATATAGAAGAGGTTCTTCTGGTTCCCGAAGTTGAACACGAGACTGCCGCCGCCCAGCGTCAGCCCGACGGAGGCTCCGCCGCCCTTAGGAGACGGCTGCTGAACTCCGATGTCGAGCTCGACGCCCACAACGGGACTGAAGAAGTAGCCCAGTCGTCCGCCGCCACCGATCTGTTTGTCGAGGTTGAATACCTGGTCGTAGCGGGTGTACGACCCGAATGCGCCCATCTCGAACTGATGTGCGTGTTGGGCGGCGCCAATGGCGGGAGCAAGCAGTAGACAGAGCACCAGCGGCGAGGTCTGAGCGCGCATGTCTTTCCTCGGGGTTAACGGCACACCACTCTAATAATCGGCCTCTAAATCACCAACCCCAGGCGCAGTTTCGGCGCCCTTGCGAGGCCAAGTCGAGGCCCCCGACCAGCAGGCCACGACGCGTCCCATCCAGTTCTTGCCACGTGATTCCCGCCGGCCCGACCAGCGTCCCCGCCGGTTCCGTCAGGCACATCAAATCGGCGATCCGGTTCGTGCCGACAGGGCCCGTGAATGGTCCGACCGAGTCGTTTGCCACCGTCGCAGCCAGCGTTTCGGCCGAGTTACCGGCGGCGCCCGCGTACATTCCGCCCACGACGAGCACGATGGAGTCGAGATCGAACAGGGCGAACTGCGACCGGCCCTCCGGAAGCAGCGCCGGTCCCGCCCCCCACCCACCCGTGAAGAATCCCGAAAGCGTGCTCACCGCCGCCGTATCCCCCGTCACCACGCGCTGGGTACCTGCATCCAGGCCGCCTCCGGGCGGGACGCTGTCGGCCAGCCCGCCCACCATGAAGACACGTCCGGCGCGGGCGACTCCGGCCCCGTAGGCGCGCGGCCCGGGGAGCGATGGTTGCACGAACCAGCCGTCGATGTGCCCGTCGGCGCCGATGCGACCGGTGTAGACCGTCGTCTGCGGGCGGCCGAGGGTGTCAGTCCCACCGAGCACGTAGATCCGGCCGTGGCGGATCACGGCGAGGGCACCGGCGCGGGGTACCGGCAGCGGCTCGAGGGTGATGAAGGGCGTGGTCACGCTGTCGGACGTCACGTCGGCGGCGTATACGGATGATTGCGCGCGACCGAGCGAATCCAGTCCGCCGATGACGTAGAGCGCATTGCCGCGAAACCGGGAATTGAATGGCGTCCCGACCACGGCGGTCGCGAACGCGCGGGGTGCGGGCAACAGCCGCGAGGGATTCCAGGAGCCGATCGCACCCGCGCCACCTGTGGTCACGCGCGCGACGTAGACCCGTCGTCCGCTGATCGAGTCTGGCGTCAACGCGGGCGGCTCGGCACCGCCGGCTGCATAGAGTGAAGTCGGCAGCGTCCCCGTCCCTGGGAACTGAGCGGTCGCGAGCGCGATTCCCGAGGTCGCACCCGGGAAGGTCCCGCGCGAAACCCACGTGAGCGTCAATGGATTGATGGTCGTCCGCGGCAGGACGTTGATCGTCGCGGTGACCCTGATGCCGGTCGCGGTTTCGACGCCGAACCCGACGCGTCCCGCGGCCGCCGAATCTGGCACGGTGAACGCAATGACGAACGGCGTCCAGGCGGAGTCTGCCACCGGGCTCTCGATCGTGCCGCCATCGATGCGCGTGAACAGCACCACGCCAGGGTCGTCGCCGAACCCGTACCCTTCGATCGCGAATCGCTCGCCCCGAGTGAGCACCGGTTCGATGGCGCCGGCGATGTAATCGATGCGGACGGGCGCGGCGGGCGACGAGCTGTCGCTGCCACAGCTTCCCACGGTTGTCGCGAGCGCTACGGATACGGCGGTGGCGGCGAGCGATCTACGGATGACCATTGCCCCCGCGGATGAAGCGCAGTGCCTGCGACAGCTTCTCGGCGAGGGCGGACAGCTCGGTGGCTCCCTGGGCGAGATCCTCGATAGCGCGGAGCTGCTCGGCGGCGGCTGCCGCGACCGCCTCGGCTTCCTGGCTCGAGCTCTGCGCGGCCGCCCGCGCCTGACCGAGCGATTCCGTGATTTTGCTCGCCAGCTCCGCGCTGTGGCGGCCGAGCTCCGCGACCTGCTTGCCGGCGCGCGCCGTTTCGATCGCCGCTTCGCCGATCCGGTCGAGATCGGTCACCCATGCGGCGGAATTCTGCACGACCTGGCTCAAGTCCCCACGGATGCGCTCGATCAGTTGGGCGGCGCGATCCAGCGCCCGGCGGGTGTCCAGCACCGCCTTGCCAACGTTGCGCGCCTCGCGTCCGCTCGCCTCGGCCAGCTTGTGAACTTCATCGGCGACGACCGCGAAGCCGCGGCCGTGAATCCCCGCGCGCGCGGCTTCGATCGTCGCGTTCAACGCGAGCAGGTTGGTCTGATTCGCGACGAAGCCAATCGTTTCGGAGAACTTCTCGACCCGCGTCGCGACGTCCCGCAGCCGCCCGACCTCCGCCGCGCTTTCCTCAGTCGTGGTGCCGAGGTCGGTCAATTGGCGCACGGCGCTCTGCGTTCCGGTCCGGACTCGCTCCGCCGTCTTCTCCATCTGCGAACCCGCCTCGCGCGTGCGGTCGCCGGCCGCGGCGAGCTGCGCGGCGCTCTCCTTGAGCTGCCCCGCCTCGCCGGCAGCGGTCGCCACGAGCGTCGCGGCTTGTACCGCGCCGTGGCTCGCGCGCTGCGCCGACGCGGATACCTCCTCGCTGGACGCGTGAATCTCTTCGGTCGTTGCCGTCAGCGTCTGGACGTACTGCGTTGTCTGGTCGGACGCGCCGGTCACCGGGCGCAGCGAGCCGTCGATGGCGACCATGAGGGCGAGCTGCGGGGCGAGGAGCTCGAGCAGCTCGCCGTCGGACTCTCGGTACATCGCGGGATTGGAATGTCGCACGCTCCAGAGTCCGACGAGCTGCCCCGCGTGGTACAGGGGGACGAGCATCTCCGAGCCCGGCGTCTCCGCGCCCGGAACGACGACTTGATCCGGGGCCAATCCATGCGCAACCACCGGACGCCGCAAGCGCAACGCTTCCCCGGTGAGCCCCGCGTCCGAGTCGAAGCGAAACGACGCTCCAGGCTGTGCCGCGGTGTCGGCCACCAGCTCCATCTGGCGCGTCCGCGCATCGTAGCGGGCGAACCCCATCTGCTCCCACGGGACGAGCTGGCGCGTGAGCTCCTGGACGCGCGTGAAGCTTTTGCTGAGCGTCAGCTCCGCCGCGATCGCGTGCGCGAGCCGCTGAATCAAGTGCAGCTCGTCGGCGCGCACGCCGAGGCGAAGCACATGGAGACTGCCGAGCGTAGCGAGCCCGAGTGCCGCGAGCATCAGCAGCCGGGGACCGGTCGGGATGGCAGCATGCACCAGCGCGAGCCAGCTGAGCGCCAGCGCCGCCGACACGAGGTAGACGATGGACTCCCAGCGCAGCGTGAGCCGAGCGTCCACCCACGCGATCGTCTGCCCCAACGCGAGCTCCAGATAGAACGTCCCGTTCACGATCATGGGTAACACAGCGATCGTGACCGCCATCGGGCCGACGTTGTCCACTGACAGCGCGGCGGCGCCGGTCGCGCCACCGATACGGGTGTGCATGAGCCCGACGAACGCCGTACCCGCCGTGAGATGCGCCGCGTTGCCGAGCGCGGCGCGGACCGGGAGCCGTCGCATCAACACGTCCCCGACGAGCATGGAGAACGGCGCGATGACGGCGGCGAAAGCCCAACCGCGATCGAGGATCGCGAAGAGCATCGCGCCGATCACGTAGGAAGAGAAGCCGTTGCCGGGAAGCGCGATGCCGTAGCGACGGCTGAGCGCAGCGACGAGGACGAGCACGACGCCGGCGAGCGGCAGATTGCCGCCCGCAGGGGACGTTCCCCGCGCGAGGGCGACCAGCCCCGCGCCAAAACTGACGAGTGCGGCGACCGATACCACCGCACGGACCAGGAGTGCTCGCCGCATAGTAGGTTTCGCGCAAGGTCGGCGCCGTGGCGCGGTGTGTCAAGCGCGACTATCGTTCACGCCATGACCGTCACGATTGAATACTGCGTCATTTGAAACTACGAACCTCGGGCCACCGGTCTGGCGGCCGAGATCCGCGACGCCTACCCTCACGCCGAAGTGCGTCTGATCCAATCGTCCGGCGGCGTCTTTGAAGTGGACGTCGACGGGCGCCGCCTCTTCTCCAAGAAATCCTTGAAACGCCACGCCGAAGCAGGTGAAGTGGTGCGCCTGATTCGCGAAAGGGTCGCCCCGGAGCGGTGAGGCTCGCCATCTCCACCGGCGGGGGTGACGCTCCCGGGTTGAATGCCGTCATCCGCGCCGCCGTCCTCGCTGCCGTGCATCGCGGCTGGGAATGCTTCGGAATCAGACGCGGATTCGGCAGTCTGCTCGGCGAGGAGCCGCCGATGCCGCTCGGCCCGCAGGACGTCCGCGGCATCACCCATCTCGGCGGAACCATCCTGGGTGCGTCGAACCGCGGCAATCCCCTCAAGTGGCGGCACCAGCGACCGGACGGCACCTGGGAGGAGCGCGACCGCACGCCGGAGCTGTTCGAGTCATTCCGGGCTTACCGGTTCGACGCCCTGATCGCCATCGGCGGCGAGGGAACGCTCGGGATCGCGCATGAGCTGTGGAAGAAAGGACTGCCGGTCGTCGGCGTTCCCAAGACGATCGACAATGACGTGGAAGGCACGGCTGCAACCTTCGGCTTCGATACCGCGGTCGCGACGGCCACCGACGCGATCGACAAGTTGCACTCCACGGCGGAGAGCCATGAGCGCGTCATGGTGGTCGAGGTCATGGGGCGCCACGCCGGCTTCATTGCACTGAACGCCGGCGTCGCCGGCTCGGCGGACGTCATCCTCATTCCCGAAATCCCGTTCGACATTGACAAGGTGTGCGACAAGATTCGGCGTCGCGAAGCCGAAGGCCGCCACTTCAGCATCGTCGTTGCCGCCGAGGGCGCCGTTCCCAAAGGTGGCACGGTGTCACTCATCGATCCCGAGCACGCGCGCCTCGGCGGCATTGCCGATAAGCTGGCACACTCGATCGAGCAGATGACGGGGAAGGAAACGCGCTCGCTGGTGCTCGGACATCTCCAGCGCGGCGGCGGTCCGACGACGTTCGACCGGCTGCTCGCACTGCGGTTCGGGGCTGCGGCCGTGCGTCTCGTCGCCGAGGGCAAGTTCGGGATGATGGTCGCGCTGCAACCGCCGCGCATCGCTCCAGTCCCGCTGGCGGAAGCCATCAAAACGCCGAAGCGCGTGCCGCTCGACTCAGACACGATTGCGACCGCGCGCGATCTCGGAACCAGCTTCGGAGACTGAACGGACAGTTGTCGCTGTTGTAGGACAAACAGACCTCGCCATTCCCAACTAACTCGTTACCAAGCAGCTACTTACGGATTCCAGTGTAATGGCATGCTCCTTCCGTTATGCGGCGGCAAAAGGAGGTAGCTATGAAACGGATCTTCGTCATTGTCGGATTGCTGCTTGGCCTCGCAACCGGCGTCGCGCAGGCCCAAACGCGCGTCGGGGTCTCCCTCAGCTTCGGCGATCCCTACTTCAACGGCCACGTCGTGATCGGGCAGCCGTATTACCATCGATACGCACGCCCTTACTACTACCAGTATCGACCGTACTACCACCGCGTGCCGGTTGTCGTTGTCGCCCCGCGCTACTATGCCGAGCCGCGCGTCGTCGTCGTAACGCCGCATCGCAAACACCGCCGCTATCATCGCGGCCGTTAAGCCTTACCCCGGGTCCCCCTTTCCGCGCTGCGGAGAGGGGGGCTTCTATATTCAGTAGTGCGCATCTCCCGCGATCATTTTCTTCCCCCCGATCCTCAGGCGTTCCTCGCTGCCGAGCCACCGACAGGCCGAGTCATTGTCATTGCCCCCACGCGGGCGGCGTGTGAGACGATCGAGCTAGCGCTGGGTCTCAAGCTGGAAACGTTACTCGAGCGCGAGCACGGCAGTGATATCCGGCGCCTGGCGACGTCGGGTCAGGGGTTCGGGATCGTCGCGGGCACGGGCACGGGGAAGACGCTCGCCATCCGCAGCATGGCGGAGACAATTCTCAAGGCTCCGCTCAAGGTCGGCGTGGTCAATCGCGAGCGCGAAGCCACACCCGAAACGCCGACCTGGAACGTCGTCATCATCACCACCGGGATCGCCCGCCGCTGGTTCCAGGACGGGCTCATCACGTCGCAAGACACGCTGGTGGTGGACGAAATCCACCAGACCTCTGCCGAGATGGAGCTGTGCCTGGCGCTCGGCAAGCGCGCCAGCTGCCGGTTCATTTGGCTGTCGGCGACGGTGGATCCGAGCTTCTATTCGCAGTACCTCAAGTCCGCCGAAGTGCTGGAAACGCGGGCCTTCGATCCCGCCAAAGCGGCGCAGGTGAATGTCCTGGCCGAGCAACCGCTCGAGTTTCTCAATGACCGCTTGATCAAGCGGGTCATGCGCGAGCGCCGCGGCGTGGCGGTCTTCGTCCCCACACGTGCGGAGGTCGAGCAGATCGCCAAGGAGCTTGGCGATCGTTGGCCCAACCTCGCCACGGCCTTCTACCATGGCGGAGAGCCGATTCGCGTCATTCGGCCCTTTCTTGACGGTTTGGTCAAACGTCCGTTCCTGCTGGCGATGACCGCAGCCGGTCAATCGGCGCTCAATATCCGCGGCCTCGATACGGTGGTGATCTACGATGCCCGGTACACCAACGTGGTGGAGCGCGGCAAAAACGTCCTGACCAGGGCGTACCTCGGTGCGAACGAGATCCTGCAGATGGCGGGGCGCGTGCATGGGCGGGTCCAGCAGGGCGAGGTCTATATCCTCAGCGACCGCGACCTGGCCTTCGAAGACCTGCGCCCCACGGCACCTGAGTTCCAGCTCGCGGGGGACGCCGAACGCGTGGCTATCACCTGCGCCGCCATCGGGGTGGACGCGACCGAGCTGGACCTTCCCGTGCCGCTCGACCGGCGTGCGTACAAGAACAGCGTCGCGCTGCTCACGGAGCGTGGACTCATAGAGCACGGCCGCTTAACGACTTACGGCCGTGAAGTCGAGGCGATGCCGGTAGAGCGCCCCTGGGGTGAGATGCTCTACCACGCTGACCCGGGGCTCGTGCCGATCGTCGCGGTCGCTTCCAACATCGAGTCCCTGCATCGCATGACACGCGAGGAGCGCCAGCTCGGCGGCCTGATCGTCCCAGGCTCCGATCACATCACGGCGTACAACGTCTACGCCGAGGCGGTGAACAAGTACGGCTATCTGGGCGAGGTGTACGGTCTCCCCCGCCACCTGTTCCGCGAAGAGGAAATCGAGCGCTGGGCTGAGGAACGCGGCGTCCTTGTGAAGGCCATTGAGGACATCGCTTTGGGTACCGCGTCGGTCTACCGCCAGCTCGAGCAGCCCCTGCCGGCGAAACTCCCGTATGGAGATCGCAAAGCGCTGGAGCTTTTTGCTGACCTTTTGGCCAAAATCATGCCGTTCGATCTAGTCATCGACGAACAGACGCCAGACGGTAGAGAGGCGCGTGTGAGTCGCAGCTCCGTCTGCGGCAGCTGGGGTGCGATCGCCGGGACCCTGCGTTACTTCGCCGATCGCTTCGGCGTCCCCCGCGCCAGCATCGAAGGAACGCAGATCCCGGAGCGCGCGATTCGCCGGTACGCACGGCGCGGCCGGCCCAACGTCGTGTTCGAGCGCCAGCGCCGTCGCGAAGGCCTGATGCTGGAGCGCACGGTGGAGTACTTCGGGTTCACGCTCGACCGGGAAGTGGAGCCCCTCCACTCGCCGTTCCCGGCTGACCTGGCTGACGCCGCTCGTGGAGCGCTGGCGGACGCATTCGTGGCGGGTGAGACGCCTCATCCCGATCAGGGTAAAGTCCGCCGCGCCTTGGAGCGGTTTGGGTACTACTGGCGACGCTCGGGGGGGCGGCTCGCTCAGGCTGAAAGTGGGCACATCAAGAACCAAATCGCGGCGCAACTGGTCGCCGTCACTTCGTGGGATTCGTTCATCGCCGCACGCGTCGCGCTCGATCCGGAGCAGGCGATCGCCGAGAGCGAACGCCATCGCCTCGATGCCCTGCCCTCGTCGGTCTTTCTTTATGGGGACCGCGTGCCTGTGGACTACGATGTCGAGCCGGGCGTCGGAGGCGTGGCGCGGCTACGGCTGAAGGAAGGGCAGGCGCGGCGGCTCCATCCAGGGGATTTGCCGCCGTTCGACCGGCCGCTGCGCTTCACCGTCACGCGCGGAAAGCACGAAGCGGTCCGGGCGAGCTCGCTCGACGAGCTCCGGTCCGGCCTCCGCAGTTTGGGGAGTGGGCACCGCGCTCGCGTGGCGCGGGGCGGCCGGCGTCCGCGGCGACACTAGGCGTCCTCGGTCACCTCCAATAGGGCAAGCCACAGAGCATTGTAGGCGTCGCGTGCGTCGTTGAGTGGCACGCCGGACGCGAGCGTCAGCGCGCAGCCGTCCACCACGACCCAGCGGGCAGCTTCTTCCAGCTCGTCATTCCTGGCCGATCGGTCAATCAGCCCGGCGGCGCATAGGCTCAACCACGCTCGTGCGGTGCCGTCTTCGGCTTGTCGGCGGAGCTCCTCCCAGCACGCGTCGACGCCCGCCATTCCCGATCCGGTGGCGAGGGCCCGCATCAGTGCGGTATCGCGGCTGTCGGCTACCTGGGAGGCGGCAGTGCGCAGCAATCGTGCGCGTGATCCGTAATGGTAGAGGACGAGGCCTTTGACGACGCCGGCACGCCGCGCGACCGCGTCCAGCGTGAATCCTTCGACGCCGGCGCGTTGCAGCGTCTGCACAGCCGCTGCAAGGATCCCGGTGCGGGTTGAGGATGCGTCTTTCGGCACGTTGTTGTCCTGTCGGTCAATAATGGGAATCTGCGCGGAAAGGCGCAAGTCGAAACAAACCAGCAACCTTTTGTCCGACCACGGAGTCTCATCTTGACACGACCCTAACACCGGTCCTGTACGGAATGAAACCTTGGACCCCTGAGATTTGTATGAGGATGACCAATGATTGACAAACCTGTCGCTCCTACGAGCACCGTCCCCGCCGCTTTCTCGCCGCTCGCTCGCGCGGTCATCGACTCCGTCAGCGAAGGCGTCGTCATCTTCGATCAGCAAGGTCGCGTGCTCTACGCCAACGCCGCGGCGCGCCGGGCGATCGACGGGCAGAACGGCGACGTGCGCAACCGGCTGCAAAGTCTCGGCGCTCGCTTCGCGCCGCTTAAAAGCGGCGCCCAGAGTCTCGGCGAAGCAGCGATTCTTCCTCAGGCCGGTCCTCTCACCCTCGCCGAACGCGAACGCCAGGCCATCACCGACACACTCCAGGACACGAGCGGCAAGCTCGCGGAGACCGCGCGCCGTCTCGGCATCAGCCGCACCACGTTGTGGCGGCGGCTCAAGTCCTATGGCGTGGACGGCTTTCGCGCCTCTCCGTAGGGTCCTAGCTTCCCCGGGGGATGCCATCCCCCGACCCCGCAGCACCGGCTCCGTTCGTCATTGAAGAGTACGTCCGCTGGTCGGACGTAGACTTCGCGGGGATCATTTTTTACGGGGCCTACGTGCGGCTGTTTGAGATCGCCGAGACGGAGCTGTTCCGGCACTGCGGACTGGCGTACGCCAGCATGTTCGACGAGTACGATATTTTCCTGCCTCGCAAAGCGGTGCACAGCGAATTTTACTGGCCCGCTCGCTTGGACGATCGGCTCCGCATCGCCGCGTACGTTGGGAAGGTCGGCACGAAGTCGCTGACCCTGCATTTCGACGTGCTGCGCGCAGACCGCCACGCGTTCGGCGCTGCGGGATGGATGGTGCTCGTGTGTGTCGATCGGAAGCGGCTCAAGCCGACACCGTTGCCACGCGGACTGATCGGGGCGTTGGCCCCGCACACCCTTACTCCAGAAGCGGCCCGTCAGTCTCTGGGGGTTACCGTATCTCCGCGCTGAAGATCTTCACTCCCGTCCCCCTTCTGCTTTTGCTGGCCTGCGGTCCTGACGAACCGGAGCAAGCGCCGCGGCGGCTCGACGCGATGATCGCGTTTCCACCCAAAGACACGATTCGCCTGTCGCTGCCCGCGACCACCACGTGGTGCAGTGACGGTCGTTCATTGTTGCTCGAATCGTTGAGCCCGGAAGGCAGCGGTGTGCTCGTGCGACTGCGCTACCGAGACAGTCTCAGCTCCGATTCTGTACCGATCGTAATTCCCGACGATACGGCCACCGTCCCCGCTGCGGTGGTGGCCATCCGGTTTTTCGTTCACGACACCCCGCACGGTTATTCGCTCGACAGCGGCAGCGTCCTGGTTCAACGCGACGGCCCAAGGATCCGGATCACGAGTACCGGTGTCGGCGTCGAGAATGCAATCCGGATTCGCGCGCAGATCGAGTCCCGCGATGTTCCGATTGGTACCGACACAGTGCCCTGCAACCAGGCGCCATGACGCGCGGCGATGTGCGCGTGGGGTTCATCGGATCGGGATTCGCGCGCCGCGTGCAGCTGCCCGGGCTCGCGCTCGTCCCGGGAACGAAGCCTGTCGCGATCGCGAGCGGCCATCGCGCCAACGCTGACGCGGTCGCGCGCGACTTTGGGCTGCCGCTCGTGTTCAGCGATGGAATCGAGCTGGCGCGATCGCCGGACGTGGATCTCGTCATCGTCTCATCGACGCCTGATTCGCACGCCCGCTACGCCATCGCCGCCCTCGAAGCGGGAAAACACGTTCTGTGCGAAAAGCCCATGGCGATCGACGCGTTTGAGGCCGCCCAAATGCTGGCAGCATCTGCACAGCATCCCGACAGCATCGCGTGGATCGACCACGAACTGCGCTATGAGCCGAACCGCCGGCGCGCTCGCGAGTTGATTCGCTCGCAGGCGCTGGGCGAGCTGCGCCATATCGAGCTGTCGCTCAAGCCGTACCTGCGCGGCGACGGGAGACCGCAAGCGTTCGACGCCCCCTGGACCTGGTGGTTCGACGCGGCACAGGGGGGCGGGATTCTCGGCGCGGTCGGGTCGCACCTCATCGATCTGTGCCGGTTCTGGTGTGGCAGCGAGATCCG
>Ga0137435_1000129_pt1 | contig 28382 bp, 32 predicted proteins | sample EasRivERMGT100_2_FD_104904 | JGI IMG/M metagenome (GOLD analysis project Ga0137435, IMG submission 104904) | Soil microbial communities from meander-bound floodplain in the East River, Colorado, USA - East River MetaG ERMGT100_2 | ecosystem: Environmental > Terrestrial > Soil > Floodplain ... | reverse complement strand
CTGAAGAAAAAAAAAATGACAGTTACAAAAAACATGAATCTTTTTCCCCTGAAAAAAAATATTTTTTTTAAAAAAATGACAGTTATACCCCCAAAATATGAGGGATTTCCAACTTTTTTTTGGATGAACCCAAAATAAAAAAAAATAATAAATAAAAATTTATTTTTGGCACGTGCGGTTTTTTCTTACAAATCTTTTCTTTGAAAACATTTTTATTTGAGAAAAGATTTGTAAGAAAAACGCACGTGCCAAAAATAAATTTTTATTTATTTTTTTTATTTTTTTTTGTATCATCCGGAAAAAAGTTGGAAATCCCTCATATTTTGGGGGTATAACTGTCATTTTTTTGAAAAAAAGATTTTTTTTCAGGGGAAAAAGATTCATGTTTTTTGTAACTGTCATTTTTTTTTTCTTCAGGAAAAGATTCATGAACTTTTTTTTTGTAACTGTCATTTTTTTCTAAAAAAAAAAATTTTTCAGGGGAAAAAGATTCATGTTTTTTGTAACTGTCATCGGTTTTTTTGATATAAAAAAATGTAATAATTTATTTTATAAATACATAAAAATTAATATGACATTAATGGTATCTTGATCAAGTTCTTCAAATTCAATTAAAAAACTATTGAATAGTCTTTTGTCTACAGAAGGACAAGGAAACATATTACTGTTATTTAAATCACTATTTTTAATAAACCTATAATTTCTCACAAAGAAATAAAAACAATTTTTATTAATTAAACCCATACCATTACTATTTCTTAATTCACTATTAAGACCAACTCTTCCACTAAAATTTGTTAATATATCATATCCATGATCTTTATAATGATTTTCATATGTCTTTTTAATATTTTGTAACATTGTTTAAATAGGGTTGTTTTTTTTTTCCTTTCATCAATTTACTTTTATATTATTTCTTATTTTAGATAAATAGTCTTAATTTATGAAGAGGATGGAAGAAAAAAAAAAACCGATATGACGGAAGCCTTATCTTTAAATAATAATGATGATTTCGATTTTTTATCAAATTTACCTCAAGAAATTTTACGGAAGATAATCGAATTTCTTAATTTAAAATTCATTATTAAAATTATGACTCTTTCAGAATTATATAAATAAAAATAACCATTTATTGAGTATTAATTTCATTCAATTCAATATAATTTTCTCTATATTTTATTTTTTTAAAAAGTTTAAATGATAGTAATAAAAATATTATTATTATCATACAAAATGCTTGAAAAGCAATACCATTAGGCATACATTTAATATTTGATAAAAAATTATCTATTATTGTAAAATTTTTATTTGGGCATTCATTATAATCAAAACAAATTGATGGTATTGTTAAACAAATAAAATATCCAAAAATTACTCCGATAATTGGTATAATAATAGTAATTAAAAAGATTATAAATGATATCTTTATTATTAATAAAAATGATTTTATATAATCATTTAATAGAAAGGTATCCATTTTTAAAATAACTATATTTGGAATAATATAAAAAAGAAATTAATATATATCCAAAATAGGAAAATATGTTAATATTTATCATCATAACATTAGCTTATTGTCAAGATTCCTTGAACCATTTTCAACCAAAAGATAATGAAACTTATTTTATTAGAAATATAGCAACATCATTTTATTTATCAAATGTTTTAGTTACGGAAAGAGGTTGGTTTTTCAATAATATCATCTATGATATCTTTTCTACATCATGTAAACATAATTCTGAATGGGTATTTAATTTACAAAATATCACATATAATGCTCTTCGTGTTTATACAATACATAATAAATATGATAATAGTTGTATTGATATGAACATGCATAGAAGTTATGATTCTAATATCTATTTAAATGGATGTAATCATGGTGCATTTCAATATTGGATTATCGAAGAATTGGAAGAAAATAGAAAAAGATTAAAAAGTTATGTTGAACAAATGTATATTTCATCAAATACAATAGGTAATGTTTATTTAAAAGAAAATTTAAATAAAGCTTATCAACAATGGTATATTGAAAAAGAATAAAATACAATAAATTTTAGATATTTTATTTATAAATTATAAACAATTCATATTGCCTTTGATAAATTGTGAAATTATACTTTCTTTGCCATCACAATTATCATATGCTAATTTACAATCGGATATTTTTTTGAATAATATTTTAATGAGATTTTGATCAATTGAAACCTTTTGTGTTTTTAAAATACTATAACTTATAATCCATTCATAATTACTAAAATAGAATAATTGTATTTTTTTATAGAAAAATTTGTTTGTCAAACATACTTCAAGAAAACGATAATCTTTTCTAAATTTTTCATTTAACGATTTAAATTTGTTTCTACTATAATATAAATTGATAGTTGAGATAGTTTCAATAAAATAATCAATTATTTTATTAACCACATCAAGAGGTAACTTAAATAATATAAATACAGGTAATTGTTTTTTTTGACAATAATTATTATTACAACAATACCTATGATTTATATGACAAATACTTTTTGTTGTTGATAAATAATCATGATTAGGTATCTTGTATTCTTCATTATAATATTTTTTCTTTATATGTATATCTATAACTATAATTTTATCAACAAATTCGGTACAATTTTTTATATAATTTGTAATATATTGTGATGTTTTTCCTTTGTTATATAATAACGTAACTTTTCTCTTAATAAAAAATTAAGAGTTCCTTCTGTTGTTTTTGAAGAATATTTACTATTGATATATTCTTTTTTAAATTTAATAAAAGAACCAATCTTTGCTTTATAATCAGGATATATATTTTCACATGACGAATCTATTATAACCATATCACATATATCCCCTGCATTTATAAAATTTGATGTATCATCTTTATCTATTATACCATATGCTAATCTTAAATTATCATAAATTTTAATATGTTGATTTTTCCAACTAAAATGATCTAATTGTGGAAATAGTATATGTTTAGTAAGAAATAATGATACAATAGAATCATTAATAAAATAAGTTAATCTTAATCTTTTATGATTTTTTTGTAAATCTTTATGACTATCCTCTCTTAACCTTTTCATATTTTTTTTTTTTTCAACACGTGTCATATAAAGAACAAAAATAATATAAAAAACACCCATAATTTATTTTATTTTACATTATTGATTTAATCTCGTCAGCATGTTCGTCAATAAACATTATAAAATCCTTAATTTTTCTATAAGTATTTTTTGAAAAATCAGTATTATCATAATCCATAATAGCAATTCGATCAAAAGAATATCCTATCTTTCGATTCAATTTTACTCCATTATCTTTAATTGTGGTTATTATCTTATTTAATAATGAATTTGATGAAAATGAAAACACCGTTTCAGATTCATTATTTAATAAAGTATTTTGCAAAATATATAAATTAAAGTAAACCATAAATATTTCTTCTAATTCATTTAATTGTTTAGTTCCTTGATCAGTAATAGAATTTATTTTTGACCAATATTGTAATTTATAGCTAGGGGTTTGTTCAAAAGTCTTTAATGCATAAGGATAATCATGATCTGTAATTAGTAACCATTCATCTATTTTTTCGAGCATACAATATAATCTTATGATATCAGTATATTCACCGAATTTTTTTAGTTCATCTTCTTTTGATGAACGAAATCTCCTATGATATTCATCTGTAAAATTTAAATTTGTTATATAACTTATTTTATAAACTGTAAATTTATATGTTATTTCATCTTGAGTATCTTTACTTTTTTCTTCATCTTTTCTAAATTGGTTTTTTAAATGTTTTATATGTCCATGACCATATAAAACAATACATCTTTCTATTTTTGTATTTAAACAAACATCTGTTATTATTTGAGTCGAAATTAAATTACGAAATTCAGTAATTAAAGCAGGTTTTATACGATTTTTAGAAATAATTGATTCCATAAAATTTGAAAAAAGTACTGTAGGAATATCTGCCGTTTTTTTTAATTCTATGAATAAATTTATAAAATAATCTCTATTTATATAATCAACAATTCTATGATGATTAATATTATAAATAAAGTCAATATTTAATGGATATGTTATTTTATCTTTATTAGCATGTATAGCAATTAACATCCAATATTTTTTTATAACTTCTTCAATTTTTTTTCGAATAGGTTCACTTTTAAAATTAAACTTTGTATGTATTGTATCTAAAATATGTCCATGATCTTTTAATGTAAAAAGAATGTTATTATCTTGAGGAAAATATTTTTTAAATAAATATTCTCGAGTTTCTTTTTTTTCATCTTCATTATCTAATTCATTAATTTCTTTTTCAACAATATCTTTGTAAATAGATATTAAATTTGATCGGTTTTCTTCTACCATATCTATCCATATTTGGCGAATGTCTTGTATCATTGTTATAATTAATTTAGTACTTGGAATTAATGTTTCAATATAATTATAATTTGATAAATTTTCTGATAATATATCTCTAAAAAACCATAACAAAAATGTTACAGCAATTTCAAGAGTTATTGGTGAATCATATCCATATTTATCAAAATCTGGTTTGTAAAAACCATGATATCCACCTACAGATTCAGTTCCACCATCACTTTTACCATCTGGATAATAATGAACAGGTTTTAAAAATCCTTCAAAAGCTGATTCCATAAAAGTAAATGAAGCTATTAAATCTGTATCAACAGGTAAATTCCATGACGCAGTTCCTTTTCCATCTATATCAGATATATTAATTTCATTTGGTACATTCACAGTTTGTTCCCAAAATACAATGAATGGTTTTCTGTTTTTATTATTTAATTTCATACTATTAAAATCTTTACTATAACTATTTAAACAATTTAACAAATGTTTATCTAGTATCATTTCTTTTTCACCATGATCTAATGCTATAAATAAAATTTCTAATTTCTTTTTTTTATATTCTATTCTTTGTTTTTTTACTATTTTCTTTTCTTCATCATCATCATCATCACTATCATCTTTATCCATATTATCATCATCATCTCTTTTTGTTTTACCATCAATATATAAACATTTTTCTGAACAAAAATGTTTATATATTTCTCTATTAACATATGTATAATTTATTTTATGAGATGAACAAATAACACATTTAATATCCTCACCATCATTTAAATAATTAATTTCAATTTCAATATTAATATGACTATTAATTGAAATTCCTATTGAAATTATTCTAATTTGAAAATTGAAATTTTCAATTTTTCTAAATGATTGTTGTTCATTATCTTTAAAATGTAAATTAATTTTATTTTTTTCTATCCAAATACCATTATATAATTCATAAAAAGATAATGGAATTGTATAATTTCCTTTTGAAATTTTTATTTTTTTTGATAATGATTCAATTTTCCATAATCCATTATGAAAAATAATACTTTCACCAATATCAAATTGAAAAATTGAATTATTCATTTTTTTGAATACATTTATACAATGAAAAAAAGGGATAAATATTATAATATATTAAAATTAACAATATAAAAAAAAACCTCTATTTTATTTTTCTTTTAAACAATATTATTAATAAAACATTTCTTAATTTCTTCACGACATATAGGACATATTGGCTTTACATTATCAAAAATAGATATTGTACAACTAATACAACAACATAAATGTCCACATTTTAAAAGAGTCACCTTCTTTAAATTCTCTAAGCATATACAACAAGCATCTTTTTCTTCTTTTGCTTTTTCATCACGGTTTTTATTTGATTTTAAATCTTCTAATAATTCTTTCTTTTTTTCTAATGGATTTTTCTTAATATCTGTATTGTAGTTAACAGATACATTATTTTGATTTGTGATAATTTTACCTGTTAACTTATTACACATAATACCATAATTATCATTATTACCTTTTCCATGATTTAATATAACATTAGTATTAACATTAACATTATTTCTACCATCTCCTTGATTATATACAATATTGGTATTATTAATACCATTATGATTAAAAGATTGAGTAACACTATGAATAGAATTTGTATCGAATCCAGTACTTACATGAAAATGATTTCCATCAATCTTAGTAGGATTATTATTGGATGAATATTTATTAATATATGTATTATTCATATTATTCATATAACCACCACAAATTTTTAGGCCCGTAATATTTTTATTGACATTATTATAATCTCCTTCCACAGTAATATTTAATCCGTCTAATATATTATTATAATCACCATTCACGACTGTATTAATTGCAGTTATATTATTAAAATCACCCATTATATTAGAAGTACTAACATTAATTTTATTATGATCCCCTTTTATAATTACATTACTTCCTGTAATTATATTATGATCTCCTCTAACAGTACAATATGTACCCTCGATTATAGAATGGTCTTTTGTTATCACTTTGTTCATCTTACGATTCAAAAAAAAAATAATATTTCTATTTTAGGTTTTATCTATTTAAGATAATTTTCTATAACATAATAATACCAAAATACCATAATTAAGGAAATAAAAAATAATATGTAAAAATCCATGAAAAAAAAATGATATGATTTTTATATATAAAAACAATAAAATCAAATTAATAAATTTATTTACATGTTAAATAACAGTCAATGGTACATAAGTAAATCCAGATGCTGTATTTGCCCCACTAATTGATACAGAATTTCCAACTTCTAATGTAGAAACTAATGCACCTGAACCTAGAGCATAATCAGATAAAGATACAGCCTGTGTGTCAACGGTTACAGAAGTTAATCTAACAAGTAATGTATCAGGATTCGTTGAAGTTGGAATATTAACAATATAAATATCTGGATTTGTTTTTAAATAAGTAGAAAAAAATCTGTAATTACAATTTCCTATAATAGTTACAGATGCTTCATTTGCGATTGTAGCATTTTTTGATGTAATAAATGATCCTATGCATTCTAATTCTTTAATTTCACCAGCAACAGATTCATCAATCTGATAAATTAAAGATCCTTGTAGACTAAAAGTACTTGATACTATCGTTAATCTGAACGTTCCAGTATGAATTAAAACTGATGCTGTTGGATTACCATCATTTAATTGTATCTCTGATTGACGGATTCCTATAACCCCACCTGATGAAAATCCTAATCCATTTGTTGGTCCTTTAAAAATTGCATAATAATGTCCCATAATTACGAAACAATTTGTTAATTGACATGATGACACTCCTTCCTCAAGATTAAATAAATATCCTCCAACGGTAACAGGTACACCAAAACCTAATTGGAGGAGTGTTGTATCTTTAAAGACTATGACACCGTTAGGACCAGATGTTTTCAAGAAATCATTTGGAGGTAACGTTTGAAATACACATTGAGTAGCACCTAATATAGTGAAAAATCCTTCTTGACCTGTAACAATACGAAAATTGGAATCTAATGAAGAACAAGAGAAAAGCTGACACTGTCCTTGAGTATGATTTAATAAAAACCCAATACTATCTGCAACTCCTCCAAATGTTATTCCTTGAAATACAACAAATTTTGTAAAATTTAAAGGAGCATCAACATTTATTCCTCCCGTAGAACTTGTGGCAGTAAATATAACATTTCCACTTGCTCCTGGTGCTGCAGGCATAGCAACCCATGATATACCAGGTACTGTAATTTGAAATTGTGTATCACCAAAATCATATGTTCCGGTCCCTATAATAATTATTGCTGGCGTTCCAATACCACCTCTACCATCAGCAACGGCTTGATTATAAGCATCTATAGGATGTAAAAATTCTCCTGTCCCATCAGGACGTACAACATACTCTGTGAGCCAACGTTTATCATCAACAATAATAGTTGGATCAGCCATATTAACACGTATACCATTTATACCATGAAACGATAAAGATTGACTATCAATTGGTGATAATGTGTCGTTATCAGTGAAAATTGTATTAATAATGCCATCACAATTATTACATACTTCACCCGTATTCGTTTTGGTATAAAGTACACCTGTTAATATTAAAGCAGCAATTCCAAGAAGAAAACATATTATAAATACAAATATTAATGATAGAAAAAATGAAGTTCTAAATGCTTTATCTGCCGAAGATGTTTTAACCATTCTTTTTTTTTGTTCTTGGGTTTTTTAATAATAATAATATTATTATTAGTTAATATTAATTTTTAATATTTTTTCCCCCCATTATTTTTAAACAACAAACAAACAAAATAGAATGAATTTATTTATGTTATTAAAGTCAATTGTTTTTCTTTTTCTTTAATTTTATCATAAACATTAAATTTTTCACCTGGTTTTGTATTTAAAAATTTAATATGTTCACCTATTTTTCTATATTTAATAAGAGTATAATAAGGTGGTTTTTGATTAATAAAAGGATTAATCTTCTTTTTAAATGATTCACCATATTTTGATAAGGAATCATATTGTTTTGTATAATTATTTATCATAAAATTAAATGTTGGTGGAAATTCTCGTATAATAAAATAAATATAATAACCAATTGTATAATAATCATCATCTGCAAATTTAGAATCATCTGGTCTTGAAGTTAAAAAATATGCTGTTAAACCAACCATTAATTGAAATTTTGGTCTTTCTTTTATAAATCTTCTTATTTTTTTACCTTTATTATCTTTTTCATCTTCTAAATAAAGTTCATTTTCTTTTGTAATTGGATTAATAACAAAAAATCTACCTTCTGAATCTTTATCTGATATTTTTTCTTTAATTTGTTCAGTCTCCCATAACCATTTATCAATTTTTTCATAAAATAAATATAAAAGAATTTTATTTCTAATTTCTCTTATAAATAATTTTGTTTCATCTGATAAAAAATGTAAAAAAATCTCATTAAATAATTCATTATCATTTATTGGATTAGTATGATATATATTTAAATTATAATCCAAACCCTTTTGATTTTTTACAATTTCATTAATATGTCCAATATGTCCAGAACCATATAATACAATACATCTTTTAATATTTGTTGATAAACAAATATTTGTCATATTTTGAAAAAAAACAATATCTCTAAATTGTAAAAATGGTGAACTTTCATCAAGATCTTCAAATTTATTATAACTTAATAATAATCCATCATCTAATAATCTTACTAATCTTGTATAAATAAGTGTTGGTATTGTATTTGATGTCTTTGTTTTTAATTTTTCTATTATATAAACAAAATAATTATCATCAATTTTTTCTATATTTTTATCATTATCATCTACAAAAAAATTTAAATTATTATATTTACCATATTCTATTAAATCTGGATTTACATTTGCTGCTATAACTGACCAAGTTTCTAATATAAATTTTTTAATAATATCAAAATAATGATATAATTCACCTTCTTTAAGGATTATTGTCATTATGAACATTATATTATTATTATAAAAAACATCTTCTATATTTTGAGGTACAATAAGATCATATATCGTTTTATAATCTTTTCCTAATTCTTTAATTTTAATTGATAAAATATCATCAATTTTTTTCTTTTTTGCTTCTGTAGAAATTATTTTAAAAATAATTTCTTCTGCATCATGAATCATTTTAGTACATTGTTTCTTATTTGGTATAATTGATTCTAAATATTCTGTACCATAATCCATTGTCACAACAATTGAATCAACAAATGATGTTAGAAATGTTAATCCTATTTCTAAACCAGTTGGATTTTTTAATCCATATTTTTCTATATCAGGTGGTTCCATACCATGAGATGCTCTTAATCTTTCTTGTATATGGAAAGACTTTATATTATTTATTCCATCAAGATATTCTTTTGCTTTATTATCTTTATCATAATCTACTGGAAATAAAAATAAAAAATATGCAGTTTCAAGAAATTGAAAAGCACCAGTAAGTTTATCTTCTGCAGGAATATTCCATGATTTAGAATCTAATCCATTTAAATCAGAAATTAATATATTTTCATCTTTTATAAAATGTTTTGATTCCCAAAAAATTAAAAATGGTTTTCTTTTTGTAATATTATATTCATTTGTTGGTTGTTTCACTAAAATATCTTCTTTATTAAAATATTCACTATAACTATTTAATGATTTTATTAAATTATCTGATAATAATTTTTCTTTTTCCCCATGATCTAAACCAATTAATAATATATCTATATTTTCCTTGTTAATTATCTTTTGTTTTTTTAATTTTGGTTCATCTTTATCATCATCATCTTCATCAATAAATTCATCTCTTGGTCTTTTTGGTCCAAAATATAAATTTAAACAATGTTTTGAGCAAAATGATTTTGTATTTATATAATCAACATAAGTATATACAATTTTATTATTATTACAATTTAAACATTTACTAATATCATTATCATTCATAGGTTTTATAATTTCAACAATTAATATTTGACTTAAATCTGTATTTAATATCACTCTTTTTATTCTAATTTCAAATTCAGTATCATTTATTTTAACAAAAGGATTTTCTATTCCTCCTTTAATTGATGATACTAATTCAACAGGATAATATTTTTTCTCTCTTTCATATTTAATGAATGAAAGTGATATTTTAAAAGTTTGATTTTCTATTTTTGTTGAAATATGTTGTATACCCCATTTTCCTGAATCAAATATAAGTCCATCTTTTGTAGTAAATTCATATGTAATACCTGACATTAACATACTATATCTTCTTAAAAAATTATTATAATATTTTTTCTTTCAAAAAAAAAAATTTAAAAATTTTGACGCACGTGCCAAAAATAAATTTTTATTTATTATTTTTTTTTATTTTTTTTTATGTGTCTCTCAAAAAAAAGTTGGAAATCCCTCATATTTTGGGGGTATAACTGTCATTTTTTTAAAAAAATTATTTTTTTTCAGGGGAAAAAGATTCACGTTTTTTGTAACTGTCATTTTTTTTTTCTTCAGGAAAAGATTCATGAACTTTTTTTTATAACTGTCATTTTTTTGGACAGTACAAGTATTTTTCCCCATGTGCCCAAAAAAAAATTATATAGGAAATTTTTATTATTATTAAAGTAAGATGGAAGAAGATGAAAAATGTTTTATGTGTTTTGAATATGATATAAATACAGAAGTTATATGTACTTTTTATCCGTGTAATCATTGGATTTGTTATAAATGTTTCCAATTATTTAAAGATCAAATTAAAAATTGTCCATATTGTCGAACCAATCTAAATGAAAATATAGGGTTTTTTGGTATACATAAAATATACATGCAAACATTATCAAACAATATGATAAAAATAAAAGTTAATTTGAATAAAACTACAATTAATCAAATATTACATAGATTTCAGTATTTATGGGGAGGTGGAGAATATAGAATAATTTATCAAGGAAAACAAGTTAGTTGTGATTATTATAATGAAAAAAAATTGTCAGATTTGAATATAACTGAAGACAGTAAATTACTTTTAATGCTTAAATTACGTGGAGATTAGGGGGTAAAAAATATATTCTATTAAATAGATGAATTAAGAAATAAATGATTATTTGTTTTAATTTGTTAACTTTGTTTTTTAAATACGGATCTTTAGCTCAGTGGTAGAGCAATCGACTCCAGATCGATAGGTCAATGGTTCAAACCCATTAAGATTCATTTTTAATTATTTTATTTGTTAATACATACATTTTATTTTTTAAAAAATATGTAGAAATAACCGTAAAACCATATAAAGGTATTATCAAAATTTTAAAATGACAAGGAGACAGAGTATTATTGATACTGAGGAAAAGATCGATATTTTAGAAAAAGAAATTAAAATATTAAAGATGAAAAAATCTGAATTAAGATTTTTAAAGAACCATTTGGTAGATTTAAAGGGGAAAAAAGAAATGATGGATTATTATAAAATTAAAAATCTTGATCAAGAAAATCAGGATGGATGTATCAGAGTGATATGGTTCTATCTTGGTTTAAATTGGGGTTATCGTGTCCCAGATCCATATAATAAAGATTCTGTTAAATATTGGACGAGTTGTTATTATAAAAGGACTAAAAAAGGTGCTTATCATGGTTTTATAGATTTAAAAAAAGAAGATTATAATAATATCGAAAATTGGTTAGTGTAATAATAAATTTATTTATATTTTGACATTTTGTTTTCACAATCAATACAATAATCTACAAAGTGTTTAGATATGCATTTGAATTTTTTACCAACTATAAGTAAATTATAAGGCCGTTCCATATTTGATAATAATGATCCAATAGTGTCGTTTTCATTATATTTTAATACATGAATACTGTCCGAAAGCATTTCTTCATCTGGATCAAAATAATAAGAATTAAATTGATCTTCTATAGGGTTTGAAAGAATGGTTTTAATTTTTGTATCATAAGGAAGATAATATCTTTTTGCCACCATCCCACCACATATTGTAAAAAGGATATATTTTTCCTTCTTCATATTTGTTCCCAATTCTTTTGAAAAATCGGACATAAATTTCAATACTGAATCATCTACAATTCCTTCTGCTCCCATTATACCAATTACTCGTTGAATAAGATAAGGTTCACCTGTATGATCATATGGTGATGTAAGTTTCATCTCACCTGATTTTTTCCCTAGTTTTATATAATCGTTTATTTCATTAATTTTATCCATTCTAATTTCATATAGTTCTGATATTCTTTCTTTGCGATCTATATGAGCTTCAATAGGATTATATTTACCCATTATTAATCCTCCAATAAAACGTTCAATATTTATTAACTCGTTATCAAGTTTATCCAAATGTGATTTTTTAAATCCGTTAGATGATATCATTTTATTACCTTTCTCTTCATTTAAATATATTTTATGAATATTTATAGTAAAGAAAAACGCACGTGCGTTTTTGAAATTTTTGCTAAGTATTTTTTCAAAAAAAAAAAATAAAAAAAAAGTTTTTTTTGGGTTTTCACCTGGGGGAGGGGGTGAAATCCCTCATATTTTGCCCTTAAAAATACCATTTTTGAAAAAAATATTTTTTTTTTCCTAGAGAAAAAATTTGTGTGTCCTTAAAAAACCCATTTTTGAATCTCTCTGGAAAAGATTCACTGAATCTTTTCTAGAGAAAAAAAAAATTTAAAAAAAATTTTCTCTGGAAAAGATTCAGTGAATCTTTTCCAGCGAGATTCAAAAATGGGTTTTTTAAGGACACACAAATTTTTTCTCTAGTAAATTTTTTTGGAAAAAATAAAAAATGGTATTTTTAAGGGCAAAATATGAGGGATTTTACCCCCTCCCCCAGGTCAAAACCCAAAAAAACTTTTTTTTTTTTTTTTTTTTTTAAAAAAAATTTTTGAAAAAAAATTTGTGAGAAAAGATTCAATGAATCTTTTGTAGAGAATTTTTTTAACTCAATTTTTTCAATATTTATATATTTCTATGGTCTAATGGTATGACGTCGGTTTTTGGTACCGGAGATCTGGTTTCGATTACCAGTAGGAATATTTTTTTTAAAAGTCGTATGGTCTAATGGAATGACATCGGTTTCTGGTACCGAAGATCTGGTTTCGATTACCAGTACGACTTTTTTTTTAATTATGAAAAGAAAATATGAATTAAATTTAGATATATATCCTATTTAAAATAATATTATTAAATAATATTATAAAACCAACCAAATCTTTCATAAAATTGAGTTAAATTTTTTTACATTATATTCAGTGAATATTTTCTCTCAGTTTTATGAAAAATTTGGTTGGTTTTATAATATTATTTAATTTAATAAAAAAAATATACTTGTCAGGTGATGTTTTTTTTTAACCCCCTTATCCTTTTTTAGTTCATTAAAAAAAAAAGAATGAAGAGGAAGCTGGTCATTGAAAAAACAGATAGTGAATCACCACTTAAAAAACAAAAGATCGAAAATCGTACATTTCTGACAGATGATAAAAAGAGTTGGATTGATTTATTTCAACTTCCTAAAGAACTTATGATTTCAAAAGAAGAGATGAACGAACTATGGGAAATGCATCCCAAAGAATTTAGAACAGTTAATGTATTTAATAAAGAACATAATACACCAAGATGGTTCCAATCGTATGGACAATCTTACAAGTTTTCTGGTCATGAATATGAAGCTTTACCTATCCCATCTATTATTCAAAAATACCTAGATTATGCAAATTCTCTTCCTCAGTATTCTGGTACCGAAAATGCAAAATTTAACATGTGTCTCGCGAATTGGTACGCTGATGGATCGCATTATATCGGATATCATAGTGATGATGAAAAACAAATTATAAAGAATAAAGATAATGAATGTGAAGTAGTTTCAATATCTTTTGGACATACAAGATGTTTTAGATTACAACCAAAAGATAAAAAATCAAATACAAGAGATTTTCAATTAACAAATGGTACAGTTTGTGTAATGGGTGGACAAACACAGAAAACTCACAAACACTCGATTACAAAAATATCAGGAGAAAAGGCAAAAACAATTGGAAAAAGAATCAATTTAACATTTAGAAAATTTAAATAAATGATTTTAATCTCCCTTTTCATAAATATAAAAATAGTATCAGAAAATGATACTATTTTTATTAATGACGATAGTAGTAGTAGTAGAATGTAGAGATTATTATTTTCAAAATACTCATACATCATATTATTTAAAAAATTGTCAAAATTCACATAACGTTTGTACATATCCCGAAAAGAGTGATTCAAACTGGGTTTTGGAGAAAAAAGATGATATATTTTTTATTCAAATTAAAGAGAGTTGCTTAGATATAGATGATTATGATAATACAATATATTTAAATAAATGTAATAATGGATCTTCGCAATTTTGGAGTTTAATGAAAATTGATGATTTTGTATTTCAAATTTTAAATATAGAAGAAAGATGTTTCTTATCATCAGATATACATGGAAATGTTTTTTGTATGTTTATGACGATCAATTCAGATAATAATAAATGGTTTATTTTTTAATAAATTTTAACAATATGTTTTATTCATCGAATAGAATAAAAAAAATTTTTTTTCCGCTAAAAATATGATACAAATATAAAACACATTAAAATTATTTATTATGTACATCAATATGAGAAAAAAAATCTAAATATTTCATTAAGTAAAATATTCCTATAGTCATTTTTGAAAATAAATAAATAAAATAAATAATAATAAAAATCATGTTGCAGGCCAACTTGCAGTACCAGTTCTTATTGTAACTGTTTTTAAAATAAGAAAATCACTATTTAATAATTGAAAAATGATATCACCAGCTGTTGAAATTGTCATAATACTTGCTTGATTTCCTGTTAAAGTATCAAATGTTAAAGCAGCTGTTATAATACCAGCAGCTGGCCGAAAGGATACTGGTATAGATGGATTAATACTAATGGGTGCAATTGATGTGGTTAATATATTACTCACTAAAGGTCTATAAGACATTGTAATTTGATTATTTATACGAGTTAATTCTATTAATATATAATTTGGTGTTGCAGGAATTGCTCCTGCGCCATTATAATTTGCTGTACTCTCAAGAAATGTTGTTATCGTAGTACCACCATTTATACTAAGAGTTCCTCCAACTACGGTAGCTTGTGTTGTCCTACTTATAGTAACGGTAGTTGCAGAACCTGATCCAATAGATATTGTTCCAGCGCGATCAATATTATTACTATCAAGCGTTCCTGCTACAATCGTGGTTCCACCACTAATACTAACTGTTCCACCTATAATTACAGGTTGACCGGATCGTCCTAGTGTGAGAGTAGTACCAAGAGTTGCAGCTATTGATATAGGCCCTGCTCTGTCAATGACAGCAATATCAAGTCCACTCGCTATTGAAACAGTTTGCCCTGATCTCCCTATATTAATGGTGGTCCCAAGTGTATTACCTATATTAATAGTGCCTGATCTGTCAAGAGTTTGCGCATTAAGAGTACTAGGTATGCTAACAGTTTGTCCTGTCCGGCCTAGTGTAAGAGTAGTACCAGTTGCTATCCCTATATTTATTGGACCGACACGATCGATAGTTTGAATATCTGCTGTCGCTACTATTGTCGTGATAGTCGCGGCTTGTCCTATAGTAATTCCAGAGCTCGTGGCCCCTATGGACATAGTACCACTAGGCACATCAATAACTGAAGCTTTAAGAGTTCCACTGACTGTCGTGGTAATCCCACTTCGTGAAATAAAAATTGCACTTGTACTTGAGGTCCCCATATTAATATTACCACTATTAGCATTAATTTGATCGATTGTGATTAGTCCTGTTGTTGGTGATAGAGTTAATGCAATTGCATTTTGTCCTATTGCTATTGTTCCAGATGATAACCCTTTAATAATATTAAGTTCTATTTGTTGTGGAAATTGAACAAAACCATTATAAATTTCAGTTACTCCAGATGCCCCTATGGTCATACCAATTGATGTTGCTCCAATACTCATCGTTGTACCTGCTGCATCAATAATCTGAGCCTTGAGAGTTCCACTGACTGTCGTAATTACAGTACTCCTCCCTATAAATAAAGAACTTGCAGATGAGGTCCCTATATTAATAATTCCTGATGCTAAATTTTGTTGATCAAGTGTGATCGTACCGGTAGTTGGGCGTAATGCAAGGGCATTAGCATTTACGCCTATAGCAAGAGGACCAGACAGATAACTTTTTATACTATTAGTTTCTATATCATTTGTGAATTGCATAATTCCATGCATCAAACTAAAGACGCCAGATCTTCCAAATGAGTTTCCAATTGAATTAGTACTTCCTATGGTTATTGTATTTGCATCGATATTTGCAGCTGCGAGTATACCTAGCACTGTGGTTGTTACAGAAGTTCGTCCGAGAATATTGGCCGATGAACTTGTTGACCCTATGCTTAAAATACTTGTAGAATCAATCACAGAAGTATCTAAATTTCCAGCGATACTTGTCGTAATCCCTACGTGACCTACTGAAATACTAACACAATTAGTATTTCCGATTATAATTGTATTTGATGGATCGGCAAGTTGTTGATCAATTAAAATCTCACCTATAATAGGTCTTAAAGCATAAGAGTTTAGAGATATATCAGAAGAATTTGAGTTTGTTGAATTATCGCATAAGATTGAATGCCCTGATTCTAATGCATAATCAGATGTTAGTGAATTCCCACAATTTGTAGAAAAATCACTCATCAAACTTGTTTCACTTGCATTCGAATAAGTGCAGTTATCAGCTGTGATAGCATGTTCTGATTCTGCACTAGAATCAGATATAGTTGCATGATCTGAATCATCACTGAATAAGGCATTTTCTGCAAGTAAACATGTATTACACAACTCGCTTGTATTAGAAAAACTTGCGTTTAATGATATATCACATGATAATGAATGTATAGTTTCTAAAGAATTATCAGATGTTAATGAATGCAATGCATTTGTTGAAAAATCACATAATAAACATGTAATACTCGCATTACTAAATGTAGAATTACTACAGGTTAAACATGAATCTGAGAATAAAGCATTATCTGTTGTTAAAGAATGATCACTATTTGTAGACAAATCACATATGGAACAAGTGTCAGATGAATTTGCATGTGTTGCTTCTGATGCACTTTGAGAAAAATGACTAAAATTTGAAGAATTTGCATAGAAAGAAAAGTTTGAAGATGCACAACTACAATTTAAATCAATAACATTGCATGTATTGCATGTTTCTGCGATATTTGAGAAACTTGAAAAATTACAAATATCAGCAATATAAGCAAAATCACTGGACATAGATGAATCACAATTTTGACAATCTTCTGAAAAACTTGAATTTTGACATATAGAACAAGTTATACTTTCATTCGCGAAAGATGAGTTTAAACTCATTGATGAATACGTTGAGAAATTCGTGGTATTACAACATGATGAAGGATTTATTGATTGTTTATTCCATAAAATTCCAGATAGAACCAACCCAATAATTGAAAATACAGCTAAAATGCTTCCTATAATAAATATAACAAAAAAGCTTGTTGTAAGTGTGGAATGAAGAACATTGATCTTTTTAATAATCCTAGAATTCATTATATCAAATAGTGTTCATATATATTTATATTATTATATTATTTTGTTTAAACTAAAAGTTAAAATTTTGATTTAAAAAGTAATTTCCTTTTTAAATTTTGATTTAAAAAGGAATTTCCTTTTTTAGAAAAATTATTTAAGGAAAAAATTTTGAGAAAAAAATAATTACAATGCCCAAATCAATAAAATGTCTGGTGATGCCTGGAAGACCAGAGCGAACAAAGATAGATATTTCCTTTTATCCAACCTATAAAAAACACAAATGGAATTTATCACATGGATATGTTTGTACCAATATCAAAGGTAAAAGAGTGTATCTTGCTCATATGGTTAAGAACTTTAATCCTGCTGCAAATAGAAGAATCACTATGGATCATAGGAACCGTGATCGACGAGATAACAGAGATAAAAATTTAAAAGAAGCAGATATAACAACTCAGAGTATAAACAGATCAGTATCTGCGCATAGTACTCCTGTTCGTGGAATATGTATAACCGGGACGTCTTATGTGGTTAATTATTCTATAAACAATATAAAATATGAAAAATGTTTTTCTTTTGGGTCACAATCAAAAGATTATAGATACGAAGCATGGGTGAAATCTAAAAAGTTTAACATGGACGTACGAACAACTTTGCCATCATATCGTATTGCATCAGGTCTTGATGATGATGATAGTTCTCATGGATCTTCAATCGATGAAGAAAATTACGAACATAGGATAGATGACGAACGAGTGAATATTAATAGTACAAGTAAAAGGAACCATATTTCAAAATGCGGTAAATATTGGATTGTACGATATTATGACGAATATGGGGGTAAAGCGAAGCACAGATGTTTTTCATTAGGGTCAGATGAGAACGAGTCTTTGTTAAAAGCAATCACATTTCGTGATTTATATGAAAAATATCGTCCTCCTCCCAAAAAAACAGGACCAAAAAAAGCGATTCCTAAAATAGTTCCTCGTGATGATAATGAAAGTATTATGAGTTGTGAATCAATTGGAGATCAATATGGTGAAAATTCAAATAACAACGAATCAGATGATTGTTCTTCAAATTCTGATACAGTATCCATGAGTGAAGATGAGATTGAAAGAGAACTCAAAAAAATTAAAAATGCTGTTCCAACTGAAAGTATTATTCATGAGGTTTCACTTGAATTAGTATGGAGTGCATATATTGTCACATATTCTGAAGATGGGTTTATTCGAATCAAGGTTTTTATGTTTGGAGAAAATGGAAATTATCAAGAATGGTGGCAGGCTAAATTTGATGCAGAAAAATTTAAAGAATCCAAGAATAAGTTGTTGTTGTAATTAACAAATAAAAAATCTTTATTGACTTTTTAATAAATACCTTTAGAAAATATTACATATATGTGACCCATACCAATTCAAGTGAAACTTCATGGCGTATACGCATAGTAAACATATATTTTAAATTTATCAAATAATTTACATGTTATTGTATTATCAATAAAAAAATTTAATGATTTTTTATTTATAATTCTTTTTAAAAACTAAGATATCTTTTAATGGAAAATTCTTAATGTTGATAACTCATTATAAAATTTGTTTATTTAAAGCTTCATTAAATTCATCATCATCAGAAACGGTATGCTCAGATCCATTATCCGAATCGTATTCTATAGGTATACATTCTGAACAAGATTTTTTAATTAAACTATAATTATCTGTACAATCCTCTGTAGAACAATATCTTTTAACACAATTGTCACAAACAAATGTAGTACAATTCCAACAGCGACTAAAGTTTCTTCCGATTTTATGACATTTTTTATATACACCATTAATAATTGTACCATCACCACAATGATTATAAACATCTTTCATTTTTTTGGGGTTAATATTAGTTTGCCATAGTTCCCTAAACCAATTATTGGTACAACTCAATTTTAAACAAATATATTTCTTTGAATTATCATAATAATGACAATCTCTTGCATATATTGTTTTTGCAATTTCATAAATAATATGATAAGGTATAATTAATCCTCTAGGACTTATCCTTTTTATAAAAGTTTCTAAAGTTAATATAGTCGTTGTAATTATATGTTGGGGTTTATTTTTATGCAATCTTTTGCATGAACAACAATCAAGACAACGTATGTCTCTTCCATTAATATCTTTTGAACAAATATGAACACATTCCCTACAATAAACTCTATGGCATTCACAACAACGCCATTTAGTCACATGTACCATGTTATGACAATTTTTTCCTTTGACACCAAAGCAATGATAAATATTTACATATAATGTATTCAAATCATTTGTATCAAATTTACTATATTTCCAAATATGATCAATATATTTTATATTACAATCTATTCTTCTACATGAATAATAAGGGGAATACATTAATATTATAATATAATGGATAATATCTATTGGATATATTTCTATTAAACTCCATATATTAATATAATTTTTTAATGATAAAAGAACTGTTGTAAGAATTTTATTTGGTTTATATTGTTTATCTATTCTACTCCATGTTGAAGTGGTTCTTTCATGATTTACTTTTTTATATTGCATTTTGTTCGTACACACACAAAAAAAAAACCATTTAATTTTTACCTATTTATATGAAAAATATCGCCGATATCTATAACAGAATACTATAAAAGGATTTATCATTTTTTAAGAAAAAAAAACAAATGTCAGAAACACTACAAACGGTATTCTATACTACAGGGATAATAACACTTGGTCTTCTTTCAGCAGCAGTTTGTTATGTTATCATCCGAGATTCAACATCAAATAAACAACCTATTTATACAAATACAAAAGAAAATAAACAAGTAACAGAAACCACAAAAATTAATACAGGGATTCAAGTCAAAAAAGGTGTTAGTGGAAATGTTGTACAAAATAATGATGGTGATGTCAATATTAAAACTAATCAACAAACGTGGACGTAAAAAACATGATTAAAGAATAAATAAAAATTTTTATTTAGATTTTTTACATTTCTAATACTTTGTAAAGTTAATCATTAAAGTTTTATTAGATTACACATAGCATTTTTATATCACTTGTAAAGGCGTTGATACAAATCCATTTGCTGTAGTTGCACCGTTAACGGAAACAGATGATCCAATTCTTATAAATGAGAATGTTGCAGGTGAAATTGCATAATCTCCCAGAGGGGCTGCCGTTGATTCCACAGCGATAGAAAAAAGTAAAACTTGCATTAAGTCACTACCACTAGCACCAGGTATTTGTATTACATAAGGATCATTAATAGCTCGTAATATACCATTAAAAAATTTATAATCACACTGCCCTATGATAGTTACAGCAGCATCATTTTCAACAACCGCAAAACCATTACTAACAAAATCATTATTTGTTGAATATAGATTTTTCAAATCACCATCAACACCATCAGTAAGTTGATATAAAAGAGGTCCTTGTGTTGTAATATTAGAAGAAGTAATATATAAATTAAATGATCCTGTATGAAGTAAGAAAGAACCAGCAGGTGTATCAGGCATCATATTGACTCTTGACATTTCAACAAATATAGATGCGTTATTTCCTGATAATGGTCCTTTAAAAACAGAAGTATAAATTGCTGATACAATATTTGCATTATGTAATTTTATTCTATTTGCACCAGCTTCTATATTAATGATATAATTACCAGGTGTTCCAGTACCTATATCATGTATCCGTGAATTTTCAATAGTGAAACTTGTAGCGTTTGATAATGTTGTTATAAAATCATCACCAGAAGCAAGTAGATAAAATGCACATGAATAAACATTTAACATTGATGTATTTGTTGGATTACCATTAAGTGTAATTCTAAAATTTGAAACTGGTGCTGTACATTCGTCCAAAATCATTTGACCGGATGTTAAAGATATTAAAAATCCAGTAGCATCATTTTCTAATCCAAAAGTAATTCCTTTAAATACTGCACCATTTGCTGGAGTTGGTGGCACATCAACATGAATACCACCACCAATACTTGATGCTGTAAAATAAACACTAGTAAATCCATCAGATGTTCCTGCAAGACCTACAAATGATATTCCTTCAACAAGAACATCAAATAATGTTGAACCAAAATCATAATATCCTGGTGCTATAAGAATTATAGCAGGATTACCCAAACCCCTACCATCAGCTACAGCTTGTGTATATGCATCTTGAGGTGTTAAATATTCAGATAAACCATCATCAGATACAATATAAGGAGAAAGATCTCTTAAATTATTGATTGTAATTTCATCTACATTTTCTATTGAAGTCATAATTCCTGATATCCCAAAAATTTTTAATGTTTGATTAATAATTGGAGATAAACTAGTTGTATTTGTGATAACAGTATTAACCATGCCTGAACAGTTATTGCATACAGAAGAATCAGCACTTATCGTAATCTCATCTAAATTTAGGACTGTAGTTTCAATACCAAGTGCACCAAAAATTTTTAATGTTTGATTTATAATTGGAGATAATGTAGCGTTATCTGTTAAAACTGTTCCTACCATGCCTTCACAATTGTTACAAATTTCACCATCAGAATATTTATGAAAAAGAATACTAGATAAAACAAGAGCAGCTAAACCAATAGCAAGACAAAAAAGAAGAAAAACAATTAAATAATATACAATTGTTTGTGTTGTAGATACAATTCTCCCTAATCTAGTTCTCATCTTTTTAAAAAATTCAAAGCAAAATTTTAAAAAAAATTTTTATCAAAATAAATTAACTGTATTTAAAAAAAAAGTATGTTATTTTTTTTAAATCAAATCATGATCACAACAAAATGCTCTTGCATATCCATTTGAAAAATCACCTTCAAAACAAAAACATTCCATACTAGCATTTGAACCTTGATTACTGGTAAATCTAAATAATGATATAGCACCACAACTACAAGATGTAGGAATAACAATATGTTGTGATATAAGACAATAAACAATATAACCGTATTTTGATATAGATGTATTCATTGTATCAATACATTCTCCTTTCATAATATAGATTAAATATAAAAATAAGAATAATTGTATTTGACTCATTTTTATCAAATAGTATAATATTAAATCTATGTAAAAAATGTTTATTTAATTTTTAACAAAAAATTCATTATCAAATATTAAACAATATTCTCCCCATAATTGTATCGTATAACCACAATCTAGTAATCTATCTTTAATTGATTGATGAAGATCTGCCATTAAATCATCATGAATACTATTTATCCTAATTTTTACTTCTGGTGAATTTAAATAATAAAGTTTTAAAATATCCCATTGATTTTTAATAATATCTAATTTCATTTTATCTCGACATGAATTAGTTTCATTATCACATTTAACTAAATTATCAAGATCACATTGACATTGTATTATTAATAATAACACAAAATAAAGAATTAATACAACCATATTATTTATTTTTTAATTGTATTTCCTTTTTTAAATACAAAAATAAGCACGTGTATGTGATATGATTAATCTTTCTGATTTAAAAAAAACATTAGTTTTTATTAATAAAAATTTATCTGATGAAGATATTGAATTATATTTTTTAGACAATCCTAAAGAAAGTGAAGAATTGTTTAATAATTTACAATGGTTTTTACAAAGAACATGTGGTAATACAAATAGAATTAATGAAAAAATTTCATTTATTAAAGAATCAAATTTAAGAAAAGGGGTAACAATTATTCATAATAAAGAATCATATGGACCAGATATTGTTTATTTTGATAATGAAAATAATAATAATGAATGTTTTATAGAAGAAAAGACTTCATCTGTTAAAAAGAAAACAAATTTTAAAGCAAATTTTGTTTTTAAATTTTCAGATGAAGTTAAAAATGATATAAAGAATGAAAATATAGCTTTCATTATTGAAAAATTTTATACATCAAAAGTAAAAAATGGTTATGTTATATTAAATGTAAAATATGAAAGTGATTTATTATTTACAAAAAAAATTAGTGGAGAATTTATTTCTTTATTATTAACAAAATTATCTTTAAAACATCAATCTGTTTGTATTAATATTGGATGTCAGATTTGTGATAAATGTTTATCATATCATAGAATTTTACACTATAAAAAATTTGATAAAATTTTAAAGAATAGAATTGGTAAAGAAAAATTTCAATATAAGTTAGATTATTTTGATGAAAAAGAATGGATTGATATTCTTGCAAAGATTCCATCAAAATGTAAAAAATGATTAAAATTTACAATATTTATTACGAATATTTCCCAATTGTTTTGTACCCATAATTTCTAGTTTTGCACAATCTCTACAAAAACTAGTATCATGACCATATTGAGTAAAAAAATTAACCATTTCAATATAATAATTGTAATATTTTACAGGATCATCACCTTTTAAATTATCTATAATATTTATATATTGTATTATTCTTTCATATAAAATTTGATGAATCTTTTTCATATGTTCAATTTCTTGATCACATGTTCGATAAGCCATTTTACCTAAATATGGAATAAAATTTCCTTAAATATAAAGATGGGATAGAATTTGATTATTTTAATGAAAATGAATGGACTGTGATTCTTGCAAAGATTCCATCAAAATGTAAAAAATAAAGATTTATTCAATTTGTATTTTTACATTAAATTCCACTGATAATTGTCTTGCTAATCTACATTTTGACTGTAACCCTCTACTATTTACCCATTTATTAGAATAATTTAAACATTCTATTAAATTTATAAATGGACCAATTATTACCACTGTTTTCCATTTATTTGTTGATTCAATAATAATATTGGAAATTACGATTTTTGTATCTTTTTTACCATCATTTATTCTTCTGGTTAATAAAAATGAAAAATAAGGAATATTATGTATAAAATTTTCATATTCTTCATTTTTAGTACCATTCCTTCTAATCTCAATAGACATTTTTTTTTTGAGGAATAAAATTACTATTTCTATTAGGGTATATCTTTTATTATATTTTAAATATACAATTATTCTACTTTAAAATAATTTTCTAATAAATCAAAAATAGCATAGAGTGATTTCTTTGTATATTTTTTAAATATATTTTCATATGATAAAATATGATTACCATTTTGATCCATTTCTTTAAAATAAACATGAATTTCTGTAATGTTAAGATTATTTATATCCATAGATATTATAATTGACATTGATTGACAATTATAATTTATATTATTATAAAAATAAAAACCATGTAGTTTCTTTTCATTTTCAATTATTGTATCATATTGTGGTTTAATAAATTCATCATAATCAATCTTAAAAACTTTACAAAGGGATTTCCAATAGGATGAACACATCCCTTATCCAAATGTAGTAATTTTTAATTTAAATTTAATAACCAAAATTAAAAAAAATATTTAATTTTGTATGTATCCACAAGGAATGATACCTCAAGATCATAAAAATTATGTTAAAAAAATTATAAGTATTCAAGGAAATATTGGTAGTGGTAAAACAACATTTATGAATTGTTTAAAAAAAAATTCAGAAAAATTAAATAATATTATGGGATTAAATTGTTTTTTTGTTGATGAACCTGTTGAAATTTGGAAAGAAAAAGTTTTTAATGGTTTATCTGCACTTGATATTTTTTATAATGATATAAATAATAATTCTGAACCTAGAACTGTTTTTCCTTTTCAAATTTATGCATTTACAACTCGATTACAATTATTTATTGAACAAACATCAAAATTGAATCAATTATCGATATGTTTTAGTGATAGATCTATGATAAGTGATTTTAAAATATTTCTTGAAAATTTAAAAGATGTTATTACACCATTTGAATATTTTACCTATAAAAATTTTTATGAAATTATTTGTTCTCAGATTAATATTAGAGAAGAAATTATGATTTATAATACATGTTCTCCAGAAAAATGTTTTGAAAGAATAAAAAAGAGAGGTAATGAAAGTGAAACGAGTATTACATTAGAATATTTAAAAGGAATACATTTAAGACATTTAAGTATGATTGATGAATTTAAAAAAAATGGTGGAAGAGTTTTTGAATTTGAATGGGATAATGTAGAAAAAGAAGAAGAATTTAATATTTTTACAGAATATTTTTTAATTGATTTTGAAAAATTTTATAAAAACAAATAAATTTTTTTATTAATAATATAGTGATATATTAATAACTTGAATAGCATCAGGCAATGCTTGTCCATAATGTAAAGGTTTACATGCAAAATGATATGAACATTTACCATGAATAAAATCTAATCCTAATTCATATCTAGCACTTAAACATTGTCTAATTGGTATATCTTGAATTAAACCAAGACAATCATCAGTAAATGTTTCAATCATTTCATAAACACATGATTTATATGTACTGTCACATGTTTTTGATATACTTAATGATATTGTCTCTAAATCAGGGCAATCATCAGTTGTCGTACAATTACCTAAACAACATTCTTCTTCTCCAATACATTTACCTGAATTACATGTTGGTTCACATAAACTATGATTGAAACATACATCTGTAGAACCACATAATTCTCCATTCATTTTATTTTCTGATACACATGAATTTTCATCAAAACTATAATCTATTGTACATGGTCTACAGTCATCACATAATGTATTTTGAACTCTTGTAATTGATGTACATTGATTTATATGATTAATAAGACAAAAAATAATAACAATAATAATTATAATTATAATTAAAACAAAATTAACAAATTCCCAAAATGAATTTCCATTTAATTGTGAAAGTATCGTATTTTTTTTTCTATTTGAATCATTTTCTTTCATACTTTTATAAAATAAAGGACTTTTTCCCCGGTATTAAAACAAAAAAAAAATTAAAAATATATGAGAATATTTATTCAATTTTTTATTTTTTAATTTATTTAAATTAATTTTCTAACCCCCACCAGAACCAGTGAGTGGTGGTGCACACTTGAAATCAAAAAAACAATATCCATTAAATGAAAGAGTATCACTTGTTGTAGCATGAAGACAATTTTTTATTGGTCCATCAACTAATTCGAGACATTGTTCAGGTGTTCCTGCTCTTGTATTAAATATTTCGTAATGACATCCACCAGAATTTGCTTCATTTGTTTGAAGACAGAAAAAATCAAATGAATTATTAAAAACTAAAAATGGAACTAAAAATTCACATTGTTCATCTGTTGTACAAAATCCTCTACAACATTCTCGGGGCCCTATACATTGCGGCTGCTCACAATCACCAACACATAATTGACAAGTAGGTTGACATAATTCATGATCAAAACATAATTCATCAGAATCACAATTTGATCCATTAAATTTATTAAATGATTGACATGTAGTATTTCTAAATAAATAATCATTTGAACAATCATTATTATCTGAACATAATGTAGATAAAACACCAACACCTTCACATACTGTTGTTTGATTTATTCTTATTAAACAGAAAATTATTAATATTAATAAAATAAGAAGCATAATATAATTTCTTAATATACCAAATTTATTTTCTGTAGTTCTTGTATATAATTTTTCTAGAAAAGAATCCATTCACCTTTCTCTATCATAATAAAGAAAAATGAAATCTTCATCTTTAATTTAAATTTATTTTTTAATGAATTAATAAATATTTTAAAAATTCTCTTTATATTTAAATACATAATTCATTATTTTTTTTAATTTTTTAACAAATGAATCAACAACAAATACAATTTATAAATGATCATTATACTAAATTAAAAGCCACTATGGTAGTAAACTATAAGATTATTATAGCAATTATTTTATTATCTATATTAACAATGTTTTTATCAGTGTTATTTACAATTATAGAAGATTTTTATACAAGATTTTTTTTATTTATTCCTTTTGGTGTTATATTGGGTTTAATAATATCTTGTTGTTTTATTGTTTATATACAAAATGACTGCATTAATGATGAACAAATTAAAAAAACACAAATTAGATCAACAGTACAAGATGATTTTGATAATTTTTGATAATAAATAAAATTTCTCTAGGAAAAAAAAAATTTTTTTTCCACGCACGTGCCAAAAATAAATTTTTATTTATTATTTTTTTTTATTTTAGGTTCAGCCAGAATTTTTTTTGGAAATCCCTCATATTTTGGGGGTATAACTGTCATTTTTTTAAAAAAAATATTTTTTTTTAGGGGAAAAAGATTCACGTTTTTTGTAACTGTCATTTTTTTTTTCTTCAGGAAAAGATTCATGAACATTTTTTTTGTAACTGTCATTTTTTTTAAAAAAATATTTTTTTTCAGGGGAAAAAGATTCATGTTTTTTGTAACTGTCATTGGTTTTTTT
>Ga0137435_1000127_pt1 | contig 28609 bp, 28 predicted proteins | sample EasRivERMGT100_2_FD_104904 | JGI IMG/M metagenome (GOLD analysis project Ga0137435, IMG submission 104904) | Soil microbial communities from meander-bound floodplain in the East River, Colorado, USA - East River MetaG ERMGT100_2 | ecosystem: Environmental > Terrestrial > Soil > Floodplain ... | reverse complement strand
GCGCTTCGAGCGAAATGCCGTCAACGAGGTCGATTGGATCTAGCGTGTTGCCCTTCGACTTCGACATCTTCTCGCCTTCGGCGTCGCGTACGATGGCGTTGATGTACACGTGTTCGAAAGGCACTTTCTTCGTGAAGTGCAGCGACATCATGATCATCCGGGCGACCCAGAAAAAGATGATGTCGAAGCCGGTTACGAGCACCCGGGAGGGAAGAAAGCGCTTGAGATCCGGCGTATCCTCCGGCCAACCCAGGGACGTGAAAGGAACCAGCGCCGACGAGAACCAAGTATCAAGGACATCGTCGTCTCGCTTCAGTGCGCCACGGTAGCCCTTTGTTTGAGCTTGCTTTCGAGCCTCGTCTTCGCTGCGGGCGACGTAGAACCCGCCCTCGTCGTCGTACCAAGCTGGAATCTGATGGCCCCACCACAGTTGCCGTGAGATGCACCAATCCTGGATGTTTTCAAGCCACTGGCTATAGGTCGTAGTCCAGTGCTCGGGGAAAAATTTCACTTCCCCCTTCGCTACCGCTTCAAGACCAGTTCTCGCGAAGCCGTCCATCTTCACGAACCACTGATCGGTGAGTATCGGCTCGACGATTACTCCAGACCGACCGGAGCGGGGGACCTTGAACCTATAAGGCTTCTCTGAAACCAGGAATCCCTGTGCCTGGAGGTCGGCTACGATTCTCTTGCGTGCCTCAAAACGGTCAAGACCTTGGTACTGCTCCGGAAGAATGTCAACGGTAGCTACGCCCACGATACCTTCACGGGAAAGGTGGCGTACTCCATCTTTGGACGCGGCCTGGAAAGTGGGATCAAAATCGTCCCGCTCACTGGACTTTATGTGCGCGTCGAGCCTAAAGATCGAAATGAGCCCTTCGCTGGGCAACCCACGAAAAAGCCCAGTGTGCTTGTGGCGTTGCCAGACCTTGTAGTCGTTGAAGTCGTGTGCCGGCGTTATCTTCACGCAGCCTGTGCCGAACTCAGGGTCAACGTAATCATCGGCGATCACCGGGATCGCTCTCCCGGGGATCGGAAGCACGACCTTCTTTCCGACAAGGGCGCTGTAGCGGCCATCCTTTGGGTTTACAGCAACCGCGACGTCTCCGAGCATCGTTTCAGGTCGCGTGGTCGCAACAACGACTGAGTTACCGCCATCCTCGAGCGGATAGCGAATCTCCCAGATCTTTCCGTCTTCTTCTTCGCTGTCCACCTCAAGGTCGGAGACAGCAGTGCCGAGCACCGGATCCCAGTTGACCAGGCGCTTGCCTCGGTAGATTAGGGGATCGGAGTTGCCGTTTGCGTCCTTGTTCTCATAGAGTCGTACGAACGCCTCTGTCACGGCACGCGACATGCGCACATCCATAGTGAAGTAGCCGGCCTGCTGCTTCTCGGTATCGGCAAAAGTCCAATTTCCCGACGCGCCGAGCCGCCGCATCTGGCGCGTAATGGTCGAGCCCGATTGCTGCTTCCATTCCCAGACGCGTCTGACGAACGCGTCGCGGCCGAGATCGTGGCGCGTCTTGCCTTCGGTTTCGAGTTGACGCTCGACAACGATCTGCGTCGCGATGCCAGCATGATCCGTGCCGACCACCCAGTTGGCGTTGAAGCCGCGCATGCGGTGATAGCGGATCAGCGCATCCATGATGGTCTGCTGGAACGCGTGTCCCATGTGCAGCGTGCCGGTGACGTTCGGCGGGGGCAGTTGGATGCAGTAAGTCGGCTTCTCCGCCGTGTTGGAATGAGTGAAGTAGCCGCGCGACTCCCAAAGGGAATACCAGCGCTGCTCGATCTCGTGTGGGTCGAAGCTCTTTGCGAGTGTCATGTGTCGTCACAAACGGAAAGCGCGCCGAGCAGCACTCCCGAGGGAGCTCGGCTTCGACGCGTTCAGTTGGATTATAGCGTTAGGTCTTGCGAGACGGTCCGCGCCGGCGCGCAATTTCGAGCTCGACCGCCCGCTTGGTCGCATCGCGAATCAGTGCTTCGAGGTCCGCTTTGACTCGAGCGCTGAGGTCGGCGATCTTTTGCTGCAAATGGGCTTCGAGGCGTACGCGTAACATTTCCTCGAGCGAGTTTGCGATGTAGGGGCCGATTGCATCGAGAATGCTCTGCTTGAGCTTCTGCTCCAGCTCGTTCAGCTCGGCTTTGGTCGCGCCGCCGGGAGCCGGCGGGCTCGAGGTGGACGGTGCAGGCTTTGCGTCAGCCTCCGCGATGACCTCCGTGAGGACCGGAACGTCGTCTCGAGCCGATGTGCCGGAAGGACGGTAGCGCTTTAGAAACGCGTCCGCTTTTTCCAGCAGATCGTCGGACTCGCTCATGTTCCCGGCTCAGAGAGATCGTGGTGGCGAATTTCGTAGCCGCGGTCCCGGTAGAAACGATAACGGGACCGAGCAAGCTCGCGATCATCGTCCGCAACGCCAACAAGCTCGATCAGCCGCTCAAAACGGCTGAACGAAGGCGGCGAATCGACATGCAGGTTGAGCATGACCTGATGATGAGGCATGTCGACGTCCTCGCGAGCGATCACCACGGGAGTTTCCGCGGCGAGGACATGATGCATCATGCAATGAGGAACAAAACCGATGGCCTGATAGGTCCATAGAAGCTTGTCGAAGCTGCGCGCTGTGTTTTCCTCGGGGGCATAGACGACAACGCGCAACATCTGATGGATGGCCTTGGCGACAAGCTGGCACGCGACCTGCAGCTTGGGCTCGGCATTGGAGTAGAAATCGACGCGGGTCATGGAAATGAGAGGATTTGGATGGATGATCGAGCCAGCCGCGCGCCCCGCAAACGCCGGATTCTCAATCCTCGTTCCTTCATCCTTTCGCCCGCTTCATCAGGAACGTTGTCAGCAACGGCACTGGCCGGCCAGTTGCTCCCTTCTCCTTACCCGATTTCCACGCTGTTCCGGCAATATCGAGATGAGCCCAGTCGTACTTCCGCGCGAATCGCGAAAGGAAGCAAGCCGCGGTGACACTGCCCGCCGCGCGTCCGCCGATGTTCGCAAAATCGGCGAAGTTGCTTTTCAACTGTTCCTGATAGTCCTCCCATAGCGGCAACTGCCAGACACGGTCCCACGATTCCGCCCCCGCCGCGTGCAACTCGCGTGCGAGACCATCCTTGTTGGAAAACAGTCCGGAGCAAACGTGACCCAGAGCGATGACGCAGGCGCCAGTGAGCGTGGCGATGTCCACCACAGCCTGGGGGTCGAAGCGCTCCGCGTAGGTCAGCGCGTCGGCAAGAATGAGACGCCCCTCTGCGTCGGTATTGAGGATCTCGATCGTTTGGCCCGACATGCTCGTGACGATGTCTCCAGGCCTTGAGGCTGCGCCTCCGGGCATGTTCTCGCAGGCGGGAACGAGTCCGATCACGTTCAACTTCAGCCCAAGATCCGCGACGGCGCGTAGCGTACCCAGCACGCTCGCCGCGCCGCACATGTCGTACTTCATCTCATCCATCTCGGCCGAAGGCTTAAGTGAAATGCCGCCCGTGTCGAACGTGATGCCTTTTCCCACTAGCACGACCGGCCGATCCTTCTTGCCGGCACCAGAGTAACGGAGGATCACGAACTTAGGCGGCTGGTGCGAGCCCTTGGATACCGAGAGAAGCGAGCCCATTCCGAGCTTATCCATGCTCTTTTTATCCAACACTTCCACCGCCAGCTTCCATTCGCGCCCGAGTTTCACCGCGGCCTCTGCCAGATATGCCGGCGTGCACACGTTCGGCGGCAAGTTGCCCAGGTCGCGCGCGAGCGCCATGCCGGCGCCGATCGCAAGCCCTTCGCGGGTCCCGCGGTCCAACGCGCCAGCGTCGCGCTTTGAGGCCACGGCAAGCGTGACATGGGCAAGCGGCCTCGCTTCCGCTTTCGTGCTTTTCATGCGGTCAAAGCGGTAGGCAACTTCGGTGGCTGCCAAAACCAGCTGGCGCGCCTTCCACTCGGCGTCGCGCTCGGGCACCTGCAACTCGGCGAGATACAAGCAGGCATCGCGCGCTCCCGTATTGTGGATGGCGTTGAGCGCGGCGCGCACACTCTCGCGATACTGCTTCTCGCCGAATTCCTTCTCCTGCCCAAGGCCCACAAGCATCACCCGCTCTGCAGCAACACCGCGCACCCGGTACAGCATCCGTGTGCTTCCCACCTTGCCGTCCATGTCTCCCGAACGAAGAAATTCGCTGATCTGCCCGTGCGCCGCCCTATCGAGTAAGTTCGCCGCAGGAGAGAGTCGACGGGATTCGAATACGCCGACTGCCACGCACGCGCTTCGGTGCGTGTCCGGCATCGCGAGTTTTGTGCTAAATTCCATTCGGCCTCGATTCGGGGAGCGTGCAAGGATTATCCCCGGTTTGCTTTGCCGAAGTCAAAGCAACGCGCAATCTTCGGTTCACGATCAGACTGCGTCCCTGACTTCGATCGGTTTCACAAAGTGATCTTTCAGCGTTCTTTGCTGCGTGAATTCGGCAATCTCGCACTCGCGGTGTTCGCGACGCTATTTGCCATCACGTTGACGACGCAGCTCATACGTCTGCTCGGGCAGGCGGCGATCGGAAAAGTACTCTCTGAAGGTGTGGTTGCCCTGCTCACGTTTTCGGCCTTGAACTACCTTCCCGTGCTGCTTTCATTGACGCTTTTCATTTCCGTGCTCATGACGCTTTCGCGGAGCTACCGCGAGTCGGAGATGGTGATCTGGTTTAGTTCGGGTCTGTCACTCCTCGCGTGGGTTCGCCCGGTGCTTCTGTTTGCCTCGCCGCTTGTCGCCCTCGTGGCGTTGCTTTCTCTGTTCCTATCGCCCTGGGCTATCGGCAAAGCCGAGGAATACCGACGCCAGATGAATCTGCGCGACGAAGCCTCGCGGGTCGCACCCGGTGTTTTCCGCGAGGCATTGGGAGCAGACCGTGTGTTTTTTGTGGAGGAGATCGCGGGCGACCAGACCAATGTCCAGAACGTATTTATCGCGCAAATGCAGCAGGGCCGGCTCGGTATCACGGTGAGCAGGCGCGGATACCGGGAGTCGGCCGAGAACGGCGACCGCTTTGTGGTATTGCTCGACGGACGGCGCTATGAGGGTATCCCCGGTGATCTCGATTTCAAAGTGATGGACTTCCAGCGGTATGCGATGAAAGTCGAGGCGCGCGGGACGCAGGCAGAGCAGGCTTCCTCCAAGGCAATGTCCACCCTTGCCTTACTCCAAACTCCAAGCAATTCAAATTTGGCTGAATTGCTCTGGCGCCTGGGCTTGCCGATTGCGACATTGATTCTTGCCCTACTTGCAATTCCCTTGTCGTTCGTGAACCCAAGGGCGAGCCGTTCGGTGAATCTCCTATTTGCGCTCCTCACCTACATGGTCTATGCCAACTTGCTCAGTATCGTCCAGGCGTGGGTGTCCCAGGGGCGGCTGGCTTTCAGTACCGGCTGGTGGGCCGTGCACGCAGGGATGCTCGGGGTCCTTGCGCTGCTCTTCTACAGGCGGCTTCGCGTGGGTTCGCTGCTCGGGAGGCGCTGAAGTGGATACTTTGCGGACTTACCTGGCACGGGAGATTTATGGGGCGACACTGCTGGTTTTTGGCGCTTTCCTGGGCTTGTTCGCCTTTTTCGACCTGATCAATGAACTGAAAGACATCGGAAAGGGCGAGTATCAGTTGCAACACGCACTCGCGTTCGTCGCCCTGAGCGTGCCGAGCCACGTCTATGAATTGTTTCCCGTAGCGGTGCTGATCGGAACTCTCTACGCCCTTTCGCATCTCGCCGCCAATTCCGAATACACGGTGATGCGGGCCTCGGGGTTGGCGCCCTGGCGTGCGACCAGCACACTGTTTCGCATCGGCATCGTCTTTGCGGTGGCCACACTTGTGTTTGGGGAGTTGATCACTCCGATTTCAGAGCGCGCGGCGAAACAGCTCAAGCTTTCCATGACCAGCGCCATCGTGGCCGGCGAATTCCATACGGGATTGTGGGTGAAGGACAACCGCCGCTTTGTCAACGTTCGCGAAGTACAGGCCGACGCCAAGCTCACCGATGTCAGGATATTTGAATTCGACGATCAATACCGGCTTAGGTCGATCAGTATCGCAAAGCGGGGCGAGTACATCGGCAAGAATCTCTGGCGCCTGCGCGACGTGGTGCAGACGGGCTTTGCGTCCACAGGCAGCAGCGTGCAGCACACCGAAGAAATGGACTGGAACTCGGTCCTCACGCCGGATATTCTCGCTGTACTGTTTGTCGTCCCGGAGCGCATGTCGGCGTGGAACCTCTACCAGTACTCGCGACATTTGTCGGATAACCGGCAAAAGACTGGCCGGTACGATATCGCCATGTGGAAGAAGCTCATCTATCCGTTTGCCTCTCTGGTCATGATGGCGCTCGCGTTGCCTTTCGCCTACATCCATGTCCGAGCCGGCGGTGTGGGACTGAAAGTGTTTCTGGGTATCATGCTTGGGGTCGTTTTTCACATGCTGAACAGCCTTTTTTCGCACATTGGGCAGCTTCAGAGCTGGCAACCCTTGATTAGCGCGGCTCTGCCCAGCGCGGCTTTCCTTGGTGCGGCGGCGCTCATGATGTGGTGGGTGGAGAGGCGATAGGTTGAGGACGGGCTATAGGCTGGAAGAACTCTGGTTTCTTTTGGCAGCCCCCAACTCCCGATCCCCAACCCCACAGGGATCAACGACGATGCGGGTGCCAACCAGCCGATCGTGCAGAAACTGTCGATCGCGATCGAAAAACGCCCAAAAAAATCCGGCGCCTAACGACAGCAACGAGAGCCACGCAAGGACGTAGCGCAGCATCGCTTGGCCGATCTCGATCGGCATGCCGTCACGGCGGATAACCCGTATCCTCCAGGTCTGCATCGGTAAGGTTCGACCACTGCGGCTCCAGTGCGCGACAAAATAGACTCCCAAGACCAGGAACAAATACAGCTGAAACAGGTGACGCACACTACCCGAGAGCCGTCCGTTTGCCGCCCCGTAGAAGGCTAAGCCGGCGAAGAGCGCTACGGCAAAAACAAGCAATGATTCATAGGCCATCGACATCAGCCGCCGCGCTACACCTGGAGCTTGCGGACTTGGCAAGGCCCGCATGAAGGGACTCAAAGGCAGAAGGTTTATCGGACAGGCACCGGGGCAGGGGCGGCTTCAGGCGGGGCGGGTTGCTCCGGGGAGGTGATCGTTGGAGGCTTTGCCTTTGTCGTGGGAGGCTTGCGCGGCGTGCTTCCCAGCTTGCGTCTTTCCTGCTCTGGAAGGCGGTTGTACTCTTCCCATTGTTCTTTGAGCCCCTCTTTCTTCGCCGGGGGCAGTTTCTCCATTTTCTTGTAGCGCGCGCGCGCGGCATCGCGCTCCTTCGGGGTGAGCTTGGCCCACGCCTGCATGCGCCGCTGCACTCGTGCCTGCTCGTCGGGTTTCATGTTCGGATAGCGCTTTGCGATGCCGATCCACCGGCGTTTACGGTCCGGTTCGAAATTGTCCCAATCCTCGGCGAGCGGCGCGAGGGTTTGCCGCTGATCAGTGGTCAGCTCGCTCCACGTAGGGAGGTGTTTCGGCGGCGTCGCGGCGAGGACAGAGAGCGAGGTGCAGAGCCAGAGTGCTAGTACGAAGACCGCTTTAGCCATGCATCGAATCCCTTGTCGAGATAGGCGTCCAGGGGTAGGTCGCCAGTCAGCACAGCAGCGTCAATTTCCTCGAGCTCAGCGGCAAGCTGCGAATCCCGCCAGTGGTTGACTGTGATCAGTCCGAGGATCAAAACTGCCATCGGCAGCAGCACGCGGGGCACAAGTGTGGAAGGCCCCCCCGACTTGCCAACGACGTTGCCCGCCCAGGCCAATATGGGAATGCCGGACTGGACACGCTGGTGCGTCAAGGCTTGTTCGCGCGCCGCTTTCAGGCGGGCGAGCTTGCCAGCATCCAGACCGAGCCCCCGGTTGAGGTACTGCTTAATTCGGTAGGCGATCTGCTGTTCGTTCATAGCTCAACCCCCTTTGCTCTCAAGGCCTCCGCCAATGCCTGTGCCGCCCGGGAGCAATGGGTCTTGACGCTGCCCGCAGAGCAACCCATGATGGCCGCCGTCTCGGCAACGTCTAACTCCTCCCAGTAACGCAGCAGGAACGCCTGCCGTTGACGTTGCGGCAGGCGTTCCAATGCGTTTTCAATTAATTCAATGACTTGAGACTGCTCCAGGCGATCGGCCGGTCCGTCCTTGATATTGGACGCGTCGGCGCTCTCCAAGGTTTCAAGCGGATCACTTTCTTCTTCCCGCCCCGGTGAAAGGGCGGAAAAAAGCGTGACCCACAAAGACCGGACCTTCTGCCTGCGATAGAAGTCGCGAATCGTGTTCTGCAGGATGCGTTGGAACAACATCGGCAATTCAGCAAGCGGCTTGGCCCCGTACTTGTCTGCGAGCTTGAGCATCGAATCCTGAACGATGTCGAGAGCGTTTTCCGCGTTTCGGACCGCGAACAGCGCTTGTTTGTATGCCCGGCGCTCGACGCCTGCGAGAAACTCGGAAAGTTCGTTTCGAGTAGCCAGAGGCGCTTCCTTTTCTGGCGGCCGAAGTGGCCGCGGCCGAAGTAATCGATGGTATCAAAAGCTCGATTGCGATGCAGGGGAAAAACTTGACCAATCAGGCGTCAGCAATTAGGCTCTAAAGCTTTCGTCGATGTGAGTTCACACGGGACTTGAGATGGAATTGTCCGGCGCAGAGATCGTGATCCAGTGCCTCCAAGCGGAGAAGGTCGAATACGTATTCGGCTATCCGGGCGGCGCGGTCCTGTTCATTTACGATGAGTTGTTCAAGCAGGACAAGGTGAAGCACGTACTCGTTCGCCATGAGCAGGGGGCGACGCACGCGGCGGACGGTTACTCGCGCTCGAGCAACAAGATCGGTGTGGCGCTGGTGACGTCGGGGCCTGGAGTGACCAACGCCGTCACCGGCATCGCCACGGCCTACATGGATTCGATCCCGATGGTGATTATCACCGGGCAGGTTCCGACCCACGCGATCGGACTGGACGCCTTCCAGGAGTGCGATACGGTCGGCATTACCCGTCCGTGTGTGAAGCACAATTTCCTGGTGAAGGACGTGAGGGACCTCGCCATTACGATGAAAAAGGCTTTCTATCTCGCCAGGACCGGGCGGCCGGGACCGGTGCTCGTCGACATTCCCAAAGACGTAACCAGCGCGAAGTGCGCTTTCGAGTATCCCGAAACAGTGACGATGCGCTCGTACAACCCCGTGGTGAAGGGACATCCCGGGCAGATCAAGAAGGCCGTGCAGCTCCTCGCCGACGCGAAACGTCCGATGGTCTATACGGGTGGCGGTGTCATCCTTTCGGATGCCTCGAAGCTGCTGACCAAGCTCGTCAAGATGCTCGGCTTCCCGTGCACCAATACGCTGATGGGCCTGGGGGGCTATCCCGCAACCGACCCACAGTTTCTCGGCATGCTTGGAATGCATGGTACGTATGAAGCCAACATGGCGATGCAGAATTGCGACGTGCTGCTTGCCGTTGGTGCTCGGTTCGATGACCGCGTGATCGGGGACCCGGCGCACTTTGCTCAAGTGCAACGGAAGATCATTCACATCGACATCGATCCGTCGTCGATATCCAAGCGCGTAAAGGTCGACGTCCCGATCGTCGGTAATGTGTCCGATGTCTTGGAAGAGCTGACCAGGCAGCTTGAAGCTGCCGGCTACAAGCCGGACCAGAAGGCCCTCAGCGTTTGGTGGTCGCAGATCGGACTGTGGAAATCCAAAGACTGCCTGAAGTACGACAAGAAGAGCACGATCATCAAGCCGCAGTTCGTACTCGAGCGGCTCTATGAGATTACCCGCGGCGAGGCTTTTGTCACTTCGGATGTCGGACAGCATCAAATGTGGGCGGCCCAGTTCTACAAGTTCGACAAGCCGCGCCGCTGGATCAATTCCGGAGGTTTGGGAACAATGGGTTTCGGTCTTCCTGCGGCGATGGGCGTGCAGCTCGCCAATCCCGGAGCGACCGTCGCGTGCGTTACCGGCGAAGCGAGCTTCCAGATGTGCATCCAGGAGCTGTCTACCTGCAAGCAATACCGCCTGCCGATCAAGGTCGTCAACCTGAACAACAAGTACATGGGAATGGTGCGCCAGTGGCAACAGTTCTTCCACGGCAACCGCTATTCAGAGTCCTACATGGATGCCTTGCCCGATTTCGTGAAGCTCGCCGAGAGCTTCGGCCACGTCGGCATGCGCATCGAAAAGCCAGGCGACGTGGAACCGGCCTTGCGCGAGGCGTTCAAGCGCAAGGATGAACTCGTGCTGATGGACTTCATTACCGACCAGACGGAGAACGTCTACCCGATGGTCCAAGGCGGCAAGGGTCTGACCGAGATGATTCTTGCCGAGGAGCTATAAGCCCGGCACGCGACCGGGTTCGATCAACATTGGCTGAAGGGAGCCTGGCTCGGCGGCGCCACGAGCGCCGCGTCGAAGCGGCGTCAAGGGACGCCTGGACCGGGCCTCAGCGAGGGAACAATGCGACACATCATTTCCGTCATGCTCGAAAACGAGCCGGGTGCGCTTTCCAGGGTGGCGGGGCTCTTCTCGGCGCGTGGCTACAACATTGAAACCCTCACGGTGGCGCCAACCGAGGACCCGTCCCTATCGCGCATGACGATCATCACCACAGGCTCGGATGACGTGATTGAGCAGATCACCAAACAACTGAACAAGCTGGTCGAGGTGGTCAAAGTTGTGGACCTTTCCGAGGCGGCACATATCGAGCGCGAGCTCATGCTGATCAAGGTCCGCGCAACCGGGAAGGAACGCGAGGAAATGAAACGCATGTCCGATATCTTTCGCGGGCGCATCATCGACGTTACGGAGAACACATATACCATCGAGCTCACCGGGGACGGGGCCAAGCTCGATGCCTTTGTTCAGGCGATCGAACCGAGCACGATTCTGGAAACGGTTCGATCTGGGGCTTCGGGCATCGCGCGAGGGGAACGGATATTGAAGGTCTGAAGAAGGCAGGGCGGGATGGGGAATTTGCCATGCGTTTCCCCACCCCTGGGCCCTAACCATTGAACCTGAGGGGCGACCATGAAAGTTTATTACGACAAGGACGCGGATCTCTCGCTCGTAAAGGGCAAGAAGGTCACCATCGTGGGTTATGGCTCGCAAGGCCATGCTCATGCGCAGAATCTTAACGACTCGGGCGTAAAAGTTACCGTGGGCTTGAGGAAAGGTGGCGGCTCCTGGGACAAGGCGAACAAGGCGGGCCTGAGCGTCAGCGAAATTCCCGAAGCCGTGAAGGGCGCGGACTTCGTCATGATGCTGATGCCGGACGAGCACATTTCAGCCGTCTACCGATCCGAGGTCGAGCCCAACATTCGCAAGGGGGCGACACTGGGTTTCGCCCATGGCTTCAATATTCACTACGGACAGGTCGTACCTCGCGAGGATCTGGACGTAGTCATGATCGCCCCCAAGGCGCCCGGGCACACGGTGCGCTCGACTTACGCCCAAGGCGGTGGTACGCCCATGCTGATCGCTGTGCATCGCGATCAAAGCGGCAAGGCCCGCGACCTCGCGCTCTCCTACGCGGCTGCAATCGGGGGTGCTCGCGCCGGCGTGATCGAGACGACGTTCAAGGAAGAAACCGAAACCGACCTGTTTGGTGAGCAGAGCGTGCTCTGTGGCGGCTGCGTCGAGCTCGTAAAGGCGGGGTATGAAGTGCTCACCGAGGCGGGCTACGCGCCGGAAATGGCTTATTTCGAGTGCCTGCATGAACTCAAGCTGATCGTCGACCTGATGTACGAAGGCGGTATCGGGACCATGAACTACTCGATCTCGAACAACGCGGAATTCGGCGAATACCTGACCGGGCCGAAGATCATCACCGAGGAAACCCGGAACGCAATGCGCGCTGCACTTGCTCGCATTCAGTCGGGCGAGTACGCAAGAGAATTCATACTCGAGAACCGCGCCGGCGCGCCGATGTTGCTCTCGCGCCGCCGCATGACCGCCGAGCATCCCATTGAGGTGGTTGGAGAAAAGCTCAGGGCGATGATGCCCTGGATAAAGAAAAACAAGCTTGTCGACACGAGCAGGAACTGAGCGTCTTGCTGTCGCAGCGGCGACTGAAGCCATGAACGCGACGTATCCGCACCCCATTGTTGCCCGCGAAGGTTGGCCCTTCCTCGCGATCGCGGTTCTGGTTGCCGTCATCGCGAGCTGGCTGGTCGGGTGGTGGTCGCTTCCGTTCTGGCTTGTCGCGATATTCATCCTGCAATTCTTTCGCGATCCGCCGCGCGCTGCACCAGGCGACGGTTACACTGTGGTATCACCTGCAGATGGGCGAGTGGTCGCGGTGGAGCCGGCGCGCGACCCCTACCTTGAGCGGGACGCGATCAAGATCAGCGTGTTCATGAATGTCTTTAACGTGCACTCCAACCGATCGCCGGTGGACGGCGAGGTAAAGAGGTGCTGGTACAATCCGGGCCGGTTCTTCAATGCGGCGCTCGACAAGGCCTCCGCGGAGAACGAGCGCAATGCGTTATGGCTGCGCACTTCGGAGGGTGCGGATATCACGTGCGTGCAGATAGCGGGGCTCATTGCGAGGCGTATCCTTTGCTATGTCAGGGAGGGCGACAGAGTTGCGCGAGGGCAGCGCTTCGGGTTCATTCGCTTCGGTTCCCGCGTGGACGTCTATGTTCCCCAGGGCGCCACGCTCAAGGCAGCGCTGGGAGATAAGGTCTTTGCGACCAGCACCGTGATCGCCCTACTGCCCCATCGTGGCTGACCTCGATTTCCGCAAGCCGTTGCTGAATACCGAGATCCGGCGTCGCGGGATCTACCTGCTGCCGAATCTTTTCACGACGGCCGGGCTGTTCGCTGGGTTTTACGCCATCGTGATGGCGATGAACCAACGCTTCGATAACGCTGCTGTAGCGATCTTTATCGCGATGATTCTCGACACGCTCGACGGACGGGTGGCCCGATTGACGCGGACCCAGAGCGCGTTCGGCGCAGAATACGATTCGCTCTCCGATATGGTTTGCTTCGGCGCCGCACCTGCACTGATCATGTATGAATGGGCGTTGAAGGACTTGGGGCGCCCGGGCTGGATTGCGGCATTCGTCTATTGCGCCGGCGCTGCGCTGCGCTTGGCGCGCTTCAACACCAACATCGATGTAGTGGACAAACGCTTCTTTCAGGGGTTGCCGAGCCCCGCGGCGGCAGCCTTGATTGCCGGATTTCTGTGGCTTGCCATCGACAACAAGATCCCTGTCGGTGAATACGGCATGCCCTGGGTGGCTGCGTGCCTCACCCTCTACGCGGGGATCACCATGGTGAGCAACGTACCCTTCTATAGCTTCAAGGACATCAACTTGCGCCGGTCAGTGCCGTTCGCGGTGATCCTGCTGATCGTCCTCGGCTTTGTTCTCATCATCTCCGATCCGCCGATTGTGCTGTTTCTCCTGTTCGTGGCTTACGGGCTGTCGGGGTACGCGTACTGGCTGTGGAAGAAACGCCGGCCCAGGGAGCCCGCCCGGTTGCAGTAGCCTGGGGAACCCGTTATATTGCGGCGCATGCAATTCCGCATCACTGCTCTCAGCCTCACCCTCGGCAGCCTGCTTCTGGCAGGTCTGCTGCTGCGCCTCGCGCGCACATAAACCCACTCCCAATTCGGCAATACCCGGTCGCGGCGCAAGCAGGCGCCGCGGATGCTTTCGCGATCTTATCCTGGAGCGGCACATGAAAGACAAACTGATCATTTTCGACACCACTATGCGCGACGGCGAGCAGAGCCCCGGCGCCTCGATGACCAAAGAGGAGAAGCTTCGCATCGCGAGGCAACTGGAACGTATGCGGGTGGATGTGATCGAGGCGGGATTCGCAGCATCCAGCCCCGGCGATTTCGACGCAGTAAAGGCGGTTGCAGGCATCATCAAGGACAGCACGGTCTGTTCGCTCGCGCGGGCAAACGATCGCGACATCAGCCGAGCCGCCGAGGCAATCAAGCCGGCGAAACAGGGAAGGATCCACACGTTCATCGCGACGTCGCCGATCCACATGGAAAAGAAATTGCGCATGACTCCCGAGCAGGTGCTGACCGAGGCGCAAAACGCGGTGCGTTTCGCGCGCAAGTTCACGGACGATGTCGAGTTTTCCCCCGAGGACGCAGGACGCTCGGACGTCGACTTCCTTTGCCGAGTGCTCGAAGTGGTCATCAAAGAGGGCGCGAGGACCGTGAATATTCCCGACACGGTCGGCTATACCATGCCGGAACAATTCGGATCCCTGATCCGTCAGTTGCGAGAGCGTGTACCGAATTCCGACAAGGTCGTGTGGTCGGTGCACTGCCACAACGACCTGGGGCTTGCCGTCGCCAATTCTCTCGCCGCGGTGATGAACGGCGCGCGCCAGGTTGAGTGCACTGTCAACGGGCTCGGGGAGCGGGCCGGCAACGCCTCGCTCGAGGAAATCGTGATGGCGGTGCGTACGCGGCAGGATTTTTTTCCGTGCGACACGCGCCTCGACGCCACTCACATCGTTTCAGCCAGTCGCCTGGTCTCCGGGATTACGGGCTTTCCGGTGCAGCCGAACAAAGCGATAGTCGGAGCGAACGCCTTTGCGCACGAGGCCGGAATCCATCAGGACGGAGTTCTCAAAAGCCGCGAGACGTACGAGATCATGCGTGCGCAGGATGTCGGCTGGTCTGCGAACAAGTTGGTTCTGGGCAAGCACTCAGGGCGAAACGCGTTCAAACAGAGGATGAAGGAACTCGGCATGGAGTTAGAGTCCGAGGACGCCTACAACAAGGCATTCCAGCGGTTCAAGGAGCTTGCCGACAAGAAACATGAGATTTTCGACGAGGACCTGCATGCCCTGGTTTCGGATGGAGCCGACGCCGCCGCGGCAGAACGCTGGCGGCTTGTGTCCATGCAGCAGGAGAGCGGGACGAGCAAGCGACCGAACGCGAAAATCGTCCTGTCCGAGGGAGGATCGGAGCGGCCCGCCGTCTCTGAGGGCGACGGGCCAGTGGATGCCACATTCAAGGCGATAGAAACCCTGGCGAAGAGCGGCGCCGAGCTGCTGCTCTATTCGGTGAATGCGGTTACTCAGGGCACCGAGTCTCAGGGCGAGGTGACGGTGCGCCTTGGCCGGGGCGGAAGAGTCGTCAACGGCGTGGGCGCGGATACCGATATCGTCGTCGCTTCGGCCAAAGCCTACATCAATGCTCTCAACAAACTTCAGAGCAAGATGGAGCGGATCAACCCGCAGATGTGAGCCTGCGGACGACTGATATCATAGGTACATTCACGTCTCAAAACGACACCCATGCCCCACGCGTTGCGACAACTGGGCCGATTTCTCATCCACGTGCTCAGGCGGTTCAGCCAGGACCGCTGTTTCCAGATTGCATCGAGTCTCACGTTTACGACGCTGCTTGCACTGGTGCCGCTTGTCGCTATCGTGCTCACCCTGATTTCGGCGTTTCCGTTCTTTTCGGGGCTCGGCGAGCAAATTCACGCGTTTCTGCTCGCCAACATGCTTCCGGAGAAAGCGGGGATAGTGGTCAGCGGCTACATCGAGCAGTTCTCCGGCCGCGCCGGTCGATTGACCGCCCTCGGAACCGTCGTGCTCGCAGTCACCGCCGTCTTGATGATGTTTACCATAGAGCAGGCGTTCAATTCGATCTGGCGAACTTCGCGTGCACGCCCGTTGGTCCAACGCATCCTGATCTATTGGGCAGCCTTTACGCTTGGGCCCATCCTCATCGGCGCGAGTCTGTCTATCACCTCGTATGTGGTAAGCACATCGCTGGGTTTCGCGGGGCAGATTCCTCCTTTTGCGGAAACCGCAATTCTCGGGCTTGTGCCTTTTTGCCTCACTTGTGCCGCCTTCACGCTGCTCTACTACGTAGTGCCGAATCGGGCGGTCAGGCCGCGCCACGCTCTCCTCGGAGGCTTCATCGCGGGCATTGCGTTCGAGATCATGAAGCGAGGTTTCACGCTCTACATTGCGAACTTTCCGACCTATACGTTGGTCTACGGAGCGTTTGCGGTGGTCCCGATTTTTCTATTGTGGATCTACTTCTCCTGGCTGGTGATCGTGCTCGGCGCACTGATCGCTGCACTCGCGCCTGATTTCGCCGTCTTGCGTGACGCGACCAAGCGCTCCTCCGGCGACGGCTTTGCCGAACCGCTCGCCTTGCTTCTCGTCTTGGCGCGAGCGCAGGGGGGGCCGGAGTTGCTCGGCTTGCGGCAAATCGCCGAGCGGGCATCACTTACCGGAGACCGGGCCGAGTTGCTCCTTGGGCGCATGGTTGCGCGCGGCTGGGTAGCGCGGTCCGCTGGCGACCGTTATGGTCTGGTCTGCGATACCGAGCGGCTTCTCGTGTCCGAGGTGTACCGAGAGTTTGTCCTGGATGGTAGCAACCTCCCTAGCGCAGAACGCGGCAAAGCCTTGAAGGCGTTCCTAGAACGATTCGCCGCGCGCGCCGCCGACGCCCTGAATCAGCCGATCAAGCGCTTGCTCGAGAATGAGACCGCTTGAATCCGGTAAGATCGCCAAGCCGAAAGCTGCCGGTCCCACCGAAATGAAATTGATTCCACGTGCCGAGCGCCTGATCCTGGCGTTGGACGTCGCCAGCGCCGAAGAAGCCAAGTCTCTGGTACTGCGCCTTGGAGACAGTGTGGCTTTTTACAAGCTGGGTCTGGAGCTGTTCATGGCCGACGGAGTCTTCGGCCTTATCGATTGGCTTTCCCGCGAAAGGAAGAAAGTTTTCGTCGACCTGAAGTTCTTCGATATCCCCGAGACGGTTCGGGCTGCGGTGCGAGGGCTTCGCAAACGGGGCGTGACTTTTACGACCGTGCACGGCAACCAAGCGATGCTTGAGGCGGCGGCAGAGGAGAAAGGAGAGGTCAAGATTCTCGCGGTTACGGCCCTTACAAGTCTCGACCAGGGCGATCTTGACGACTTGGGTTTTCAGTGCGATATCCAGAGGCTTGTTCTCTCGCGTGCCCGGCGGGCGCTCGAAGCCGGCTGCGACGGCGTCATTTCCTCTGGGCTGGAGGCACCGGCATTGAAACGAGAGCTCGGCGAGCGTTTGCTGGTAATAACTCCGGGAGTTCGCCCCGTGCTGAATCGTACAGCAGACGATCAAAAGCGCACGGTCGATGTGGCGCAGGCGTTCGCCAACGGCGCCGACTACATCGTGGTTGGAAGACCGATTCGCCTGGCGCCGGACCCGCGTGCCGCAGCGCAAGCCATACAGGCGACGATTGAGACCGCCTTTCCCTCCTGACATTCTCCAATGGCTCTCTGGATCGGGCCGCAAGACGAAGGTGGAACGAAGGCAAGGCTGCCCTGGTAACGCCACACGCTGCGCCAGGCGCCGATCACCAGATTCGGATACTCAGGCTTTCCTAGGGAACCGTTGTAACGGGCCAGTGCGCGAGTCAAGTCGCCTTTCTCGATGTTTAGGTAATGCTTCAGAATCACGCATCCATAGCGAAGATTGGTGCGCAGACTGAACAGGTTGTCGCCTTTGCGGCCGACCAAGCCCACCCAGAAAGGCATGACTTGCATGTAACCTCGGGCACCCGAGCGCGAAACGGCGTACTTCCGAAAACTGCTCTCGATCTGGATCAGGGCAAGCACGAGTTGGGGATCGAGCCCCGCGCGGGTCGCTTCGAAATGCAGTGAGCGCAGGAAATCTACCCGCGACTGAAAGTTCGGTATCCTGGTTTCCAGGCGCTGCGACATTGCCGTGAGCCAGGCGACCGCTGCCTCGGAACTGGTAAAGGCATGAGGTGCCGGCTTGTCCGCGATCGACGCCTGCAGGCCTGCCCGCACCTCCACGGCCAGCGGCTCGTAGATCTGGTTCCCGGCCAAGGTGTTGCCGGCGAGCGCGATCATCAAGCCTGGAACTAGAAACGCGAGTCTCAACACAATTTCGAGCGTAACTGGGACATGGCCTCCGCCCGGGAGACCTTTGTCGGTTCCTTATCCCGCCGACCCTGGTACTCGATCACTCCGCTCTTGAGGCCGCGCTCACCGACAACGATGCGGTGGGGGATGCCTATCAGCTCCATGTCGGCGAACATCACGCCCGGCCGCTCGTCCCGATCATCGAGCAGGACCTCGACGCCGGAATCCGAGAGTTCCCGGTACAAAGCGTCGGCCGTTTCTCGGACGGCGGCGCTCTTTCCGTAACCGATGGGTATCAAGGCGACGAGAAAGGGGGCGATCGGCTGCGGGAAGACGATCCCGCGCTCGTCGTAGTTCTGCTCAATCGCAGCCCCTACTATGCGCGTAATTCCAATCCCGTAGCACCCCATCTCAAACGGACGCGGTGTCCCCGATTCGTCAAGAAAAGAGGCTTTCATCGCTTCCGAATACTTGGTTCGCAGTTGAAATATGTGCCCGACCTCGATGCCGCGTACGATCTCGAGCGTTCCCTTTCCGTCGGGACTCCGATCGCCGTCGACGACGTTCCGGATATCGGCGACGAGCGCCGGCTCGGGTAGGTCGCGGCCGAAATTGACGCCCGTCAAATGGAATCCAGCCTCATTCGCTCCACAAATGAAGTCGCTCATCTTTGCCACGGTACAGTCCGCGACGATCGCTACGCTGGAACGCCCCTTTACCGGCCCGATGTATCCGGCCCGACATCCCATGTGCTGTTCAATGTCCTGTTCCGAAGCGAACCGGAACTCGCCAATGGACTTCGAGGTTTTGATCTCATTCAGAGTGTGGTCGCCGCGCAATAGCAATAGATGGAATGCGTCTCCTGCTTTCGTAATGACTGCAATTGCCTTTACGGAACGCTCCAGCGGGACACCAAGAAATGCTGTCACATCTTCGCAAGTTGTTTTCCCTGGAGTAGAGACTCTTTTCATTTCTTCTTTTGGGATGGCACGTGGCGTTGGGGGCGCGACTGCCTCCGCAAGTTCGACGTTCGCAGCGTAATCGGATTGTGGACAGTAAGCGATGGCGTCCTCTCCGGATTCCGCGAGGACGTGAAATTCCTGGGAACCCGTGCCGCCGATCGTACCCGGGTCTGCGGCGACCGCGCGAAACTTCAACCCCAGGCGGGTGAAGATCCGGGTATAGGTGTCGTACATATTCCGGTACTCGCGCTGTAAATCGGTCAAATGGGCGTGGAAAGAGTAACCGTCTTTCATGGTGAACTCGCGCCCGCGCATGACACCGAAGCGCGGCCGGATTTCATCGCGAAACTTGGTCTGGATCTGGTAGAAATGCACGGGCAGCTGCCGGTAGCTTCGGATCTCGCGTCGCGCGATGTCGGTGATCACTTCCTCGTGCGTAGGGCCAATGCAGAAATCGCGTTCATGACGGTCTTTCAGTCTAAGCAACTCCGGCCCGTATTTCTGCCAGCGCCCCGATTCCTGCCATAACTCAGCGGGCTGCACCGACGGCATAAAGAGCTCAATTGCGCCGGCACGATTCATTTCCTCGCGCACGATGGCCTCGACCTTGCGCACTACCCGAAGCCCGAGCGGCATCCAGGTGTAGATCCCGCCGGCGACTCTCCGGACCAAGCCTGCCCGGACCATCAGCTTGTGGCTGATGAGTTCCGCGTCGGCGGGGGCTTCCTTGAGCGTTGCAAGAAAAAATCGGGACGCGAGCATGTGGGGAGGAGATAGACCGCGACATTCTACTTGAACTCGAATGCCACGCCGTCGCCGGACTTCCGCGCCTTCAAATCGCACGTGATTTGTGAAAGAATGGGCACGGATAGACTCTTAGCTGGATTGCGTATGCTCGATCGAGACGGCTATCGGCCGAACGTGGGCATCATTCTGTGCAACTGGCGCAGCGAGGTTTTCTGGGGCAAGCGCGTCAAGGAACACTCATGGCAGTTTCCGCAGGGTGGAATCAAGCTCGGGGAAACGCCGGCGCAGGCGATGTACCGCGAACTGCGGGAGGAAGTGGGCCTGCTGCCGTCCCACGTCAAGATTCTGGGCCGTACCCGCAACTGGCTGCGTTACGAGGTGCCCGAGCAGTGGCTCAAGCGGGATTGGCGCGGCAACTATCGGGGACAGAAACAGATCTGGTATTTGCTGCGTCTGGTCGGGCGCGACTGTGATGTCCACTTGCGGGCTTCGCAGAAGCCGGAGTTCGACGCTTGGCGCTGGAACGACTACTGGGTGCCCCTGGACTCGGTCATCGATTTCAAGCGGGAGGTCTATCAGCAGGCGTTGACCGAACTGGCCCGGTACCTGTTCCGCGGTCAGAATCGAGATCCTCTTCCGGCGGAAACGGCATAACGGATTTTGGGAAACTCATCCAGGAAGCGGCAGGGCTCGGGCGACGGACCCGTGCGGTCGCGCTTGACAGTCAGCCTAAGATACGATTACATTCAGTCTACTTATTAGAGTTAGTCTAATCACGGAACCCACACGGAGGCATTCATGCAGCTCAAAGGCTCGAAGACCCATGGCAATCTCAAGGCGGCGTTCGCAGGCGAATCTCAAGCGAATCGCAGGTATCTCTACTTTGCGGCGAAGGCTGACGTTGAAGGGCAGAATGACGTCGCCGCGGTGTTCCGGTCGACTGCCGAGGGCGAAACCGGCCATGCGCACGGCCACCTCGAGTACCTGGAGCAATGCGGTGATCCGGCGACGGATCTCCCGTTTGGCGGCACGCGCTTGAATCTCAAAGCTGCCATCGCCGGCGAAACACACGAGTACACCGACATGTATCCTGGCATGGCGAAGACCGCCCGCCAGGAAAACTTCGGCGAGATCGCAGACTGGTTCGAGACCCTCGCCAAGGCGGAGCGCTCGCACGCCAACCGCTTCCAGAAGGCACTGGACGTGCTCGCCGACTAAGGCGAGCCTAATCCGGACGCCCCAGCGCCGGATCAACTCCGTGAGTTGGAGAGGGCCGCTCGGCCCCTCAACTCGCGGGTTGACGCGCTCTTCCAAAAAATGACCACTCGCGAAGGAAGCCTCGAAGCTCCGACTCGCCATCCGATAGCTTGGCGCGCGCCCGAGTTTTACGAGGAAGCCAAGCTCCTTGGCGAAATGGAACGCGTGTTCGACATCTGCCACGGATGCCGGCGGTGCGTGAATCTCTGCACCGCGTTTCCGACGCTTTTCGATCTAGTAGATTCAAGCAAGACTCTGGAAGTCGACGGCGTGGAGAAGTCGCAGTATTGGAAGGTGGTGGACCAATGCTACTTGTGCGACATGTGCTACATGACCAAATGTCCCTACGTGCCGCCACATCCCTGGAATGTCGATTTCCCGCACGTCATGCTGCGCGCGAAGGCGGTGAAATTCAAAAAGGGCGAGGTGCGCCTGCGCGATAGACTGCTTTCCTCCACCGACGCAATCGGCAGGCTCGCCGCGATCCCGGTCGTGGCGTCCGTCGTGAACGCAGTAAACCGCAATGCCACTGCGCGCTCGTTGATGGAAAGAACGATCGGTGTTCACCGAGAACGCAAGTTGCCATCCTATAGTTCTGGCACGTTCAGAAAACGCGCGGCCCCAAGTCGGCCCGCAGAACCGAGGAGCGGTGAACGTACCCCCGGGAAAGTGGCGATATTTTCGACCTGCTATGTCAACTACAACGAGCCGGGCATTGGCCGCGATCTGCTCGCGGTTCTCGACCATAACGAGATTCCCTATGTGATCGTGGTCAAAGAGGCATGTTGCGGCATGCCCAAGCTCGAGCTTGGCGACCTAGGTGGGGTTGAACGTCTCAAGGCCACCAATATTCCGCCGCTCGCCAGACTCGCTCGGGAAGGCTACGCCATCCTTACCCCCGTGCCCTCGTGCACCCTGATGTTCAAGAACGAATTGCCGCTGCTGTTTCCCGAGGATACGCAAGTGAAGGCGGTGAGCGAGGCGATGTTCGATCCGTTTGAGTACTTCGTCTTGCGCAAGCGTGACGGGCTGCTCAAGACCGACTTCAAAGTGCCGCTCGGCAAGGTGTCGTATCACATCCCGTGTCATTCTCGCGTGCAGAACATCGGGCAGAAGACCCGCGAAACGCTCCAACTCGTGCCCGGAACAACGCTCAATACCGTTGAGCGTTGTTCCGGGCACGACGGAACCTGGGGGGTCAAATCCGAGTACTACGAGAATTCGATGAAGATCGGCCGGCCGGTGTTTCGCCAGATGGCCGAAAACGAACCGGACTACATCAGCTCCGATTGTCCGATCGCTGCGAGTCACATACAGCAGGGCATCGGCACGACCCGGGCGAAAAAAGCGCATCCCCTGTCACTGCTTCGAATCGCCTACGGGATTTGAACCCGTTTTAGGTGACCAAGGCCGCTATGCCTAGAATCGACCGTGCGAGTCTCATGACGCTCGAAGCCTATGCCCGCGAGCGCCCGGGGTTTCGGGCGAGAGTGATGGCTCACAAGAAGAATCGCTCAGTTCAGCTCGGCGACCATCTCACGCTTATTTTCGAGGACGAACTCACCATCCGTTACCAGGTGCAGGAAATGCTGCGTGTGGAGCGGATATTCGAGGACGAAGGCATCCAGGGGGAGCTCGACGCCTACAACCCGCTCGTTCCGGACGGCCGCAATCTGAAGGCAACGCTGATGCTTGAATACCCTGACCCAGAAGAACGCAGCAAGCGGCTCGAGGAGCTGATCGGCGTGGAGGACAAAGTTTGGATCCAGGTCGAAGGGCACGCGCGGGTCTGGGCAATAGCCGACGAGGATCTCGAGCGCGAGGACGAACACAAAACCTCGTCGGTGCACTTCCTGCGCTTCGAGCTTTCGGAGGACATGGCCCGGGCGCTCAAGAATGGTGCGGGCCTCGCGATCGGTGTCGACCATACCGGCTACACGGCGACACTGGAAACGACGCCGGCCGTGCGCCACGCCCTCGCAAGAGACTTGTCGTGAAGCGCGGCGTGCTTCCGCAGGTTGGCCTGCCGGCGACTCGGCGCGCTCGAATCAGAACAGGACCAAGTTATCGCGGTGGATGAGTTCCGGCTCGTCAATGTAGCCGAGTATGTGCTCTATTTCGTTCGACGCTCGGCCGGCGATGCGGCGGGATTCCTGCGAGCTGTAGTTGACCAGGCCCCGTGCGATTTCAGCGCCCTCCGGTGAGATGCATGCGACTATTGCGCCACGCTCGAATTCGCCCCTCACGCCTTTGACCCCGATAGGCAGAAGGCTCTTGCCTCCGGAACGCAAGGCCTTGGCTGCCCCAGCGTCGATGTCGAGCCGTCCAGCGACCTGGAGGTGATCGGCGAGCCATTGCTTCCGAGCGGCAAGCGGAGTCGTCTGGACGAAAAGCAGAGTGCCTAAGGCTTCTCCCGCGGCGAGCCTTACCAGGACGTCGTGCTCGTGTCCCGAGGCGATTACAGTTTGTGCCCCCGAACGAGCAGCTCGTTTCGCTGCCAGCACCTTGGTCAGCATTCCACCCTTGGCAATTGCCGAATCCGTCCCTCCGGCGAGCGCTTCGAGCCGAGGCTCACCGGCCTGCGCGCTTTGAATCAAAATTGCCTGCGGATTGCGCTGGGGATCGTCCGTATAGAGCCCTTTCTGGTCGGTGAGGATAATGAGGTAATCCGCTTCGACGAGGTTGGTCACCAAAGCACCAAGAGTGTCGTTGTCGCCGAAGCGGATTTCGTCGGTAACGACGGTGTCGTTCTCGTTGATCACGGGAATGATTCCGAGCCCGAGAAGCGTCAACAAAGTTGAACGGGCATTGAGGTAACGCTGCCGGTCAGCGAGATCGGCGTGTGTCAGGAGAACCTGCGCCGTATGCAGGCCATGCTGCCGGAAGCACGATTCGTACACCTGCACCAGGCCCATCTGCCCAACCGCCGCCGCGGCTTGCAGCTCGTGCATCGCGTGAGGACGTCGCGCCCAGCCCAGACGCTGCATTCCCTCGGCAATCGCGCCGCTTGAAACCAGGACGACCTCCTTACCGGTCTTGCGCAGTCTTGCGATCTGTTCTGCCCACCGCGCGATCGCGGTCGAGTCGAGACCCGCCCCGCGATTGGTCACGAGCGCGCTTCCGACTTTGACGACGAAACGCCTTGCATCCTTCATGCGGTCGTTCCGGATTCCAGAAACTTCATTGCCGCGAAGCCGAGCTCCCGGCAACCCTCCCCGGTGAGCGCGGAGATGCAGAAGCTGGGGCCGCGCCAGCGCAGCCGGCGCACGATATCGGCGGCCGCGGCCTTGCGCTCCGTGGCGGGAAGCATATCCAATTTATTCAATACCAACCAGCGCGGCTTACGGTACAGCGCAGCGTCGAATTTCTTCAGTTCCGCGGCGATGGAGCGTGCGTCGCGCGCCGGGTCGGCACCTGATTCGAGAGGCGCCGCATCGACAATGTGCAGCAATAACCGAGTGCGGGCCAGGTGCCTTAGAAACTGATGTCCCAGTCCCGCTCCCTCTGCGGCTCCCTCGATGAGTCCCGGAATGTCGGCGATCACGAAGCTGCGATCAACTCCGATCCGAACCACCCCGAGATGTGGATGCAGCGTCGTGAACGGGTAGTCGGCCACCTTGGGGCGGGCGGCGGACACGGCGCGGATGAACGTGGATTTCCCGGCATTCGGCATACCCAGCAGGCCTACATCGGCAAGCACTTTCAGCTCGAGACTGAGCGTGCGATGCTCTCCGGGTTCTCCAGGGGTAGCCTTGCGAGGAGCGCGGTTGGTGCTCGATTTGAAATTGACGTTGCCCAAGCCGCCCTTGCCGCCGCGCGCAAGCAGCGCAGTTTGATCGTGCTCAGCCAAGTCGGCGACCGTTTCCCCCGAATCCAGATCCTTGATTATGGTGCCCGCGGGCACACGCAGCACTACCTCATCCGCGCCCTTGCCGCTGCATTGCCGCCCCCGGCCTTTCTCGCCGTCGCGGGCGCGATGTATACGCGCAAACCGGTACTCGACGAGGGTGTTGATATTGCGGTCTGCGACCGCAAACACGCTGCCACCGTTGCCGCCATCTCCCCCGTCCGGACCGCCGCGCGGCACGTACTTTTCGCGCCTGAAGCTGACGACGCCATTGCCGCCGTCGCCAGCGTGGACCTCGATGCGCGCTTCGTCGATGAATTTCATGAAAGCCGATGGTGTGGAAACAAAAAAGCCCTACCGCGCGGATAGGGCTTTCGGAGGAAAGAGGCTCGTCTTAAGCCGGGACCACGCTCACCGTTTGCTTGTGGTTCGGTCCTTTGAAGCCGAACTGGATCTTGCCGTTCACCTTTGCAAACAGAGTATGGTCCTTGCCGACCCCGACGTTGTCTCCGGGGTGGACGCGCGTACCACGCTGGCGAATGATGATGCTGCCCGCCGTTACGGTTTGCGCGCCATAGACCTTCACTCCGAGGCGCTTCGCCTGAGAATCCCGACCGTTGCGCGAGCTGCCGCCCGCTTTTTTGTGTGCCATATCTATCGTTCCCTTCCCCGAAGCGGCTAGGCCCCGGTGATACCCGTGATTTCGATCTCAGTGTAGCCTTGGCGGTGGCCTCGGTGCCTCTTGGAGTTCTTGCGCCGGCGCAGCTTGAAAGTCATCACTTTTTCGCCGAGCCCGTGGGACACGATCTTTGCCTTGACCGAGGCGCCCTTCACGACCGGAGTTCCGACCTTGAGCGCCTGACCCTCACCGACAAGGAGAACCTGGTCTAGCACCAGTTCGCTGCCCACACCGGCGGGTAGCTTTTCGATCTTCAGCTTCTCGCCAGCGGAAACCCGATATTGCTTGCCTCCGGTCCTGATGACCGCGTACATGTTCTATCCCCGATCCGCTCTGGAAAACACGAGATTATACATACCTTTAGCGGGTATGGTCAAAGAAACTATGCTATGCTCACCGCCCCCGGCAGAGCCGATCCGATCCCGTAGTGCGATAGCCCTTTGCAACCCGAAATTCTCCGCAATCTCATTGCCGCCGACATGCTCGCAGTGGACGCGGCGATCCGGCGTCGCCTCCAGTCCGATGTCGTTCTGATCCGCCAGATTGCGGAGTACATCATCGCCGGAGGCGGCAAGCGGCTGCGCCCGGCGCTGGTTTTTCTTGCCGCAGGGGCTACGGGTTATCGCGGCGAGCACCATGTGGAGCTCGCTACCGTGGTGGAATTCATTCATACGGCAACGCTGCTGCATGATGATGTCGTCGATGAATCCGAACTGCGGCGCGGTCGCAAGACGGCCAACGCGGAATTCGGCAACGCGGCGAGCGTTCTCGTCGGGGACTTTCTCTACTCGCGCGCCTTTCAAATGATGGTGGCTGTGCGAAGCATGCGCGTCATGGAGGTGGTGGCCGATGCCACCAACGCCATTGCCGAAGGCGAGGTGCTGCAACTGTTGAATGCCCGCAATCTTGCGATAACCGAGGCGGCCTACCTCGACGTTATTCGGCGCAAGACCGCGAAGCTTTTCGAAGCAGCGGCACAGCTGGGCGCTATTGTCGGAGAGGCGCCCCCCGAAATCGAGCAGGGTCTTGCGTGTTACGGCATGCACCTGGGTACCGCGTTCCAGTTGGTCGACGATGTGCTGGACTATTCCGGAGACGCCGCCCACACGGGCAAAAACCTGGGCGACGACCTGAGACAAGGCAAGCCGACGTTGCCGCTTATTCACGTTTTGCAGCACGGATCGGCCGAACAGGCCACGCTGGTGCGCTCCGCAATAGAGGGTGCAGGCCGGGACAATTTCGGGGCCGTTCTCGAAGCTATCCGCGCCACAGGGGCGCTCGAGTACGTCAGGAATAAGGCCAAAGGCGAAGCTCGGCTGGCACGGGAAGCTATCTCCGCGCTGTCGAATTCAAGGTATCGGGATTCTTTGCTAGAATTGTCGGCCTTCGCGGTCGAGCGTGATTACTAATCTTCCCGAATCGCTTTCCGCACCGGTTCCCGATGACCCGGGGTGTAGCTCAGCCTGGTAGAGTACTGCGTTCGGGACGCAGGAGTCGCTGGTTCGAATCCAGTCACCCCGACCAATTTCCCGCATGGACCGGCTGCCGTCCGTGCCGGTACAGTCACGCGTGAGACGAAAAAAGATCCGCCTCTCCAGCACGACGAGCCGGAGCGATAGAACCGCTCGGCTCGCGAATGCCGCCTGGGTGGCACCGCAGGGGAGTTCCGCTTGAGCAAGTTCCTCCTTCTGGTCGTCGCTTTCATCGCTGTTTACTTTATCGTGACGGGCTTAGCGCGCAAGCGCCGCGAGCGCGCCGGGCCGCCCCCCGGTGAACAAATGGTTCCCTGCGCGCATTGCCGCATCAACCTTCCGCGCAGCGAGGCGATCGAGGGCGCCGGGCGCTTTTTTTGCAGCGAAGAACACCAACGGCTCGGCGCTCGCTGAGGACGGTCATGGCGAGTCGCGCAACGCTTGCCCTACCGTGGCCTTCGCATCAGGTGGCCGTGGCGGACTCGTTCTGGGTTTCGCTCAAGTACTTCAACTTCTACCGGATCGCGGTCGCCGCGGTGTTCCTTCTCGCCGTCCTTCTTTACGGAATCGACCTCAGTCTCGGCGACCACAATCCCGCGGCGTTCATCTATACGTGCGGTGCATATCTGGCACTTGCGCTGACATTCCACGTCGTGCAGCGCAGAGTACCGAGGTACTTCAATCTCCAGCTGACGCTCCACATGGTCACCGATATCGTGGCGGTGATCCTGCTGATGTATGCGTCGGGCGGCATCCGAAGCGGTCTGGGTGTAATGCTGCTCATTTCCCTGGCGGGCGCTGCGCTGGTCAGCCGGGGCACGCTGATGCTTTTTTATGCAGCATTGGCGTCGATTGCCCTACTTCTTGAGCAGTCGTACTGGGTGCTCGTGCACGATTCCCACACCGCGAACTTTCTCCAGCCGGGGCTGTTGTCGATCGGCTATTTCTTTACGGCGCTGATTACAAATCAGTTGGCGCGTCGCCTGATCTTGAACGAGCGTTTGGCGCGGCAGCGCGGTGCGGATCTTGCCGACCAGCTGCACATCAACAGGCTGATCACCCGCGACGTGCAAGACGGCGTGCTGGTCGTGGACACCAACGGCCTGGTTCATCAACAAAATCCGCGCGTGGCAGATCTGCTGGGGCGTCTCGTGCCAGAACTAAGCCAGATCGAGGACTATTCCGAGGAGCTCGCGCGGCGACTTGCCGACTGGCGCGAGGGCCAGGGGGCAAGCAGCGTGAGCATGCGCTTTGCGGAGAGCGGCCGTCTGGTCCGCGCCCGCTTCCTGGCGGCGGGCGTCGCCGGTGGGAGCTTCAGCCTGGTATTCCTCGACGACCTGTCCAAGCTGCAGGAGCAGGCCCAGCAACTCAAGCTTGCGGCGCTCGGGAGGCTCACGGCCAATATTGCCCACGAAATTCGCAACCCCCTTTCGGCCATTACCCACGCGGGCGACTTGCTTCACGAAGAGCAGCGTGGGCCGCAGAAGGAACGTATGGTTCAGATCATCCGCGACAACGCGCGGCGCCTGGAGCGCATGGTGCACGACGTGCTCGAGCTCTCGCGGCGCGACCGCGTCCAGCCGGAAGCGATCAAGATGCGGCCGTATCTGCTTACGTTCATCGACGAGTTCATCCAAAGCGACGGCGCTCCGAACGGAGGCTTTTTCGTCGAGGCGGTAGAGAATATAACCATGGAATTCGATCGAGCTCATCTCAACCAGGTGTTGTGGAATCTGG
>Ga0137435_1000126_pt1 | contig 28823 bp, 38 predicted proteins | sample EasRivERMGT100_2_FD_104904 | JGI IMG/M metagenome (GOLD analysis project Ga0137435, IMG submission 104904) | Soil microbial communities from meander-bound floodplain in the East River, Colorado, USA - East River MetaG ERMGT100_2 | ecosystem: Environmental > Terrestrial > Soil > Floodplain ... | reverse complement strand
CTTTCGGCCAGAATTCAGCGCATCACGACAACGGGTACGGGCACGACCTCGACGTCGGGTGTAGCGCCGTTCCAAGTCGGTGACGCTGCTTTCGGTGGAGTGCTCGAGACCAACTCGACGATTGAACCGTCGTACACCGCGAGCACCGTCCTGGTAAGCCAAGGGTTCAACTGTCTATCCGGTTGGTTGTGGACGCCGGCCAATGACGACGAAGTGGTTGTGATCTCGCCGTCTGCGTTGGTGGGGATCAAGCTCAACACGACCGCGACCAGCATGACCTTTGACTACGGGATGACCTGTCGAGAAATCGGCGGCTAGTCAATGGCGAAGCTCTCAGTAGGGCAGCGGGTTGAGATCGCTTTTAACCCGCAGACCCCTGATCCGCGCGTCCCGCAGCAGTGTGCTCCTTGGGTAGACAGCAAGGGCAGGCAGCACGCGGCAGCTCCTGGTATTGGCGTGTACCAGACCAAGGCGGATCACGGCGAGGTTTTAGAAGTCCTCGAGAGCGCGGATGGGTGCTCTTACCTCGTCGCCGTTGAACTGTCGCGACCGTACGAGAGAAGCGGAAAGACGCTGTATGCCAATTCCGTGCGTCAGCGTGTCATACCGGAGGCGAAACTCCGTGCATTGAGCTAGCAGATGGCCACAACCGGCAACGTATTCCCCACTGCCGGCGCTACCGTAGACCGTGCTGGGTCTACGCTCTGGACGAATCCCGGTAACGTCGTTAGCGATAACGCGACGAATGCCACTAGCACGGTTCCTACTGACTACCTCGTAACGTCCGGTTACGGGTTCACGATTCCATTAGACGCCACGATTCTCGGCGTCACGGTTCGGATCGAGATGTCAGAGACGGGCTCCGGCTCGTCTTCGTACATCCCGCAATTACACAGCGCCACCACACCGACCCTGATTGGCGCAGCTAAAAGCGCCATCTCGATCACTAACGGCCCGGTGATCTCTACCAGTGGCTCGGCTACAGACCTTTGGAGTGCTGCCCTTACTCCGGCCATCGTCAATGCGGCCGGGTTTGGCGTTTCGATCTGGTCAACCGACACGATCAACGCCTTACAGTGTGATTACGTCACGATTGCCATTGAGTACTCAGTTCCTAATCTGTGGGACTCAAGGCACACGTTCCGCAAGCGCAGGAACCACACCAACCGGCGGTTAAAGACACTCAGGCTTCACGAGACGGACGAAGTAACCGTCCCGCCTTCTGCGGATAGAACGCTAGAGGTTCCGTTTCAGACTCGCTTTACACGCGTCAGGCGGGCTTTGTCGATTGGCTGGGGTGACGCTCTCACTGCCCAAATCCCACAGGTTCCGCAGCCTGTAACCGCTTGGATGGAGCCGATTACCAATCGTCGGCGGGATATCAGCCGGCTCAATCGTCCTCTCCCGCAGGCGGATCAGATCACCTACCCGGAAACCCCGCCAGCGGCGACGGTAGGGTCAGCGGTTACCTTCAAGACGCGCATCGTCCCGTCGCGCCGCCAGTATTCGATTGGCTGGACGCCTGGGATGGTGGCGCCGCCCGTGGTGGTTGTGGAGCAGCCGGTATCGGCCTGGCTGCCTGTTTTAGTCATTAGGAGGAAGGAGACCCGCCGCAAGCTGATCGTCCTGAGTCACAAGGAAATCGAGCAGTACACGCCCCCGGTAATCGCTTGGTTCGAGCCGCCGAAAGCCATCAAGATCGAATACCGCCGCGTGTTGCAGCAGCTTTTGTTCATCAAGCTGCCCCCCGCGATTGGGCCGCCAGCCTGGGAAACAAAACAGCGCGCCCCGACGTTTCAGGATAGGCGCTTACTGCGAACCCCGCAGCACAACGTTTACCCTGAGACGCCTTCATACGCAGCCTGGCTCGCGCCCAAAACCAACCGCATCAAGCGTTCGCGCAAGCTGCAAAAGCTCGGGCATCCCGACCTATCACCAGCAACGCAGATTCTGCCGGCGTTTGAGCCTGTAGGATTCCATCGACGTAGAGAGACGACCAGAACTCTCAGGCTAGAGCAAGAGCTCAACTACTACCCAGCAACACCACCTCCCGCTGTTCCATTCCCGTCGTGGGATGGACTGACGACAAACCGGGTAGGCCAAGCCAGGAAGCTGCAGAGACTACCTGAGCTCAACGTCTATCCAGCCACGCCGGTTGTGACTACGGTCGAGATTACCGCAGTCACGCTCGTTACCCAGAAACGCCGTAAGTCACGCCCGGGCATATTCCAGATCGGCGGACAACTGGTAGAGGCGCATCCCGAACCGTCGCTGCTCAATTTCTCTCCCACTGGCTACCACTTCAGGAGGGACATCAAGCGGACCTTACAGCCACAGGCGCCGCAGATTACTTATCCACAGACACCGCCGATCACGATGGCGGCGGTGACTCTAGTTACCAATAAGCGCCGTAAGGGCAGACCCGGAATTATCCAAACCGGCGGGCTATTGGTCGAGGCTCACCCGGAGCCTTCGCGGTTCAACTTCTCGCCAACCGGGTATCACTTCAGACGAGCGACTGAGAGGAGGCTACAGCCCGCCGATCCGCAATTGCTCTTCCCGGTTACACCACCGATACCCGAGGCGGCTTTCAGATCCCCTGTAGCTAATAGGATCACGCGCGCTAGGAAGCTCCAGGAGCAAGCGCCGCAGATCACCTATCCGCAGACACCTTCTACGCCAGAGCAGCCAGAAGCGGCCTACAGAGCGGCTGTTGTATTCAGAACCTCACAGGTCAGGAGACTACAACCACAAGACCCGCAACTGACCTACCCGCCATCGCCAGTCATCGTTGTTCCGCCTGTCGTGCCTGGTGGTGGAGGCTGGTGGCCGCCCTGGTGGAAGGACGAGCACGACCGCAGAAGGAAGGAACGCAGGCGCCTCGAGGAACGGCGCGAGGAGTCCGAGCAGATACAGGACCGGCTCGACCGCGAGCTTGCGATAGTCGAGCGGGAAATCGAGCAGGAGAGCCAAAGGGCAGCCGAGCTCGCGAGGCTCAAAGCGGCCGCAGAGAAGTACGGCCGACAGGCAACCGAGGACGCCTACAACGAACGGGTCGCGCTGGCTCTAGACCGAGCAATTCAGCAAGGGAACTACTCCGCTCTCGAAGCCTTAGAGCGAGAAATGGCGCGGGCTGAGGACGAAATGGAGTTTTTCTTGCTCGCGGTTACGCTTATACTGAGCGACGAGTAATGGCCAATCAAATCGAGATACTGATTCTTCGTCCTTCGGTGAGCGAGGGTTCGGCTTTGTCAGCTACAGCTTACTTCAGAGATCGTGAGACCAAATCAGCCAGCACGCCAACGACTGTCAAGTATCGCCTCGATTGCCTGACTACGAGCACACAGATAGCCGACTGGACCTCAGTCACTCCCGGAGCAAGCGTAGACATTGACGTGACCTCAACTCAGAACGACATCATCGCCGACTCGAACGAAACCGAAGTGAAACAACTCACCGTCATGGCAGACGAAGGGCTCGTGACTCAGTATCGGCAGTCGATTCGATGGAAGGTAAGTAACCTCTATGGCTCGCCATAATGCGCATATATTCAAAGTCATGCATTAAACACAATGGCTGGCGCACCTCTCGGTAATCAGAACGCGAAGAACAAACGCTTATGGCGTGCTGCTATCGAGCGAGCGTTAGAGAAACGCACAACATCAAGGCTTGATGGTCTCAAGGAAATCGACGCTCTAGCCGAGAAGCTGTTAGAGCTTGTAGCGGCTGGTGATCTCGCGGCTTTGAGGGAATTCGGTGACAGGATTGACGGCAAGCCTGCTCAAACTCTCATTGGAGACAACGACGAAGACCCAATCAACGTCAAGACTTCCGGGATAATCGACCTTGTCCGCCCAACCGGAAGTTAAGTACCAATTCCCCGAGAAGTGCGGATTCCTGTTCCATCCCGCGCGGTTCAAGGTTCTATACGGCGGTCGGGATGGTGCTAAGTCTTGGTCAATCGCTCGTGCTCTGCTGCTCGAAGGCGCCAGCGAACCGTTACAGATTGGATGCTTCCGTGAGGTCCAGAAGTCCATCAAGGACTCAGTACACCAACTGCTTAGTAACCAGATTCAGGAGCTTGGCCTTGGCAAGTTCTACGACGTTCTAGCCACCGAGATTCGAGGCAAGAACGGTACAACCTTTGGCTTTGCTGGTCTGTCAGCTCAGACACGCGAGTCGATCAAGTCGTGGGAAGGCTTAGACCGTGCTTGGGTTGAAGAGGCGCAGTCAGTCTCTAAACGCTCGTGGGATATCTTGGAACCGACCATCCGTAAGCCCGCCTCAGAGATTTGGGCGAGTTTTAACCCTGAGATGGACACAGACGAGACCTACCAGCGTTTCGTTGTGCATCCGAGTCCTGAAGTCGTAGCGGTCAACATCAACTGGGACGATAACCCTTGGAGGTCCACCGTTCTCGACAAAGCTCGGGAACGGATGCAGAAGGAAAGTCCGGACGACTACGCGCATATCTACGGTGGGCTTTGTAGGCCAGCGATTGAGGGCGCGATCTACTACAAGGAAGTGTCTGCTCTCAGGCAGTCAGGCAGGCTCTGTAACGTGCCTTATGACCCCATGCTACGAGTACACGTCGTCTGTGATCTAGGCTACAACGACTATATGTCCTTGATCCTCGTGCAACGCTTAGCCTCGGAGATTCGCGTCATTCGGTACATCGAGGACCGTATGCGCTATATTCCGAGCTACAGCCAGGAACTCCAAGGGCTCAAGTTGAACTACGGCAAGGTCTATTTGCCACACGACGGGAAGCAAAAGCATGTTACGGGTTCAAGTGCCGAGGAGCAGTTCACAGCTTTGGGTTGGACTGTGGAGATCGTTCCTGATATCGGTGTTGAGCAAGGCATCCGAAAGACTCGCGAAGTCTTTAGCCGGTTCTACGTGGACAAAGCAAACGCTAGTGAACTGGTCAATCGACTGGGAAGATATCGGCGACGAGTCAACGCAGAAGGACAAGCCTCAAACCCAGTTCACGACGACGAGTCCCACGGTGCTGACGGCACACGATACTTGGCAATAGTGGCGGATCAGATGACCAACGACACGCACAAGGCTGGCGATCCGTACGCGGGTTTTAGACGAGCTTGGGCAGGGTGACACATGGCACGCAAGAAAGCCGCTAAGACCGAGGGCGACAAGCCCAAGCGCAACGAAAGCACCGAGCTAGTCGCTAGGGTTCGTCGGCGTTACAAGTCCATGGCCGACGCGGACCAGACCAACCGTAAGAAAGCCATGGCAGACCTCAAGTTCGTGAACGAGCCCGGCGCTCAGTGGGACACGAACATGACCAAGGAGCGGGGCGCTAGACCCTGCTACGAGTTCAACGAGCTGCGCATCAAGTGCAAGCGCATCATTAACGACATGCGGGCCAATCGTCCCCAAGCCAAGGTGAGAGGGTATGAGGACGCCGACAAGCAGATGGCCGATATCATCGAGGGGTTAACCCGGAACATTTGGAACACGTCGGACGCTGACACGATTATCGACAATGCGGGGGACTTCCAAGTAGGTGGCGGGTTCGGTGCTTGGCGTGTCGTGACCGAGTACCAATCTGACAAGTCTTTCGAACAGGACATTTACGTCGAGTCGATCCCCAATCCGTTCTGTTTGCATTGGGATGAGGCGGCTAGAGACCCGTTGAAACGTGACGCAGAGGACTGGATTCTCGACAATCGGATCAGCAAGAAGGCTTACGAAGCGAAGTACCCCGATAGAGAGCCCGTGAGCTTCGAGGGTAACGAGTTCGATGACGAGCACGACTGGGCGACCGAGGATGACGTCCGTGTAGCGGAGTACTGGTACAAGGAGCCTGTAACGGTCACGGTCGTTAAGCTCTCAGACGGTCGGGTGATCGAGCGTGACGAGCTAGAGAAAGAGGATGGGCTTGAAGCCGTCCAGATCATCGACGAGCGCGAGGTCAAGACGCATCGAATCATGATGTGCATTGTCTCGGGTGATGCGATCCTCGAGAAGCCTAAGGTGTGCGCTGGAAAACAGCATCGGTTCGTGGTCGTGTTCGGCGAGCAGATGATTATCGACGGTAAGTGGCAGTACTGGGGTCTGCCGAGGTTTAGCAAGGACGCACAGCGCAACCTGAACCTGACGAATACCGCAGCGATGGAAGCCACAGCGAGGTGGTTGCAGGCCCCGTATTGGATGACCGCCAAGCAAGCGGAAGGGCACGAGAAGGGCATTACAGAGGCGTTCAAGCAAGGGTATCCCTTTGCCTTGTACAACGCCGATCCAGGCTCGCCCGGTCCTCCTGCAAGGACTGGCGGCCCCGAGCTACCAATCGCCATGCTCGAGCTCGGTACGAAAGCCTCAGAGCTGCTCAACTCCACCTCGGGCATCTACCAGACCAATGTCGGGGATCGCATACCGGGAGCGAAGTCCGGCCGAGCGATCATCGCCACTCAGCAGCAAGGCGAGATAGCTACCTTCAACTTCCAGGACAACATGGCAAAAAGCGTGCAGCGGACGCACGAGATATTCCTCGACCTGATACCGGAGATTTACGACACGCCTAGAGCTTTGAGGGTATTGGGCGCGGACGGGACTGATAGCTACGTGCAGATCAACGAACCCGTGCCTGGTGAGGTTGACCCGGTTACAGGCACGCTGCAAAAGCTCAACGACGTCTCGCGTGGCAAGTTCGACGTAACTATCACCGTAGGCCCGAACTTCTCGACCAAGCGTCAGGAAGCGGTTGAGGTTTACGGGGAGCTGTTCTCGAATAACCCCATGTTGCAGCAAGTAGCGGGGGATTTGTTCTTCAAAGCCATGGATGCACCGTATGCGGACGAGATCTCTGAGCGGGTTAAAGCAACGCTACCGCCGCAAATTCAGCAGATTATCCAAAAGGACAAGAAAGTCCCTCCAGAGGTCGCTCAAGGCATGGCGCAAGTCCAGCAAGCAATGGCTCAGGTCCAGCAGTTGGGGCAAACAGTTCAAGCGGCTGCGGCGGAAGCTGAGCAGAAGAAAGCCGAGGCCGAGAAAGCCGAAGCTCAGGTTAGAACTGCCATTGCCGACTTGAAGACTCAGCGTGCGCAGTTTGAAGCTCAAGTAGCTAAAGCCGATGCGAACTTCGCCAAGGCCGAGGCTGGATTGTCGCAACGGTCGATGGACGTTGAGAAGATGGCCGGCGAGGATCAGCTCTCGAATGAACGTGAGCAGTTGAGCACGCAAGTCGCGCAGTCGTTGGCTGAGGTCAACACTCAAGTCGCGGAGTTCATGCACCAGTCAGTGCAGACCATGGCCGACATGCAAGCGAAGGCGCAACCCGTGCTAGTCATTCCACCCAAGCCCAAGCTACTGCGAGTCGATATGGTCAAAGTCAACGGACAGACATCGGCCGTGCCGGTGTACGAGAACGAATCGGTGCAGTAGTGGCGAAGCCGAATTCTCTGGTGAAGCGGAATGTGCTGCCAGAGCAGTCACCATCCAAGCGTAGCTGGCTCAAGTCCCTAATGACTGGTCCTAGCGCAGCCCTTCCGATGGAGGGTTGGTATAACCTGCTGCCCTTGCGTGAGACTAACTACCCGATGATGGGCACCAACGAATGGGCATTGCCGGGTATTGTTGCTGGCGCTTACAACGCCTTTACTGCTCCTGGACGTGCGTTACAGGGCAGGATTCCAGAGAGCCAGATGGTTCCTGAAGCGATGAACTTTGCCGGTAACGTCTCGTTAGACGCCTATGCACTCTCAAGGGCGCTAGGGAAAGGTGCAATCCCGGAAACCGACCAGCCGAGCGTTGATGTGACCTCTGGACCTATTAAGAAGTGGTTTAGGGGGCAGGTGGGCGCTAAAGCTTCGGATGAACCGTTCTCGGCAACGGCCGGAGGGCGCGCCCCATCGTTTGCTAGCGATCCCAAGGTGGCTAGTGATTATGCGATGAATCCTGATGCCGATAACCTATATGGATTCGGCGCCAGGCCTAAGGGGTACGATCAGGGAGGGAACGTAGCGCCTTACACGTTTGAAGGCGATGCTTTCGACTTGAGCAAGTTTCAAGGCGCTCACGGTACTCAAACTGGCATGACGCCCAAGCAAGTATCGGCAGCTCTGAAAGAGCTGGGGATTGACGAGCGCGAGGTGTATTTCCAGGGATGGGTTGGGAAATACGGCAAATACTGGGATGCAGCAGAGGATGACGTGAGGACACGGGTACTGCCAGCTCACGTTTTTGCTGATGATCCTTACGTCCAGCAAGTGCTAAAGGAACATGGCTATAAGGGGCTTACGTTCAAGGGGGCACAGTCCAATCCGACCAATGCGGTTGACAACATACCGTGGGATGAATCATCCGTATACGATGAATTAAGGGCGCTAGACCCTGCTGCAATCAAGTCGGCGCTCAGGTGATTGCAATAGTTAGCTGAATAGGCTAAGTTTTCGTCAATCGTACCGATGCGAATTCATCGGGCTTCAATTCGCTCGAGAGGGCGCCACCTATGTCAACGACACCGGAGGCGCTTGCGCCTCAAATTGATGCAGACGTAAGTTCCCCTTCAGCTCAACCGGATGGTGCCGAGTCGAAGACGGAAAACGAAGCCGCCCCATCACCGGCCGCTACACAGAGCAAAACTAGCGAGACTATTGAGCCCGAAACCAATCGGCTCAATGAGCGTTTTGCGGAACTGACGAGGTTACGGCGAGATGCTGAGCGGGATCGTGATCATTGGCGCGATCTAGCCATTCGAGAGAAGCAGAGGCCGGTCGAGGTTCCACCGACTCCGATGGCGGAGAAAGTGAAGACCCTGGCCGATTTCAACTTCGACGAGTCACAGCATCAGGCGTACATCTCTCAGAACGCGGCCAAGGCAGCCACGGAGGCTGCAAAGCGTGAGCTGAGAGCCGAGCAAGAGCAGCAGCGAAAGCAGTCTGAGCTTGCCGAGTACACGAAACGGGTGAAGGAATACGCGAAGGACAAGCCGGATTTCAACGAGATAGCGAACTACGCACCTATATCCGACCAGATCGCCGAAATGGTGATTCGGGCGGAGCAAGGACCGGAGCTCGCTTACCACCTCGGAAAGAATCCGGATATCGCTACGAGTCTTTCGGCGTTACCGCCCTCTGTCGCCGCCTATGAGCTTGGAGCACTGGCGGAGCGTTTGAAGTACGAACGCGCTGCAGCCGCTAAAGCAAAAACCTCGCTCAGCAAGGCCCCGCCACCTGTGCCGAAGATCGAAGGATCTGACGCCGGGAATGTTGAGCAAGAGCCGTCCCAAATGACGACTGCTCAGTACCGAAAGTGGCGGGCAAAGCAAATTTCATCCCGAAAGGGATGGAGTGCCACGAGTTAAGGGGTTTTCTTAAATGACGCAGACGCTAGTTACCACGGATTTGGTCGCTCGTGAGATCCTTCGGATCGCACACGAGAAGGCCACGTTCACAGGCACCATCTCCAGACAGTACGACAACAGCTACTTCGGGTCGGGCGCGAAGCACGGCAGCACATTGCGCGTGATGAGCCCGAACCAGTACTCGGTTCGTTCCGGTCGTGTGATGGACGTTCAGGACCAAGACGAAACGACGCAGACAATCACTGTGGCAACGCAGGTCGGTGTTGATATGCGGTTCAACTCCTCGGAGTTGGCGCTATCCATCGACAAGTTTGCGGAGCGGTACGTTGAACCTGCCACCTCAGTACTGATTTCGAGCATTGAGGGCACGGTTCTTCAGGGGGCGACGCAAGCGGTTTGGAACCATGTAGGCTCCGCAGGTACGGTTCCGGGCGCATCGGGTGACACGAGCATGATTGGTCAAGCCAGGGCCAAGCTCAATCAGTACCTCGCGCCGCAGGACAATCGGTCGATGCAGATCGACTCCGTGACGATGGCTTCTATCGTGAACGGCAACAAAGCGCTGTTCCATGATGGTTCGCAGGTCAAGGAGTCGTTCCTCGAGGGTTACTACTCGCGCGGTGCGGGTATGGACTGGTACGAGAACGAGCGCATCTACGTCCACACGAACGGCTCGGATCACACCACGGTCACCATGAACGATGCCTCAATCGCATCGGGCGATGTGGCAATGACCTGGGCGGGTGGTAACGTCACGCTGGGAACGGTGTTCACGTTGGGCCTAGCTGGTACTGCACCGGTCTACTCCGTGCATCCTGAGACCAAGGTGGCTTACTCGCACCTTCAGCAGTTCGTGGCCAATGCTTCGTTCACCAACTCTGCGACGTTTGCGCCGGCGTACATCACGTCGGGTGCGAAGCAGAACGTGTCGGTGTTGCCGGTCACGACGGAAGCGGTGACGCTGTTCGGTCTCGCTTCGACTTCGTACAAGAACGCCCTTGCCTATCACAAGGACTTCGCTGCGTTCGTGACGGCAGATTTGCCGGTCATGGCGGATGCCGCGCAGTGTACGGTGAGGCAAGAGGAAGGAATGTCGGTTCGCGTGTGGAAAGGCTCGGACATTCGGAATGACGAGCTCCTGATGCGTATTGACGTTCTTTATGGCTACAAGGTTCTGCGGCCCGAATGGGCTTGCCGTATCAACTGCACCTAAGGGGTATCTTTCATGCCAACGACATACGAGCGAATTGATTACGGCAGTGTGGACGGTGCCCATTTTGGTGGGGCGGCCACGGACAAGATCGCGTTCTACGGCTTCACTCCGGTGACTCAACGGGCCGCTGCGCTTCAAAGCGGTTCTGGCGTCTCGGCTACCTCAACGGACTGGGGTACGACGCAGGCAGCGTGGGCGGTCGAGGTGACTGCTACGTTGACGGGTCTCGGTCTCTGGAAGGGCGCCGCGTAAGTGTCCAAGAAGGTTGTTTTCTGCGTGCCTAGCATCGCAGGGCCGACCGCTCCGTTCGTCAAGGCGCTGGAGGATTCACTTCCAGCGGTCCTTGACGGCGGGGTTTGGACCGAGGGGTACGTTGAGGAAGTAGGCAATCCCTACATCTCCGCAGCTCGAGCGATGATGCTGCGCAAGGCCTTGGATGCTAAGGCAGATGCGATTGTGTTCCTCGACTACGACCTGTCGTGGGAACCGACTGCGATGCGCAAGCTCCTCGATACTGAGGGCGACGTGGTGTGCGGGGTGTATCGCTATAAGGGCCAACCCGAGCACTACATGTGCAGCATCATCAGCGGGGCTGATGGCAGACCTCTGACTCGTGCGGATGGATGCATCAAAGGGCACGAGATTCCGGCTGGCTTTCTCAAGATCACGCCTACCGCAGTAGACAAGTTCATGTGCGCCTATCCTGAACTGATGTATGGGCCGAAGTACAACTCGTCTTTAGACCTGTTCAACCACGGTGCAATCGACGGGATTTGGTGGGGCGAGGACTACGCCTTTGCCCATCGTTGGACCAAGAAGTGCGGGGACATTTGGATCGTCCCCAATCTGAACATCGACCATCACAAGGTGAACAAAAAGACCTATGAGGTAGAGGAAGTCTACCGAGGGAACTTCCATCAGTACTTGCTCCACTGTGATGGCGGAAGCGAATCGAGTAACCCACAAGCCCCGATGCGTCGAGTGGCTTAGGAGTCAACATGGCGAGCACGGGTCAAATAGCGTTCGAGGAAAGCGATTACACGGTAGTGGACGTCGCGACCGATTCGACTACGGTCTCGTCTCGGCCTGCTCTGCTGTTTGGGGTGTACATCAACACGGTTCTGTCTGCGCATACCCTACTGCTCACGGATGCAGGTACAACTGTCGTCACCATTCCCGCGTCAGCAGCAGCGGGTTCGATGTACAACTTTCCGGGGATTCGATTCAACACGACGCTGATCGTTGATCCGAATGACGCTGCTACAGGAAATGTCACGGTGGCGTGGCGTCCGTGTAATCCGTCACCGGCGTAATGAGCACGAACATCCAAGTCGTTTCGGACGCACTCCGACTGATTGGGGTCATTGCCGAGACTCAACCAGCCTCACCGGAGCAGGGTGAAAATGCGCTTAGGAAGCTCAACCAGCTCATGGAGACGTGGGCAGTGGATGGCGTGGAGATTGGGTATTTCGCACAGACTTCGACGACAGCAACGTGCCCTATTCCAGCTTGGGCAGAGCGTGGAGTTACCGCCCGTCTTGCCAAGGCACTACTAGCCGACTATCCCAGCGCCCAGTTGTCGCCTGACTTGCTCGACGACGAGCAGAACGGCGTGGCTACCATTCGTCGAGTGGTTTACTACCAGACTCGCGAACCATTGGATATGTCGCACATCGGCTTGGGCGAGGGTAGTTACGACCGCGTAGACATTACGCAGGGGTGACGTGTGCCGTCACTCAGCCTACCCATTCATTCCTACCAGCTACGAAGCGCACAGGCTTCTACAGCTAGGCTGGTGAACTGCTTTCCTGAGGCGTTACCAGAAGGCGCCAAAGTACCGTTGATGCTTACTCGCTCGCCTGGACTCTCGAGCTGGGCGACGGTAGGAACCGGACCAATCGAAGGGCTCCACACCGATCACGGCTTGCTATACGTAGTTTCCGGGGGTGGGCTCTATTCGGTCACTTCGGGAGCTACAGCTACCTTCCGAGGTGCAGTCGGTAGTTCGACCGAGATCGACATGGACTCTAGCGATTCTGCAGTTGTAGTTGTTTCTCCCCCACTGGCCTACTACTGGAACGGGGCCACGTTCGCGCAGATCGTTGACGCGGACTTTACAACGCGCGGAGCTGGGGACGTTGAATTCGTCGATGGCTACATGCTCTTTCGGGAGCCCGGCTCTGCGCGTTTTTTTGGCTCTGATTTGAACAGCGTGACAGCTTACGACGCTTTGCAGTTTGCGACTGCCGAGGGTGCTTCGGACGATTTGGTCGGGATGAAGGTCGATCACCGACAAGTGTTCCTAGCGGGCGAGAAGTCCTGCGAGCTTTGGGAGAATACGGGGGTTTCGGGGTTTCCGTTCGAGCGGACCATCAACGGGTTTATCGAGCTCGGATGCTTGAACGGCAAAAGCATCGCCAAGCTAGATAACTCGATCTTTTGGGTAGCGAGCGATTACACGGTCAGGCGTTTGGATGGACTGACGCCTGCTCGTGTCTCTACTCACGCGATTGAACAATGGCTCAAGGATTCGGTAACGCTTGCCAGCTTGCGAGGCTCGAGCTTTACCCAAGACGGCCACCTGTTCTACGTCCTTCGAGCAACCGAGGGATGCTTCGTCTACGACGTGGGCACTCAACTGTGGCACGAGCGACAGAGCTACGGCTCTGATACATGGAATTGGGGGTCGCCAGTTTTATTCGCTGGAAAAGTTTTAGTCGGCTCTACGACTTCCAACGTGATTGCCGAGCTCGATCCAACCGTATACACCGAATTGGATTCCACCCTGAGAATGGAATGGACGTATCAACCCGTCTATGCCGATGGCACGCGGGCGTATCATGAACGCCTAGATATGATGATGGAGCGCGGAGTCGGCAACACGGTTGATCCCGGCAGTGACCCGGAAATCATGCTCGATATGTCCGACGACGGAGGCAGAACGTGGCTCTCGCTACCGAACAAAAAAATAGGCCAGCTCGGCAAGTACTCGCAGCGGTGCTCGTGGTCTGCTTTGGGCTCGTCGGATGCGAGGGTGTACCGGGGGGCGGTGAGCGATCCAGTGAAAGTCACGGTGATGGACACGCAGCTACAGGTCAGGGGCGGGAGGGTGTAGCCGTGACATTAAGCCCTGGCCGAATTTTGCCCCGCGACATGAACGAACGACAGTTCGGCGAGTGGTCACGCAAACAGATGGCGGCGACGGTAGAGGACACATTTATCGTGACTCCTGAATGGAGCGGGTTTTCTGTTGAGCCAACCGGTAGATTAGTCTCGGTCGATCTTGGGGCGCTTATCGTTCTGTACCCTGAAAGCGGTACGTTTACTGGCACATCGAACACCAACGGCATGATCATGTTCCACGGTATCGACGGAATTAACCCGCCGGTTCATGCAACGATTATTGTGCGTGACGATGCTGGAGACACTATAGGCGAGGCATATGTCACGTCCATCGCCCCTGGGTCGATTCAGTTTGCCATCCCTGTGCTACAAGTTCCTGGAACCGACGCCGTTCCTGTTCTTAATCCTGCTGGGTTCACAGCAAGCGGCACGAAAGGATGGCGAGGACAGATCATGTTCCCCAAGGTTCCGCTGCGCCGCGGTGGCGGGTCTAACTACTGAGGTAACGGAATGGCTTTCCCCTCTCCCGAAGAATACAACCCCGTGACGCCGCTCCCGCAGGCGAAGCCAAACCCTGGGTACTACCATCCGCTCACCGGAAAATGGACCCAGGCAGGCGACCCGGACTTTAACGCTGACTACGCTGCGCAACTGCAACAGGCAGCGACGGACCCTAACTACGACCCGAACACGGCTGCTTCGTATACGTTCTTGCAGCCGAATCAGAACTACATCGGAGGGGATGTCGCACGAGCTCAGGGAGGAATGATTCGCAACGACCCGAGCGGCACACAGCCGTTCTTCGGTTTCGGTGACGGCTCTGGCGGCACATTCATTTCTAGCGATCCGAACGAAATCGCCCGGTATCAAGACAACGCACAAACACGGAACCTGCAAGGAATAGCCAAGGTCGGCGCGCTCGTAGGCGGTGGTGCTGCGCTCGGTGGGACTCAGTGGGGCAGTGGGGCGCCTTCTGGTCAGAACGCGCTCACGGGTAGCGCTACGGTTTCGGGTAGCAATGCGGCAGCGGGGTCTGTGGCGCCTTCTGCCGCTTCCTACGCTCCGCAATTCTCTGCGGCTAACCTTGGAGCCACTGGGGCTGGCTGGGGCGCTCCGGCGGCTGGTGCGGCTTCTGGTGGCGCTGCAGGGGTTCCGTGGGCTAGCGGGTTCGGTAGTGCTGGGGCGGCTGCTGGTGGTAGCTGGCTAGACAAATACCTGCCATACATCAACCAAGGCGCACAAACGCTGCTTGGGGCTTACGGGGCGAATCAAGCAGCAGATGCTGAATCCGATGCACTACAAGGGGCAATCGACGAACAGCGCCGGCAGTACGACCAGAACCGACAGGACTTGATGCCGTGGATGCAAGCGGGGCAGGGCGCTTTGGGCAACCTCCAAAACCCTCAGGCTTCGTTTGCCGCGTCACCCGGGTATGAATGGGCGCGGAACGAAGGACAGAGGGATATCGGGAACAGCTTCGCCGCTCGAGGCGGGGCTGCTTCGGGTAATGCTCTAAAGGCGCTCACCGACTACAACACCGGACTGGCGCAGCAGGACTATGGAAACTGGTGGAATCAGCAATCCAACCTCGCGGGACTAGGGCAGACCGCGACAACCAACGTCGGGCAGTTCGGTCAGAATGCGGCGGGCAACATTGGGAACGCGATGGCTAACCAAGGCGTGTCCCGTTCGTCGGGTATCGCAAACCGCTATGGAGCAATAGGCCAGGGCTTGAACGACTCGCTTAGCTGGCTCTACCGTCGTAGACAGGGAGGATAAATGCCGCTTCCCTATAACTGGTATGAAGGCATTCGGGCGACCGATCCCGCGCAGATCAATCGCGAGATTTCCACGGACGCGATTGCGAAGAACACTGCGCAACGTCTGCCGCAGCAGAACCGCATGGATGATCTGGTGATTTCTGGCGCGGAGCAGAACCAATCGACTGCCCGCCGAGCGAACGCGCAGAAGATCGCGGCTAACTATTTCTCAGCCATTGCTCAATCGCCGACTCCGATGCAAGCCGCTGCACAGATGCTCGCGAGCCCGAATTGGGCCGCAGTTTCGCAAGAGCTCCAGTTGCCACAGTTCACACCGGAAGGCGAAACCGACGACTCGATCCGCGCTAAGTCGATGGATTGGGCGCGGGCGATGGGCTCTGACAGCGATCACCGGTCGCGAGTGCAGTCAACCCAGGTGCTTGAGGATGGCACCATTGCCTACGTCACTTCTGATGGGAACTTGGTTCGCACCAACGAACGCGCTAGAAACCCGATGCAGTTCGTAGAGTCAGGCGGCGCCAAGGGTGCATTTGATCCGAGAAGCGGGACAGTTACGCCGATCACCTCGGCAGAGCAGGAGATTGATGTTGCAGCGGAGCGCGTCGGAGCTGAAGCGTGGGCTCGAGCGGCTTCGACTGCGGGCGTTGATCTGCAAAAAGAGCAGGTAGGCAGAGAGGGAACGTTAGGCGTTTGGCGTGTTGCTCGCGAAGGACTGCTGAGAGGCTTGGCGGGAACGAGCACAGGACCAGTTCAGGGGCTGATTCCAGCGATCACCGCTAGACAGCAAATTGCAGAAGGAGCCATAGCCGCGGTGTCGCCGGTTCTCAAGCAGCTATTTCGCTCTGCTGGTGAAGGCGTTTTCACCGACCGAGATCAACAGTTACTGAATGACATGATCCCGAAGCGTATAGATCATCCGGAAACTGTCGCATCGAAAATGCAGATGATCGACGCGATCATCGAAGCCAAGCTAGCTGCTCCTACCTCAATTCCGTCGCCAACGAGGAGTGAGCTGCCGCAGCAAAGGCCAGTACAGAATGGTGAATGGGGTAAGGCTACCGTGGTGCCCTGATGCCGAAATACCGAATCAAAGCGCCTAACGGTCAGTCCTATGAGATAGAGGGACCAGAAGGAGCCTCAGACGAGCAGGTACGCGCCGAAGTGTTACGGCAGTTTCCTGATGCTGGCGGACAAACGGCTGCACAGCGGCCCTCAGCGTTTGAAGGCGTGCGAGGAGCTCTGAGCAAGGTAGGCACGCAGCCTGAACAGTTCCAGGGGATCAACCGGGGGCTAGGACGTTTTGCAAGAATGGGGGCCGAGGCAGTGGGTGCTATACCGCTGATGGCGGCTGATGCTGGTGTGGCGGCGCGCAACCTAATCGGCGGTGGTAACTACGAGCTGCCATCGTCGATGTACGGTCGCGGGCTTGATGCGCTAAGGCTTCCTCGGGCGCAGGGGGCTGCTGAGAAGACGGTCGATGTTCTCGGGCAAATGGTAATGGGATCACGATTGCCAGTTCCGCAGGTAAAGAATCCAGCTCCTGCTGCCATTCCGTTGAGAGCTTCGACTGCTGCCGCTCCGGGCGCAGCGACGCTCGAGAATGCCGGCGTGAGACTTGACCGAGCGCAAGCGACTGGAGAGCCCGCGTGGAACGCAGTTCGCACGGCTTCTCAGAATCATCCTGCAACCGCTGGCCGGCAACAGGCTTTCACCGTCAATCAGCTCAAGGACTACACGCGAGCGGTTCTTCGGCGTGTGGGCATCAACTCAGACGAAGCAAGCCAAGCGGCGATGCTCTCTGCGAAAAACAGAACCGGCGCCGTGTTCAATAGCATTGGAGCGAAGGGTGCGAAGTTTGACGACGTGCTGCAAACGGAAATAGCGTCGATCACCGATGATATGTTGCGCGAGGTGCCTGAGAGTAGTCATGGAGTAGTGCAGAGAAATATTGACGACTTGCTAAAAGCGGTGGACGAGAACGGAGTTATCAACGGCCAGCAGTTCGTTCGTATACGTTCACACTTGAGCAAGCTCTCATCGAATCCAGATGTGGGGCAAATTGCCGACGATCTCGAGGACGCCATGTTAGGGGCGTTACAGAGGTCATATCCAGCCGAGCGGGTAGCACTCAACAATGCGATTGAGCGGTGGCGTAGCTTGCGAATTATCGAGGGGGCGGTAGGAAAGGGCGTCGAGCGACACATCATGCCGCTGCAACTTTCCAACGCGATTGCGAACAAGTCCAATCGTGCAATGAGAATTTACGGGCAAGGCGGGGATCAGTACCTAGTCAAACTCGCTGAGGCCGGAAGGTCTGTATTGCCGAGCACAGTCCCAGATTCCGGTACAGTTCCTCGCAGCATGTTGCAAGCACAGAATCTAGTGAGCAACCTAGCTACCGCTATCCCGTACCGAGTGGCACAGAATCAGCTACTGAGACAGCCACAGCAAGCTGTTCCGGCCGCCGGGCAATTACCCGCTGGGGCTGTGGCTCCGCTCATGGAGTGGATCAAGCAGCGATACCCGCAACCACCGGAGTCTCAATAATGGCCACTGGCGCTCTACTTTTCCCCGTTGGTTACGCCCCGCTCGACGGTGGCGCGGCTGTTCCAAGCGGCAAGCTCTACTTTTCAAGGACTGGAACTGCCACAGCGCAGGACACCTACACCGATTCGGCTTTGACCACTGCAAACGCTAACCCGGTGGAACTCAACTCCGAAGGCTATCTCGACACGCTGGTATACGGCGATCCCTCAACGGGGTTCGATTATCGCGTGAAGTTCACCACTTCAGCCGATGTGCAAATCTGGCAGATCGATGATGTAGTCGTGGACGGGGCGGACACCGCGACATTCTCCGAGGGCAGCTTCACCGGAACCCTGACAGGCATGGACGCGGCAACGACCGGAACCGTTACCTACAAGATCCTCGCTAACTCGGCGGGTACTGGGAAGGAATGCAGGCTTAGTATCGCTGCGCAAATTTCCGGGACATCCAACACGACGGCGTTCACGATGACCGGACTACCGGCTGCGTGTACGCCGACCGAGGCTGTTTCGACCGTGTGCATTCTCATTGAGAACACCACAGCTCAGCTTGGGAGAGCAGTCATTGCGGCCGACGCAACGACGATCACATTTGCGACCGATCTCCCTTTCTCCGATACCGGATTTACAGGGGGCGGAACTAAGGGGCTCCACGCAGGCTGGACCATTTCCTATCCGCTGTGAGCCAGCAGATATCAATAGTCCCCGACCTACCGGCAGTCGATGCGTACTCCGGTGCTCGTTCGTTGGTGTGGTTTAGGGATCGAGTCACGTCGGCTGCAGTGACTCCAAGCACGGTGAGATATCGTGTTGACTGCCTTTCAAACAAGCAGAATGTGATTAACTGGACGAGTGTCACGCCTGCGAGTTCTACCACGATTGAAGTTCCAGGCACTCTCAACGGCATCATTGACGAGGAAAACGACTACGAAACCCGACAGTTACTCGTCGAGATTGATGCTGGGTTAAGTAGTCAAACTGTCAAAGCGGCCACGTGGAAGGTGCAAAATAACCGCATCTACGAACCTATGACCAACTTCAACGAAGCTCTGCAGGTTGAGCCTTACTATCCGATCACAGCGGCGGAAATTGCTGCGGGCGTTACCCCGACTGATTACAACTATCCTCAGGGGAATGTGCTGCGGTACGGGACGAATATCGATCAAGGGACAACCGACATGACCGCTGCGTTTCAGGCAGCGATTGATTCGCATGGGTTGGTCATCGTTCCGGCAGGAACCTATCTAGTCACCGGTCTGACGCTGGCTCCAAATTGCACGTTGATCGGTGAGGGGATTACGAAGTCCATCATTATTCTTGGAGCTGCTGCTAACGATCACGTCCTCTATGGCGAGGATGTTACGGACGTGATCCTTCGGGATTTTAAGATCGACGGCAACAAATCGAATCAAAGCACAGGAACGGGGAATAACTGGCGCGGACTGTATCTTTTGGGGGATTGTCATCGCATACGGATCGACAATGTTCTAGTAACGAATATCGTAGATCACGGGGTGTTCTTCGCCAACGGCGGAGATGCGAACGTCAATCCAGGGAAAGACAGCCTCATTACCGGGCTGATTGTCACGAACTGCGGGAGCGCGGCGCATACGTCCGGTGGCGGGGCAGGGGGCACAGGCATAGCAGGAGGCTGCAACAGCACAACCTTCGTCGGATGCTACGCCACCGGAAACTACCTAAACGGATTCAAGAGCTGGGGCGAGCACTTTGGCTGTCATTCCTACGACAATACGGGAGGCGGGTTTGAGACAGGGTTCTCCACTCCTGAGCTGACCCAGGTTCGTTATGTGTCCTGTCGGGCATACAGCAATGACGGGGACGGATTCAGGAATCAGGGGCAGATAGACGAAATCACGTTCGTAGGATGCGAGGCTCGGAACAACGACAACACGGGCATCATGTTTTTGAACACCGTAAACAAGGCGACGATCACCGGGTGCTGGCTCGTCAATAACGGGCAGGATCGCGCAGCAGCAGCTAGAAGCGATACGGTTTGCTATGACGGGATAGCGTTCACCGCTACAAGCGGAACCCCACAAAACATCACTATCTCAGGGTGTCAGTTCTTTGATGACCAGGGCGGTTCGGCTACTCAGGAATATCACGTCTATGTTCGCGATCCGGTGACGAATGTCAGCGTAGAAGCCAACAATATTTTCGGCTCTGTCCGCAATCAAGTGACCTATGTGGAAGCGTTAGCGGTTGATAGTACTGTCACGTTTCGCGATGCGCCTGGACTAGCGTTCGTCACTAAATCAACGGACAGCATTCCTGTAACAGGGACCGTCAATGCGACGGATATGCATACCATTACCATCCCGGCGTTTTCGCTGAATGTCGGGACTTCACTGCGAATCATTGGGCGGGGAACTGCGACAGGGACGAATAATACGAAAACTATTCGCCTGGACGTGAATGGCACCACTGCAGTGATGTCGAGCCAAGCCGCAGGAGATCAGCAAGTATGGGCCGCAGAGGCGCGAATCTATCGCAGCTCTAGCTCTCTTCTCACCATCGCTTACACGGGGTATGAGGTAGGCGGGCAGATTTCGACTGCGGCTGTTAGTGTGTCGGTGTCAACCTCTACCGATCTAACAATCAAGTTCACCGGTCAACTAGGTAACGCGTCAGACACGATCACACAAAATTACTTTGCGGTAGGAACAACCGACTGATGGCCGATCAAGTCGCACTCGTAGCTGAACTACCACTCGTAGACGCTTGCTCGGGTACGACGATCAATGCGTGGTTTCGCGACCGAGCCACCTCCTCTGCGAGCACTCCTAGCACCATTCGTTATCGCGTGGACTGCCTGACCAACGGTCGCAACGTCATCAACTGGACGAGCGTAGGGGCTGCTAATTCTGCGGTGTTTGAAATCCCCGGCACTCGTAACGGAATCATTGCCAACGCGAACGACTACGAAACCCGCCAGCTCATGGTGGAGCTCGACACCGGGCTGAGCACTCAAGTCCGTAATGCTACGACGTGGAAGGTCAAGAACAATCGCACGTACGAGCCGATGACGGACTTCGACGATGCGCTGTTGCTCGAGCCTTACTTTCCGATCACGGCCGCAGAAACAGCCGCCAGCGTTGAACCAACCGCCTATATCTATCAGGCGGGGGATGTGCGGCGATACGGTGCCGCTCTTGATGGCTCGACGGATGATGCCGATGCCTTACAGGATGCCATCGACTCGAACGCTGAGGTGTTCGGTATCTTCGGCACGCTTGCAGTAGCGTCTCAGGTCGAGCTGAAAAGCAATCTCACGATTCGTGGCGAGGGCTATCACACGTCGAAAATCAAAGCGACCGCTAACACTTTCTCGGCTCTATCAGACAATGCTGTAGGGCTTTCCAATATCCTCATCAAAGACCTCGGGATGGAAGCCTCGAGTGTCGGCTCGTCGAATCGGTGTATCTGGCTTGATGCGGACACAGGGGATGTTTCGACGAATATCACTATCGAGCGTTGTCGGTTCACGGCGGTATTCCGAGCCGTGGAGATTGATCGCGGAATCAACGTCAAGGTCCGGGACTGCACGTTTCAAGACTTGGGCGGGATTGGGGTCTACGTTGGCGAGTCGGTGGCCAAGGGATACTCCGAGAAAGTGTCAGTAACAGGTTGCACGTTCAACGACAACGGCGGGGCGGATATCGAAGGGGGCGTAATTGTTGCTTATGCGGACGAGGTGGATATCAGCAACAACCACTTTGAAAGCGTTGGGGCGACTTCAGGAGCGACCAATCTCTACCATGCCACCTATCTGCGAACCTGCACTCATGGGGTATTCAACAACAACACCTATAAGACTATCCGTGGAGGCGCGGCGATTCACGTCTTTTCTGACGTTGGCGCCGGCGAGGTTACTAACAAGCACATCACGATCTCTGGGAACGTCATTACCGACTGCACAACCTACAACGGCATTCGGTGCGATCAGGTCGAGGGATTGACGGTTACGGGGAACACGGTGAAGGACTGTTTCAGTAACGGAATGTATCTGACCGATATCTCGGGTCTGACAGTCACGGGGAACGTGCTACACAACAACAACGACGAAGAGGCGAGCGGCATGTTGGCCGCGTGTGCAATACGGCTACAAGATATCGTAGACGGGTCTATCACGGGGAATGTGGCGAGAGAGACCGAGGCATCAGCGGCAGAATACGGTCAAGGTGGGTTTGTTCGCGTCGAGGGGACGAACACCGACCTTGTAATCTCTGGGAACACGTTCACCTTCTCAGGAGCTTCAAACGGGTACTACTTCTGCGAGGTCTCTGGAACGCTTGATAGGACGTGTTTCACGGGGAACATTCAACGCGGGGCTTCAGCCTTCTTGAACGAAAGCGGAACCGTCACCGATGCTTCGTTCTTCGGCAATGTGATCTCGGGTAACGGCGGGACGTTTCTAACGCTTGCGCAGTATCACAAGTTTTCCGCTAGGGGGAATTTCAACCAAGGCGCTCCCGAGGTTTACGAGTCGGACGGAACGTACGTCACGGCTCGATTGTCGGCGGCTCCGGTTGCTGGAGATTGGATACAGGGCGATATCGTTTGGAGAACGACTCCCGGAGCAGGGTTTGAGCCGGGGTATGTTTGCACGACTAGCGGAACGCCCGGAACGTGGAAAGCAATGGCTATCCTCGCAGCATGAGCCAGCAAATCTCCATCAAACTGAGCGAACACTTCCGCCTGCACGAGTTCACGCGCTCGGAGTACGCCGCGCGGAATGGAATCGACATGACGCCACCGGCGAGTGTGATTGGAAACCTCGCGAATCTGTGCGGTGAAGTCCTCGAACCGTTGCGCGCGTCGCTCGGTCCTCTTTACATAAGCTCTGGATTTAGACCCCAAGCGGTCAATCTCGCCATCGGTGGAGCGCCGAATAGTGACCACCTTAGAGGCATGGCGGCAGACTTCATTGCGCTAGACCATCCCATCGAGCACACGGCCAAAATAGTGCGTGGTCTGGCAAGTTCACTACCCGTTGCGAAGATCATTTACGAATACGGGCAGTGGATACACGTATCGTTAGCACCGAATATCTCTGTCCCTGCACGCTCGCTTTTGGTAGCCTCAAGAGAGTCAGGGCAAACCGTGTACACACCTTGGAGTGCAGCGTGACGCAATTAACCAAAGACAAGTGCCTGTACTGGCTGTGCGGAGTGCTGTTTGTGCTGGTACTCGTCGCTTCAGGCTTGCCTGCGTTTGCGACTGACAGACCGGGCATTCCCACTACACCGAAGACTGGTGAAAACATTCCTAGCACCACGGTTGACGCGCTGTCGGCTTCGAGCTCGAGCGCCAATGCGAATCCGATCATGACCGCAAACTCCGGTGGCGGGCAGAGCAGCGCGAACCTGTACGAATCCACCGACTCTCTAGGGCTCGCGTTCGGCAATGAGGCGCCCATACCCTACGGAGCGACTCCGGAGTGCTACGTACCCGGCAAGGGCCTTAAACGGGCTCAAGGCTGGGTGTTCGGTCTCGTCCAGCTCTCTGCTGTGCTGGAACGGGATGAGCAATGTATTGCCGACGTACAAGCCACCAGAGCCCACCAAGAGCGTATGGCGACGCTTCGACTCGAAACGATCAGGGCACAGACCGAGGCTTCCAAGGCCGCCACAGAATCCTACAAGGCGTCCGAACAACGAGCCCTAGCCGAGTGCGGGTGGGAGGAGATATGCGCAGCATCCAAGTAGCTCTGCTCCTGCTCGTCGCAGCGGGCGCTCACGCCCAGTCCCCAAAGGGCAAAACCAAACTCGGCTGGGAACCGGCGACCACCTACACCGACGACACGTTTATGATTCTCGGCGAGCAGCGCATCTATGCGGCGCGCACTCTTTCGACGACGTGCGGTACGCCGCCTGCTCCTGGGTCATTCACGTTCTATCAGACCGTCGCTCCGGAACTCGCTACGTTCGAACTACTGAACCAGTTCAACGGCGGCTGGTATTACTACGTGACCTCGGTCGATGTGTTCGGCACCGAAAGCGTAGAAACATCCAACATCGTCTGCAAGGGCATCAACATTCAGGGAAATTGGCAACCGCCAGGTGTCGGTGTGCGTCCGCGCGGACCGAAGAACTTGATAGTGCTGCCAGATGCAACTTGATCCATTCACCATTGGGTGGAAGATTTGGACGACTATTCGCCCTTGGCGGCGATTGAAGGAAGCACGGAACGCACGCAGAAAGAGGAAGGGCATACCGCCTCTTCCGATCACTGAAGAGGACGATCTTATGCTACCGAAGGGCACGCAAACGTATACCGGTCTAGCTATCTTGATCCTGACGCCGCTAGTGGCCAAGTACGGCATCGGCTCCGAGGATCTCTCATTGTGGGTGACGGCCATAGGCACGGTGATCGGCGGCATTCTCGGCATTCTCGGGCGCATCCGTGCTGGCAAGGCCGCGTAGTTCCGATCTGATGCACGGAGGCACGATGTGGGACTCATCCCCTTACTCAAACTTTTGTGGGATTCCAAAATCCTCACCACCGCATCGGGGTATGCAGCCTTGATCCTTCTAGGTTACTTGTACTTGTTCGAGATCAATCCTCTATCGGCAGAGGTCACGGACGTTAAGGACGCGGTAGTCGATTTGCAGTTGTCGAGCTTCGAGCAGAGGCTGGACGCTGCGTACTCTGCTCTATGCATGAATCCCGGCGACCCGGCGATACTAGAACGGATTAGAGAGCTCCAGCAGGATTACCAGCGACTAGCGGGCGGTCGGTACAACCCGCCTGACTGTAACTTGCTGCTGAAACTCAAATGACCTCCGCTCCTGGTAAGCTCGGCAAGTCTTACCCGGCAAATGGCAACATTTCCAGCAGCAACACGGCGCCTACTGCTCAAGCGTCTATCGTCGGGGATCGGTTCGGGTGGATTGTCGCGCTCCTGATTGGCATTGCCGCGCTCGTGCTAGCAGTGGTCGCTATGTACGTCGTGAAGGACGCGCGCGAAGCGGTTAGAATAGCCAACGAGGCTTTGCAGCAATCATCCCGAGCAATGGAACGGTCGAACTTGACAGAGCGAGAATCACGACTAGCTCAAGAGGATTTGATGCTGCTACGCTCTGCGGTGAAGTCTCACGGAATCCACACTGAAACGGCTGGCGATCACGAATAGGAGTTCAATCTGAGCCACGACATCATCATTTGCGGCGGTGCCGGTGAAGTCACTGGCGAAAAGACCATCAAAATCTACACGCACACTCGCGCCGACATTGCGATTCGAGTGAGCACAGCCGGACTTGACTCGGTGAAACACGCCCAGCTCGAGAAGCTCGTCAAAGATCAGGTGAAGAAACTCCGCAAAGGTATCGAAAGAATTACGGGCGATGAGTACTACTATCATCAGCCGCACGCGGAGAACTTCTAAACCGCTTGCCGAGATTGTCGGGCGGTAGTAAGTCAGGCTCGTTGCCGTCCAAAGCCAAACGCATCATGTGGAACGCGGTTTGAGCTCGCGAAGCCCACAGCTCGTGGGAAATATCCTGTTTCATCCACCGCATTCTCGCAGCCATTGCAGCTAGGCATCTAGCTAGGTGGCGGTAGTAGGCGACGCGGGTCATTGGCGATCCTTCAGTGCTTCTTTGGCAACCTCTGCCGCCTGGCTAAACGCTCTAGCAGCACCTAACTCGTGTGCCCAATACTGGTCGGGAAGCCGATTAGTTAAGCCGTCGTAATCGCCGTCAGATGGTCCTAGCAGAGTCAATCCGCCCATTTGCGCGACAAGTTGCAGCGACGCACTCAGCCGCTCGTTCTCCTTCCGCAGCTCGGCGATGGTTTCTGTTATGCAGTGGCACGGCCCTCCGTTGAACACTCCGCGACCGCCGCACGTCGTGCAATGTAGATGCACAGAGAAAGTAGGCACCTTTTTAAGTTCGTCGCTCATAGCGTCCCGTGCTCCCATGCTGCCAAAGCGTTTTCTGCTATCGACACGGCCATGTGGGCGTGCGAGGCGTACTTGATTTGCACGAGAGTTTCGCGGCATTGGTCTAGCCGCTTGTTCGCCTCGGCTAACTGCTGCAACGACTTCCCATGCGGGCAATACGGATCGTGCAGAATCGCTACGTGAGCGTCATCGCCAGCAATCGACGCATCGCAGTACAGACATCTGCTCCACGTCCTAGTCTTGCCACCCTTCAGCCTCTCTACCTCCTTCCGCAGCTCGGCGAGTTCGCTCACGCTTCCGTCCTCGGCCCCACAGCGGGCCTCAAGCAGTTGTTCAGGGTAATAGTCAGCAGCTTGTCGTTCATCTGGTCCTGCTGGAAGTCGAGCCAGGTCATAAACCCGGAATAGACCACTAGGGCGGCGATGATCGAGAGCAGGGCTTGGCGGCTCATGGTGTCACCATTTCAACCGCTGTTCTGTTGCGTCTCTGAGCACGAGCCCTTCGTCGATATAGCCACGGAGCACGCCCCTTTTTGGATACTTTTCCAGTTCTTCCGCCGTCCACTTCGGGATGGCAAGGAACCGCGCATAGCGCCGTTTGATCTTTTGCTTCACCACCGCTTTTCGTTCTACTAGTGTCCATGGAGGACGAGCCCCTAGAAAACAGTTGCACTCTAGGCATGCAGGAACTTCGCAGAATGGCCATCTATTTTGCGCTCCCTCTTGGAGGATGATCTGTCGGACCGACCGCGGAGGAACATGATCGACCGATTCGGCTGGCATCCCGCAGTAGTAGCAAGGCTGAATATCACGATCCACCCGGCCCGCGGCCCATGCCTTAAAGCGGCATCGGTTAGAGCAGTACTTTTTGTTCGATCTGTGTCTAAAGGCAGTCCCGCATTCTGGGCACGTGGAGGACTTCAAAGGCGCGCCCCTTATCCATGTAGCCAGAACCGTTTATAACCGTTTCTAGGCTACCCAGCAAGCTCCTGGAGGCGATCCTGGCAGAATACCGAGATGTCTGCCGGAACTTCCAAGTCCCTTTCTGAGTAAGCGTCCTCTATCAGTCGTTTTGTCGCCTTTAGGGACTCCGAATCCTTGCTAGCCTTGATCGCTTCCACTGCCCAAGGGTCTAGGCTCTCGCTTAGTGGGAGCGAGTGTGTAGTGTCGGCTAGCAGCTTTTTGATGCCAGAGCGTTCCCAAGACCGCAGGTGATCCCAAACGAATAGCTGCTCCTCGCTGGTCAAACTGTTCCATGTGGAACGCAGAGCGTCGCCGTCCGCTGCCTTAGTCGATTCCAGCATCCCGTCGATAAGCTCCCGTAGGCGCTTGGGGGCGATCTTGGCGGGGGTTACGTCGATAGCCTCGGCGGCCAGGATTCGCTCGCCCTCGTCCGGGTCAAAAATGCCAGCGAAGGCAAAGGCAAGCCGGGCGCACTGAATCATGGCCTTGTGGCGCAGCATCCGCTTGGGATGTGTCGTCCAGGGGTCTGTCTGGCGCTTGCACTCCGCCATGTACTCCGTGACCTTGGTCGGGTGACTACGGTCCTTGCGGTAGATGGTGCAGGTACACTTTTCGTCGTCCTGCTCGAAGTCCATCCCGTCGAACTGCTGGTGCTCATTCGTGATTCTGGCCCACCCGTCTACGCCGACAATCGGCACGATCCCGTTGCGACTGGGGAAGGCGTAAATCTCGCGCGTCCAGGGGTTTAGGTTGTGGGCATCGGCCACGATCAACAAAGCGGCCATCTGCTCGGTCGTCACGTCACCCTTGAATGCCGTGGCCTTGAGCGTCGCCATCATCTTGTTGGGCTCGATGCCGTACTTGTTGGCGAACTTCTCGACCAGGCTTTTACGCTCCGCTCGAGCGGTGGCTACTTCCTCGGCCGTGATGACGTTTTGTTTCGGTTCGTTCATGGGGTTTCCTCAAGTTGTTCGGTGCAGTACTTCAAAGCGCGAGTGAAAAGCTCCTCGCGTACCTTTTCCGGGGGCATGAATTGACGGGCCATGAAATCTCCGACTCTCGTGTAGACCAGCGGCAAAGGGCGCAAGCCGTCGATTTCAAATTCGAGCTGCCATAGGCCGCAGGAGACCACGCCAGTTTTCATGGCTCGTCGTCCGGGTCGTTCGGCTCGACGGTGCGGTAATCCGGCGGCTCATACGGCCCCCGGTAAATCGCTATGACTTCCTTCGGGCGAACGGCGTAGGGAAGGTTGATACCGCCGCAAATGTGGTAGCTATCCTTCCCCTTGGCTCGTAGGAACAGTTGAGCGTCTTCGATCTCAAGGAATTCTGCGATGCGCTCGGTCATGGTTCTATCCTCTCCACAATCACGCACAAAGGTCGCTCGCCAGTCTCATAGGGGATGCTAGTCACATGCGAGCAGACGTCCTCCCGAACCGTTTCCACTATCGCTAGGCCGAACAGCACAAACCATCCAAACAGCGCAGCAGCAGAGAAAGCGTAAAGGGCGAAGCGTTTCATTCCGTTTCCCCCTCGTTCACTAACCCAGTCAGCAAAGCCCACAACAAAACCTCGTTGTCCTCACGCTCACGTCGGCCGGTGTCAACGGGCGGAATCTCACCGTGCTCCCAAAGGCGGTCAATCTCAGCATCGCTAAACTCTGACGGGGTTCTGCGCTTCACGGCGTCACTCCAAGGCTTTTCATGTGCGCCACGAGCTCGTCACGCTCGCGCAACGCTTGCAGCTCAACAAGAGCCTCGCAAGCCATCGCGCAGAACGCGGCCGATTCGTACTGCCCGCGAGCCGCAAGACTGGCGCCGATGCTTTCCATCTGCTCGGCGAGCTGGGCAGCGTTGTAAAGATCGGACCACTTAGCGGTAGACGTGGTGCCGTCCCATTCGAAGTTGTCGTCGTACTTGTCGAGGTCGATGGTCATTGGGCTGCTCCTTG
>Ga0137435_1000125_pt1 | contig 28911 bp, 44 predicted proteins | sample EasRivERMGT100_2_FD_104904 | JGI IMG/M metagenome (GOLD analysis project Ga0137435, IMG submission 104904) | Soil microbial communities from meander-bound floodplain in the East River, Colorado, USA - East River MetaG ERMGT100_2 | ecosystem: Environmental > Terrestrial > Soil > Floodplain ... | reverse complement strand
GGCTGGTCATCGCAGAAGCGCCTGTGGCGGGCGCCTGGGAGCGTGTGACGTTCAACGGCGGCAACATCCTGCTGGCCCAGCCGAATGGCGGGCAGGGCGGCGTGGCGCTGCCCTACGAGTGGTTTTCGACCACGTAGGCCATGAATCTTACCCTCGTCTCTGACGCGAGCGGACCGCTCCCTCCTCACGGCTGGCCGCCGGCGGTGGGCCGAGCGCCGTTGCCGCCCTTCCCGGCAGGCACTGGGGACCAACCGGCGCCGCCACAAGCCGCCTGCTGGTCGTTTGCCGGGGATTACATCCACACGCTGCCGGCGAATATTCCGACCAAGCCGGATCGTCGCTGGTCTCGTGGCAACTTCTCAGGCGTCAGCGTGCCGGGGTGGTCGGGCGGACACGAGGCCAATGACCGCTCGACGTTCATGTCGTGGGAACTGCCCACGTTCTCAGTGGCCGACCAAAACACGATTCTGGCCCATTACGCCGGGGTCTGCGGCTACACCCATATCGTGCTGTCCAGGCCCCAGGCCATCAATTGGGGCGTGTCGCTCGACGGGCTGATTGACTGCGCCAAACGGTGTAAGGCAGCGGGGCTGTTCGTCGAGATGGTGGCGGTCTCTGACGGCGTGCCGTTCAGTGACGCGATTCCGTGGCTCCAGGCGCTGCTGAATGCCGGGGGGCTGGTGGCCGATCAGGATTTGGTCTGCGCGTGCTGGCAGGTCGATAAGTGGTATGCGCCAGCGCCGACCGTGCAGTTGATTCTGGACAACGGCGCGTGGTCCCACCGTCACGGGCTGCTCACCACGGTGCATTGGGGCGGCGGGTATCCGGGGTGGGCCGAGTCGTGTGCCTGCTGGGACGAGACGACGGATGCGACCTGGGGCATTCACGACCGGTGGTCGTTTCAGCGCGTCCTGGCCCCGTGGCTCGACGGGCACGACGGTCAGTGCGATGTCGATGCGCCGATTGACGAGAAACAGTCGTGGCTCATTAAGGCGCTGGTAGCGATGCCTGCGCCCATGTTCTTGGTGGCGATGGAAATCACCGCGCAAGGCAGGTTTGATAATCCTGCCGGATGGACAGAAAGATTTTGTGATCTGGCGGGGTTGCTCTGCGTCTACGCGGACCCGAGCGGGCGTGTGGCGTATGGCAATGGAGCGCGGCGTCCTGACGGCACGGTCCTTTAGTGCATGCCGCTTTTGATGGCGCGGATGGTGTCCTGCGCCTGATGCAGACTGGCGACGCGGCAGACGGGGAAGCGTTGGGCAAAGGCGCGTTGGGCATCCGCCGTGGTGCCTTTCCGCTTCTCCGCGGCCGCCCCTGATTTGATTTCCAGCAGCCACAGCCGCCCCCGGTAACAGACGAGCGCGTCTGGGAAGCCTTTCCCGGAGGCACTCGTGTCTTCCCATTCCAGGCCATTGGCGCGAAACAGGTCGCGGACTTCTGGATGGATTTTGTCCACCTTAGAAGCCCGTCTCACTTCAACCACTCGCGGCGTTCGTTCTCGATGGCATAGGTCAATATGTCGAACATCGCGCCCCCGGTCTTTCGTGGGTCATTGGCGAATCTGGCGTAGACCGCCTTCACGAACGCCTCGACGGCCTCGCGCTTGGCGGTGGCGAGTTCTTTTGCGGCTTGCTGTGCCAGTAACTTCCACTGGTTATTCCAGTAGATCAATTCACCGGTGTTGTTGTGCCGTTCGTGCTTCAAGTTCGATGCGAGTTGATCTGCTACGCTCGCCATCACTTCGCCTCCTTGCGTATCTTCGTCACTGAAGTCCGAATCAGGCCCGTGGGCGTGATGTTGATTCGCAGTTCTTGAAGTGGCGTGGTGACGCCCATCACGAGGTGGCCTTGATGCGAAACCCACCGCTCCACCTTCGCGTGGTCCCATATGAATCCATAGGTCGTTTCGGTGACACGATCGCTCACTTCGCCTCCTTGAACGGCCAATCGGACCGGTTCGCTAGTTGATCCACGAACAGCGAACAGCTTTCGTGCTCGTACCGGCGCTGTGGCACGGTCGTGGTGTGCTTCCCGTTCCAGCAGTTCCCGCGGGTGTCAGCCATACGTTTCCACCATTGACAATGATTACACGTCGGTTCGGTCATGCTTTCACCTTCGATGCGGTGCTGTAGAGGCCGGCGGTACGGCATGTGGGGCAGCACCAGTTTTCTTGAAGGCACCCGCTGACAAAATACGGGGGCGCCCAAACACCTCGGCCACAGTCACAGGGGGTGGGGTGCGGGATAGCGAACAGGTAGCCTTGCGTCATCGCCACACCACTACGACTGACGGGAAGAATCCACTGGCCCGGTAGGGTCCATCCGTCAGAAAACGGACTCGGCCTCGGATATATCGGACTTCGGCACGGCCTACCACGTCTCGGTGCCACCAGGCGAGGTCCGTGGATGCCGGCAGCAGTCCGACCACGGCACGGCAATTCGGCGCCTCCTGCGCGGCCTTGACGGTCCACGCGGCCACTTCCCGGCCATACGGCGGATTCATAAACACCGACTCACCATCCCACGACTGCATCAGGCCGTTCTGTTCCTCGGTGTAGGACTTGGCGCAGAGCGGGAAATCGCCCCCACACGGGTCCAGCGTGAAATGAAACTCGGCATCGAGAGCAGCGAACAGTTCAGGCGGGGTGCGCCAGTTCCGGCCATTCCCGTTGTACCGGCCGTTGTTCCTCGTGGCGGCCATGCCGAGCACGGCGGGATTATCGGTGCCGCTGATGGTGCGCCTCACGACGCCGCCTCCGTCGCCATCCGCAGCGTGTGGTAGTGCGACTGGCGGCACACGGGCACGCCATCGGCGTCCAGGCCATGCCGCTCTTTGCAGTCCTCCCACCAGTCCACACGGGCCACGGGCGGCAGCATCCGGCCCGCCAGCAGCTTCGCCCCACGGTCCTCGGTGGCGCGGTTGAGCCAGGCCACGGTGAACCGGCGCACATTCCGCGGGTGGCGTCGAGGATTGGCCTCGAGCCACGATTGCATCTTCACGAGTTCGGCGTCCACCGACACGCCAAGGGGTCGGTAGCGCGTGTCCAGCGTATCGAGCCAATCCGCCTCAGAGGGCGGCACGGGGGCGAGGTCAAAGAGGCTCCTCATGGCTTCACCGGATACGGCTGGATACTGATGGCATCGTCCCAGTCAAAGTTGTTATCCCAAGCGCCGTGCTCGAAACTCCATTTCACGGCTGCCTGTTTCCCGTTGCAGTCTCGGCCAGTGGTCGCTTGGTCGGCCATCGCGGCTTCAGCAGAAGCGTAGACGCCAGTGACGCCCTGTGAGCTATAACAGCCTTGCGTGACGACCCAGACGATAAGCGGTTCGGTCATCGCATCTTCCCCTGATGAATGGGCACGGAGGACGGGGCGAACACGGTGGCGGCGCGTTCCCGAATCTTCTCGTAGAACTGCGCCCGTGACTCCTGTATCTCAGGCCTCGCCCACCACGTATCCGCCTGTGGCGGCGTCTTGGGGTTGGCGAACAGGGCGACGTTGAATTGACTGGTGCGATGGGCTTTGGGCATCACGCCACCACCCACACGACCGCGGTGCGGCCTGAGCGGGTCTCCCGGCGCAAGGTGGACATCTGAATCCTTCCGAGGGCTTGGAGTTCTCGGCGGCGAGGGCGCTGGGAATTGCCCTCGATCCCTAAGTCCTCCTGCATCTGGTCATCGGTCATACCGTTCCGCCCGCTGTCCCTGATGGCCTCATACACCCGTTGCCGTTGGGTGTCCTTGGTCTCTGAGACGCTCTCAGCGGCCTCGGTGGACGTGGCGCGGGTCTCTGGGGTGGCCCCGGAGATGAACGGCGGCAGGGCATCCTGGGGCTCAGTAAAGGGCAGCAGGGGTTCGTATTGTCTGATAAATGTTAATCCCGGCACGTCGCTGATTTCAGGACACTGTATGAACACGGAAAACAAGGCCGATCTTTTCATAACGATTCCTTTGTTTTCTCAGACTCGACATACGCCAGACACGCAGCCGAAACTTTGTCGAGATACTCGGCCACGATGGTTCTCATGAGGGCTTCATGGTCCGTGGCTGATCTGAGTTCCTGCTCCTTCTCGCGCATCCGCTCTCGGGCTATGAAATATTCACTCACGGCCCAATAGTGCTCCTTCTTTGCTTTCTCTAGCGCCTCGCGTTCTGGCGTCATTTTGTCACCTCGTGCGGATAATCGGACGGCCGCGTGAGGGCCACCACGCGCCGGTGGCAGGTTTCGCACACCAGCCACAACCGGCCCGAGGCGTCGCGTTCGCGGAGGTAGCTGAAATGGGGGCACAGGAGCCGTTTCAGCCAACTCATGACTCCCTCTCATTGGGCTTTAGGCCGAGCCAGAATCCTTCCTCGCGCAGCCGTCTTGCGAGAATAAGTCCACGGTCGATAGAGTCGCCCACATCAGGCCGAGCGCCGCCGCATTCTCTGGCAATCTCGCCCAGACGCATGGCGGTCACGTTGTCCATCGCATCGTTCAATTCACGAGGCCACCGCGTCATCGCGTCACCAGCATCCAGATCGTGCTGATGGCGAGCTACCAACGTCACGGGCGTGCTCATGGCGCCACCATCGCATAGACGCAGAGGCCGATGACGGCGAGGCTCACGGCGCCCACGAAGAACAGCAGGGCACAGGCGGCGAGCACCTGACGATGGCGGCGGCGCTGGTCCCGATGGCCCATCCGCTCGGCGGCGGTCACGGTGTCGGGCATCACAGGTCCACCTCCTCTGACGACGCGGTCCTGAAGGGCGACGGCGCAATCACGCGCATCCACTGAGCCAGCCTGTAAGTGGCAATCACGTCATGCGCCACGGAGGCGCGGAGTTCCTCAATCTTCCCGTCCTTGAGCGCCGTGGCCTCCTGTGCGCCTGAGAGCGGCTTCACCAAGTCACTCCAACCCAATCGCTTGGCGTAGAACTCGAGGCTGCGGTAGCGGGTCTTGTCGCCGCCTGAGAGCTTCTGAAATAGGTCGATGTGGGGCGTGCGGAAACGGTCCAGGTTCCACTTGAGCGGCTCGAGCCCGAGGTAGAGCAGGCGGCGTTCGATGAGCGGCAGGTCGAACGCGAGTCCGTTGTAGGTGATGGTCTCGGCGTCCTTGAGTTCCTTACGGGCGTCTTTGAGGATGTCGTATTCCTCGTCCTCAGTCAGCGCGGCGACGACAGACGGCCCAATCTCAAGGTCCGGCTCCCACATCCCAATCGCGCTGATGCGGCAGAGGTCGAAGTCAAGGCCCATACCGTCCTGTTGGGCAGCGGTGCGTTCCGCGATGTCGGCGGCAATCTTCGCCGGGTCTTTCAGGTTGCGGGCGGCCCTGACGGCCGGCAGCCAGTCAGCGGCGCCGTCGAGGGGGCATGTCGCGATGTCGAGGATTAAGCGGCTCATTGGTCGGGTCTCCTTTAGAATCCTTTAGAAAATGCTTTAGAAATCCTTTAGAACGGGATGTCGTCTTCGGACGGCGCCTCGGCGGTCGGGTTCTGTTCGGGCACGCGCTTACACACCCGGATGTAATCGCCAGTCGGCACAATCTTGGGCGTGCCCTTCATCATGGGCATCACGGCGGCCACGTTCGCATAGGTGCCACCCTTGCTGCCCGTCTTGTGAACCACGTTCAAGATGGCATTCACGCCCAAGAGGTTCTCGATGTCGAACGCTTCGAGTTCGGCTTCCGTGAAGTCCCGCCCCCGCCACGAGGCGAGGTCATGCCGCAGCGTGGCCTTCTCGTTTAGGCTGAGCGTGTAGCGTTTGTTGATGAGGAACGGCCGGCCGTCGCTCATCGTCTCGGAGGATTCCCAGACGATATCGATCTTGTGCTGCCACTTGGCGGTGCCGTCGGCGTTGGGAAATTTGACGTTCTCCACGAGGCCGATGTCCACCACGTCCACGCAGACGGCGACCTGGGCGCCGGACGGGGCGGGCTCGTAGGGCTTGCTGTTCGATCCTTTGGCGATGATGGGCACGGTTAGGACTCCTTCTTGATGTTGTCGTAGTCGTAGCTGTTGAGGCGCTTGTAGAAGGCAGTGCTCGACAAGGCGACGGCGCCGGATTCGAGCCGGTCCATGTAGTCATCCTGCCGGTCCATCTCACAGGCGCGGCAGGTGTCGGGTGCCATCTCGCAGTCGCGTTCACTGCACAGGTAGAACGGGCGGCCACACTCCGAGCACTGGTGCGTGTGGCGTGGGGCGGTCGAGACGTGGGTGGTCATCGCTTCTCCTTCAGGGCGATCAGCGCGGCCATATCCCGGTATTCGTCGATGAGTTCGGGAAAGGCGTGTTTCAGCCGGGTCATGTTGTTCGCGTCGGCACGGGTCGCGGCTTCGGCAATCGCCTTGGCAAACGAGCCACCGTAGCGGGCCATCGCGGCGAACAGTTGGAAATCGGTTACTTCTGGCACAACGCCTCCTGATACGCGGCGAGCACTTCGGTGACGATGTTCGCGGTTGTTGGGTTAGTCAGGTCGGCAATCGTCCGTTCCACGCGATCGCCCCATGTTGTGTGATCTTTCGTCGAGGCGAAATGCGCTTTCAGCCACCGTTCGGCATGAATCAGGGCGGCCCGTTCTGCCGCCTGCCGCTTCTCGGCTTGCAGCCCATTCACGGCCATCTGGGCCACGTTCGTGAAGTCCGCCTGCCACGAGGTCGGCAGCGTATTGAACGGCACCTGGGCGGGCGCTGTGGGGTTCTTGTCGTGGGCGGCACGGGCGAAGTAGAGCAGCGTCGCGATGACCTGCTGCACCAGCTCTAGGATGATGCCGGCGGCTTCGGGGTTCATGGCTTTAGCGGTGAGATTCACAGCGCCTCCAGGTCCACCGGCTGCGGTCGTTACAGACGGCGCGTGGTTCCCGGCTGTGACGATAAACTCATGCTGTGCTATCTTGGGGTCGTTCATTGTCGAAGTCTCCTATTGGCTCGCTCTCTTGGTCGGGGGCGAGCCTTTTTACGTGGGGCACGGTGGGCGCCTATCTCGGGGCAGTCTGTGTCCCTCACAGAACCGAGAGCCGCTCCATGCGGCGGCAGCCACCGCGCCTTAGATCCAACTCATCACGGCGTTGACATCCGCCGTATATCTCGCACGCTTCCTCAGCCGCTCTGACGCGATCCACGCCTCTGCGCGGCGATGGTCAGCCATATCCATTCGTGGCCCGTCATAGCCGCCACGCCTGAGCCGCGCTTCCCTCTGGCGCATATTATCCACGTCCATGCCGCTGAGAATGCACGTCGTGGGGTAACCCGGCCCACGCGCTCGGATGCGACGCCAAGAACCGCTCGATCATCGCTTCCAGCCTTCCTTCAGCATGATGCGGTCCTGCGCGGCGAGAATCTTCTCAGCGGCCTCGGCGGCGGCCTTCTGCTCCAGGTGCTTGGCGAACACGTCCATGTTGTTCACGTTGCACGGATAGCACTTGCCGTTCGACGCGAGCGGGCGCTTACAGATGGGGCAGTTCATTTCGTCACCGGCTCGGACGCCGCACGCTGTGTGTAGGCGTCCCACTGTGCTGGTTTAGGACGAAGCAAATCGCCTGTGTGGAGCTCGTCATAGCGACGACCGAGCCACATATTTAAGTAATCGGACAGGCGCACGGCTTCAGCCTCGGTCAGCACGATACGGGCGTCCTGGTAGCCTTTGCCGCGCGTGTTCGGCCGGTGTAGGGTCACGGTGTCGTTCGCGGTGATGTCGATCCAGAGGTTCATCGCCGTCACCACGCCTTATCGATCTGGTCGATGTCGTCCTGCGGCATGGGCTTCGGTTCACGGGGCGGCTCGTGGTCCCGCATCAGGAACCGCTGAATCGCATAGAGCACGGCAAACGCGGCGAAGATGACGGCGAGTTGCGCAAGGGCGTCGTATTGGGTCATTTGTTCACCACCACCACTTGTTTCAGGCCCAGCTTGTTGAGAATAGCTTTAGGAATCGGACGCCGGCGCTTCAACATGTCTCCGACAAACATCGAAGTCACGCCGAGCGCCTCTGCGGCCGCCCGCTGCGTGCCGTTGCTCTCTACGAACACCCGCAAATGTTGCACGGGGTCAATCGATGCCTTCGTCATGCAGCGGAGTATGGCAATAAGCGTATTGACTGTCAACAGGAAAATGCAGGCCGATGAAAGATTTCTTGCGAGGAGCCTAGAGGCACACACCGGACAGAGCCCGATGCTCTCTCTGGCAGAGCGTCTCAGGGTCTTGCCGTACTCACGTAGTCCGTATACGTGATGGTCTTCAGCGTCTCAGCCAACGATAGCGATGTCGTCGTGGCGTCCCCTGCCGGGTCAGAGGATCGTCACCGCACGGCGCGAGGACAAGTCGCGGGTGCCTATCGTCGTCGGGCCATGGTGCCCTCGGAAGGGCATCGGGTTGCTACCATGGGCGCCGGTCGTCCCTGAGTGGTCGCCACCGCGGTCTCAAATTGCGAGGTCCGGTGCATGCATGGCAATAAGCGATTGCTTGACGTATAATCTGGGGGATTCGTCCCCGCGAGTCCAGAGCAACCTGGTCTTGCCGCGCCTCGGAGGTTGCGAGCCTTCGGGGCGCTTTCTTTCTGTCGGGGCTATTCTGCACCCTGCGCGGAACCCTTGTCAAAAGAAAAACGGCCGGCGCCTGATTGTTGGCCACCGGCCGCGGGTGTCGTGCGTCGTGCTACTTGCCGTTAATCTTCGTCGTCGTCTTTAACCGTCGCTCAGTTTGGAGCTCCCACAACTTCCAGACTTGCCGGCTGATGGCGCGTTCCCCGGTTTCATACCGGAGATACACCCGATAGGAGGTCTCGAGCAGGCGGGCTGCCTGAGACCGGGAGAGCCCGCAGGCGAGGCGTTCGGTCTGAAGGCGGGCGGCACTGGCGGCACCGCTCATGCGCGTCTCCTGAGCCAGGCCAGCGCCACCAGACCCAGGCCCAGTAGCGTCCAGGTGGACGGTTCAGGCACGGTCGGGATGGTGTGTGGGTCAATGGTGCCTCCGCGCCTGGTCAGCGTCCCATAGGCATCCTGATAGTCGGCATCGCCGCCGGGGAGCTGGATGTCCTCGAAGCCCCAGCCGATCTGATTGGGCGCGATCTGCCAGAAGGCCCACTGGGGACCAGTGGACAGGGCGCCGGTCATACTGGGCGTGTTCGCCGTCAACGTCCATAGGGTTGGGGTCGTGAAGATGATCGACCCGAGGCCCGGGAACATGAGGTATTCCCCGAAGGTAGGCCGGAATCCGATCCGATTCTGGTCCCACCAGGCGGTAATGCCGCCATCGACGGTCAAGGTGTAGGTGCCCGGGCTGAACGTGGCGCCGCCGATTTGGAAGTCCAGTACGCCAGTCAGTTGGGACAGGTTGCCGGGGGGCGTGCCGTCCCAACTGATGCCCGTAATAGGCGTCGCTGAGACGGGCGCCGCGTAGAGCAGGGCGAGCATGAGTGCGGATGTGATTCTCATCGGTCCTCCAAATCATCAAGTGAGCGGTCATCGTCGTCCGGGCCTTCCGGGGCACAGTGGGAGCAGGCGTCGGCATATTCGGCCGGCCCGCCCATCGACGCGGGGCAGGTCTGACGGCTGCCCAGTTCATCCTGCAAGACTTCCGCGCCACAGGTGCCACAGACGGCCCAGAGGGCGCTGTAGCACGTCTGGCAGAGCGGATCGTGTGGCGAGTCCGGCTCGGTGTGTTTCGTGGCCGTGGCGGCCTCACAGGCGGTGCAGATAGACGCGAGGGCGGCAAGCGCAGCCCGGAGTTGTTTCACCTTCGCTCGCAAGGCGGCGCGATCGGCCGTGTTAGAGGCGTCGATTCGGCGCCACGCGTCATTCTGGGTTTTAAGCCGGTCGCGTTCCTGCTCTGCCGCGTTGAGCCGTTCGACCAGGGCGGCCACAGAGCGGGCGCGGGCATTGGCCGTTACCATGCGCCACGCTCCCCGACGGTCTCCTGAAGGCGCCCGAGTCGGAAGGCCTGCCCGTGGATCTCGAGATCCCAGCCAAATCCGAAGTGTCTCGAGGCGAGGTGTTCAGCCAGATAGCGCGGGTCCGTGTCATACGGCGCGATAAAGGCGCCTTTGCCGAGATACCAGATCACGGAGTGCGTCCCTGAGGCGCTCTCCCATGATTCCGTCACGGCGTGTTGATCGCCGGCGAGATAGGTCTCGAGACGGAAGGTCAAGGCGGCGCGGCGTGCGGCGTTGTCGCGCTGCCATTGGGCGAAGTCGAATCCGGTGTCGGTGGTCGTCATGGTCAGTTCTCCTGTGAGCAAGTAAGACAAAGAACAGAATCCGGGTGCGTGCCATCGGTTTCATGCAGGCTGCCAGGTGTCGTGCATTGGGGGCAGGTGGTCTCGGAGCAGTCGCGGCACAGCGGGAACAACTGGTAGAGTTCCGACAGTCGCCCGCAATGCTGGCAGATGTTATGGCCGCGAGATATGCGCGTCATGACTCGAGGCTCCTTTCCAAGCATGAGGCGTGGACAATGGCCGTGGCGCTGAGGGGCTCTGGGTCGCTGTAAAACGGCGTGTTGTAGCCGATGGGCGTATCGCATAGGCGGCAATGGCCTTCGGCGTCTTCGCGGCTGCGCTGGCAGTCTTTGTGATGGCACTCGGTCAGGCATGGGCCATACTTCGCGCCGGGCTTCGGGATTCCTGGGTTAGCAGCCATTAAAATAATCCTCCTTTTGAGAGCGGCGAGAGTGTGGCGCAGTGCTCGCAGCGGTTGTGGCCGAGGGGCGTGGTCATTAGAGCGCCTCGTGACGCAGCTTGAGGCCCAATTCACGGCTGAGGATATCGACGAGGTGGGCGCCGGCATTGAATCCGCAGCCGTTCACCACGCAGCCGTCGTAGCCGTCTACCGTCTGCAAGCGAGCGCCCGTCAAGACGTGCGTGGCCCAATTGGGATGACAGGGCATCACGTTCCCATCGGCGTCGCGCTGCGTGAGCACAATCACGCGGAGCACGCGCTTGAGGCCCGAGGCGCTGCGGTGAATCGTCTGCGTGTAGACCGTATCGCCGGATTTCAGGATGCCCGCGAAAGCGTGATAGGCATCATGGTAGGCGCGGTTTGCAGGGGCGAGGGCGTGGTATTCCGCGGTGGTCAGTGGGCCAGTCGTGGTCGGTGTCGTGGTCATGGTCGGTCTCCTACTGATGTTGAACGGGTTAGCGATTACGCGACGTGAACCGGACACGCATCACGTTGGCATAGGACTGAAGATTGCCCGTGCCGATGTTGCGCCGATAGGCGGCGAAATCCTGCACGCCCCCGTCTTCGGTGCAGTCCTTGACGATTAGCTGTTGGTCAGCAAACGTGAGCGAGTGCCACGCATGGCCGAAGACGGATTCAAGCGCGGTCGCGATTTCAGTCTGATAGAACGTGGTCATGGTCGGGTCTCCTGTAATGCGGGCGGTTAAAACAACAAGGTTTGCGTGGCGTCGGTTTCGGCCGGCGCTGTCAAGGTGAACTCGGACTCGGGTAACGTGAATTGCGGGTGGCTGATTTCGAGCTCGCGCACGGGCTCGAGCGTCGGGATGCTCGGCTGCGCTTCAACGCGGTTGCTGTCCATGTAGAGAGTATGACCGATGGTCATATCGGTGTCAACAGGTATCTCACTCTCTAATTGTGACAAAAGTGTGACAGCCGACAGAATGCTAGAATCCGCCTCTATGCCAAAGCGCACGGATGCTCAAGGCCTCTCTGATCAACAGCGCATCTTTTGCTCGGAATACCTCAAAGACTTGAATGGCAGTAAAGCGGCTATTCGAGCGGGTTATAGTGCGCTCACTGCCGCTTCACAAGCCTCTGAACTCCTGATTCAGCCAAATATCCAAGCCCGTGTCGCGGAATTGGAGGCGGATTGCATCTCCGCAGCCGATGTAAGCGTGACCGGAATTCTGCGTGAATTGATGCGCCTCGCCCGGGTGGATGTCCGGGATATGTTCAACCCCGATGGCAGCCTCAAGCGCCCCTCTGAATGGACAGCGGATCAGGGGGCAGCGGTACAGTCCTTTGATGTGGTGACACGGAACCTTACGTCAGGGGACGGCAACACGGATACCGTGCTCAAGGTCAGGATGTATGACAAGACACGGGCGATGGAGATGCTGGCGAAGCATCTATCCCTACTCACGGAGAAGGTGGAGCACACAGGCACCATCCAGATCCAATGGCTCGATGGCCCCACCCCGGTGGATGTCCATGTCCTCCCTGCTGCAGCGCTCCCTGTGCTCGAGCTCCAGGCACACCCCGTGCCAGAAGTCGAGGGGGTGGGGGTGGGGGGAGGAGGCGAGGAGCCGAAAGGCGAATGAGGTGGCAGTTCCCCTCCCGCGCAGACTCAAAAATCCCAACCTTCTGTTTTGCGATGGCTGAGTGGGGGCGTTCGATTCAAGGCGTCCATTCCTCCCACAGAAAAATGAAATTTCCAGTCGATCTGAAAATCCTTGCACACCTTAAAAGGCAAAGGACTTACGGGTTTCTGGGAGGGGCGGTAGAGACGGGCCTTGGGAGGGAATCGGCGCCACTACCGTGCGCGCCATTCTCCGCGAAAGATCTTGATCTTGTACTTGGAGGTGGGTTCTTCGTGCCCGCTACGCTCAGGATATCACAGGCCACCTAATTTCCTGTAGACTCTCACGGATGGATGAGGAATTAGCGCGTCTCTGTGACGAGATTGACGCCTTGTCGTATGTGCATCGGTGGAAGCGGGCGAAGCCGGCGAAGTTTCCGGTGGGGGCACCGATGGACCCCACGATGGTGAAGGCGCCGCGTGGCTGATGAGGCCAAGTCGAAGGTCGTCCAGATCAATTATCGTCCGAGGGTGTGGGCGCGTCGGATGCACGATGCGCTGCTGGAGAAGCAATGGGCGGTCCTGGTGCTCCATCGTCGCGCCGGCAAGACAACTTCGGAACTGAATCAGCATCAGCGGGCGGCGATGGATGATGGGTGGGAGATTCGGCGGCTGACGACGCAGTTGCCGCAGGCGACCCCGGAACAGGTGCAGGCGCTCCTGAAGAATCGGGTCTATTGGCATGTGATGCCGACGTACAGCCAGGCGAAGAAAACCGGCTGGGAAATGATGAAGGACTATGCGCGACCGATCCCGGGCGTCAGGTTCAATGAATCCGAACTTCTCGTCGTGTACCCCAACGGCAGCCGCATCCAGTTGGTCGGCGGCGATTCGCCTGATTCTCTCCGCGGTCCAGGACTCAGCGGGTTATCGCTGGATGAATATTCACAAATACCCCCAAACGTCTTCTCGGAAGTCCTCTCCAAGTCGCTCGCGGACCACGCCGGCTACTGCATCTTCAGCGGCACGATCAAAGGGACAGACCAACTCTACGACACGTACCACAAGGCGCAGGACGACCCGAAGTGGTTCTCCCTCTGGCAAACGGTAGATGGATCGCTCGCGACCGAGGACGGGGCCACGATTGTGGCGCTCCAGAAGGCGATGGAGTCGGAACGCGACCTGATTGCCAAGGGGCACATGCTCCAGAGCGACTACGACCAGGAGTGGTATTTGTCGGCCTCGGCGGCGATTAAGGGCGCGTTTTACGCACAGGAATTACAAACGGCCGACCGCGAAGGTCGGATTACCTCGGTGCCGTACGATCCCGGCCTTCCCGTCAATACCGATTGGGATCTCGGCGTGGACGATGCGATGACGATTTGGTTCTCGCAGACCAGTCGCGGCGGGGAAGTACGGCTCATCGACTATTACGAGGCCAGTGGCGAGGGGTTGCCGCATTACATCAAGTATTTGGCGAAGAAACCCTATGTCTACGGCACGCATGGGGCGCCACACGATATCGCGGTGCGGGAGCTCGGGACGGGGAAATCCCGGCTCGAGACGGCGAAGGCACTCGGCATTACCTTTAAGCCCACACCGCCTCTACCGTTCGACGACGGCATTGAGGCCGCCCGTCTGCTGCTCGCTCGATGCTGGTTTGACGCGCAGAAATGCGAACACGGGCTGTCGGCGCTCAGGAACTACCGGAAAAGCTGGAATCAGCGGACGAACATGTTCATCGGCACGCCGGTCCATAATTGGGCCTCGCATGGTGCCGATGCGTTCCGGTATCTATCGGTGCGGCACAAGATGCCGAAAGAGGGGCGCACCCGGAAGTCGAGCGGGCGGTCGTTTGCGGTTGGAGAAGGCGCGTGGTTGAGTTAGAATCACTTCGACCGCCAAGTCCGGTCTCACGAGGGTCGGGCGTACCATTAGGACACCACTAGTGGCTTCAAGGCGGTCCACATTTCCCCTGCCCGTGCTAGACTCTCCACGCTGATGGCCTACGGCGACGAGCAGGACGACACGCCTGAACCGGACGAGAAAGCGCCCGCCGAAGGCTCGCGTTTGACCAAAAAGCAGATGGAGGCCATTTGCAACAAGGCCAAAGCCTGCTGGAAGAACGCCGACGCCTCCGATCAACGCCAGTTGGTCCGCGAAAAAGAGGACATGCGGTTCTATGCCGGCGAACAGTGGCCGGAATCCGCCATTCGTGACCGGCAAGGGCAAGCGGCGAGCGGGAACATGCCCGCCATCCCGGCACGGCCGAGACTCACCATCAACCAACTCCGCCAGCCCGTCCGACAACTCCAGAATCAGGAGCGAAACGCGCATCTGGCCGCCGAACTGATTCCCGCCGATGATTTTGGCCTCGGCACGCCTGAAGATGTCGCCGCCGAGATTGAATTGCGCGAAGGGCTGTACCGGAAGTGCCAGCGGGACAGCGAGGCGCAGGCGGCGCACAGTTGGACGTTCGACCGTGTGGCGCAGGCCGGCCGCGGCTTCTGGCGCATGCTGATTGAGCCGGTCTCTCCACGCAGTTTCGACAATCAGATCGTCATTAAGCGGATTTACAACCAGTCGAGCGTCCGTTTGGACCCGTCGCACGTTGAGCCTGATGGCTCTGACGCCAAATGGGGGCTGATTGCCGTCGATATGAGCGAGGAGGCCTACGAGGCCGAATTCCCTGACTCGAAACTGACGGATCTCATCTCGGCGGACGAGTTTACGGGCCTCATGTCCGAAACCGGCCGGTGGGTCGGCACCGATGGCGAGGGACAAAAGGTCATTCGGGTCGCGGAGTACTTCTGGACGACCTACGAGACGAAAACGCTCTGCTGGTTCAACGGCGGTGCCTATTGGAAAGAGGAACTGCCTACAGGCGCGAAGGCAGAAGGGCCGCCCAATCCCTTGAACGGGCGCCCCACGAAACCACGGCAGGTCGAAGTCCCGTCCATCAAGTGGGCGAAGGTGAATGGCGCGAACGAAGTCTTGGCCTACGAAGATTGGGCCGGCCGCTACATCCCGATCATCAAGGAAGTGGGCGAGGAACTTCAGCCGTTCGATGATGACCGCCGCTGTGAGGGATTGGTCCGTCCCGGCATCTCGAGCCAGGAAGGGTTCAACTTCATGGTGTCCGCGATGGTGGAAGCCATTGCGAGGGCGCCGCTGGCCCCAGTGATTGCCTCGCTCGAGCAGATCGAAGGATTCGAGGAGTGGTACGAGAAGTCGGCTACTGTGCCGATCCCGTATTTGCCCTATAACGCTGTCTCCGAGTCTGGGAAGACGCTGCCGCCGCCCCATCGGGATGTGGTGGAGCCGGCGATTCAGGCGATTGCCTTCGGTCTCAGCACGTTCAAACAGGCGGGGCACGATACGACCGGCGTGCCGGAAGCCAGTCTCGGTAACGTGGACCCGTCGATTAAGAGCGGTCGCGCCATTCTTGCGCTTCAAAAGCAAGCGCAGATGGCGACCAGCAACTATCTCGACAATCATGCGCGGTCGATTCGCCACGAAGCGCGGATGTTCAACGACCTTGTGTATCCGGTCTACGGGATGCGCCCGGGCCGGAATCTCCAGATGGTGACCCCACAGGGGGAGACCGAAACGCGTGTCGTTGGGGCGCCCGGGCAACCGGCGATGCCTGGACAGCAGCCGAAACCCGTCGTCTTGACGGATCGGGACTTCTCGGTCGCCATCAAGGTCGGAAAAGCCTTCGATGTGCGGAATGAAGAAGGGGCCGCGGCCATGTCGGAGGTGTTCGCGGCCAATCCGAACATGATGGGCGCCTTTGCCGACATTTGGTTCGGAATGCAGACCTTCCCCGGCGCGAAGGATGCGAAGGAACGGGCGGAATTGCTCCTGCCGCCGCCCGTGCAGAAGTATCTGGCCGAAAAGCGCAAGGGCACGGACCCGAGGGCGAAGGCCCAGATGCTCGAAGCCCAGATGCAGCAGCAGGGCCAGATGCTTGAGGCCATGACGGCGCGGCTGAAAGAGCAGCAGATGGCGATTGAGGGCGACACCATCAAACAGGCTGGCGAGACGGAACGGGCACGCCTCAAGATCGAATCCGAGGAACGGATCGCCCAACTAAAGGCCCAGACCGAACTCCTGAAGACCGAGGCGACGATTAACGCGCAGAAGGCCACGCAAGACGTGAATGCCAAACTGGATCTCATCACGGCGAGTCTCGAGGACCGTCACGAAATGCTGATGTCCGACATGAGCCATCGGCAGACGTTGGAGCAGGGCCAGCAGGCGCACGATCAAGGATTGGAAGCGCAAACGGCGGGCCAGGAAGGGCAGATGGCCCAATCGGTGCTTGACAATTCTCTGGCCCCGTCCGACACTGAGCCACCCGCATGAGCGAGTCCGAACTGATTCCCGCTGAGACCGCCGTAGACGCCGAGCCGTTTAACGTCGCGTACATGAAGCGGATGAATGAGGCGGATCGGGCCGCGTCGAAGGGCGAGACACCCGAAGAAGGCGACCCGCCGCCGACCGATGGGCCAGATGACGCGCCGGCGCCAGAACCTGAACCGGAACTCGACGCCAAAGCGACCGAACGCGACGAGAAGGGCAAGTTCAAGAAGGGCAACCCGCGGCACGACCCGCAGGCCCGCGTGCAAGAAGCGACCGCGAAAGCCGCCGAGGCCACACGCCTTCTGGCCGAGCGTGACGCGAAGATTGCCGACCTCGAACGGCGCGTGTCTGAGCGTGAAGCGCCCGTGAAGGCCAAACCGGCACTGTCTCAGGTGCCGGAAGGTGGCCCACAGGAAGCCGATTTCTCCGATCAACCCGATCCCTATGCGTCCTACCTCGCCGCCCGCGCCGAATGGCGGGCTGAGCAGGCGGTGGAACGCAAATGGGCCGAGCGTGAGGCGCGTCAGGCGGCCAAGGCCGTCGCCGATGCCGCCACGTCGCGGTTTGATGCGGCGACGAAAGACGATCCCGACTTCCCGAAGTACTTTTCGGCGGTCGATGACACCTTGACGGCCGCGGGGTTTCACCCGCAAGCGCCGGTCCCGGCCGTCATGCTCGACGCGATTGCGTCGTCGGAAATGGGACCGGACATCATTCGCTTCCTCGGGTCGCACCCGGAGGAACTGATTCAGCTCGCCAAGGATGTCATTGGGACACCCCGTGAAGCTGCCACAGCGGTGCGCCGTCTCTTGGAAGCCACGGTCAAGGCGTCCACTCCTGCGTTGTCTGCTGCGGTCTCTACGGGATCAGCGGCGGCGCTCCCTCGAACCTCTGCTGTCCCGATTACTCCCGTGCGGACCAGCCGAGAACCAGCGCCCGACAAAGACCCGTCTGACATGCCTTTCGGTAGAGGATATCTCCGAGAGATGAATAAGCGGGAGCGTCGCGGCGCCTAACAGGGGCGCAGATGGCGAATACGTTTCGGACGCCAAGCTGGGTGGTCAAGGAGACCGGCCGGCTGGCAATCAACAACATGAAGTTCTCGGCCAATTGCAAGCGCGTCTATTCAGACGCCTTCAAGGCCGGGGGCGCGAAGGTGGGTGACACCTTCAACCTACGTCTCCCGTGGACCCCAGCGGTCACGAGCGGGCAGGCGTTCCAGGCCGCGAACATCGTGGACCAGCTCACGCCGGTCTCGATTACCGACCAGGCGAACATCGGCGTCTCGTGGAGCACGTTCGATGCCACCCTGACGGTCGAGGAAGTCCGCAGCCGGTACATCAAGCCGGTGGCGCTCTCGCTCTCCAACTACATCGACACGCAGGGCCTGGCGCGGATGTCGCCACTCGCCTACTGGTCGGTCGGCACCCCGGGTGTCAACCCGTCCACGAACCAGACCTATCTGGACGCGGGCGTGAAGTTGACCGACATTGGCTGCCCGCCCGACGACCGCGTGGCGATTCTCAAGCCGCAGATGATGGCGACGCTGGTCGGCACCGGCAACCTGCAACTGTTCAACCCTTCGGACAAGATTTCGTCCGAATACCGCACGGGGATGTTCAGTGGTCAGGCGCTCGGTGTGGACGAGTGGTATCAGTCGGCCAATACGTGGATTCGGACGACCGGATCGTTCACGACGGCGACCCCGACCGTCAACGGCGCGAACCAGACCGGTTCGAGTCTCTTGACGCAGGCATGGGCCTCCGGCGCGACGACCCTGAACGCGGGCGACATTTTCACCATCACGGGTGTCTATGCGCTCAATCCGCTGAACAAGGCGTCCACGGGCTCCTTGCAGCAGTTCACGGTGCTGGCGACCATCAGCGATACGGGGGGCGCGATGACGATCTCGATCTCGCCGCCCATCACCCCGCCGAGCGTAAGCACCCAGGCGACCGTCACGGCCTCGCCGGCCGATGCGGCGCCGATTCAGGTGCTCGGTTCGACCATCACGACCGGTTCCGGCGCGTTGACGGCGACCAATTCGGCGCAGTCGATGATCTATCACCCGGATGCGTTCGTCCTGGCGATGGTGGACCCCGATTCGGATACCCCGGGCGCGGATTCGTCCAGCATCACCGGTCCCGGCGCCTCGGAGCTTGGCTTCGCGCTCCGGTACGTCAAGCAGTACAACGCGCAGACGGACCAGAAGGTCTCGAGGGTCGATGCGATGTTCGGGTGGGCGCCTTACCGCAAGGAATGGGCCTGCCGGATTCAGGGAGCCTAACCGATGGCAATCACTAACTCGACTCTTGCCGCGGCAGCCTCCGCGACTCAGCAGTTCATCGTCGTCACCGCGTCCACCGGGGCCGCGGTCGGGCAGGTCTGGCGCGTCGATTCGGAGTTCATGGTCCAGATTGCGGAAGCATCTGGCACCACGATTCCGGTCTCACGTCGGGGCGTCAATGGTTCGGTGGTGGCGGCCCACGCCATCCTCGCGCCCGTGGCGAATGGCACCTACGCCGACATGCTGAGTTCGCAGCCGGCTCAGGTGCTCAATCCGGCTCCGTTCAAGCCACAGATTGTCAGTTACGGGGTCAACGGCGCCATTGCGGTGCCGGTCTACGACACCGTGGTGCATCTGGAGAAGGCGTCGGCGGCCACGATGACCATCGAAAGCCCCTCGGGGTTTGCCGATGGCACGGTGGTCACGATTGTCTCGACGACGGCGGCGGCTCACACCGTCGATTACACGGTCGGGTTCAACGACAACACTACGTCGTCGAATCTGGCGACGTTCACGGCGACCGCGGGCAACAGCTTCACCATCATGGCCATGAAGGGCAAATGGCGGGTGCTGGCAGCCTACGGGGTGACCATAGCGTAGGGTAAGTCCTTGTAAATAAAGGACTTAGGCTCGGTAATCGAAGTTTCCAGAGGCGCGGGCGCTGGCACTCTGCTGGCCAGCCCCGCGCACTCAGGGGTGGGTTGTTCATGGCGCGTACACTTTCGACGACCGCCCTCTCTGGGGCCGTTACTTCCAATTATCAGACGGAATTCAGTCTTTCGTCGCTCACAGGCATTACCGCCGCGACGGTGGCGAATGGCCTAGGGCTCTTCGTCGATCAAGAGTTCTGCATCATCTCGGCGGTCTCGATCGGCGGATCGAGTGTCACGGTGCGCCGCGGCGAAGGTGGATCGGCCGCGACCACACATGCCGCCGCGGCCACGGTCTATTTCGGCCTGATTGGCGATTTCTACCAGACCGACCCGGTGGGGGTGCCCCCCTCCCCGCCGATGGTCACGCCGTGGATCAATACGGCCACGGGTGTGGTCTGGACCGTCTCAGGTTCTCAGTGGGTGACATCGGCCGATGGCGGACTGGCGGTCGGCTCGACGGACATTACCGGGGGCACAGACGGACAATTGCTCTATGACAACGCCGGGGTCTTAGGCGAAGTCGTCCTCGGCACCAATCTGAGCTTGGTCGGCGGCACGTTGAATGCGGCGGCTGGATCAGCTACGGTCGCGGTCTCCGTGACGACGGTCACAGGCGGCACCAATGGCCGTGTGCTGTTTGACAATGCGGGGTTTATTGGCGAGATGACGAACACGGGCACCGGCACCGTGAACGTCCTTCAGAATGCCCCGACCTTTATTGCCCCGGCACTCGGCACACCCGCGTCTGGCGTCCTGACCCTGTGCACGGGCCTCCCGATGACCACGGGCGTGACGGGCACGCTGCCGATTACCAACGGCGGCACAGGGCAGACGAGCTATACCGATGGACAGTTGCTTATTGGCAATACGACGGGCAATACGCTCACCAAGGCGACGCTGACCGCCGGTACGAACGTCACGATCACCAACGGCAACGGCACAATCACGATTAACTCGAGTGGTGGCATCTCTGGCCTGACCATCGGAACGACGACGATTACCTCGGGCACGGCAGGTCGGATTCTCTACGAAACGGCCGGGAACGTCGTGGGGGAAATGACCACGACCGGATCGGGCACCGTGGCCGTCCTGGCCACATCACCGACTCTGACCACCCCGGTCATTGGCGTGGCGACCGGGACCAGTCTCACGGTCACAGGCGTGGTGAAGGCGGCGGGGCTCAACCAGGCCTACATCACCAAGACGGCCGGCTACACGCTAGACGCCACGGATGGCACCGTGGAACTGCTGACGAATGCGGCCACATTTGTGCTGCCGACAGCGGTGGGTATCGGCGGTCGGATGTACGTCATCAAGAACCTCCAGACCACCAACGCTTGCACGGTCAATACCACGTCGGCCCAAACGATTGATGATCTGTCGTCCATTTCTGTGACGGCCGGGGCGGCGACGGTCCAGTCGGATGGCGCCAACTGGCGCCTCTTGTCCTCGCTCGGTGTCGATATCAGCAATCTGGTGCAGGGCGACATGTTGTACGCCTCGGCGGCCAACACGCTGGCCGTGCTGAACAAGGATTCGAACGCGACGCGGTATCTGAGCAATACGGGCACGACAAACAACCCGGCCTGGGCTCAGGTCGCCTTGGCGACGGGCGTATCGGGCGTGTTGCCCTACGCGAACCTGGTAAACGCGACGGCGGCGTCCATCCTCATCGGGCGTGGGTCGGCGGCGGGGGCCGGCGTGTTTCAGGAAGTCACGCTCGGCGCCAACCTGACCATGACGGGCACGGTGCTGTCGGCGGTTGGCGGCACGGCGGCGATTACGGTCGGCAGTTCGACCATCACCAGCGGCACCACGACGCGGATTCTCTACGATAACGCGGGGATCCTGGGGGAATACACGATCAGCGGCTCCGGCACCGTCGTGGCGATGGCGACCTCCCCGTCGTTTACCACACCGGCCCTCGGGACGCCTTCGTCGGGCGTGCTGTCGTCCTGCACGGGCTACGCGGCGACAGCGCTCACGGGCGATTTGCCGCTGACGCTGTTCGCTCAGGCCACGACAGCCAATCTTCTGCTCGGGCGCGGATCGGCTTCGGGTGGCGGCGACTATCAGGAAATCACGTTGGGCTCGGGCCTAACGATGACCAATCAGGTGTTGTCGTCCTCGGGTGGGTCGGGTCTCACGGTCGGCACATCCACGATTACGAGCGGCACGACCACGCGCATTCTCTACGACAACGCGGGCGTCCTGGGCGAATACACGCTGAGTGGCACGGGCACGGTGGTGGCGATGCAGACCTCGCCATCGTTTGTGACATCGGCGCTCTCGCCGCTCTGGAGCACCGCCCCAGGGGCGGCTGGGTCAGTCTCTACGACATGGGCGGGCGCCCCAGGCGTCACGACCACACCAACCGCGGGGCAGTCATCGGTCGCGGGTGGTGCGGTCACGCTGACCGCGGGCACAGCGGTGGCCTCACCGGATACGGCAAGCGCCGCGGCGGGCGGCGCCATGACGCTGACGACGGGCAACGCGGCGCGGTTCACGTCGAGCAATGCCAATGGCGGGAATTTTTCGATCCTGACCGGCACCGGCATTGGCGCTGGAGATTCTGGCGCTATTTCGATCCTGACCGGGGTCAACGCGGGATTAACGTCAGGCGCGATCACCGGCGCGATTACGATTGCGTCCGGTACGTCCTCGTTAGTCTCGAGCGGCTCAGGTGCCGTGAGCATCTCCTCTGGCACCGGGACAGGATCGGGCCAGTCGGGCAGCATGACGGTGGCGGTGGGCACCGCGGCGACGAGCACGGGCAACTTGGCCATTACGTGCGGAAACGCGACGGGCGCAACGGGAACCGCCGGCAACCTCGATATTACGGGGAGCGGCTCCACCGGCAGTAAGACGAGCGCGGGCGCGGGTGGCGCAGGCGGCCGGGTGCAGATTGTCGCAGGACAGGGTCAGCCGAGTAGTAACTCTGGCGGCACTGGCGCGGTCGGTGGGGCGCTCACGGGCACGGCGGGCGCGGGCGGGGCCACGACCGGCACAGGCACGACCATCGCGGGCGCGGGTGGTGCAGTCGCCCTCACGGGTGGCGTGGGTGGGGCCTCGGCCGCGGCGGCAACCTCTCAGACCGGTGGCGCGGGTGGTGCCATCACGATTACCGGTGGCGCGGGTGGCGCGACGACCAACGGCACGACGCGCGTGCCTGGTGTGGGTGGCGATGTCACCATCAATGCAGGCGCGGCCGGCACGGGACACAGTGGGTCGGCCTCGGCCAACGGCTCAGTCTTCATCAAGGTGGCGGGCACGACGGTCTGGTCGGCAGCCACGGCGGGTATCACGATTACCGGGGCGCTGCAGTCGTACAACGGGATCGCCACGGTCGGCTGGGGCGCTCCGGTTATCTACGGCACGGGACGGTCGGCCGCGCAGACCACAGCGGTCGCCACGGTCGCGGCCTACACGGTCGGGGCGTCCGATGGGTCGTTTATCGTCTCGGCCAACGTGCTCGTGACGACCTCGAGCGCAGAAGCCTTCACGGTGACGTGCGCCTATACCGATGAGAGCAACGCGGCGCGGACGGCCACGCTGGGGTTTGCCCTCGTGGCGGGGACGGCGATTACGACCTCGATTGCGTTTGCCAACGGCGCGGTCCCCTATCAGGGCCGGCCGATTCGGATTCGGTGTAAGGCAGCGACCTCCATCACGATCGCTACAACAGGCACTTTCACCGGGGCCACGTACAATGTCGAAGGCGACATCATTCAAGTCAAATAGGCATGGTAAACTCTACCGCATGACACTCACATACCGCCGTCTCTCTGAGTTCGTGAATGCCGCGTCGGTCTGGCTGAATGCCAACCCCAGCGGACACGAGAAGTTCGCCTACGCCCTGAAGAAGCTGGTCAAGCAGGGGCGTCAGAAGTTCATGGGGTACGAGGAACAGATCGAGGATATCGGCATCACGCACTCCGCCGTCGATGAGCGCGGCGTGATTCTCCGTGACGCCAAGGGCGATCTCCAGTACACGCCCGATGGCCTCAAGGCGAAGATCGCCGCGTCCAGGGCGCTGTCGAGCTCTGAAGTCTCGTTCCAGACGCATTACGTGGACACCTCGGCGGTCCCGGAACTGGACGAGGACTACTTGGAAGTCTTCGAAGGCATCGTCTTGCGGCCCGATGACGGGTTCAAGATCGTGCCCAGTCCCAAAGTCGAGGAGTCGGACCCCGAGATGGTGTACGACATTCACTCGGATGCGAAGATTCGGAAGGGCGACCGTCATATCGAGGCGCCAGAGATGGTGGATGCATGATTACCGAACAGCCCTATAACCGGGCTATTCCGATCACCAAGTCGGATACGGTCCCCCTGGTCAGGATTGGCGACCCAGCGACCGGGACGCCGATTCAGGCCATTTACGTCGGTGGCGCCGGCACGATTGTCTTGGGCTATCTTGATGGCTCCGAAGCTACGTTGACGGCGTGTCTCGTGGGGGTCATCTACCCCGTGACAGCCGAATACGTCAAAGCGGCGACGGCAGCCACGCTGCTGGTGGGGTTGTACCGTGTCTAGCGGCTACGTTTACCAGCCGTATCCGAAGTGCATCTACCGGTCGGTCAAGAAGTCGGGCGGCCAGATCGAGACCGAGATGCAGATCGTCCAGACCTATCAGGAGCACATGGCGCAGTCGTCCGATTGGGGGCTGTCGGTGGACGATGCGGTGGCGCGGCGCGAGGCGCTCGAAGACGCGGTGTCGAATGCCGCGGCGGAACGGGCGTATGCGGACCAGAAGTTGAGCAAGAAGGCGCAGAAGGAAATGGCGAAGCGGGAGGCGGCGACGCCTCATCACGTTCCCGAGTAAGGGGCTCCGGTGTACACGACCAATGCGCGAGACCTCATCAAAGGCGCGGCCAAGCTCTTTGGGGGACTGGCGCAGGGGGAAGTGCCGACTGCCGACATGGAGAATGATGCGTTCGCCATTCTCAACCAGATGATTGACGAGTGGGCCACGCAGCCGTGGACCTCGTACACCTGGCCGCGCACCACGTTCACCTGGCCGTCGTCCACGGCGTCCCGCACCATTGGCGCGACGGGCAACTTCACGACGATTCCTCGGCCTGAACGGATTGTGGCGGCGTTTTACATCCTACCGTCCTCGCCGGCCCTCGACGTGTTCATTCCCGTCCTGATGTGGGAGGAATACACGGCGCTCCCCATCAAGTCGCTGACGAATCTGTATCCGACCGGGCTGTATTACGAGCCGACCTCGCCAGACGGGACGCTGTATTACTGGCCGATTCCGTCCGTCACACTGACGGTCGGCATCTACACCGAGGCGCCTCTCGCGCAGTTTACCGACCTGACCACCACGACGGCGTTTCCCCCTGGGTACGCCAATGCCCTGAAATACAACCTCTCGGTGCTGCTGGCTCCGGAATGGGGCATGAATCTGCCGGAAGGCATCGAACGGCGGGCGGATCTGTATCTCGGGCGGCTGAAACGGGCGAATCTCCGCATGTCCACCATGCCAAACCGGTGGAATCAGGCGTTTACGCCGGGACTCTACGACATCTTCAGTGACACGGTGCGCTGATGGCGCAACTGCCGTTCATTGGCCCGACCTATCAGAACCAGAGTGCCACGGCCGACGCCGAGTTGTGCATCAACTGGTATCCCGAGATTCTGACCGGATCGAGCATCCCGTCGAAGGCCATTCTCTTGCCGACGCCTGGGGTCTCCACGTTCTGTACGCTCCCGACGTATCCCGTGCGGGGTGAGTTCTCGATGGCCGGCCGCTCCTTTTTCGTGGGCGGCGACACCCTCTACGAATTGACACTCAGCCCCACAGACGACTGGCCGGATGCGGCTACGCCGATTGGGACCGCCGTCGCCCTCGGCACCATGTCGACGAATCAGTACCCGGCGACCCTGTGCAGTAATGGGGACGCTGGCGGCCAGATGTTCATCACGAGTGGCGGGAACGGCTATATTTTCGACCTCTTGGCCAACACGCTCACGCTCGTCACGGATGCCGCCGATATGGGCGTCTTTCTTCAGGGCTATTTCATCAAACTCGATTTCAGCACGTCGGCCTTTGAGTTGTCCGACCTCGAGGATGGGACGGTCTGGCCCGGGCAAGGGAGCCGAGCGCAGCGCAGTCTAGCCTCCGATCCGTGGGTGTCGATGGCGACGGTCCACGGCGAACTCTGGCTCCTTGGAGAGCAAACGTCAGAAATTTGGCAGAACGTGGGCGGCACGGTATCGTTCCCGTTTGCCCCGATTCCCGGTGCGTTTATGGAGCAGGGCTGCGCGGCGTCCTTCTCGGTGGCGCGGCTCGGGAGTTCGCTGACCTGGCTGGCCCAGAATGACCAGGGGATGCTCACCGTCTGCCGATCCAGTGGCTACCAGCCGGTCAGGGTCTCGACCAATGCGGTCGATTATGCCATTCAGCAGTTCTCGGACCAGTCGGACGCCGACGCCTTCGCCTATCAAGACCAAGGGCATGAGTTCTACGTCCTGAACCTGCCTTCCGCGAATCAGACGTGGGCCTACGACCTGACGACGAACCTCTGGGCGCAGCGAGGGTATTGGAATCAAGCCCTCGCACGCTTCGATGTAGCGCGTCCGTCCGTCCATTCCGTCGCCTTCGGTTACACGCTCGTCGGGGACCGGGTGACTGGCGATGTGATGCGGCAAGATGTGAGCCTCACCACCGACTCGGGTGGCGTGGCAATTCGGCGCGTGCGTCGAGCCGTGACGCTGACGGACGAACAGAAGTGGATGACGTATCCGAGTGTGCAGTTGGTGCTCGATGTCGGGGTGGCGAACGTCATCCAGGGCAGCGCGTATGCCGACACGATCATGCAGTCGTCACCGTCGAACTACTTCCGGCTCGGGGAAACGTCTGGACCTCGGTTCTATGACAGCGTGGTTGGATCGGTGGCGTCGATTAGTACGGATGCGGCGGAATTAGGGAAACCTGGGCTCGTGCACGATGCGAACCTCGCCTATATCAATGACGACAGTGCCGATCATCAGATTGTGACGGGCATCGCCGCGACGGGGACGACGTTCACGATTGAAATCTCGCTCAAGCCGGATCATTCCCAACAGGTCCAGTCAGACATTGGCGGCGTGGTGGGCAATGTCGTCGGATTTGGCCTGATCTACAACATGCTGACCAGCCGGCTAGGGTGGGACGTGACGCCAGGGGCACCGTATTCCTACTGGTCGGTCCCGGTGGTCAACCTGAACACCTATCATGTGGTGGTCTCGGTGGCGGCCGGCGTCGGGACGCTGTATCTCAACGGCGAGAATCAAGGCACGATTTCGGGCATCCCGTCGATGACGATTGACGCGCTCGGGCAGAATCTGCAGTTGCCGGGATTCAGCAGTTACGGCGGCACGCTGGACGAGTTCGTGTATTACGCCGGTCGGGCGCTGTCAGCTGAAGAAGCCCTCGAGCACTACGAGGCCACGCAACTGACCGTCCGCGAGGCGCAGATCATGCTGCGGTCGTCGAAGGATAACTGCCGCACCTGGGGGCCAGAGCAATGGCGAGGCGCCGGGAGTCAGGGTCGGTGGGCGACTCGGGCTATATGGCGACAGCAGGGACGGGCGCGGACGTGTGCCTTTGAAGTCACGGTCGCGGACGGGATTCCGTGGCGACTGGTGGATTTTATCGGGACGCCCGTCAGAGGGAACGGCACGTAAAGGAGCTTCGATGCCACAAGCCACAGATGCACAAGTTCAACGGTTTGCTAATGAGCGGGTTCGGCCACGCGCCGAGCAGTTGATTCGCGTGCTCAACGCGGTGACGGACGATCAGGGCGCGATTGCGGATGTGTACGACCGCCTCGTGAATGGGGCGCCGTGGAGTGACAACCGAGAGGACGGGCCGCCGCAACTCCTAGAGGGAAATGACGTGTTGGCCTACAACACATTTATCGCCAACTTGATCGCCTTCATAGAGGGCGATCCTCAGTGGCCCGTGGTGCGCTCGGCGGCCGTCAATAGCCTCAATGTGTAACTGATGGCACTGACGCACTTCTATATCGATCAGGGCACTGGGGCCAGTGACCTGAATGCGGGAAGCACCTCCCAGTATTCTGGGGGTGGGTCGAGTGCCGCCGCGTTTACCTATGCTGGAGGCACGTTCGTACGTGCCACGGGGGTATTCACGGTGGCATCAGGCAACCCGTCGAGCGATGGTGTGACGGTCGGCACCTATGCGTCGGTGTACACCACATCTGGCGCGGTGGCCGCGACATTCGTAGCGCAGATCACGGCGCGTGACACGACGACTATCACCGTGGATGTGACGACACTGAAATGGGGACTGGCGACGGCGGTGAGTGAGACCGCGGCAGCGACGACGTGTAAGGTGAGCGGAGCATGGGCGTCAGAACTGGTGTTGGGTGCGACCGGCCTGGGCACCTACACCGCGCCGACGAGTACGAAAATCAACATGAAGGGCAACCTGACGATTGTGGCCAGTCGCACGGTGTCAATGGCCGGCACCACGACGGCGCCGATCTGGTTCTCTGGGTATAACACAACACCGGGAGACTTAGATACGGATACGACGAATGCGCTGGCGAAACCTGTCTGGACATTTAACACGGGGTTTTCGCTTATCACCTCTGGAGTACAACAGGTGTGGAGTGGTCTTAGTGTCGTGGCGTCGATCAATGCTGCGACATGGACTGTCAGTGGTGGACAAAAACTCTTACGTGTGAGAAGCGAAAACACCGGGGCGAACTCTGGATCGATTGCCTTAGGGATCTCGTCAAACGGGATTGTGGCGGCCTACTCGTTTTTCAAATCGCCCACCACGGCGACAGCCGAGGGCGTGGTGAGCGGTGGCGGATCATCCTCGACGTTTATTGGATGTATTGCACAGGGCGGGGGGTTCGCGGGATTCCAGGGCACCTCGGGAGGGCATGTCTATATCGAGTGTGTGGCGACTGGGGTGACTGGTTCAGGGTTCAAACATTCCACAGCCACACGGACGATGGTGAACTGCACCGCCTATAATGTCACGGCTGACGGTGCCGTCTGGACTGGAACGCCACCTGTCGGGTGTAGCGTGGTTGGGTGCCTGTTTACCTCATGTGGGGGGTATGGCCTGAATAATGCCTCTGGCACGAACTCCGCAAATATCGTGCGGTCCTGCAATGATTTCTACTCCTGCACCTCTGGTAATGAGAATGGGATGGGCGATAGTCCGGCGATTTTTGGCCAGACGGAATCGAGCAGCCCCGTGACGAGTTCCACGGATATGACCCCGGTAGTCGGGTCGAATGCGCTCAATCATGGATTTCCTGGGATCTTCGAGAACCAGACCTATTCCAGTTTATTGGCGATTGGCGCGGTTCAGCCGGGGAGCGGGCCGGTGGGGCGCACGATTGCCCGCG
>Ga0137435_1000124_pt1 | contig 28934 bp, 27 predicted proteins | sample EasRivERMGT100_2_FD_104904 | JGI IMG/M metagenome (GOLD analysis project Ga0137435, IMG submission 104904) | Soil microbial communities from meander-bound floodplain in the East River, Colorado, USA - East River MetaG ERMGT100_2 | ecosystem: Environmental > Terrestrial > Soil > Floodplain ... | reverse complement strand
GGTTGAGCATGGCCGGCGACGGCCTAACAAGCGCGTGAAGCTGGCGGCGCCGTCTTTCTGAGGTAGTCTTCGATTTGTGAAATCTTCAAGCTCGCGCCGCAGCTTACGCGCATTCCGTTAGGCTGCGCAGGAAGGCAACAGCAGGTCTTTTTTGAAAACCTCCCCGCCGACCGCTCCGTGAATCAACGACGTATCCGTCGGGTGAGTTTGCCCTTCAAACCGGTTACCCGGGTGATGTCTCAAAAGCAAGAACCGAGACTCATCGCTGGCGAGTGAGCAAAAGTCATAGCCCCTGCATTTGTGAAACTGCAATCAGGCCGGCCGCGGCCACGACCGCGGCTATCCCCATAATCATCGCCACCGTCCGGTTGGCGCTGACGTGATGCGTCTCCACCCGCGTCACACCGGCCAGCGCGACGCTGCGATTTTGCCGCTTGGAGTCGTAACTGCTGGTTCCTACCAAACTGTCGCCCCGAATCGCAGGCTCGTACAGCAGCTGCCGCCGGCCGTCGCCGGACTGCACGCGGAGGACGTCCGGCTGATGATTCTCGATCAGAGCGACTGGGGAGACGGTCTCGACCTTCCAATACGTGCAGCCGGCGAGTTGGACGGTCATCAAGAGGGCAGCGACAGCTTTCATCTGAAGGCTCCGCGTCATTGGGGACGCGAGACATTGCCCACGGCGCGTCAAGTCTCCGTCAAGCAACGGGCGTGGCGCGGCGCTCCGTAAGCATCACGCTGGCGGTCAGGAACAGCCAGATGACGAATGCCGCCTGCGCGTAGTACATGTACGGCAACGTCTCACTGAACACGAGCCCCGCCCCACCACAGAGTGCCGCCACCACCCAGGCAAACCAGGCGAGCCAGCGGGGCCACACCCCACCGTTGCGGATCGCCCATCCGAACGTGTAGGCCACGAAGCCGAGCAGGAACGTTGCGAGCCGCTCGGCGGCCAGCCCCATGGGATGCAGCATGTCGTAGACGAATACGGCGTGCGTACCGGCGAGCCCCGTATCAGCCGCAGTGTAGGCGCGGGCGAGCTGGTAGCCCGCGCCGACCATGAACAGGATGTTCAGCGACCAGACCGAGAATGCGAAGGCGCCGAGGCGAATGCCCGCGCGCGACGGCGACGCCCCCGCGGTCTCGTTGTGACGCAGGGACACGCCGATCAACCCGGTGTACATGAACGCGAGCCCGAACAGCAGGGACCAGTGGATCAGTCGCCACCCGGCGGTGCGCGCCACCGTGCCGAGCTGGGCCGCGCCCTCGCCCGAGAGCAGCGGATGCATGGCGCCCGCGCCCCCGAACAACAACGTGCCGATCAGCAGGCACAATCCGTAGAACACCGGCCGCCGTGTCACGACCATTGGTTTCTCCCGAGTCCCCAGCCCCGACTCCCGAGCCCCCAATCTAGCACGCACTCGGCCCGACGATATATTGGGCCGCAATGGACCTCAATCGCATCCTGCGCGAGGGCTTCATCGCCGGCTGCATCGGCGCCGCCGTCGTCGCGTTGTGGATCCTCATCGTCGACACCATCAACGGTCAGCCGCTCTTGACACCCGCGATGTTGGGCAGCGCCGTGTTCTGGGGTGCGACGGACCCCAGCATGGTGGTCATCGAACCCGCGAGAATCTTCGGCTACACCATGATTCACGTGAGCGCGTTCGTGGTGGTCGGCTGTATCGCGGCGGCGCTCGCGGCCGAAGTCGAGTACGCGCCCTCCACGTTGTTCCTGATCATTGTGGGATTCTGCTTCTTCGAAGTGGGCTTCTACATCCTCGTCGCGCTCCTGGCCAAGCCGCTGTTGGGCTACCTCGCCTGGTGGAGCGTGGCGATCGGCAACGGGCTCGCCGCGCTCGGCATGGGCTATTTCCTGTGGCGCGAACACCCGAAAATCGGCGAAGAGCTGCGGCGGCATCCGCTAGGAGAGACCGAGGACGGGGAATAACATGGGGACTAGGGTTGGGGACTAGGGACGAAGAACTCCGAGTCCCTAGTCCCCGTCCCTAGCCCCGCCGTAGGCCTCCTCCGGCACCTTCGTTTCAGCATCGGTGCGTTGATCCCACACGGAGTACCGAAACCAAATGACGGTCATCACGATCCATAGCATCAGCCCGCCCAGCACCCACATCAGCAGCCCGCCGATTTGCTGGTCCTGAATCGGTGCCAATGCCCCCAGCCGCGGCGCCGCGGCGTAGAACGGATACAGCACGTGATCCGAGAGCGCGATCAATGCCCCCGTGATCGACATCGGAATCCCGAGCAGGAACAGGTACAGCATCTGCAAGAGGTGCGGGAGGCGCGGCAGCTCCGGCACCGGTGAGAGCACCGGCCACCACATGATGACTGCTGTCGCGAGAAAGACGAGGTGCTGCAGGATGTGGAGGTTGTGGTTCCGGAGCGCCGCCTCGTACAGCACCGGGAAATGCCAGATGACGATCGGGGCCGTGAAGATCAGCCCCGCGGCGACCGGCCGCGTGACGGCGCGGGCGAGCGCCATGACCCAGCGCGGCCGTAGCAGCGGCCGCACCACGTGCGCAGGACAGCCGTACAGCAGCAGCGGAGGAAAGACCAGCGTCAGCAGCAAGTGCTGCGCCATGTGCGCACTGAAGAGATAGTTGTCCGAGAGATTATGTAATGGACCGTTCAGTGCGAAAAACAGCACGGCCAGCGCCCCGGCAAAGCTTGCGACGTGCCGACGTGCCGACGTGAATCCCCCTAAGTACGCAAAAAGCCCGCCCAGGAGGACGAGCCCGATGATGACGCTGGGATGCAAATCCCAGCTATTCCAGGGAGGCGGCTTCACATGCCGGTGCGCAACCGGATCGATCCGTAAAAGATGAAGAGCAAACTCACCACCACCGCGAGCGCCAGCAGCAACGGCCCACCGAACAGGAAGCTGAAGAACCTGTTGTCGAACTTGAGATGCATGTAGAACATCACCACCAGCGCGAACTTCACGGCCGACAGGACGAGCAGGACCGGTACCAGCGCGCTCTGGAACGCCGGGACGTAGAACACGCCGACCTCGATGAACGTGAGTATCACGAGGATCGCGGCGACCCTGAGGTATGTGCCGGTTGTGGCGTGCGCCTGCTCACCCATGCGTGGTCTCCTCGCCGATCATTGGATCAGGTACACGACCGTGAAAATGATAATCCAGACGACGTCCACGAAATGCCAATACAATCCCGTGATCTCGACGGTCATCGCGTTGGCGCGGCCGAGTTTCCCCCGCAGCGCCTGCACCCACAAGGTGAGCAGCCAGATCACGCCCACCGTGACGTGCGCGCCGTGCGTCCCCGTCAACACATAGAACGTCGAGCCAAACAGGTTGGTGGTCAGTCCCAGGCCTTCATGATAGAAGTGGCTGAACTCCCACACCTGCCCGCCCAGGAAGATCAGGCCGAGCAGTGCGGTCACCAGCAGCCACAGCTTGCCCTGCTTCATGTCGCCGCGCTGCACCGCCGCGAGCGCCAGCACCATGGCGAGACTCGACATCAGCAGGTCGAACGTGCTGAACGAGGTGAACGGGATGTTCAGAATCTCGTGCGGGTAGGGACCGACCTGGCTTCTTCCTTTGTAGATCAGGTAGGTCGAGATCAGCGAGCCGAACAGAAGACATTCAGAGCCGATAAAGGCCCAAAACGCCATCTTGCGGCTGTCGAGCCCCATGCTCGTGTGATGACCGTGCGCGGCGTGCGCGTGGGTGTCGTGTGCCATTTACATCTCGAAGGGCTCGAAGGCCCAGCGATAGATCCCGACCACCAGGACCGCCGCGCCGACGAGCACGACCGGCAGCAGGTGCGCGAGCGCCCCGATCGCCATGACCGGGAGGCCGGCCGCCGTGATCATCGGCCACCACGAGCCGCCCGGCACGTGAATCGGCGCGAGCGGCCGCTCCGGCAGCCGCGTCATCGGTGCATGGCGCTCGGTCTGCCAGAGCGGGAGCCGGCTCTCCACTTTGGGGATCACGGTGAAGTTGTAGACCGGCGGCGGTGACGGGATCGCCCACTCGAGCGTCGCGCCGCCCCACGGGTCGTTGGGCGCGTTGACCGGACGCCGCCCGGTCCGCACCAGGTTGTACAGGAAGACCAGCGTCGCGACGCCGATGACGAATGCGCCGATCGTCGAGACGAGATTGTAATCGGCGACGCCGAGCTCCCGCGAGTAGGTGTAGATGCGGCGCGGCATGCCCAGCAGGCCGGACAGGTGCATCGGGAAGAAGGCGAGGTTCATGCCGAGCATGGTCAGCCAGAAGTGCCACTTCCCGAGGGTCTCCGACAGCAGCCGCCCCGTCATCTTGGGCCACCAGTAATACATCCCGGCGAACAATCCCATGATCGTGCCGCCGAACAGCACGTAATGGATGTGCGCGACCACGTAGTAGGTGTCGGTCTGCTGCAGGTCGGAAGGCGCCGACGCGTGCGAGACGCCGGACAACCCGCCGATGATGAACATCGCGATGAAGCCGACGGCGAACAGCATCGCCGTGGTGAAGCGAATCTGCCCACCCCAGAGCGTGCCGATCCAGTTGAAGATCTTTACGCCGGTCGGGATCGCGATCAGCATCGTCGCGCCGGCGAATACCGAGTCGGCGATCGGGCCCATGCCCGCAGCGAACATGTGGTGCGCCCAGACGCTCCACCCGAGGAACGCGATCACGACGCCCGAATACACGACGACGGTATAGCCGAACAGCGGCTTCCGGGAAAAGGTGGGCAGGACCTCCGACACGATCCCCATCGCCGGCAGAATCAGGATGTAGACCTCGGGGTGGCCGAACATCCAGAACAGGTGCTGCCACAGGATCGGATCGCCGCCGCCCGCCGGGAGAAAAAAGTGCGTGCCGAAGAACCGGTCGAACATCAGCAGCACCAAGGCGATCGTGATGACGGGAAACGCGGTGATCACCAGGAACTGCGTAATGAGGGTCATCCAGGTGAACGGCGGCAGGCGCAGCATGCGCAGGCCCGGCGCCCGCATGTTCAGGATCGTCACGACGAAATTGAATCCCGCGGCGAGCGACGCTAGCCCTAGGATCTGGAGGCCGAACAGCCAGAAGTCGACGTTGGGCCCCGGCGAGAATTGCCGCGACGTCAGGTTGGCGTAGCCGAACCAGCCGGCGTCGGGCGCCACCGACAGCCGGCCGGCGCCGAACAGCGGGCCCGCGATGAAGCTCGCGTTCATGAACAGCCCGCCGAGCAGAAACACCCAGTAGCTGAACGCGTTGAGCCGGGGGAACGCGACGTCGCGCGCGCCGATCTGCAGCGGGACGATGAAGTTGAAGAACGCGGCCGACAGCGGCATCAACGCGAGGAACACCATTGTTGTGCCGTGCATCGTGAACAGCTGATTGTACGTCTCGGCGCTGACGCCGATGCCTTCCGGCTGCGCCAGCTGCGCGCGGATGATCAGCGCCTCGAGCCCGCCGACCAGGAAGAAGAAGAACGCCGTCCAGAAGTACAGGAGGCCGATGCGCTTGTGGTCGGTGGTCGTCAGCCAGCTCTTCATTTCAGACTCTGCAAGTAGGCGACGAGGGCATCGAGATCCTCCGCCGAGAGATTCTGCGGCGGCATCAGCGCGCCGGGCTTCAGCGCCGGCGCGTTCTGAATCCAGCGATGCAAGGCTTCGGTGGTGTTCGGGAACAACGCCCCGGCGATCGTGGCGCGGCTCCCGACGTGACTGAGATCGGGACCGACCTTCCCGGGCGAGACGCCGGCAATGGTGTGGCACCCGATGCACGAGCTGCGCCGAAAGATCTGCAGCCCTTTCTCCTCGGCCGATCCCTTTGCGGGCGCCACGGGCGCGGCGCGCTGCCGATCGACCCAGCGTTGGAAGACCGAGTCGGATTCCACCATGACGCGCAGGCGCATGTTCGCGTGCGACGCGCCGCAGAACTCCGCGCATTGACCCCAATACTCGCCGGTCGCATCCGGGCGGAACGCGATGCGGCTGTGGCGGCCCTGCGTCAAGTCACGTTTGCCGCCGAGCGCGGGCACCCAGAAGCTGTGGATGACATCGGCGGAGGTCATCTCCACCTGGACCGGCGTCCCCACCGGCAGGTGCAGCTCGTTGGACGTGCTGATGCCGAGCGTCGGGTAGCGGTACTCCCACCACCATTGGTGGCCGATGACTTCCACGCGCAGCGCACCTTCGGGCGCATGCCCCGCCGTCGCAAAGATCGTTCGCATCGTGGGCACCGCGATGAAGACGAGGATCAGTGCCGGCGCGAGCGTCCAGCCGATCTCCAGCAAGGTGTGACCGTGGACCGGCTTGGGCGCCGGCGCCCCCGGACGCGCGCGATAGCGCGCGATCGCGATCACGAGCAGCGTTTCGACGATCAAGAACACCGCGACCGCCCACCAGAAGATGTTCCAAAACAGACCGTTCAGCTCAACGGCGAAATCCGACTTCGGGGCAAACACCGTCTGTGGGAACGGACCGCTACACGCGGTGAGAAAAAGCAGGACCAGGGCGAGGACTAACGGCACGGCGTCAAACTAGACCGACCCCCGCAACACGTCAACGCGCACGTTATCTTACGCGGCCATGCCAGAACTCTCTGAACGGCTGCAAGATGCGCTCGGCACCGCATACCGTGTCGAGCAGGAGCTGGGCGGCGGCGGGATGAGTCGCGTGTTTGTGGCCGAGGAGACGCGGCTCGCGCGCCGCGTCGTCGTCAAGGTGCTGCCGCCCGACCTCGCGCTGGAAATGCGCGTCGATCGGTTCAATCGGGAGATCCAGCTCTCCGCTTCGCTACAACATCCGCACATCGTGCCGCTGCTGGCCGCGGGGGGATACGAGGATCTCCTCTATTACACGATGCCCTTCGTCGAGGGCGAAGCGCTGCGCACGCGGCTGTCCCGTGAGGGCGAGCTGCCGGTGCGCGACGCCGTGCGGATTCTCAAGGACGTGGCGGACGCGCTGGCGTACGCGCATGCGCGCGGCGTCGTGCATCGCGACATCAAGCCCGACAATGTGCTGCTCAGCGGCCATCATGCCGTGGTGGCCGACTTCGGCGTGGCCAAGGCCGTCAGCCAGGCCAAGACCGAGAGCGGGCTCACGTCCGTGGGCGTGGCGCTGGGCACGCCGGCGTACATGGCGCCCGAGCAAGCCGCCGGAGACCCGAACATCGACCACCGTGCCGACATCTACGCGTTCGGTGCGATGGCCTACGAGATGCTCACCGGACGCGCGCCGTTTGCCGGCATGGCACCGCATCAGATGCTGGCGGCGCATGTGACCGAGCCGGTCGTGCCGATTACCGACAAGCGCCCAGCCTTGTCTCCCGCGCTGGCTGCACTCGTGATGGCGTGTCTCGCCAAGAATCCGGCGGACCGTCCACAGACCGCGAACGAGATCCTGGAAACGCTCGAAGGCCTGGCGACGCCGAGCGGCTCGGTCGCGATCACGTCTCCCATGGCGACGATGCGGCACGTGATGCGGCGGCCGCGCAACCGCTGGCTCGCGCTTGCGGCGGTCGCCGCCATCGCGGTGCTGGCGGGGTGGATCGCGCTCAAGCCGCGGACCGCGCCGGCGCTCGATCCCAATCGCGTCGCGATCGCGCCGTTCGACGTGATCGGACCGGAGCTGCAGCTGTGGCGCGAGGGTCTCGTCGACGTGCTGTCGCGCAGCCTGGATGGCGCGGGCCCGCTGCGCACCGTGTCACCCACACTCGTCGTGCGGCGCTGGCGCGGGCGCGGGGACGCGACGGCCGCGCAATCGCTGGGACAGGAAACCGGCGCGAGAACCGTCGTCTTCGGCGGCCTGATCGAGGCGGGCTCGGATTCGGTCCGGTTGACCGCCACCGTGCTCGATGTGCAGGGGCCTACGGTGCTCGGTGAGATCGAGCTGCGCGAACGTACCGATCGCATTGACCGGCTTGCGGATTCGCTCACCGTGCGCGTGCTGCGCGAGCTGGGCCGCACCCGCGCCATCGGTCTCGTGCGCACCGCCCCGCTCGGCTCACGCTCCCTCCCCGCGCTCAAGGCGTTCCTGCAGGGAGAGCAGTTCCTGCGCCGCTCGGCATGGGATTCCTCGCTGGCCTACCACCAGCGCGCCATCGCGCTCGACAGCGGCTTCACGCTCGCCTGGAGTCACGCGGGCATGGCGGCGGGCTGGCAGCATGCCGCCAACGACTCGCTCTCGCGCACGTACAAGCTGCGGGCGGGCGCGATGAATCACGGACTGGCGCCGCGCGAGAGCTTGATTGTGCAGGCGGAATCGCTCGCCGCGGTCGTGTACGAAGGTCCGGGACAAACGGCGGGCCGCTGGTGGACGTACGGGAAGCGATTGATTGCGACGCTGGATGACGCGGTCCGCCGCTACCCGAACGACCCGGAGCTGTGGTATATGCTCGGCGACGCGCGCTTTCACGCCGGCTCGCTGGCGAGACTGCAACCGCACGCCGCCCTCGAGGCATTTGATCGCGCCATCGCGCTCGATTCGGCGTTTACGCCGTCCTACGTGCATGCGATCGCGCTGGGGATCGACGAGGGCGGGACGGAAGCCGGCCGGCGCTACGCCCAGGCGTTCCTCGCCGCCGGCGCCATGGGCACCTATGCCCAAAGCACCGATCTGGTCGTCCGGCTGATGGATCCCGCAACGCGCGCCAAGGCCACCACCTATCTGGCCGACAGCGCGGACGCTCATCTGGTCCTGACCGTGTGGCTCGCGCTCGGGCGGTGGCTGGACTCGGCGGAAACGATGGTCGCCATGGTGCGCGCGCGTGTGGACGCGGAGGAGAAGACGGGCAGGAAGTCGAATGCGAGCGGGTTCATGCTGCCGAGCGCCCTGGCGGCGCGCGGCCACATCCACGACGCGGTGCCACGCTCCCCGTTCCCCGGGCTCCTGACGCAGTACGCCCTGGTGGGGGCGATCCCCCGCGACAGCGCGACGCGGCTGGCGCGGAGCTGGGTGGAACGCCCGGGCGACGGCCTCCTCTTCGCGGTGCCACTGCTCGCGGCAGCGCGCGACACGGCTGGCATCATCAGCGCGATCCGCAAGGTCGAGGCGGTACGGCAACACCCGCCACCGAATCTCCCGCCAATCGCCAAGGATTTCTTCGGGTACGTCCTCGTGACACAGCGGGCCTACCTGGCACTGGCACGGGGCGACAGCGCCGAGGCGTTGCGCCTGTTCGACGCCAGTCCTGATACCGCGGCGTTCGGAGGAAACGTGATTGACGACCTGGTGCACGCGCAGTTGTTAGCGGCCCGGGGCCGGCCAGCGGACGCGGCGGCATTGCTCGAACGGCCACCGGTCGGCTTCAATCCGGGGGTCTCCGTCATCGAAATCCTGCGCGCGCTTGAGCGTGGTCGCGTGTACGAGCGGCTCGGCAACCGCGAGCGCGCGCTCGCGGGCTTCTCGTTCGTTGTGAAGGCGTGGCGCAATCCCGATCCCGAGCTGCAACCCTACGTCGAGGAAGCGCGCGCGGCGTTGACACGCCTCAACGCCGAGCTGGCAAAGCCGGCCAGCTAGGGCATTCCGGTAATCGACGACTTGGCGTCGTTGCCCTGCGCCGTGAGCACCGCCGTCGAGCCGTCCTTCCAGGTCAGCTTCACGATTTGCGACTGAGCACCGGGCGTAATCCAGACCTCGGCCGCTGTACGCGGATCGCGGAGGTGCATCGCCCGGACCTTGCCCGCCGGGACGGCCACGTCGTCCCAGGCCACGAGCTGCATGGTCCGGCATTCGCGCGCGATCTGCGCGACGTTGATCCCGTTGAACATCTGCACGGTTTCGGGCGGCACGGTCATGGGCGGCATGTTGCCCATCTTCATTTTCGCTTTGCGCACGCCGGCGGCCGTGCTGCCGGGCCCGCCCACCAAAAGCTGGACTGTCACCTTCGCGCCACGCGCTGGATCGTCGAGCGACACTTCGAACCAGTAATGGGCAACCCCGTCCTGGAGCTCCTTCCCGACAACTGCGACGCGTGTCTTGCTGCCGTTCATCTGGCCGCCGGTCCAGTTGTGGGTCATCCAGGCGCCGATCGTAAATGCGCGGCTTTCCAGGTCGGCGCAGGTTCTCTGCTGGTCGGGGTCCTGCCCCGAAGCCAGGACGAGCATCACCGTATTGACAAGGCTGTGGAACATGCAGCACTCCCCTAGGTGGTGAGGGACAACATTAAAACCCCGAGAAGCGTAAATTGCTTCGGGCTTTCGCGACCGTGGCGGAACTGGCAGACGCGCCAGCCTTAGGAGCTGGTGGGGCAACCCGTGGGGGTTCGAGTCCCTCCGGTCGCATCGAAAGACCAAGCGGGACCTGCAAAGACTAGGCAACAGACGCACTGCGGGCCACGGTCTTGAGGTTATGGGTTGTCCCGTTGACGACGGACGGAATCCCGCGGTGCGTCTGTCCATCTAGCCTTTGCATTTCCTCTGCACTCGTCCCTCTTCCCTAGTAGTTAGATTTATCCCCCACATGCAAGAGATCCTCGTAAAGAAAACCCGTGCTGAACCTGGGGAAGCGTCGCTTGAAGTCACCATCCCCCCCGACAACGTGAAGGCGGCCGAGGAGCGGGCGACCAAGGTCTACCAGCAGCGCGCCCGCCTGCCCGGTTTCCGCCAGGGCAAGGCCCCGGCGGCCGTGGTCCGGAAGAAATTCGCCGACGACATCCGGCAGGAGACGCTGCGCGAGCTGGTGCAGGAGAGCTGGCGCGTCGCGCAGAAGCAGGAAGAGCTGAAGCCGATCGCCGATCCCCACATCCACAACCTGAAGTGGGAAGAGGGCGCTCCGGTCACGTTCGAGTTCCACGTCGAGCTGAAGCCCGAGCTGAAGCTGCAGCGTCTGGGCGGCTTCCGCCTCACGCGCACCGTGCCGGCCGTGACGGCGGCGCAGGTGGATACGCAGCTCAATGCCCTGCGCGAGCAGCGCGCGCCGTGGACGCCGGTGGCGGGCGAGAAACCGAAGCCGAAGGATCTCGTGGACGTCATCATCGCGACGCGCGAGAACGGCGAGGACAAGGATCCGCAGCCCTACCAGTTCGTGCTTGGCGAAGGCCGCGCGATTCCGGACGTGGAAGAGCGCATCATGAGCCTCACGCCCGGCGAATCGGTCGAGGCGACCGTCCGCTTTCCCGACGATTTCGCCGAGGAGGCCAAGCGCGGTCAGACGCGCGACGTCAAGATCACGCTGCGCGAGGTGAAGCGGCAGGAGCTGCCGGCCCTGGACGACGCGTTCGCGCGCGAGACCGGCGACTTCGAGTCGCTGGACGCGCTGCGGACGGCCGTGACGGCGGATCTGACCAAAGAAGCCGAGCGGGAAGCCGACGCCAAGGTGCGCGGCGAGCTGGTGCAGCAGATCATCGAGGCAAACAACGTGGTCGCGCCGCGGCCGCTGGTCGAGCGCGTGCTGGGCATGTACGCCCAGGCGTACGAGGTCCCGGAGGAGCGCTGGCAGCAGTTCGCGCAAGAGTTCCACACCGTCGCCGAGTCGCAGGTGAAGCGCGATCTCGTGCTCGACCACGTCGTCGAATCCCAGAACCTGCGCGCCACCGAAGCCGAGCTGGACGAGAAGATTCAGCAGCTCGCCGAACGGCGCGGGATGAAGGCGGCCGAGCTGTACGCGTCGCTGGAAAAGGCCAAGCGGCTCCGTGATGTCGCGCGGAGCATCACCGAGGAGAAGGTGTTTACTTATCTCCTGTCGCAGTCCACCGTGGAGCCAGCGTGACGAAGAACGAAAGCCACATCTATCCGCCGTACATCATCGAGCGCTCGAGCCGTGGCGAGCGCACCTACGACATCTTCAGCCGCTTGCTGATGGACCGCATCGTATTCCTCGGCAGCCCCATCAACGACGACGTCGCCAACATCATCATCGCCCAGCTGCTGTTCCTGGATGCCGACAATCCCGAGCGGGACATCTATCTGTACATCAACTCGCCGGGTGGCATCGTGTCGTCGGGCATGGCGATCTATGACACGGTGCAGTTCCTGCGCGCGCCGGTGAATACGATTTGCATGGGCATGGCGGCCTCGATGGGCTCGTTCCTGCTCGCGGCGGGCCGCAAAGGCAAGCGGTCAGCGTTACCCCACGCGCGCATCATGATGCATCAGCCGTCGGGCGGCACGCAGGGCACCGCCTCCGACATCGAGATTCAGGCCAGGGAGATCCTGTTCCTGCGGCGTAAGCTGAATGAGCTATACGCCAAGCACACGGGGAAGATCGTCGATCAGATCGAGAAGGACATGGACCGCGACCGCTTCATGTCGGCGGAGGAGGCGAAGGAGTACGGACTGATCGATCACGTCATCTCGAACTTCGAGGAAATCAAGGAAGACGGGAAAGCAAAGAAGTGATCCCTTGCGCCGCTCAGACCCCTTTCCCATACTAAGAGACGATGTCGCACGATAAGCATCTCCGCTGCTCGTTTTGCGGTAAGTCGAAGGATTCGGTCCGGAAGTTCATCTCCGGGCCGTCGGTCTACATTTGCAATGAGTGCATCGCGCTCTGCAACGAGATTCTGGCGGAGGATGAGGAGCGGGAAGTCGCCGAAGCGATCACGCAGGTCCCCACGCCCGCCGAAATCAAGGATGTGCTGGACCAATACGTGATCGGGCAGGACCGCGCCAAGAAGACCCTCGCCGTTGCCGTCTACAATCATTACAAACGCATCAATTCCCACTCGGGCCGTGACAACGAGGTGGAGCTCGACAAGAGCAACATCCTGCTGATCGGCCCGACGGGTGTCGGCAAGACGCTGCTCGCCCAGACGCTGGCCCGCATCCTGGACGTGCCGTTCACGATCGCCGACGCGACCACGCTCACCGAGGCCGGCTACGTCGGTGAGGACGTGGAGAATATTCTCGTGCGCCTGCTGCAGGCTGCTGATTTCAACGTTTCCGAGGCCGAACGGGGCATCGTCTATATCGACGAGATCGACAAGATCGCGCGCAAATCCGAGAACCCCAGCATTACGCGCGACGTCTCGGGCGAAGGCGTACAGCAGGCGCTGCTCAAGATCCTGGAAGGCACGGTCGCCAGCGTGCCCCCGCAGGGCGGGCGCAAGCACCCGCAGCAGGAATACATTCAGGTGAATACCAAGGACATCCTCTTCGTCTGCGGCGGCGCGTTCGACGGGCTCGAGAAGATCATCGAGTCCCGCACCGGCCGGCGGCAGATCGGCTTCACCAAGGAAGAGGTGGTCGCGGGCGTCGCGGCCAAGGTCAAGAAAAACCCGTTCGGCGACGTGGAGCCGGACGATTTGCTCCGCTACGGGCTGATTCCCGAGCTGGTGGGCCGCCTCCCGGTCACGGTGCCGCTCGACGCGCTCGACGAGGATGCGCTGATCAAGATCCTCACCGAGCCCAAGAACGCGCTCGCGAAGCAGTATCAGAAGCTGTTCGACCTCGAGGACGTGCGCCTGACGATCGAGAAGGAAGCATTGAAGGCGATTGCGGCCAAGGCGATGAAGCGCGGCACGGGCGCCAGAGGGCTGCGCGCCATTCTCGAAGAGATGATGACGGAGATCATGTTCGAGCTGCCGAGCCGCGACGACGTGCGCGAGGTGGCGATCACCGCCGAGTGCGTCACGTCCGGCCGCGCACCGCTGCTCGTGACTGAGCGTCCCCGCCAGAAGAAAGAAGCCTGACCGGCCCGACCTACATCGGCTCGTTTCCCAGGGCCGATGCGCTGCTCGATCCCCCACTCCCCGAAGTCGCGTTTCTCGGCCGCTCCAATGTCGGCAAGTCGTCGCTGCTCAATGCGCTGGTGGGACAGCGCATCGCCAAGACGTCAGGGACTCCGGGAAAGACCAGAGCACTCAACGTTTTCCGTATTGATACTTCGTGCTACTTCCTCGATCTGCCCGGGTATGGTTATGCTCGAGCGGGCAAGGCACAGCGCGCTGCCTTTCGCGGCCTGCTCAAGCACGCGCTGCGGCGCGAATGGCTGCGCGGGGTGGTCTGGCTCCTGGACATCCGCCACCCGCCGTCGGCCGACGACCGCGCGATGCAGGAGACGCTCGTGGAAGGACAAACGCATGTGCTCGCGGCGCTCACCAAGGCGGATAAGCTTTCCGCAAATGCGCGACACACCAGCGAGCGCGAGCGGCGCGAGGAGCTGGAGCTGCCGGAGGACCAAGTCGTGGTCACCAGCGCGAAAACGGGCGGGGGCATTGTCGAGTTGCGGGAAGCGATCGCGGGATTGTTGCAAGGGGCGGCGAATGACGGTTAGTCGGTTGGACGGTTGGTCGGTTAGAGTTGCAGCGCTGGTAACGGCGCTGCTAACCTGGCATCCGACTAACCGGCTAAGCGCTCAGGACACGATCCCGCCGGGTTACGGCACCCTCCGCCGCGACGACATCACCGTGCGCTTTTCGACCGGCACAGTCGAGATCCAGGTGCTGCCGCTGGAGGACCAGGTCATCCGGCTGCTCACGCCCGACACGTATCGCTCGCTGATCCAGCTCATGCAGAGCCGCGCGCTCGACATCCGGGAGGCGGCGCAGCGCGGCGGCACTTATCATCCCACGCTGGTCATGGTGACGTTCCTCGGCGTCGTCGGGCAGGCGCGGTTCAATCCGGAAGACCTGAACATCACGAGCCGCGGCCGCCTGTTTCGGCCGGTCGGCATCGTGCCGCTATCTCCCACGTGGAGCTCGTTCCAGCTCGAGGCGCGGCAGCAGGCGGCCGCGATCTTTCTCTTCGAGCCTGGGATCGCCGTGCGCGAGGATATGCTCGTGCAGTACCTGGGACTGTCTAGCGCCGCGTGGGTTCGCTCAATCCGGCTGCTCGATCAGGAGCGCGCCCGGGTCATGGCGCGCGCCCAGGGGGAAGTACGACGCGATTCTGTAGCTCCGGACTCCATCGTACCCCCGCCGAGTCCGCGCACACCACGCTGACACCTCGGCGCACCGCCAGCGCCAATGCCTTGTCGCAACCCAGGGAAAACAGCGCACTCGCCCACGCTGAGGCTTTGAACGCGGTCGGCGCGAGCACCGTCACCGCGCGATGCTCGCCTCGTCCCGAGACCGTGCTGATCGCGCCGGACTGCAGCTCCACGTGGGCCACGGGGTCCAGCGCGTTGCCGGGATTGGCGATGCCAACCGGACGCTTCGTCGCATCCCCAACCCAAAGGAAGAGCCCGCCCAGATCGATCAGCGCGCTATCCACGGCCTTGGCAAGCACCGGCAGTGCTCCATCCAGCACATAGCTGTCCGCAACATCGCGCCACTCGATTCGCAGCGCCAAGTCCCCACGCTCAGCGGGCCATGCCTGGCGAACGGCGGCCCGAGCCGTCGTTGAATCGACCGCGCGAGTGGAGTCGCTGAAACGGGACACTGCCGACTGCAGGGCCACCGAGTCCTTCGACCATGCGGCGACGCTGATGGTGGAACCGACCATCTGCCACGTGGCCGCGATGGTCTTCGTGCGGGGGCCGGAGCTGCAGGCGACCAGGGCGAGTAACGCGAGCGGGAGCTGCTTCACTCCGAGAAATACGTGGCCCACAGTGGCGCATAGACACGTCCGCTGACGAGCGCGGCGGTTGAGAGCGCGTCTGCCAGGAGCGCACATGGCGCAACCTGCGTGACCTGCCGACGCGTGTCGACCGGACATCCCCGGTCTGGATCCATGACATGGCCGAGTATGCGTTTCTCGAGTTCGACCACAGACTTGTTGTTTGAAGACGTCGCGAGCGCGTTATCGCGCAACCGCACCACCCGGGTCGATCCCGCGATCTGGACCGGCCACCCCTCGGGTTCATCCGGTGGCGCACCCATGCCGTAGCAATCTCCGCTCACGTCGATCAGGGCCCGACGAACGCCCGAGCCGATCAGCACGCCCGTAGCTTCGTCAATGGCATATCCGACCGCCATACCGCCAAGGTCCAGCTTCGTGTGCGAATTGGGCAACGACAGATGGGAATAGCAGCGCACAGTCGCCGTCGCGACGGCTTCACGAGCAGCGGCAAGCTCCGTGTGACTCGGCATCGTACGGCGGGGCCGATGAAAGCCCCACACACGCATCAACGGCTCGACGGCCGGGTTGAACGCGCCCTCAGTAAACTTGCGAACGTGGTCCGCTCGATACACCGCCTGCCACAACTCTTTACTGGCCTTCAGCGGCCGCTTGCCGGCACGACGGTTCAGCTCACAGAGCTCACTCGCGTCGTCGAACAGTGATAGTATCGACTCGAGCCTCCGTAGCTCAGCGAACACATTCGCACAGGCTTCGAGCCCCTGGTCTTGGGACTCGGCGAACACCATCACGTGCACGGCCTGCCCCATCGCCCACGACCAGCGCTCCACAAACCGCTCCCGCGTGAGCTTCGGGAGCGGCGGGCGCGGCGGCAGGATCGCGCCCGCAAACCCGGCCCCCAGCGTCGCCACGAACTTACGGCGTTTCATTGACGCCACTCAGCTCTCGCAGGATCAGGAATGACTGCACGTAAAACGTAATCGCGAGGATTGCACTGGACGCCTCGAGCAGCCACGCAAAGCGCCCATCCACGTAGCGCATCAGCCACATCGCCGAAAACGATACCAGGAGCGCGCAGAACGGCTCGGCGATCAGAAACCGGCGCCGGCGCTCGGACAGACGGGCACAGAGCGCGATGCCGATGCCGGTGAGCGCGAATGTCACCGTCATGCTGAGCAGATGCGTGTGGGTAATCGTGAGCATCTCCCCGAATGACTTGGGGAACTGCATCGCGCCGCTCGCCAGGGAATCGACTGCTGCGCCGCGGTACCGATTGGACACGCCCGAGGGCACGAGGCGCGTGGTGTGCCAGACGAACACGAGCGACGTCGTGTAGCCGATCAGCTGCACGATCGTGATCCAGCGTGCCAGCGTGCGGCCTGCGCGCGGTACGGTCGCCCAGGTCCACCTCATTGGAGCGCCCCGCTTCTGTGCCACGCCGTGAGATCGCCCAGCGCCTTGCGTACTCCCAGGGTCACCGCGTTCACGCTGATCGTGGCCCCGGAGATGGTGCGGATATCACGCCCGACCTGGAGCGCGTCGTCGGTGGACTTGCCGCGGAATTGCCGGCGCCAGGCGTCGTAGGCCACCTCGCCGCCGTAGGGCTCGCGGTAGACCAGGATATCGATATCCCGCAGGCGGTCGGCCGTATCCGTGGCGACGAGGAACGTGATCGGCTGATCCTTACCTTTCACCGCGCGGACCACGGCAAACCCCAGCACCGTGTCGGCGCGCGCGATCCGATACGCGGTGTCGGCAGCGATCAGAACCGGTGTCGCGATCGCGCCGGCGCCAAAGATGCGCTTGACCGACGCCGCGACCTTCGGCGGCGGCACCGCAGTCTGCGCAACGATCTGCGCCGTGATCAGCGCGATCAGTGGCCTCAGAATTGGTAACCCATTCCGAGACGCAGCGTCTCACCTTCCGCGGTGCCCGCGGCGGTACGCCGGATCTCGTAGTCGCCCTTGAATGCCGTGTTCCACGTGGGTTTGTAGACCAACCCGACCGTGGTGATGCGCCGGGCGAATTCCTCGTTGCGCGTCGTGCCGGTGGGAACATCCGCGTGCGTGTCGTACTGCTCGTAGCGCAGGAACGCGTTCAGCCGCTGGGTGCTCTTGGGCGCGAGGGCGTGGAGGAGATTGTAGGCGCCTTCGACGTACCCACCCGCGATGCGACTGCCCACATCGCTCCCGTACAGCGCGTTGATCTGCTCCGCGTCGCCGACATTGGCGTTCGCGATCACGCCGCGCAGCGCGATGCCACCAATCTCGTAGCGCGCGTCCGCCGACAGCACGGTGAGTGGTGCGTCGAACGAGCGCGTGCCAAGCAGCGTGTCGCCCGCCGTCGTCCCGCCGTACCAGAACGACCCGCCGACGCGCAGTCCCGGCCGCACCCATTCCAGCCGGCCCGTGAGGGACGGATTGGCGAAGGTCGCTTCGCGACCTTCTTGGCGGCCTTCGCGAATCCCTTCCTCCCCAGAGAATCCATCAGCCCGGAGCCCGTTCACGAGATAGACCCGATAACTCAGCCCCTCACCCAGCGGGACCGTACCGACGATTCCAATCCCCAGCTCGCGCCAGGTCGTGGGAATCACGTCGTGATCGAACGCCGGCCGGTCCACGCCATTGAACGTGGGTGGTTCGTGCGTCTCATTGATGATTCCCATGGGCGCGAGCAAAAGTCCGGTCCGCAGGGTCATGCGATCGGCCACGCGGTAATCGAGGATCACCTGCTCCAGGGCGACTTCGCCTCCGGCCGAGCCGCCCTCGATCTTGGCGTCCTCCACTTCGAGCTCGGAGCGGAACGACAGCCGTTCGGTGAATGTATGTGCCAGATAAACGACGAACCGGCGCAGGTTTATCTCGGCCGGCGTGTTTCGTCCTGAGGGATTTGTATAGTGAATCTCGCCGTAGCCGCCAATCGTGGTGGACTCCTGCGCGACGGCCGGAACGGCTCCTACGCACAACAGGGCGCACACAGATAACCTGCTGCGTAGCATGTTGTTACTTCCTTTCGTGAGCGTGGGAGTCAGGTACGAGCGAGATACACGAATATATTTGTCGGATTTAACCAGGCAAGTAGATGTTAAACTGGCGGATCGTGAATTCCCTGACGCAGGGGCCGGTTGTGGGCGCCATGCTCGCGCTCGTGGTGATCACGGCCGGCGTCGTGATCTGGGGCCTGCGCGCCCGACTCGTCCGCACCGAGCGCGAACGCCGCCGGGCGGCCGAGGAGCTCAATCGCCGGCTGTCGGAGCTGTTCTCCCTCCAAGAGCTGTCCTATGTGCTGTCCGACTCTCTCGAGTTGGACCGGATCGTCGAACAGGTCGTGCGCTATGCCGTGCGGTTCCTCGACGCCCAGGGGGCCCTGCTGGCCCTGGTGGGGGACGCCGCGTCCGATCCCCTGTACGTTGCCGCCGCTGAAGGCACGCTCGGCGGGCTGCGCGGGCAACGGATTCCCGCAGACGATCCCGGCCTCGTTGCCCGCTCCACGGCGCACGAGCACGTCGAGCTGGTGCGGAACTCCCCTGGAACTGCTGGTCGGGCCGAGCCCACCGTCATTACGAGCGGCGTTGAGGCGGCCGCCGCGGCGGCGGTCCCGTTGCGCTCGCACGGTACCGTGATCGGCACCCTCGTCATCACCGATCCGCGTGAAGGCGGGTTCGTCCCGGAGGATATCCGCCTGCTGTCGACGCTCGCGACCCACGCGGCCGTCGTGATCGCGAACGCACGCTTCTTCGAGATGGTCCGACGAGCGAAAGAGCAGTGGGAGACGGCGTTCGACGCGCTCAGCGAAGGCATTGCGGTCGTGGACGATGAAGGGCGCGTGCGCCGCTCGAATCGCGCCATGGCGAGCCTGCTCGGCATACCGCTGCCGAACGTGGTCGGGACGCCGCTGGGCGATGCGCTGCTCGGCAAGCCGCACGCGCTCCTGGAGCTGCTGGCGGCCACCCGGCGCGGGGACCGCCCTGCTCCGCTGATCGCCCGCTCCGAGCGGCTCAAGCGCTCCGTGCGGATCAATGCCGCGCGCATCCCCGGCGCGACGACGGAGCAGAGCATCGTGGTGATGGTCGAAGACGTGACGGAGCAGCAGGCACTCGAAACCCAGCTGCTGCAGAGCGAGAAGCTCGCAGCGGTCGGCCAGCTGGTGTCAGGTGTGGCGCACGAGCTGAACAACCCGCTCACCTCGATCACGGGCCTCTCTGAGTTCCTGCTCGAGCAAAAGGAGCTGGGCAAGAAGGATCGCGGACACCTGCAGGTCATTCACGAGCAGGCCGAGCGCGCGGGGCGTATCGTGCGCAACCTGCTCACCTTCGCGCGCAAGGGCTCGAGCGAGCGCGTGCCCGTGGATTTGAACGACGTCATCCGGCGGACGCTGTCGCTGATGACCTACGACCTCAAGCTCAAGGAGATCTCGGTCGAGCGCGAGCTGAGCGGAGCGCTCCCCGAGGTCCTCGGCGACCGGCACGGGCTGCAGCAGGTGGTGCTGAATCTCGTCACGAACGCCGCCCAGGCGGTCGCGGAGAATCCGCGCGAGCGCGCCCGCGAGATCTCGGTCTCGACCTGGTACGATGGCCAGGTGCATCTGCGCGTGGCCGACACCGGCCCCGGCATCCCCGATGAAGTGCTGCAAAGCGTGTTCACGCCGTTCTTCACCACCAAAGAGCCCGGAAAAGGCACGGGACTGGGCCTTTCGATCACCTACTCCATCGTCGAGAGCCACGGCGGGCAGATCACGATCGAGCCGCGCAATCCTCGCGGCGGGGCCGTATTCCGGGTCGACCTGCCACCGGCACCGGCCGATGCCGCGCGCCCGGCGCTGACGCCGGTCCACGGCACGCCATTGCCCGACGCGCCGCCGGCCGTGAAACGCACGATTCTCCTGGTCGACGCCGATCCGGCCGTGCAGCGCACCATCAAGGCGCTGTTCGCGCGCGATGGGCATGCCGTGGAAGTGGCGGGCGACCCCCAGCACGCGCTCGATCTGGCGCTGCGGGGCGGCTTCGATCTGGTGATCACCGACGCGCGCGCGATGGCGCCGGGGAAGCGCGGCACGCTGCTGGCGGAGGAGCTGGTGACGAAACTGCCGGCGTTGCGCGAACGGATCATCGTCGCCACGGGCGACGTGCGACCCTCGACGGAGGAGACGCTCGCGCGTCTCGGCGTACGTTACGTGCGCAAGCCTTTCAACCTGCGCGATCTCCGCGTCGCAGCGGCGCGCTTGTGGGAAGCGACGGCGCTGTCGTAGGCCTCGGACGGCCACCCGAAGGTCGAGAGATTCACCGCTCCGCCGGGTGCGAAGCGCACGCCTTCCCGGAGCAACAGCGCCCGCTGCAGCACGGCGCTGTGATCCTGACCGGAGAATGAAATCCGGCCCGCCGCGTTGATCACGCGCCACCACGGAACGTCGTTGTCTTCGGGAAGTGCCGAGAGCGCCCAGCCGACCGTGCGCGCCGCGCCGGGCCGCCCCGCCAACCGCGCGATGATGCCGTACGTCGCCACCCGTCCCTTGGGGATGTGACGGACCACGCGGTAGATCCGATGATAGAATGGATTCACAAGGGAGCCTGGTACTAGCTTACTCGGAGTACGTCTTCCAGCAAGCCCGCATCGCCCCCCCCCACTATTGACAAAATGTCATCCAGTGCTCTGCGCTCTCTCGGCCAGGCGAAGCGTCGCGCCGCGTCCGCGGGCCGCAGCCATTCGCTCCGATCGTGCTCGTCCGACAGGCGCACCGGCGCATCGGGCGCGACAAACGCGACGAACACCGGAATGAGCGCCAGCTCGTCGGTGCGATGCTGATAGAACGCTTCGGTGCGGCTCAGATTGTAGAGTTTCTGCGGGGCGAGTCCGGTTTCTTCGCGCAGCTCGCGCAGCGACGCCTGCACCGGGGTCTCACCGGACTCGATCGTGCCGTGCACCGTCTCCCACGATCCTGGACAGCGGCCGCTGCGGCCCCGGCGCAAGGCGAGCACCTCGAGTTCCTCACCCGCGCGGCGGACCGCATATGTGTCCACGAACATCACGCGGGCGGTCGTCAGCGTCGTCTGCCGAGAACGGCTTCCAGTCGCGCCGACAGCGCGCGCGCGCGGAAGGGCTTGGTGAGAAAGTCGTCGGCGCCGAGCTCGAAGACCCGCACTTCGTTGTCTTCGTCGCCCTTCGCCGTGAGCACGATGACGGGAATGTGCGCGGTCGCCGGGCGCGACCGCAGATGGGACAACACCCCGTAGCCGTCGAGCCCCGGGAGATTCAGGTCGAGGACGATGATGTCGGGACCCACGCGATCGACCTGATCGAGCGCCTGCACGCCGTCCCGTGCTTCCGTGACGACGTACCCTTCCCGCTCCAGCAAATCGCGCATCACTTTGCGCAGGCTGTCCTCATCGTCGACGAGCAGGACCTTGGAGGCCGGCAGGCCGTGCGGCCCGGAACGGCGCGCCGGCGGCGTGTGCTCCTCGATGAGATCGAAATGTGTGGAGACCGGCGCCGCCGGCTCGGGCGGAACCGCGAGATTCCCAGCGTCGACGCTCCCCCCCGCCGAGCGCCGCGCAGGGCCCGACGTCCGCGCACCGGCCTTTTCCGCGGGCGCCGGGGCCTCAGCTTCGGCGGGGATATCAACGACGCGGATCAGCTCCTCGATCGTCGACTCCCCGCGCGTCACGTGCGCGAGTCCGGAGTCCCACAATGACTTCATGCCGCCGCGCCGGGCCGCGTCGGCGATGCGATCCGGGGCTTCGCCCGCGGCGATCCGTCGTTCCAGCTCCGGGGTCATCGTCAGGATTTCGAGAATCGAGAAGCGGCCGCGGTATCCGGTCATCGCGCAGTCGGGACAGGCGGCCGCCCGGTACAGCGGCGTGCCCCTGGGAATCCAGCGCTGCAGCCGCTCCGGCGGCGCTTCCATCCAGACTTCCTTGCAGGTGGGGCACAGTTTGCGCATCAGCCGCTGCGCCACGACGCCGCGCAGCGACGCCGCGATCTTGTACGCTTCGACGCCGATATCCACGAGGCGCGTCACCGCGTTGGCGGCGTCGTTCGTGTGCAGCGTGGACAGCACGAGGTGCCCCGTCAGCGACGCCTGCACCGCGATCTGCGCCGTTTCCTTGTCGCGAATCTCGCCCACCAGCACGACGTTGGGGTCCTGCCGCAGGATCGACCGCAGCGCCGCCGCAAACGTGAGCCCGGATTTCTCCTGCACCTGCACCTGGACGATGCCCTGCATCCGGTACTCGACCGGGTCTTCGACCGTGACGATGTTGACGCCCTCGCTCTTGATCTGATTGATGCAGGAGTAGAGGGTCGTGGTTTTTCCGGATCCCGTCGGGCCGGTGACGAGCAGGATGCCTTCGTGGTTCTCGAGCAGCCGCTTGATCGCGTCCCCTTCCCCGGGGTTCAAGCCCAGCGAGTCGAGCGACTTGACCGTCGCGCGGGAGTCGAGAATGCGGATCACGACCTTTTCGCCGAGCTGCGCGGGCAGGGTCGAAACGCGCAGGTCGATCGGCTGGCCGCTCACCGCCACGCGCGCGCGGCCGTCCTGGGGCCGCAGCCGGTCGGCGATGTCGAGCGAGGACATGATTTTGATGCGGGAGATCAGCGGCAGGCCGGCCTGGCGCGGAATCTTCATCACCTGGCGGAGCACCCCGTCGATGCGGTAGCGCACCGCCACGCCGCCCTCTTCCGGCTCTACGTGGATGTCGCTCGCGCGCGAGAGAATCCCTTCCGAGATGATCATGTCGACGAGCCGCACGACGGGCTTCTGGCTCGCATCCGCCTCGGAGATCTCCTCCGGTTGTGTGTCGGGCAGCGTCGTCAGAATCTCAGAGTCTCCCATCCCCTCGAGCAGTCTGTCGATCGCCTTGTTCGGCTTGTACAGCTCGTCCAGCTTCTCGCTGATTCTCGACGGCGCGAGCAAGAGCAACCGAATCTCACGCGCCGTGTTGAAGGCGAGCGCCTTCTCGGCATCGAGGTCGAGCGGATTGGAGGTGCCGATCTCCAGGTACGAATCGGTCAGCCGTAACGGGAGCACGTGATGGCGGCGGGCGAGCTGCTCGGGCACACCGTCCCGGGCAGTGAGTTCGATCTTGGTAACGTCGGCGACCTTCATCCGGAAGCGATGGGACAGCTTTTCGACAATTTGGGCGTCGGTCGCGATCTTCTCGGCCACGACGCATTCCCACAGCGTCCGGCCGGAATCCGACTTGTCCCGCAGGCCCTGGAGGACCTCGGGAGTCAGACCCTCAACCGACTGGGCCAGCCATTCGTCTGGAAATTGCGTCACGGGCATGCGGGTGCCTCCAAACTACGGCCGCGCGCGTCTGAGTCCAGTATTCTACGTCACAGGATATCCCAAAAATCGCGCGTGATGTCGAACGCAACACGGACCTGCCGGCTTTGCATGCCGTATCCTGCCTCGATTCGGAACAGCCCGAGCCACTCCGCACCGAGTCCGAGGGTCACCCGCGTGCCCGGAGTCGTCTGCCACGGCATCTGGGGGAAAGGCTCGTCCGTCGAGCCCAGCGCAACATATGGCGCAAGTGTGATATTCCCCGGTGTGCGGGCCGGGCCGGCCGGCAGTCGGAAGAACGGCACTACGGTCCGCAGCTCGACGTGCATCATGGCCGCGCGTCTTCCACCCCACTGTCGGAAGTCGTCACCGAGCAACGTCCCGCGTCCGCCCATCACGAATCCGCGGTGTGGAGGGAGCTCGTCGCCTCCAACGCCGACTTGAACGCGCGTCAGGAGCCGCGTGGACCCTGCCCCCAGCGGAACGAGCAGATGTCCCGTGCCGCTGATCCGCACATAGGCACTGCCGATTTCGGCGCTGACCTCGCCCGCGACATCGCGCCGCACGGCAAAGCCTTCACTTCGGCGCCGCAGGGTCAGCGAGCCGACATTCTGATCGCCGTCGAGGATCGCGGGATTGGGACGAAATTGGCCCGAGGCGGGCGTCGCCCGAATCGGCAGCGACTGTACATGCTCGCGTTTTGCGGCGACGAGCCACTCTGTGCGGTTGCCTACGTCGAAGCGCGCCGACAACTGCCAGCCGGTCGCGCGATAGTAGTCGCCGTAGTCGTCCCCGAATTCCTGCGCTGACACCGAATTGAGTAGCGGCGCGATTACGCGCTCGTCCGAGATATCACGAACCTGACGGTAGACGGTCAGCGCGAGGCCGTCGACCGAGGTAATCGACACCCCACCTTTGCCCGCGCCGTCTGAAAAGCCGTAACTGCCCAGCGCGCGAATCTCGAAGTCGTCACCCGGGGTTCGCCACACGAATCCGGCGCCGGCGGCGAGCCCCTCGACACGATTGAAGCGGATCAAATCGCTCAGCCCCCGCGCACCCAGGCGCTGCCGCTTGAGACCGGTGAGCACGCGGCGGCCCGCGATGCGACTCACTTCGGCGCGCACTGCTTCCAGGTCGTTCTGGCGGACCGGCTCGGCGATTCCCTGGATGGCGGTGGTGAGCGGCTCGCGCCACGGGAAGGAGTCGCGCTCCGCCTTCGGGACGGCGGTGATCTCTTCGCCCCGGAACCAGCTCTCGGCAAGTCCTACGTTGAACAGGTAGCCGTCGATCTCCCAGCGGCCGCGGATGATGCCGCGCGCCGGAATGTCCAGCCAGGTCGCGCGCCGGCGGATCTCGACCTCCTGCCGGTACGGCAGCCAGAACCGCCCCTCCCACAGCGCGTTATCCAGCACGATGCTGACGTCTTCGATCTGCGGGTCGAGATAGGCGTGGGGCGTGAAATTGAACGCCATGCGGACCAGGTCGGCCGTCTCGAGGTCGACGAACAGCGTGCCGACGATGGCGGCAGCGGAGAAGGTTTTTGGGCGCGCGCGCAGCGCCACGACGCGCACCGCGCGCTGGGGAAGCTCGATCGTGGTCGTGTCGCCCAGCGCGAAGTCGTACAGCGCCGAGCCGTCCGGCCCGAGCGGGTGCGGCACGTCGCGCACTTCGTCGCCCTCGCCCAGCCGGATCGCGCTGCCGAAGTTGTTTTGGACGATGCCGAGGTGATCGCGATGGTAGTTGATGTCGGTGGGAAGCTCGGCGCGATCGCGCCAGCCGACGATGCGCTGCTTGCTGAGCTGCGGCGCCTTCCAGTACACTTCCAGCTCCAGCTGATCCGCTTTCACGAGTCGCGGCGGTTCGGTGAGCCCTTCGCCGAACTGGCCGAGGAAGAAGAGAAACCCGTGAGCCTGGGCTTTATAGTCACGCAGCGCGGTGTCGACGGCGGCGCGGGAGCGTCGCTCGCTGGCGCGTCGCGCCAGCGCCAGGGCGGCATTGCTGTTCCACTCCTGGGCGGACCCACGAGCGGGCAGGGCGAGCACCAGGGCGAGCACAACCGGCCACCGCATCGCGCGAAATCTAGATGATGGACTCCCGCGACGCATTCCTGGAGCGAGCGAAGCAGGGCGGGATCGTTCCAGTCTTGCGCCAGGTCGTCACCGACGCCGACACACCCGTTGGCGCCTTCGCGAAGATCGCGCGGCCGCCGTTCGCGTTTCTGCTCGAATCCCTGGTCGGGGGCGAGCGCTGGGCGCGTTATACGTTTCTCGGCACCGAGCCCCGGGAAGCATGGCGCTATCGCGGCACGAAGATCGACCACTGGAAGCCCGCCGCGGGATGGCAGGCGGCCGGCGAGACGCGCGACCCGCTCGCCCACCTCGCCGACCGGATGCGCGCGCTGCCAACCGTCGCGGTGCCCGGCCTCCCGCGCTTCACGGGCGGCGCGGTCGGCTATCTCGGCTACGATCTGGTCCGCAGCATCGAGCGGCTGCCGGCGGAACCTGCCGATACGCTCGCCGTTCCCGACGCGGTCGTGATGATCGCCGACTCCCTCGTGATCCTCGACAACGTGTTCGGGCGCGCGATCCTGGTCGCCAATGTCGAAGTGCCGCCCGGGGCGACCGCGGCGCAGCGCCTGCGGCTGTATGACGGCGCGCAGGAGCGGCTCGACGTGCTGATCGACCGGCTCGGCGCGACGCACCCCCTGGCGCCGCTCGCGCTGGACGGCGACACGAAGGCGCTGCGGCCGGAATCCCGGTATCCGCGCGCCGCGTTCGAGCGCGACGTCGCCAAAATCCGCGACTACATCGCGGCGGGCGACGTGTTTCAGGCGGTGCTGTCGCGGCGCCAGGTCGTGCCGGGCGCCGTCGATCCCCTCCGGTTGTATCGCTATCTCCGGGCGCTCAACCCCGCGCCGTACCTGTTCTACCTCGCACTGGACGACGTGACGCTCGTGGGCAGCTCACCGGAGGTTCTGGTGCGCGTTGAGGGAGACGAGGTCACCGTGCGCCCCATTGCCGGGACGCGGCCCCGGGGGCTGACGACGGCGGAAGACGACGCGCTGGCGGCCACGCTGCGCGCCGATGCCAAGGAGTTGGCGGAGCATCGGATGCTCGTGGATCTGGGACGCAACGACATCGGGCGCGTGGCCCGCTACGGCACCGTGCGTGTCACGGAGTCGCTCCAGATCGAGCGCTATTCACACGTGCAGCATCTCGTGAGCGAAGTGCGCGGCCAGTTGAGCCCCGGATACGACGCGCTGGACGTGTTCCGCGCCTGTTTCCCCGCGGGCACGGTCAGCGGCGCGCCGAAGGTGCGCGCGATGGAGATCATCGACGAGCTGGAGCCGGAGCGGCGCGGTCCGTACGCGGGGGCGGTCGGGTATGTCGGCTGGGGCGCCACCACCATGGACACGGCGATCGCGATTCGCTCGGCGCTCGTGCTCAAGGACCGCGTCGTCGTGCAGGCCGGCGCGGGGATCGTCGCCGATTCCGATCCGGCACGCGAGTTCGAGGAAACCGAGGCGAAGGCGCAGGCGGTGCTGCGGGCGCTCGCGTTGGCCAAAGCAGGCGATTAGTTTCGGCGGGTGTTCAAGCTGCTGAGCACTTCCGGCGAGCAGTCGATCGATCTCCAGCTCGGGCGCAAGCTCGTGGTGGGGCGAGCCGTCACCAGCGACGTCCCGATCTACGATCCCACGATCTCACGCCGGCACGCGGAGATCGTGCTCACGAGCAGCGGCGTCCGCGTCACGGACCTGGGCTCCTCGAACGGGACGTTCCTGAACGGCGCCAAGATCACCGATGCGGAAGCAGGGGCGAACGACGTCGTGACGTTCGGGAAGGTGGCATTCCGGGTGAGGGAAGTGACCGCCCCCGCCCCACGCCCGCTGGTCGTGCCGCCGCCGGACTTCAAGTCCCCCAAAGGCGGCGTGCCCGGCGGCACGATCGTCCGCGAGCTCCCGGTCAGCGTCTCGGGCGGCGTACCGGCGATCGTGATTGACGAGCCGCAGGGCTCGTCCCACCTCAAGGTCAAGGCGGACAATCAGGAGGAGCGGCGGGAAAAGAAGCTCTCCCTGCTGCTCGAGGTCTCGAAGGAGCTGTCGAAACAGCAGGAGCTCGACCGGCTGCTCGACAAGGTGGTGGACTTCACGTTCCAGATCATGAACGTGGACCGCGTGTCGATTCTGCTGCTCGACGGCAAGTCGAACGAGCTGATCCCCCGCATCTCCAAGAGCCGCACCGGCGACGCGAGCGCCGCGAAACACGTACCGCAGTCGATCGCGCGCAAGGCCGTCGAGGAGCGGGTCGCGATCCTGTCCGACAACGCGGCGGCCGACGAGCGCTTCAAGGGCAAGTCGATTCTCATCCAGAGCGTGCGCAGCGCGATGTGCACGCCGCTCATGGGCTCGGATTCCAAGGTCCTCGGCATCCTGTACGTCGATAACCTCACGGCCACCCACTCGTTCGCCGATGAAGACCTCGAGTTTCTGATCGCCTTCGGCGGATTGACCGCCGTCGCCATCGAGAACTCGCAGCTGTCGGAGCGGATTCGGCGCGAAGCGCTGGTCCGCTCGAACTTTGAACGATACTTCTCGCCCAACATCGCTCAGGTCATCGCGCAGCAGCAGGACGCGGGACGATTGCCGAGCGAAAAGCGCCCCGTGGTGGTGTTCTTCTCCGATATCCGCGGTTTTACGCCGATGTCGGAAACGATGAGCCCGGACGAAATCGCCCGGCTGCTGACCGAGTACTTCACCGAGATGGTGGACAAGGTCTTCGAGTACGGCGGCACACTCGACAAGTTCATGGGCGATGCGATCATGGCGTTGTGGGGCGCGCCGATCGTCCACGAAGATGACGCCGACCGCGCCGTCCAGTGTGCCATCGCGCAGCTGAAGGAGCTGGAGAAGCTCAATGCCAAATGGAAACAGGAAGGCCGCACCGAAGTGCAGATCGGCATCGCCATCAACTTCGGCGAGGTGTTCGCCGGCAACATCGGATCGGATCGGCGCCTCGAATACACGGTCATCGGCGACGCCGTGAACACGGCCTACCGCCTGTGCGGAAAAGCCGGCCCCAACGAGATCCTCATTTCCGAGCCGTTCTACCAGCAGCTGAAAAACAAGCCGGCCGTCGAGGCGCTCGAGCCGATTCAGGTCAAGGGAAAAGCCAAGAAGATTCCGGTCTACCGCGTGAAGCGGTAAGGCCGGCCGAACCGCGCCAGCAGATC
>Ga0137435_1000122_pt1 | contig 29003 bp, 40 predicted proteins | sample EasRivERMGT100_2_FD_104904 | JGI IMG/M metagenome (GOLD analysis project Ga0137435, IMG submission 104904) | Soil microbial communities from meander-bound floodplain in the East River, Colorado, USA - East River MetaG ERMGT100_2 | ecosystem: Environmental > Terrestrial > Soil > Floodplain ... | reverse complement strand
TTTTTTTCAAAAAAATGACAGTTATACCCCCAAAATATGAGGGATTTCCAACTTTTTTTTGGAGACCTAGAAAAAATAAAAAAAAATAATAAATAAAAATTTATTTTTGGCACGTGTGTTTTTTCTTACAAATATTTTCTCTAATAAAAATGTTTACAGAGAAAAGATTTGTAAGAAAAAACACACGTGCCAAAAATAAATTTTTATTTATTATTTTTTTTTATTTTTTTTTTTCAGGGTCAACCCCCAAAAAAATGTGTATAAATTTTGGGATAACTGTCATTTTTTTAAAAAAATAATTTTTTTTCAGGGGAAAAAGATTCACGTTTTTTGTAACTGTCATTTTTTTTTTCTTCAGGAAAAGATTCATGAACTTTTTTTTTGTAACTGTCATTTTTTTGAAAAAAAAAAAATTTTTCAGGGGAAAAAGATTCATGTTTTTTGTAACTGTCATTTTTTTTTTTCATGAATCTTTTCCTGAAGAAAAAAAAAATGACAGTTACAAAAAACGTGAATCTTTTTCCCCTGAAAAAAAATTATTTTTTTAAAAAAATGACAGTTATACCCCCAAAATATGAGGGATTTCCAACTTTTTTTTGGATGACCTAGAAAAAATAAAAAAAAATAATAAATAAAAATTTATTTTTGGCACGTGCGTGATTTTTTTTTCTAGAATTTTTTTTTTCACGAATCTTTTCTTTAAATGATTGTATTGTTAAAGATTAAATTGATATAAAATATTAAAAGTCTAAATTTTTTAAATATGCATATACATCATCTTTTGGAATTTTTTTATTTTGTTGTGGTACTATAGGATATATAACATCTTTTACGGTCGGTAAATTATGTAAATCAATATAATTTTGTTCAGTATAATTATTTTTTTCTTCTATGACGATAGTATTAGTATTATTATTGTTATTATTCATATTTTCAATTTCACCATAAAAATCAGTAAGTAAGTCATTATCATTTGTATTATCAGGATTTTCTAAAACAGTTGTAATTTCATTAACATCTTGAATTGTCTCATGAAAATCATCCATAATACCTGTCATTTTTTCTATATCAACTTCATTAGTAGTTTTTTTTATATGTGTATTTACATTTTGTAATGCATTAACAACTTGTTGATTCATTTTTGATTCGTCTAATAAATTTATTGATTTTTCTAATAATGTAATAGCATTACGTCTTGAATTTATTTCATTTTCTAAAGTCTTTTTTTGTTTTAAAATTGGATCGAGTATTCTTTCCATTTCTTTTCTTGATTTATTTGAATGTTGTTTATATATAATTATAGCTTTATTTGATAAAGTTTCAAATTCCCTTTCTTTTGTAGTTATTTCTATTTTTCCTTTTTTAATAAGAGTTTTTATTTGTATAGCTGGATCAGGTTCTTGTTCTTTATTAAACCCACTAAATAAACTCTTCATAATTTTATCCGTTTTTTTTTTAATGAATTGAATTTTTATAAAAAAGAAACACATATTATAAAATATTTATTAATTTTAAAAAAAAAAGATAGGTGATTTTAAAGTCCAATAATTCTTTTAACTAATCCTAAGACTAGAATAACACATATAATAAATATAAATGATACAATAACTTGTATTATAAATAATGATGATTTACAACAAACATTTGGAATAAAACAAAATAAATTAGCAAGAGAAGAACAGGTTTTATTTTTTTTTGATTTTTTTGTTGTAAGAGAGAATTGATTTTTCATTTTATCCCATTCTGAATTAAATCGATTACGAGTTTTTAAACTAAAATAATAATTTTCAAAATATTTTATAACTAAAAGAGATTTCTCTCTATCTGATATTTTTTTACGTAAAATATCAATAATAATAATATAATGTTTCATATCATCAGAGTCTATAATATCATCAATATCACTATCACTATCATTTAAATCCTCTTTTTTATTAGATACTTGTAATAAAGACTCATCAATTGAATCAATAGGTTTATTACCTGAATCTTTTTTACTATTTTTCTTGGACATATTATGATATTACAACTTTTATTATTACTAATAAAAATGAAATTTAAAAAATTTATTATTTCTCATTACAATTGAATGATAATGAATCTCCTATTCTTGAAATAACATAAAAAGAAAAATTAATATTATTATTATTATCATTATATTGTTGATGATCATTTTCTGTTATTTCACTTGTAATATTTTCTTGCCAAAAATTATTTATATAGTTATCATTATTATTTAGTGATAAAAATTCTTCTTTTAATGTTTGAATTATTTGTAATAAATCAATTGTAATATCATTATTTTTAATATTATTTGTATTATTTTCCAAATAAAATACTTCACCATTTATTAAAGATGATGAATTAAAATATTTTTTATTATAAAAATATCCTTGTAAAGCATTAGATTCTAAATTTAATTTATAATTAACATTAAAAGTATTAGTACCAAAAGATGATAAATTTTCTTTAACATATTTTTCAATATTTTCTATATCTTTATAATCAAAATGTTGTAAAATTGTATTTGAATAAATTGGTTTAAATAATCCATTTTTATATAATAAACCAGGAACAATCATAAAAGATAATGATTTAATTTGTTCAATTTTTTCATTTAAATTTGATGAAAATGATTTAATATCATCATTATCTTTTTTTATTCTTTTTTTTGATATCGAAATAATTCCTTTTTCTAATAATTCATCATAACAAAAATGATCAATTTCTAAACAACCCATTTTATCTTTTTCTGAAAAAATTGGAAATTGTTTAAATTGATTTTGATAATAAACATTTATAGGTTTAATTACTGTACCACAACATGAATAATAAAGAATATTATTAGAATCATTTAAAAGTTTTATTCCTGGATGTATTCTACATTTTAAAAATCCTATATTATTTTTTTGTTGATAACATTCATCACAAAAATAACATTTTTTCCAATCATTAAATTTTTCCGGTAACATAATTTTTTTTTTTTCCTTTCTTTCTTTCAAATAAAATTATTTTAATTTATTTATTAATATTTCTTCAAAATTTAAAGTTTCATTATATGATAATTTTGATAAATACCATGTATTTATTTTTTTCATATCATCATCCATAAAACCTCCACATAATAAATAAAGAAATTCATTTGGTATAAAAGATGAAGATTGTTTATAAGATGCATAATACTCTGATTGTCGTGATATTATTAATATAAATTCTATTTGTTCATTTATTTTTTCATATGAAAATAAATTATCTATTTTTTTACAACTACAATCAACTTTTTCTAAATTTAATTTCTTTGTTATATTCTTTTTTTCAGTTTCACATAGTATTTTTTTTTTTAAATTATTAACTGCTAATATACAAAAATTAAATTTTATTATAGAATATAATGATTCTTTAATAAGAAATGTATTTCCATCTATTATTCTAATATCATCTTTCATCTCAAATTCTGTTTTTGGTATATAATAACTACATACTACATTATTTAATTGTTGTTGTTGAATATCTATTTTCAATTTTAAAAATGATCTAATCCAATTAGGATCATTTATTAATTTTAAATAATTTTCTATAATTTTTTCTTCATTTTTTTCAAAAAAATGATTAATTTTTATTAAATTAGCAATATGTAAACATTTTTTCTGTATTTTACGATATTTATAATAATAAAAATAATCTTCTGAATCTGTTTCTGAATCTGATGAATATGATGATGATGTTGAATAATTATTATCTTTTTTAATATGTGGTTTTTCTTCTTCTTTAATATCTATGGTAATATAATTGGATGGATCACCATCCGTTTTTTTATATTCAGAAATATCATCTGTATCATCAAAGAAAGAAAGGAATTTCTTTAACATCTTTTAAAATTAAAAATAAAAATTATTGAATTTTTTTAAATAATACTTTTAAAATTAAATAAATCAATAAACCATACGAAAAAAAATATATTTTATTTATAACCTTTTTTCTGATAATTATCATTATTATGAAAAATTATAGTTGTATCATTATCTTCTTCTTCTTCATCATCATCACTTGATATTGTTGGTTGTATTATTTTTCTTTTCTTTTTTTTACAACATCCACAATGACAACAATTGAATAGATTTTTTATTTTTCTCCATAAATATATAAAAATATCCTTTGAGTCTAACCATCCATCAAGATCTTTAGTTGTTCCAATAAATAAAAAAAAAGCTCCTATATTGAAAAACATATGCCATAAAGAATGAAATGCATAATAAGCCATGTATGCATCAATAAAATAGAAAATTAAACTAAATATAATTAGAATAACACCAACTAATAGATTTTTGAAATCGAATCTATTTTCCAAATATTCAGGATTTCCTTCTTCAATCACAAAAATTTTTATTAATGCTACTAAAACACCAAATAATATAATAATTAAAAATGATTGTGTAGTTAGAGGAATTGCATAAATTGTAAATATAACTACAAATATATATGTAATAACTATAAATAAACTCTGCCAATCATATACCATAATTGGATTACGTCCTCTACAACCAAAACAAACTTTATTCTTTGCATTTGGTGGAAGATCTTCATCATAATATAAGCTATTCTTTGGTCCTAATCTTATATGTTTTCTTTTATGTTCTTCATGAAGAAGATAATCTATATTATTATATTTTAATTTTGTTTTATAATAATATTTATGTTTTTTACTTGGTCTATAAATATAAAACAATAATAAAGACATTGCTAAAATAATACCCGCACTAGAATGATCGATTTTTTGATAACTATCAAGATTTGTTATAAATACACAATAATCAGTACATTGACATAAATGATAAAAAATAGATACTATCATCGAAATTAATAAACTATAACTCCATAAATAACCACCTAATATAATGGATATGATAATTGCTGGTATGGCGAAAAGATTACTTGAAATTAATAAGAGGGCCTTCCACCAATGATGTAATGATTCTACATCAATATTAGATATTAATGAATATCCATCTTGATTTGTATGATGAAGGGAAAGCATAAAAAAAAATGTTAAATAATCAAATGAATTATTAAAACATAAAAAAAAATTAAAAAGAAAATTTCAAAAGGTTTTTCAAAAACAATTTATAAATAATAAAATAATTTTATTAAATAAACTTTTCACATGCTTCTTTATTTAATTCAGTATAAGATAGAATAGCAATTTTATAATTACTATAATCTTTTTCTTTATTTTTTATCATTTTCTTTATTTCTTTTAAAGAAATGTATTTATCATTTTCAAAATGTAACATCACATATTCATCAATCTTTTTTTTTACTAAAAAACCAACAAGAAAATATTTAATTTGAGATTTGAAATAATTTTGATATATGGCTATCATAATTTTAATGAAAAGAAAAAAATTTATAATAATTGATAACCATACTAATATCATTTCCCAATCTTTTATAAAATACCATGCTCCAGACATAATTATTAATATTTTCCTATATAAGGAAATATCATTTATAAGATGGATGGCACAAAATCAGATCACCCTAATTTAAGAAGATTTGAAATAAATAATAAAGAAAAATTAATATTTAATGAAAAGAAATTATCTTTAGAAATTACAAAGATTGATATTTATGATGATATTTCAACACGTAAAAGATTTAAAGTAACCCTATTATTTAAAGCTTTTGAGAATAATTTATGGATAACTAAAGATAATCATTTAGAGATGTATTATGATAACTCAGATGGTATTCCATGCATAAGTTATCAACTTAGAGGTTATGGAAATATTACTATTTTTGATAAGAAAAATGAAGATACAATTATTGTTGATATTGGCAATTGGGATATTAAATAAAAAATTCTTTTTTAATGATAATTTCCCTAAAATAACATGATTCATACATAATGATTTTTTATTTTTTATTTTTGGGTTGAAATCCTAAATAAGAATATTATTTTTTTTTCTTTTTCAAAATTGATGAAATAACACCATCATGTCCGATGGATTATATTTTAAATTATCCGTTTGTCGATATAAAACCAATAAATATTCCTGGTTTTACACAAAGAAGAATGAGTTCATGTTATAATGCAAATAAAATGAATATTCATGATAATAGTGGTAAAATTGTTAAAAAAAAAAAATTAAAAAAAAAATATATGATTTTACCAAAAGATAATAATAATAATAAACAAGAAAAAGTAACAAATGTTTTTTTAAAAAAAGATGTATGTAAAGAACTTTATTGTGAAAATGAAATAAAAGTAAAATCAGAATTATTGTGTGAATATCATTATCGTAAGAAAAGACTATTTATAATAAATAAAACTATAGGGGGATGTATTTATTCAAAGGAATGTAGAAATAAAATATTTCGTGCCTTTCTATGTAATAAACATTATAAATTAAAATTAAATAAAGACAAAGAAAATAATAAATGAATTATTTTAAATCAAAAAATAATATAAGATATTTCCACAAACATTTTTTTAATTGTTAAAAAAATGAAAAGAATTGCTGGAGATTCATCTGTAGGTTTAATTGGATTAAATAATGGTAATCTAGGTAATACACCAATTTCTAATGAAATTATGAATCAATCATCTATAAGAGATTCATATAGTTTTGGAGATTTAAATGTATTTAGTGATTCTTCTTTATCAGGTCCAGTAAATAAAAAAATGAGATATTTAACTGGAGATGCAGGATCACAATCATATGGTGGTAATATAGAACCATTAAGTACAAGATTTTTAATGCCTAATATTGATGATTGGACGGCAGGAAATTTTCCACAAACCAGAAAAAGAGTTAATCCAAATGTTTTAACAAGAAGAATGGCTAAACCAATATCAAAAGAAATTTCAGTGATACATGGATATGAAATAGGAATAATGATGACAAAACCTGAATTAAAAACAGGAACAGGTCTTGCAGTAAAATATTTTGGAAGAGATGGATCTTCAACTCATAAATATATGATAGAAGATGATATTCTTCCTATAATGAATATTGCAACATGGAATTTTTATCAACAACGTATTCAATATAGATTATTTAAAAAAAATCCAGAAATTTATAATAGTTTAGATGCAGATGAAATATGGAAACATTTTACTTTTGAAGGTGTATGTAGAAATGAAGAAAGTGCTGCAGGTGGTGAAAGTAGTGTTAATGATAGTTATACTAATAATCCATTTCGTAAAGAATATTATCTTAAAGGTGATGGTTCAAAATTAGTTACAATGGTTTTAAAAGGACCTGCAAAAACATATAATCTTTTTAAAAATTCAGTTTCACCAGGATCTCATGTATATGCAATTATTAAAAAATTTCCTTGTACTCATAGTTTTTATCTTACTCCAAAAATTAATATTAAACAACAATTTCATGAAACTACATTTGATTGTAAAGAAAAATTTTTACCATTTCAAATGGCAGTTATTTCATTACCATCATATGCAAGAACAGTACCTTCAGAATATTTACTTTATTATGATGAAAAAGGAGTTAAAAATTATGGTAAAGCTATTAGATTAGGAACTGTATTATTTCAACCAACTGGATTAGTAATAACTCCTCCACTAGATCCATCATCATTAAAACCTGTATCAAATGCTGCAGAAGGAATAATGCAAACAATTAATGATTATTTAACTTTAATTGTAGATTCAGATGATGGTGTTTTACCTTTATGATTTTTTTGAGAAGAAGAAGAAAAATAATTGTTTATATATTTAATTTAAAAAAAATTGATATTTTTTAATAAAGTAATTTTAAAGTTTTTTTATTTATTTGTTTGTTTTAATAATAATATTAATGGAAAGAGGGGATTATTTAGGTAGTCATAAAACCCATAAATTGTGGCACGGAAGATTTAAATCTTTTATTCCTTGGTTAGTTGGATTAGGGTTTATATTATTATTGTGTTTTATTATTGTTATATTTGCTTTAGTTATTGTTGATTTTACAAGAGAGAATAACCTTGAGAGTGAATTCTCTCAATTAACAAATTCCGATTCTGTTTATACTAATTTTAAAAAAGGAGTATTTGATTATTTGGGTAAAGATTCATCACAAAGAATTAAATTATTTTTTTTAAATAAATATAAATTTAATGATACAATATCATTAGAAGGATTTTCATCTATGGTAGATTATTTCAATCAAAGACTAGTACCTGTAAAAGATCCATCTGATTATCTTTATGATACTGAATCAAAATTTTTTATTATTCAAGGAAAGATTGAAATTAAAAAAAGATTTGAAAAGGAAGTTGATATTCTTATTGAAAATATGAGATTAAGTTTTGATATAACAAGTAATATGCCAGTTTTTTCTGCAATAAAATTAGCTGAAGTATCATTAGATACAGAAAAATCACATTTTTTAATAAAAAGAGCTTATTCATTATGTACGAACGAACCTAGAAGTGAAAAGAGATGTGATAAATATATAGGACCTTTTTATAATGATTATCGTGATTCTTTTGAAATTAAAGAATCATCAACACCATTAAAAGATGGTAAAAATAATAATAAAAAGGATCATCCTAATAAATTTTTAGAAGAACAAATGCGTGGTCATTATACTAAAAAACCTATTAATGAAGAAATAGGAGAAATAGATAATGATAAAAATAAAGAGACAGAAATAGAAGAAACTGTATTTTCAAATGAAATTGAACATTCAACAATTTATGTTTTAATTTTTTTTATGAATGAAAATGAATTATTAAATTTAAATAAAACAAAATCAATTGAAAGAGAAATTAAACATAAAAATTCTTTAGGGAGAATTGTTTTTCTTATTGAATTAGAAAAGAAATAAATAATTAATTTTTATTGTTCTTCTTTATACAAATGTTTAAATAAAATTTCAATGGAATCATATTGAAGTAAACATTCTTCTGCTTTTTCTTTCCATAAGATTATTAAATTTTTATATAAATTTTGTGCTGTTATTGAATCTTTTAAAATATTATAAAGTTTATTTAAATCATTATAAATTCTTTTAATTTGTGATTCTAAATAAATTCCTTTTAAATTATATCCAGTTGTTTCATTACTAAATAAAAATTTTTCTAAAATTACTGAAATTTTTATACTTTCTCTAATTATATTTGATTCTTCTCCTTTAAAAGATGTAATAACTAATTCAATATATCTTGTTATTAATATAATTATATAAAATGATGGTTCAAATAAATCATTTAAAATTTGATTATATTGAAAACAACTAAGAAAAAATTCTCCTTTTAAACTATCATTACAATTTATAAATAAAAAACATTTATTTAATGGATTAATTAAATATTGAAAAATTTCATGAATTTTTGGTATTGATTCTTTTAAAAATAATTCTAATGATATTTGACATAAAATATTACCAAATAATTTAAAACATAAAACTGCTTTTTCTTTTTTTGAATAATTTGTTGCCATACCAAAATAACCTGATACTTCAAATTGAACAGGTGATATTAATATATTAGTTATAATATCATCAAACCATTTTAATCCATTATTATTATTATTACTATAATCATTCCAATATGATCCTAATATATGTGTTGAACATAAAAATACATTAACTGGATTTAGATATATATGAGAAGCTAATGCAATTGTATAATTTTTATTTGTATTTAATAATTCTTGTATTGTCTTTGTTGTCATTTTTTATATTAAAAATCTATTTTAAGTTAAAAAAAAAATTCCTAGGAAAAAAATTTTTTTTTTCGACGCACGTGCCATAAATAAATTTTTATTTATTATTTTTTTTTTTTGGTGTCTCATTCCAAAAAAAGTTGGAAATCCCTCATATTTTGGGGGTATAACTGTCATTTTTTTGAAAAAAATATTTTTTTTCAGGGGAAAAAGATTCACGTTTTTTGTAACTGTCATTTTTTTTTTTCTTCAGGAAAAGATTCATGAACATTTTTTTTGTAACTGTCATTTTTTTTTTAAAAAAAAAAATTTTCAGGGGAAAAAGATTCACGTTTTTTGTAACTGTCATTTTTTTTTCTTCAGGAAAAGATTCATGAACTTTTTTTTCATGAAAAAAAAAAATGACAGTTATAAAAAACGTGAATCTTTTTCCCCTGAAAAAAAATATTTTTTTTAAAAAAATGACAGTTATACCAAAATTTATACACATTTTTTTGGGGGTTGAGTCATAAAAAAAAAAATAAAAAAAAATAATAAATAAAAATTTATTTTTGGCACGTGTGTTTTTTCTTACAAATCTTTTCTTTGTTAACATTTTTATTAGAGAAAATATTTGTAAGAAAAAACACACGTGCCAAAAATAAATTTTTATTTATTATTTTTTTTTTTGGTGTCTCATCCCAGAAAAAGTTGGAAATCCCTCATATTTTGGGGGTATAACTGTCATTTTTTTAAAAAAATTATTTTTTTTCAGGGGAAAAAGATTCATGATTTTCGTAACTGTCATTTTTTTTTTCATCAGGAAAAGATTCATGAAAAAAACCAATGACAGTTACAAAAAACGTGAATCTTTTTCCCCTGAAAAAAATTTTTTTTTTTAAAAAAATGACAGTTATACCCCCAAAATATGAGGGATTTCCAACTTTTTTTGGAATGACACCCCAAATAAATGAGGAAATCATATTTTTAATAAATAAATTTTGTTTAAAATTATAATATTATATATTTAAGAAAAAGAAAAAAGGGTAATTGTTTGTTAATAATGGATCATTGTTATCTATGTAATGAGAAAGATTGTTCGTTATATTATTTTAAAATAATGAGTTATATTTGTAATGATTGTTTAAAAAAATCATTACAAATAGATAAATGTGAAATATCAAAAGATATTGAAGATTGTGATAAAAAATTTGAAAATTATCAATGGTTAAATGAAATAGCAGGTCAAGGTGCTTTTGGATGTATTTATAATGTTTTTAATAAAACTATATCAAAAAATACAGTTTTAAAAGTTCAACGGTATATTGAAAAGAATACATATGATAATGAAAATTCAGATGAAGAAATTAAAATTTCATGTCTTGTTTCTGAATTACCAAATTTTGTAAAATTATTAAATTATTGGATTTGTGATATAACACCTGTTAATGATATTTGGAAATCGTCAAAATGTGCAAAAGATATAACGGGTCATTCACTTACATATCTTTATTATGAAAATGGTGTATGGAAATTGAAACCAGGAAGATCAAATAAAATATTTTATATTGAAATGGAAAAATATGATGGTACATTACGTGATATTATAACTAAAGGTACACAATTAACTGAACATGATAAATATTCTATGATTTTTGAATTGGTTTATTTTCTTACTAGTGCATATGAACAATTAGGATTTCATCATAATGATATACATATAGGAAATATGTTTTATAAATTTAATAATACACCACGAGAATATACATTACCTCTCGAAAGTAAAAATAATAAAAAGAGGAAACAATTAATAATCAAATGTAATAGTATCTTTTTTCCTTTTTGGGGAGATTTCGGTAAGTCTACCATAAAAAATCAAAAAAAAGAATGGATATCAGTAAAATGTGAAAAAGTAATGGAAGAATTCAAAATTTTTAACAAGAAAGATACCATTTATTTTGAAACAGATCAAAGAACGTTAAAATGGTTAGGAGAAAAAGTAATGAATTCAAATATAAATAAAAAACAAAAGATTAAAGATGATAATGAAATGGATGTATAAATATAAATAAAAATTCTCAGGAAAATATGAAAGATGAATTAGAAATATTAAATGAAAGAATAATAGAATTAAAAATAAGATTACATGATCAAAACCATTATAAATAAATTACATTGAATTGTTAATCATGACCTATTTTAATAAAAATTAATATTCTTTTTATATTATGATTCTATTTTAATTATATCAGTGTTTAAAAAAAATGATAGGCGAATATACTGATTGTTTATCAAAATCTATTATTTTACAAGGAAGAACATCTAACGGTACATTAATAAACACTGAAACATGTTCAGGTTTTGGAGAATGTACTCAAAAATTTTGTGAAATTGCAAATAATTCGAGGGTTGATTGGACGTGTTTTCTTCTCGAATCATCAAATTCTGAGAAAATTTATTATTATAATAACAATACGGTTTATTTATTGGTTTCTATTATATTATTTTTATTTGTAGTTTCGATTATTCTATCATTATTATTATGTTTAAATAAGAGAAAATTATCAAAGATGAATGAGATGCTTTATGAAAAGGTGAGCCCATTAAAAAATGTTAATTATGGTGATGATTTTAATACGGATGAAAATAATGGGAAAATTGAATAAACGTTTTTTATTTTTATAAATTCCATTTTATTAATGATTTACAAGAAAGTTGATACAATAAAAAATAACAATTATTGTTTTTATTCGTTACTTTGAATATATCATCCCATCTATCATTTAAACATGATAATGAATAAAGATGTTTTCCAAAAGACCATAATAATAACCTATTAAATATAGGTGTTTCGAGAGTCTTTTTAACCAAAAAACATAATATAATCTTGATAATTTCTTTATGTAATATAATATCATTATCATGAGAATTTAAAAATAAGTTAACCACTAATTTTGCATGATATAATGGATCTAATTCTTTTGATATTATAGAAGGAATTTTTGGAGATTGAATTATCAAATCTTGATTATTGGTTAATTTGATAAATAACATATCTTTCATATCATCATTAAAGAAATTTTTGACAGATTTGAAATGAAATGATGTTGCAAGTAAATTATTCATAAATTCTGTTTCATTTTCATTTTTAAAATCACCTCTTCTCTTTAATATTTTATTTAATTCTTCGCATAAAATTATTGTAGTGTCTTTTAAATCATCAAAAACAGCCTTAATTACATGTTTTAAATTTGATAATTCATTTGATTTTTTGAAAAGATCTTCGTTCATTAAATCAATAATAAAATTATCTAATTTTTTTGTGATTAATTCCTTACATAATTTATCTTGAATAGCATTTTTATATTCTGGAAAATCTTTTGATCTTGCCAAAAGATTTTGTATAAAGTTTATTTCTGCTTCTTTTGTAACATTATCTTTATTTAATTGACATTGATACATTTTTGATTGAATTGGTTTCTCTTCAAGTTTACATTGAAATTTTAAATGTTTTGCTTGGAGACATTGTCTAAAACCTTGATTCTTCATTAATTGACAAAAAAAAAATATTATTTTATTAAAAATGACATATACACGTGCATGACCAAAAATAAAAAGATTCAATATCTAATAAAATATTTATATAGTTGAATTAAATAATAATTTCAAACAATATCATGTCAACCAAAGCTAAAAATAATCATCGTATTATAAATCTTAGAAAAAAAAGAGATGATATTTTTGAACCTATTGATTATTTAACTGATCAATATGGCATAAAAACTGAATTTAGAATACGAGAAAAAAAATATTGTCATAAATGTATGATATGTATTCAAGATATGGAAATTAATGATAAATTGGTTTTATTTCAAGAAAATAAGATGATTTTATATTTTTGTGAAACATGTTTTATTGGAGTTAAAGTTAAATTAACAGAAACAAATCAAAATGATCATAATATCCCTTTTAAAATTAATGATTTACATAAATCAATAAAATTACATAAAGATTATGATAATTTAGATTCAATTACAAAAATACAATTTGATGAATGTATGGGAAAAAGAAATCGTGATAATAACAAATACTCCCGTGATTTATGGTATCATCTTTATCATAAATTACCAAAACCAATGTAAAAAAATAAAAAGGTTTTTATTTAGCTACATGTTCCAATTGGATTACCGGATTGAAAATGACATGTATTAGATGATGTACAGTGATAATTTTCTGTACATTCTTGTGTTGATAAACAAACTTGACCATTATGATATGAAGAATATACTATTTTTTTAGATGAATCACAATGACATGGATATTCCCAACCACCTGAAAATCCATAATTACATAAACAATCTTTAAATAAAGTAAATGTATTTATACCAAAAGTAGCACATTTTACTTGTTGATAAGATTGTAAATTACATTCCCATTGATTTTGTAAACATTTACCAACAGGTACACAAAAAGGTATACCTGAATTATTATAAACAATTTGTCCATCATTAGGACATATACATAAATTTTTTGTACCAAATCCTTCAGGTTGATGATTAAAGGTTTCTGTACATTTACATAATCCTGTTGAACATTCATATGATCCATATAAACCTGGACATTTATCATGATTATCACATGATAAAGGTTCACAAAAAGTACCATTACCTATATAACCTTTTTTACATTGACATTCATAAACTACAGTAAAATTTGTAGGTATACCTGGATGTGATGCAACACATTCTGCATTTTGATGACAATTTGAACATGATGGAAGACATGTATCAACACAAACTGCACTATTTGGTCTTACATGTGCGCAATGCAGAGAAGGTAATACAAAAGCACTTATACCATGGAGATTTCTACAATCATCTGTATTAGATCTTTGAGCATAAGGACAAGGATGGAATTGATTTTCTAAATTATCTAAAAATGTTATACATTCTTCTATATTATTATATCCTGTATCTGTTAAATATGTTTGATTTCCTATACCTGTAGAAACATTACAGGCTGGAAAAATAATACCTGCACAAAGTATTGAATGAGGTAAAATAGCATCAACTAATGCAAATGCTTTATTTGCAGATGAATCATGTATAGTATATCCTAATTTTATTAAATCAGAATTTGGTACAAATGTTATATATTCTCTTAATCTAAATGTTTGATTATTTACAAGATAAATATTATTTGTAAAATCATATGCTGTTGTAACATTCATTTCAAAATCTACTTGTAAAATATCATTTCCTACCCATTTAATTGTTGATGGATCCCATAATGTCCAAACAATTACAGGTTGAATTCCTGATAAAATTTTTACAACTAATACAATAGAATCATATTCCTTAGCAATAAATCTTCCACAAAAGTCTCCTGTGGATTCAACAACATGACATATATCATCTATTACTACTGAAGTAGAATATCTAATCTCCATTTCTTCAACACTATGAGAACCATCAATCCATTTTTTTGCATTTATAATTCTATCATCCACTAAATCAGAATGAATAGGATTTAAAAAAAATATAAAAATAAAGAATAGTAATTTCATTGGGATATTTTTAACATTAAAATTTTTTTATTTTTAATACATCTATAATTTTAAAAAAAATTATAAAACACTGTAATTTTTTTTCCCCCATTTTAGGTGATATCATTATAATCTCTTTATTAAATTTCTACAACATCTTTTTGTATAGATCGAAATTAATATACCACATTTGATTTTACATATTCCTTTTAATACGTTGCAAAATGAACAATTTTCCATATGACATTCATAACAATATAAATCATGACATCTTTCACATAATACTTCTCCATAATTTATACACCAATAAACGTCACTACATGCTTCACAAAAACGATTATTATCATGATCTAATATTCTTTTTTTTAAACATCCCTTTATATCACATATATCACATAAATATATCTCATCAATAATCTCTGTATATATTTTAATAATATATACCATTATTTCTATAGGAAAATATAAATTGAATAAAGTTTTTGTATATTCTTTAACAATAAAATAATTAAATAGCGATATATTTGTTATAATATGAGAATATATATAACTATGAGTATACATTTATTATAAAAAAAAAAGGAATCACGTGGTGTATTAATAAAATGGTAATTCTTAAAAAGTATTTTATTTTTTTTTTAAATAGAATGCAACAAATGGATAATATTATATTTATTACTTTGAGAGGATTGGTCCTTAAAAACTATGAATGTTTTATGGCATTACAAATGAATGTTTTATTGGATATATCTATAGATAATATTAATCATAAAAATACATTAAAACAACTTCAATTAATGGATATATATAATAAAGTTAAACCAGATGTTGCACTTATGGTGATTAAACATGGTATAAATCTACTTGAATACGAAAGGGAAATAAATAAAACAATTTAATTGATTTTGTATAATTCCAAAATAAAGATTTTATTTTTATTTACATTGTTTTAATCAATAATTCCAATTCTTGAAATGATATCAATGGTTTCTTGACCTTTGGTTTTAAATATTTTGTATGCATTTTGCATAATGGTATTTTCATAATTTTAAATACAAAATTATAAACAGTAGAAAAAGCAAAACTTTTAACATTCGGACAAAAATAGCATGTTGCTTCTGGAAAATTAAAATATTTTGATGGTATATCTCTATAATCAAATAAATGAATTAATCTAATATTTTTAAATGTATTGTAGAAGGGATGGGTTCTAGATATTTTATCATTATTTAAAGCTAACCATTTTTCATCTTTTCTTGCAGAAATACATCTTGTTTTATTTAAATATTCATTTTTAATATCTTGAGGTATATTTCTATCATATTGCCAAAGAGGATGATCAAATCTATAAGATGATAGAGCATGTCGTCCACAAGTTATCCCTCTATTTGAAAAATTTTTATTTGATACTTTAATAAAACATCCACAATATGTACATAGACCGAATGTAATATTTTTAAATGTATAAAATATACCAACAAGATCAATATATTCTAATTTATTATAACAATTAAATTTTTGAGATATAATATGAGAAATTATAGTTGTTATAGTAATATTTGAAAAATTATTAATATTATCTTGATTTTCATGAATAGTATATTTATTACCAATTAATTTATGATAAATAGGTTGTTTATTATTAATAGGTAAATTATAATTTTTATCATAAGTATATGAGTCTTTATTTTTTATTAATTTATTTTTTAATATAATTTTTTCTATAGGAAATCCAAATTCATCATATTCAATTTCATTTTCAATAATACCTAAATTTTGTTTTTTTTTTGAATTATTATTTTTTAAATGTGGTTTATGTATAATTTGATATTCATAAATTGATAAATTATTATTTTCATCATTTTCAATAATAATATCAGGTATTTTTATATTTACAAATTTGTGTGGATTATCTGTAATAATTTTTACATCATCTATACCTAATAACATATCTTGATCAATATTATCTATATTATTATCATTATTTTCATTCTTTTTTTCAAAATCTAAATCTATATCATCATCATTTTGATTTTCTGAATTTGATTCATTTTCAAAAAAATCAGATACATTTGATATAAATTCTGGTATTTCTTCTGATGAAATATCAGAATCATTTTGTTGATAAAAACCTTTAAATAAACTATTAAAATCTTTTTTTGTATTTGTTGTTGATAATGATGATGATGATTTTTTAATATCTGAATTATCAAAAAATTCATAATCTCTTCTAAAAACAGCTCTTTTACAATATAAACAATTATCTGTATTATCTCTAATTGGACAAAGTAATGATGTTGATAAATATGTTGCATATCCATTTCTATTTGATTTACCTTTATTTTTTTTAAAATTTGGTCTTTTTGAAATATTAATTTTTTCATTTAAAGGGTCTAAAAATGATGATTCTTCAATTTCATTATTATCATCATCATCATCATCATCATTTTTATTCTTCTTCTTCTTTTTCTTTTCTTTTTTTATTTTAATTTTTTTTTGTTTTTTAATATTATTACTTAAATTATTATGATTTTGTTTTTTTGATGATAATCTATCATAAGATTCTGTAATTTTATTTGCCCATCTACCACAACCTCTACATAATAATGCATATCCTGCTTTTGAAGGTGTTTTTTCCCATGATTCTAATCTTAAGGTATTTCTTATTGCATTAAATTGATAAATAGAATCTTGTAATGGTAAATGATAAATATGATCATTATTATAAAAATCAATAAGTTTTATGTATGATTTTAATATTAGATAATCTAATGGATTTGTATTATATAACATCATTGTATATTCTTTAAATGAATTATCAGGTATACTAAATTCATAATAAGAAAATAACCAATCTTTTACAGTTTTAATTCCTGCATCTGTCATATTTAATAAATATAACCATTTTGTTTCAAGAATAGGTCTTTTTCTTTTTGCAACACACCAACAAAGAAAATGAAATTGTTCATAATTTAAAAAAAATTTTTCTGTTCCTTCTTTTTCTTTTTCTTTTTCTTGTTGTTGTTGTTGTTGATATTGTTGATTTGATTTTTGTATTTGAAATAAAGGAGAATTTTCTGGAAAAATTGATGTTTGAAATTTATATTGTTTATCTGTAAAAAAATATAGTAATTTTGATAAATCTAAAGAAGATTCAACTGCTCTCATTTTTTTTGATAAAATATTTGGAAAATTATTCTTATTTAATTTTACTGAAAATTCTAAAGTTTTTGTATGAAATCCTACAATAATTCCAGTTTTTTTTTCTATAATATTTTTTGATGATTTTTTTGTATTTGATCTTTTTTCAATAATATCCCAATCAATAAAATCATTATTATTTTTAAAATTTGAACATTGTTTTGATATTTCTTTTCTTACATCACTATTACCATAACGTGAAAATGTTTTAAAACTTTTCCATTTATAATTTCTTGATAAAATATTATCAACAATACCAGAAATTTCACATGTATAAAATAAATATTCTCTTAAAATAAATAAAGAAAAATATTTACATCTTTTTGTCCAATTTAAAACTAATTCATTTATATTTAATGGAGAAGAAGGAGAATCATTTTGAAAAAATTTTGAATCATTTTCATTAAACATTAAATTTGTATAAATTCTTCCCATAATAAATAATGGATTCTTTGCATAAGGTAAATTACCTAATATAACACATTTTATAACAAATTTAAATAATTCCAAAACAATTGGATATTTTAAATAATAATGTTTTAACATTCTAGCAATATTTCTTACTAAACAAATTTGATTCATTGGTTTTACCATAAAAATATGTCTTATTGCATCAATTAAATCTTCAGAAGATTCTCTTTTTGTTCCTGTATCAAAAAATAAATTCATTAATGGTAATAAAGAAGACATATCAGGTAATTCTTCAACACAACATATATTAAAACATGATGGATAATTATTTCTAAACATTCCATTATAAATAATATTAATATCATTATAAATTTTTTTTGAAAACATTGATGTTAATAATGATAAATGAGTATCTCTAAATAATAAAAAATTATATCTAACATTTTCCATAATTTCTTCAATTTCTTCTCCAACAAATTGACATGAAATATTTGGTTCTTTAATTTCATTTGGATTTGTTCTATAAAAATTTTTTAATTTTGGTAATGGTTTAAATATTTTTTCATCACATAATAATGAACTTGATGAATTTGAATAAAAATATCCAAATATTTCTTTTTCTATAATTAATGTTGAATTCATTCTCCATATCATAATAAACCATATTAAATGATTACTATTTAATATAATTTCAATTTTTTTTTCATATGATAATGATGGTTTATTTTTTATAATTTTTTTAAAAATTTCTGGTATAAATAATCCTTTCCAATATTCATTTTTTTCTAAATTTTCAAATAAATTAAATAATGGAAACCATTCTTTTTTAAATAATTTCCATATAATTATATGTAATGATTTTTCAAATGATAAAAGTATTAAATCAAGTATTGATTTTAAATAAATATTTGAATATTTATAATATTTTTTTTCATTATTATTAAAATTAAATTTATCATCTTTCATAAATTTAATTATTCTTTGTTTTGATTCAATTGTTTGAAATTTTAAACAATCATTAATTAAATCTTTTTTATAAAAATATTTCCTTAGTAAAGCAACAGGAATTCTTCTAAAATTTAAATTTGATTCTTCTTCTGATAATTTTTTTTTAGTATAAGATTCACTGGTTTGATTAAATTCTGATATTTTAATTGTCTTTTCAATATTATAAAGAAAATGTCTATCTAATATTAAATCTGATGGAAATGTTAAGATAAAATTACTAAATAAATTTAAAGGATAATTTTCTAATTCTTTAATTCTTAACATTTCTGGATTAATTTTTTCATTTTTATAATTTGATTGGGTTAAAGATCGTGATTTACGATAACCTAGACAATTGTTTGCTTCACTAAGGGTAGCCGAAAATCCGTATTAATTTCAGCTAAATAATAAAATTCTTTTTCTATATCTCCATTTTTTAAATCAATTCTTTTTTCTTTTGAATATGTTCTTAAATGTTCACTATAACATGGACAAAATCCATGTATACCTGTTGCTTTACCATCTCTAAATCTTTGTGATATACATGCTGTAGAACTATATTCATTTTCTTCAACTTTTACTCTAAATGTATTTATTGGTTTTTCTGGTATTATATTAAATTGCATAACTTTTAGATAAACATATGATGTCCATTCATAAAGTAAACAATCTATACAAGGTCCTATAATTTCTGGTAATTTTTTTGTTTTATTATAAATTTCTAAATCTTTTGGTAATAAAAATTCTTTACCAATATAATGTAAATATTGATTTGATGCAAATGATTTAAAATTATTAAATATACATGATTTACCACTTATACATTCTCTTTCTCCATATTCTATACCTCTTGGTGGATATCTAAAAGATTGTATATATAATTTTGGTAAATATGGTAAATCATATTTTAATTCATATGATGCAACATCTTCATTTTTTTTTGATGAATTTTGATATTGTTTTTCATATGATTCACTTAATTTTTTAAATAATTCTGATTTATATAAATCACAATTAATCTCTTTTGATATAGGAAAATAATCATCTTGAAAAAATTTTGTTATTAATTCACTTGTTAATTTACTAAAATGTTTTAATGTACCTCCTATCATTTGTTTTGATAATCTACCAAAATTATAATTTAAACTAACTCCTTCTTTACCTATAATTTCAATTTTATTTATAACTGCATGATCTTTTTTATTACTTTTTTTTTTATTTGATAATGGTTTTTTTATTAATGTTGATGATGATGTAGTAGTAAGAGTATTATTTAAAGATAATTTTTTTTTTTCATTTTCTTCTTTAATTAAAAATGAATCTGTTCCTAATCCTTCTATTGCTAATCTTAAAGTTGTTTCTGTTGATAAAACATCTTGAAATCCTGAAGGAATTATTTCTAAAATATGGGTCTTATTATTTAATTCATTTGATTTTGTATTTCCCCAATTTTTATTTGTTGTATCTAAAATTTGAGAATTATGATATTCTCTTGGTACAATAATTTTATTTCTTTCATATTTCATTGAATTAGGATATTTTATAGTTGAATCACTTTCTTCTTCATTTTGTACAGAAGAATCTTTTGGATCATGCCAACTTAAATTATTAGGTATTGCAAATTTTGTTACTTTTGATTTTGATACTAAAAGTTTAACATCATTATCTATATTCATTTTTTCTTCATATGAAGATGATGTTGATGTTGATTCTGTTGTTTCTGATTTAATAATTTTTCTTTTTTTAAATGGTTGTTGTTGTTGTTCATTTTCAATTTGAGAAAACTCTCTTTTATTTTTTGATTTGGGCATAAATAAATCATTAAAAGATTCGTTCATTGCTTTTTCAACCCACTTACTTTATCATTAACACTTATTTAATAAAGAAAAAAATATATATATCTGAGATTAAAAAGGTGTTTCTAAAAATAGAACAAGATTGTATTTATACCAAAATAAGAAATCTTTTTTTGTGGTTAATTGATATCAATGGATAAATTTATTGATTATATTTCTTTAGTAACAAGTATATGTGGAATAACACAATCTGGAATATTATTGGCATTGGCAGGATATGGTATTTCATGGTCAAGTCATAAAGTTCTTGATTCTGTTGTATCTGCTCAATCATTACAAAAATATAGTGATTATCATTGGTGTTCAAAAATTATGATTGGTTTAATGAATGCTGGTATAGAAACAATAGTATTTCTATTTTCCATTTCATTATCTTTAAAAGGATTATGGTCTTTAATAAATACTCCATTAACATTATATCCTCTTATTTATGGTAACATTAACAATGAATAAATGATTTATTTTATTTTTTGATAATAATTGAATCAAAGAAAAATTTTACTATAAATAGTATTTTTAAATATCCGATATTTGTGTGATGATGATGCAAGGAGTTAGTGAACTTAATAAAAAATTTGATGTATTTTCAAAAGATATTACAAAAATACAAAAATACTATTTTTATGGATTTTATATTTCACTAAACAAAAATTATATCTTTTTTAAAGATGATATAATAAACATAGATAAAAAATACCCATCTTTATACTTTGTTAGTGATAATATGGAAGGAGGGTACATATTATTGAAAACATCAATTTATTGTGAAACTTCAAATTTAGAAGAGTTCAACATAATTTTTACAGAATGGGTTGAAATGTGTAAAAAAGAAAAAAAGAACATGGAGGAAATTATCGGAAAATATATCCCAAAGAAAAACAATATTATAAAAGTTTATTTTATGTAAATAAATATTTATGGTAACATTAACAATGAATAAATGATTTATTTTATTTTATGATAATACTTTAACATCCCATTAATCTTAAATACATATCGATCTGGGTTAATTGAAAACATATATCCTGTCAATGAATTAATATTTTCATCAATCAATGACGGATAATGAATATTAGGATGAACGTCAGTAATACTTTTTCTTAATATATTAAGATAAATAGTAAATATATATTTATTAATATCATTTTGAATTAAACCCATATAATAATAAGTTATAAATTTAATATAAATATAATTTATTGAAATATCTTTAATACAACATCGATAATTAAACCAACAAATACATTTTACTTGAGTACAACAACTAGGATGTGATTTTAAGGTAAGTATATTCATTTTCTATATATAGTATCAATAAAAAACTTTATTTTTAATATTACAAAGATTTTAAATTTGTTTTAATCCACTCTCCTAATCCTTCTCCTGATTCTGATAAAGGTTCTATATTATTATAAGAATCATTATCATGGGAAATGTCATAACTATTATCATATTGCGGAAAATAAATCCTTTCCCATGCCGGTCTATTATCCATGGTTTTTTTGTCTTTTCCTTTTTTTAAAATGTCGGTTATTTTATACATTTTTCTTTATATTTATTTAAAGAAAAAATGGATCGTTATAAAAGAAAAGGACAATTATTTAGAAATGATGAATCTTTTATTACTTTTTTATCAATTTTATTATCAATTGTAACTATATTATCAATTATTGCAATTATATTATCTATTATATCTTTAGCTAAAAGTATTAATAATAATAGCAATAATAATAATGATAATACAAATATTACATGTGTTAATATATCATTTAATTGTCAAGAAGCTAGTTTTAGCCCAATATATAATCCATATTCTGATATTATACTTGATGAAGATTATTATCCTTATATTATATATGATAGTTTATCATTTTCTGGACATGGTGCATTTTATAAATATAAAATGTGGCATCAAGGTCCTAGTGGTACATTATCAATATCATATTCTAATGATGGTATTTCATGGTTATTATCAGGTGTAACAAATTTACAGCCTGGTTATCATGCATGTGTATTATATAGTCAAAATAAATTTAATAATACATTTATCAATTATTATAGAATTTGGTATTGGACAGGATCAATAAGTACAAATATTAATGTTATACAAACAGCTGGGTCTGATGATGGTATAACATGGTCAAATATATCAAGTATAACACAAGATGTATCATTTCCATTAGTTGATGGTATTTCACCAGGATTATTTTTTCATAATTATGGTCCATCTTTTATTTATCATAATTCAAATTCAACAAATATAACTGGATCTCCTTATACATTTCCTTATGTATTATTTTATGATATTGCTTCTGAAGGCTTCGGCCCGGGTACGAGTTCGGAAGCTATTGGATTAGCATATTCTTATGATGGATTTAATTTTATAAGATATGGTCTTTTACCAGTTTTAATTCCTGCAGGAAGTACAGGTTTATTTGCATGGGATCAAACACATGCTTTTAGACCATCTTTAATTATTGATTCAATTAATAGTGTTTATCATTTATTTTATTCTGCATCAAATGATGATATTCCTGATGGTTTAATTTATGCACATGGTATTTAATGTTTATTAAGAAAATTTACATTTAATATTTTTCATATTAAATTATTATATAATAATAATTAGGTATTGGTCATGCAATATCTCGTGATGGCGTGACATGGAGTATAGATTGGAAAAATCCTGTATTTTATTATAATAATGGTGTACAATATAGGTCGGGCAGAAGTTATACTCCATTTGTTCTTAATTTTAATGGTAGTTTAGTAATGTGGTTTACAGGTGGAAGTACAGAATTTTATGGTCAAAATCAATCAATTGGTTATGCAACATGTAACTATTGCTTATGATTTTTAAATAAATTTATTATAGTTCAGGTAATAATTAATACCCTCTTCTACACAGTTTTTATTATATTTTCCGCAATATATACATATATAACTTTGAATATATTTTCCATTCTTCTTTGTTTTTATAATGAAATAATTACATTTACATATTTTAGTCTTACAAAACCAACAAAAAGTCCATCCTATACATTCACAATATGGTATTTCTCCTTCCATTTTGGATATTTTAATTATATAATATTTTTGTATATAAATGAAAATTTCTAAAAATGGAAACAATAATAGAAGAACAACAATTCCAGCTTAAAAATTTAGCTGTACCATTAAAATTTGTAATTTCAAAAGAAAATTGTTTATCAACAGGTTATTATACTAAACCAATAAATAGTGAACATACTATTTACTTTTCTCAAAAATCTGAATTTGATTGGTCAGATATTCAAACAAACGGAATTCTTTTTGTTAATTCATCAATTGAATTTATGATTGTAAAATATGATAATGATATTATTATTATTTCAAAAGAAGAAGATCCAGAAAAAGATACAATACCAAAACAACATTCACAAATTAATTTATGGTCAATTAAATATATGATTTTTTATATTAATGGATTACATTTACCATCTGATCAAAAAGAACTTAATGAAAGTATAAATTGGCGTTCTGTTAAACCAGGTAGTTTTCATGGAAATATAAGATCCCAGATTGATCCTTCTTTTAAAATAAATGGTAAAATACCAACAACTTTTGATTTTAGGGAATTTTATCCTGATTTTAACACTAAAAATGGATTTTTACATGAAGTTCATCTATATGATAATCCATCAAGAAAAGAAAATTCAAAAAGTAGATTATATGTTATTTTATCTACCTCAAAAGGATGTTTAAATGAAAGAACAGATCTTTTTATTCATCCAGATTTATACATTGATCAATAAAAAAATTTAAATAAACTACATTTATCGATTTGTGTATTTTTTTATATTTGTTATTTTAATATTAAAAATTAATATTCTTTTTTAATTAAAATTCATTTCATCCAGAAAAAAAAATGACTGTTATTTTAGCTGAATTTATTTTATTAGCAGTAGGTACTATTGTATTTATCATTTTTCATATGATAATATCAATGAAGATAAAAAGATTAAAGAAATTAAAAAAAATTAATAAGAAAAGAACTGAATGTATGATAAAACCAAATTATGATACTTTTATTGAAATTGCATATAATCAATGGACTATGATCGAAAATAAATATATGATAAATAAACAATTAGAAATAATTATTGCCATTGAAGATGAAGATATTTTTATAAATTTATTAGAACCCAATATACAAAAATTAAATGATATAGGATATCGTATTAAAAAAAATCATAAAACTGGTGTGATGAAATTAGTTTATATTAATAATAAAATTGTAAGTTAACAATAAATAAAAAAATTGTTTATTTAAAACCAACTTGATTCCCATGCAACATTCCTTTTAAAATCAACAATAAATAAATCAATATCATTAGGATATTGATAATCTTGATTAAATGGTTTTGTATAATTACCATAATTCATACGCATATGAATTTTATCTTCATGAATATTCAATGTTATTATCTTTCCGGGTTTAGGTCTACATTCCATTCGTATAAATTCTTTTCTTTCAAAATTTTGCCAAATTTCTATAGAATTTGGTTCATATAATTTTGATAATGAATCTTTAATTGATATTGCATTAAATTCAATTTTTCTAATTTTATTTTCGAGTGATGTATTGTTATCCATTTAAAAAAAAAGATATTTCCAAAATTGGTGAGTTTAAAGATCATTTTAAATAAAAAAACCATTTATTTATTTTTTATCATTGTACCATTTCTGATGGCTATTTGCTGTATCAGAAAATACTTTATTATCTTTATTTATTGTTTCATTATTACGTCTTATTCTATCTTGAATAAATTGTTGTTGTTGTTTTATTTGTCTGTCACTTTCTTCACGTTGTTTTTGTTGTTGTTCTTGTTGTCTTTTTCTTTGTTCATCTTGTTGTCTTCTTTGTTGTTCTTCTTGTTGTCTTCTTTGATAATCAGCCATTTTGAATAAAAAAAAACCTTTAAATTTCCTTTTTATATCACGACCCGATACCTTTTTTGGTAATTTAATTACAATTAAAAAAATGTTTATTTTATTACATTATGATTTATCTTTAATTCAATAGATAAATTATCTTCTTTAAATATTTTAACATGTTTTAATATTCCTATTGATTCCAAACAATCATATCTGTTATTTAATTCTCCAAAATCATCAACAAAACTCATCATACTTGGATTTTTATTATTAATTTTTAATTTAAATATTGTTTTAATAACTATTGGGTTGGGTGTATCTCCATATGAGAAAAGACATACATAATTTATATCATATTTTTTACATAAATTATCAAAATCATTAATAAGATTACTTGTTTTTATTCTTAATTCATCATATAAATATCTTTTTAATGAATCCGTCATGTTTTTATTTTTTATTTACCTCCCAAATTGAGGAAATCATTGTTTTTCTAAATAAATATATAGATTTTATAAATGGTTGATAAGTTTTAATTTCTTCACGAAAATAATTATTTAATGATGGATGTAATAATAATAAATACATTTTATCCACAATTAAACCATAATTTTTTTCTATAATATATTTATATAACATAAGTTGAAGTGAATAATGAATATAATTACAATCACCCATATTTATAGTTGCATCAACTATACCACTTTGCCATGGATTATATTTTTTTAATTCTGTAATTCTTTTCCAATCATATAATATAATATGATTGTCATGAATATATTGATAAACACAATCAACTGTTCCTGCAATTTGTAATTCTTCATCAAATATTTTCCATTCAGATTTGAATAGTATCAAATCATTAATTAGAATATGATCTTGTTCAAAATTCATAAACATTAAAAATTCTTTACTATTTAATTGACTATTTGTTAATTTTTTATTATTATAATAATCTTCAATTGTTTTATGCATATCAATACCAAGATTTCTATTATATTCCCATAATTCCCTAATTTCTTCTGGTGTTTTTCCAATATATATTTCATTTGTTTGTTTTAAAGCAATTGTTTTACTCATTTCAATTTCATTAAAAGGAGTAAATAAAACTTCTGATATAAATGTAGTAACAGATATTAAAGGTTTATTTTTATAAAAATATTGATGTTCATTTTCTAAATAAATAAATTCATTATCTTCCATTTCTTAATATTTAAATAAAAATTTTTATTAATGGATTTATTTTTTAATTTATTAACCAAAATGTCAGAAGAATATTATATGAGTTATTTTGTAATAATAACTATTATAAGTGTTATAATATCATATTATAATGATAGTGATTTTATTTCATATTTAAATTTATTTATTTATGTACAAACATTATTATTATGTTTATTAATATATGATTATGAAAAATGTCGCCCTGTATTTATTAAAAAATAATAATAATTTATTTTATTTTTCTCTTTTTTAATGACACTGAATGATGATTTGAATTATTGTTTTTTCTTTTTAAATTTTTTTGTAATTCTATCATTTGGTTTTCCATTAATATTAATCTTTTTGATAAAATATCAATATCATTTTGTTGTTTTTCAAATTTATTTTCATATTCCTTAATAATTAATCCTAATTTATGCGATTCATCAATTTTAACATTATATAATGGAAGTTTATTATTAAGATCTTTATAAGAATTAAAATTTATATTTATATCTAAATCCCCACGAAAAGGTTTTAATACTGGATATTTTTCATTTTCTTTGAAATATGCAATAATCTTTTTTCTACTACATAAAAAAATTCTTCCTTCTCTTATACGTGATACCAATTTCTTCTTTTTTATACCTAAAAAATATGAAACATTATTATCATTATCTATAACAATAGTAATTTCTTGAACTTTATCTTCTATTTTTATCATATCATCATATGTATTATAAACTTTAAACCCATTCTTTGTAAGATATTCTTCATTTAAATTAATTTGATCATCCTCCATTGACATTCATATTAAATTATAATAATATGGTTTTTTTTAAATGTTTTGTATTTAGTAAAAAAAAAAATTTCGACGCACGTGCCAAAAATAAATTTTTATTTATTATTTTTTTTTATTTTGGTCTCATCCAAAAAAAAGTTGGAAATCCCTCATATTTTGGGGGTATAACTGTCATTTTTTTAAAAAAAAGATTTTTTTTCAGGGGAAAAAGATTCACGTTTTTTGTAACTGTCATTTTTTTTTTCTTCAGAAAAAGATTCATGAAAAAAACCAATGACAGTTACAAAAAACGTGAATCTTTTTCCCCTGAAAAAAAAATTTTTTTTGAAAAAAATGACAGTTACAAAAAAAAAAGTTCATGAATCTTTTCCTGAAGAAAAAAAAAATGACAGTTACAAAAAACATGAATCTTTTTCCCCTGAAAAAAAATAT
>Ga0137435_1000120_pt1 | contig 29467 bp, 28 predicted proteins | sample EasRivERMGT100_2_FD_104904 | JGI IMG/M metagenome (GOLD analysis project Ga0137435, IMG submission 104904) | Soil microbial communities from meander-bound floodplain in the East River, Colorado, USA - East River MetaG ERMGT100_2 | ecosystem: Environmental > Terrestrial > Soil > Floodplain ... | reverse complement strand
CGTGGGACGGCTGCGGCGCCGCGGCGGCAGCCTGCAGTTCGGCTTTCCGGTGTTCGGCGACAATTACACGCGCCTGTTCGTGTCCTACGGCATCGATCAGCAGAGCTTCATCGGCTCGGTGACCAACCTGGCGTTCTCCGCCGCGTACCGCTGCAACAACTGCGTGCGCTCGACGCTCGGATTCTCGCTGCTGCGCGACACGCGCATCGACCTGCCGTTCCCCACGGGCGGGACGATGGTGCAGTTCGGGGCGTCGCAGAGCGGCGGTCCGCTGGGCGGCGCGGGCAACTTCCAGCGCATCGACGCGGAAGGACACTTCTACGCCCCCATCGGCACGCTCGGCAACATCGCCTCACCCGTGAAGTTCGTGCTGGGGTTCTCGACGCGGTCGGGCTTCGTGTTCGGCAGCTCCCCGTTCTTTGAGCAGCTGTTCACGCTCGGCGGCACGCAGTTCTTCATCCCGCTCCGCGGCTACGACGAAGCGTCGATCACGCCCTTCGGCTATGATCCCACCGCCGGGGCGAGCGGGGCGAGTCCCAACGCGTTCGGGAAGGCGTTCTTGACGATGACGGGCGAGCTGGGGATGCGCGTGTCGCAGATGCTGTACCTGTCGGCCTTCTACGACGCCGGCAACGTGTGGTCCCGCCCGGCGCAATTCAACCCGACGCGCCTGTTCCGGGGCGCCGGCGTCGGGGTCGCCGTGATCTCGCCGCTCGGGCCGCTGGGCATCGATTACGCCTACGGCTTCGACCGCGTTGGCCCTCTGGGCCGGCCCCTACCAGCTTGGAAGCTGCACTTCAAGCTCGGCAATTTCTTCTAAGCCACACCCACAGTCCTACCGGGGAGTTCCCGCGTTATGCAGCGTCTCGTGCTCGTTTCGCTCGCCGCCTGCGCCGTGCTCGCCACGGCGCCCTCGCTCACGTTCGGCCAGGGCGCGCCCGCAGCGGCGCCGATCAAGATCGCATTCATCAATTCCCGCGAGATTCTGCAGCGCACGCCCGGGTATGCGGTCGCCGAATCCACGTACCTCAAAGAGGTCGAAGGCTTCCGCACCGAGGTGCAAAAGCTGCAGCAGCAGCTCGACTCGGCGGTGCAGGCGTTCGATCAGCAGTCGATCGCGCTGTCGCCCGCCGCGCGCCAGACGAAGCAGCGGGAGCTGCAGGCGATGCAGCAGCGCATGGAGCAGCGCACCACCGAGCTCCAGGACCGCGCCCGCCAGCGCGAGCAGGAGCTGCTGCAGCCGATTCAGACTCGCGTCCAGGGGGTCATCCAGGGGCTCCGCGCGGAGCTGAATTACGCGCTGATCCTCGACGCGGACGCCGCGGGCGGGTTGATTGCCGCCGCGGATCCGTCGCTCAACATCACGGCCCGGGTGCTGCAGCGGCTGACCCAGGCACAGTAACGGCCCCCCCCCGCTCCCCCGACTCACTCCCGGGCCCCCGATGAATTCGGCGGGTACGCGGCCGCTGCCCGCGAGTGAAATCGCGGCGCTCACCGGCGGACGGCTGGTGGGACCGGGCACCACGACAGTCGCCGGGATCGCGCCGCTCGATCGCGCGGGTCCCGGCGATCTCTCTTTTCTTGCCTCGCCCCGCTACGTCCCCTACTTTGAGCGCACCAGTGCGTCCGTGGTGCTCGTCGCTTCGGAGCTCGAGTCCGCGACGGGTGGCCCCGAGACCCGCATCATCGTCGCCGAGCCGTACGCGGCGCTGCTGGTGGTGCTGCCCGTGCTATATCCGCAGGCCGTGTGGGAAGCGGGCGTGCATCCGACGGCGGTGGTCGGTCGCGGTGTCACCTGGCAGGAGCCGGTCGAGATCGGCCCGCACGCCGTACTCGGCCACGGTGTACAGCTGGGACGCAACGTCCGGATCGGCGCCGGCTGCGTGCTCGGCGAGGGCGTCGCGGTCGGCGACGATAGCCGGCTGTATGCGGGCGTGACACTCTACGCCGGGACCGCGCTCGGCAAACGCGTGATCGCGCATGCCGGCGCGGTGCTGGGCAGCGACGGATTCGGGTACATCCCCGGCAAGAGCGGCGAGCCGCATCGCAAGATTCCGCACGTGGGCCGCTGCCTCATCGGGGACGACATCGAAATCGGGGCGAACACGTGCGTCGACCGCGGCAGCGTGGACGACACGGTGATCGGCTCGGGAACGAAGATCGACAACCTCGTCCATATCGCCCATAACGTGCGGATCGGCGCGCGCTGCCTCATCATGGCCCAGGCGGGCATCGGCGGCAGCTGCCAGGTGGAGGACGATGTGATCATCGGGGGACAGGCAGGCATTTCCGACCACATCACGATCGGGCGCGGCGCGCGGCTGCTCGTGCAGTCGGGGACCATCGCCGACATTCCGGCGGGCGCGACCCTGTTGGGTACGCTGGCCCGCCCGCACCGCGAGTATTTGCGCGGTCAGGCCGCGTTGTACCGGCTCGCAAAGATCGTCGACAAGCTCGAGAAGCTCGTAGAATCCAAACACGAGACGCCTTCTGGCCCCCCCCCCACCGAGCAGTAGGCGATCCGTGAAGCGTCCGGCCGCGCTGCGCGGAACCGGACTGCATACGGGCGCTTCCACGGAAGCGACGTTCCTGCCGGCGCCCGCCGGACAGGGCATCGTGTTCCGGCGTACCGATCTCCCGGGCAAGCCCGAAGTCCCGGCGCGGCTCAGCGAAGTCGAGGCGGTCGAGCGGCGCACGGCGATCGGCCATGGCGACGCGACGATTCACACCGTCGAGCATCTGCTGGCTGCGGTCGCGGCGCACGAAATCGACGATCTGACGGTCGAGCTCACCGGGCCCGAGCCCCCGATTCTGGACGGCAGCGTCCAGCCGTATTTCGAGGCGCTGACCCGCGCCGAGCCGACGACCGTGGGCGGTGAGGCCGTGGTGCTGTCGGTGAAAGCGCCGTTCACCGTGACCGACAAGGAAGCGAGCTACGTGGTCGCGCCCGACAAGGCGTTCCGGCTCACGGTGTCGATTGAATGGGCCCACCCCCTGATCGGGCGGCAGACCGGGACGTACGAGGTGACGCCCGAGCGGTTCGCGACGGAGTTGGCGCCGGCCCGAACGTTCGGGTTCACCCACGAGGTGGCAGAGCTGCAGGCGCGCGGCCTGATCAAGGGGGCATCGTCGGCAAACGCGATCGTGTTGGACGAGCACGGTGTGGTGCACGGCGGCAAGCTGCGGTGGCCGGACGAATTCGTGCGGCACAAGGCGGCGGACATCGTTGGTGACCTGGCGCTGACCGGCGCCCGGATTCAGGCTCATGTGGTGGCGACGCGGCCCAGCCACGGCGGCAACATCGCGCTGGCTCGCGCGCTTGCACGCGCAGGGAGGCGCACCGGAATGGCGGCGATGGACATCAGCAAGATCATGGACTACCTGCCGCACCGCTACCCGTTTCTGCTGGTGGACCGAATCATCGAGGTGGAGGGGAAGAATCGCATCGTTGGTCTCAAGAACGTCACGATCAACGAGCCCTTCTTCCAGGGGCATTTCCCCGGCCACCCGATCATGCCCGGCGTGCTCATCATCGAAGCGATGGCGCAGGTGGGCGGCATGCTGCTGATGAGCCACTTCGAGGGTCAGGACTTCGCGAACAAGGTCGTGTACTTCATGTCGCTCGATAACGTGAAGTTCCGCCGGCCCGTCGTACCGGGAGACCAAATCCGCTTCGAGCTCGAGATGGTGCAGTTCCGCGGCAAGACGTGCCGCATGAAGGGTGCGGGCTTCGTCGACGGGCAGGTGGTGGCGGAGGCGGAGATGATGGCCATGGTCGTCGACCGGTGATTCACCGGACCGCGCTGGTCGATCCGACCGCCGAGCTGGGCGCCGACGTGTCCGTGGGACCGTACTGCGTGATCGGGCCGAAGGTCACGGTGGGCGAGCGCTGCGCCATCGCGGGCCATTCGGTCATCGAGCGCAATACGCGCGTCGGCGAGGGCGTGAAGATCGGCTACGGCACGATCATCGGCAACGACCCGCAGGATCTGAAATACAAGGGCGAGGAGACGTGGGTGGAAATCGGCAACAACACGATCATCCGCGAGTATTGCACGGTCAATCGGGGCAGCACGGCGACGGGCAAGACCACGATCGGTGAGCGCTGCTTTATCATGACGTATGTGCACTTCGCACACGACTGCGTGGTCGGGAACGACGTCATCATCGCGAACTCGGTCCAGATGGCCGGTCACGTGACGGTGCACGATCGCGCGATCATCAGCGGACTGGTGCCGATCCATCAGTTCGTGCGGATCGGGACCTACGCCTTCGTCGGCGGGCTGTCCCGCGTCAATCAGGATGTCCCGCCGTACACGAAGGCCGCCGGCAATCCCGTGCACCTGTACGGTCTCAATTCCGTGGGCCTGCAGCGCGCCGGCTTTTCGCCCGAGGTCAAGCTCGCCCTGAAGCGCGCCTACCGCCTGGTGTTCAATTCCGATCTGACCGTGAGCCAGGGCGTGGCGCGGGCGCGCGTCGAGCTGCCGCAGGTGCCGGAGGTCGAGACGTTCCTCCAGTTCATCGAAGCCTCGCAGCGCGGAGTGATGGTGTGAAGCAGAAGCTCCGGCCGGTGCGCGTCGGGGTGGTGGGGGCGGGCGCGCTGGGCTATCACCACATCCGGCTGCTCAAGAAAATCGCAGGGGCGGAGTTCGTCGGCTTCTACGATCATAACCCCGCGCGGGCGCCGGTCGTCGCGAAAGAGCTCGAGACAACCGCGTTCCCGTCGCTGGAGGCGCTGCTCGAGCGCGTCGAGGCGATCACGGTCGTCGTCCCGACCTCCGCGCACGTCGACGTCGGGCTCGCCGTGTTGGAGCGCGGCATTCACGCGCTGATCGAAAAGCCGCTGGCCGATACGCTGCCCGGGGCGGAGCAACTGGTGCAGCTCGCCCGCGAGCGCGGGCTGGTGCTGCAGGTGGGACACGTGGAGCGCTTCAACCGCGCGGTGCGCGCGGCCGCGCCCTATCTCGAGGAGCCCCGGTTTCTCCAGGCCGAGCGGCTGGCGCCGTTCCAGCCCCGCGGCACCGATGTGGCCGTGATTCTGGATCTCATGATCCACGACCTCGATCTGGTGCTCGAGCTGGTGCGATCCGACGTCGGCGAGGTGCGCGCGACCGGCGTTCCGATCCTCACGCCCCACGTCGATATCGCCAATGCGCGCGTCGAGTTTGCGAACGGCGCCGTCGCGATTATTACGGCGAGTCGCGTGTCGCGCGAGCGCACGCGCAAGCTGCGCATCTTCCAGCCCACGGGCTATTTCTCACTCGATCTCGCGCAGGGCAGCGGGCATTTCTACCGCCTGAAAGCGGGGTGGCAGGGGCTCGGCGCGACGCAGATCGAGGACATCGTCGAGCACGTGAAGCTGGAGGCGCCCGAAGCCGAGCCGCTGAAACTCGAGCTGGAGAGCTTCTTGCGCGCCGTGCGCGGCGACGGCGACGTCGTCGTCACGGGCGCCGCCGGTCTCCAGGCACTCGCCCTCGCGTACCGCGTCGCCGACGCTATCGAGACCTCGCCGCTCGCATCCGCGCGGCCGTGACATCGAATCCCCGGATCTACATCTCGGCGGGCGAACCGTCGGCGGACGCGCACGCCGCTGCCGTAGCGACGGCGCTGCGCCGCCGCCTGCCGGGCGTCGACCTGGAAGCCTTGGGCGGGCCGTTGCTCGAGCGCGCGGGCGTCCGACTGCTCGACCGCATGGAGAACTTCTCGGTCGTCGGTTTCGTCGAGGCGCTCGCCAAGATCCCCGCGCACTACCGGCTGCTCGGACGCGTCAAGAAGGCGTTCAACGACAAGCGCTACGATCTCGTCATTCTCGTGGATTATCCCGGTTACCATCTGCGCGCTGCCGCAGCGGCAGCCGCAGCCGGGATTCCGGTGCTGTACTACATCGCGCCACAGATGTGGGCCTGGGGACAGAACCGGGTCCGCAAGCTGGCGTCCGTGAACCAGCTCGCCGTCATTTTGCCGTTTGAGGAAGCGTTCTTTCGCGAACGCGGGGTCGCCGCGACCTTCGTCGGTCACCCGCTGAAGGATCGACCCGCCCCGCCGTCGCGCGAGGCCGCGCGCGGGCTGCTGGGCATCGAGGCGAACCGTCCGGTGCTCGGGCTGTTCCCCGGGAGCCGCGCGCAGGAAGTGAAGCGACATTGGCCCATGTTTCGCGATGCGGCCGCCCGCGTCACGGCGGCACGACCTGAAGTGCAGGTCATCGTCGCCGGGACGAAGGATGCCGAGTACCCGGAGCCCGGCCCGATTCGCGTTCACTACGGCGAGCCCTTGGCCGTCTTCGCGGCGGCCGATGCCGGCATCTGCAAGTCCGGCACGACGACGCTCGAAGCGGCGATCGCCGAATTGCCGATGGTGATCACGTACCGCGTGCACGCGATCTCATCGTTTATCGCGCAGCGCGTGGTGCGCGTACGCTGGGTCGGGCTCGTGAATCTTGTTGCCGGATACGAAGTGGCTCCGGAGTTCCTGCAGCGTCGCGCGACCGGGGAAGCGCTCGCGCACGCAGTGCTGCCGCTGCTCGACGCCGACAACCCGGTCACCCGACGCCAGCGCGAAGGGCTCCAACTCGTGCGCGAACGCCTCGGCGCACCAGGCGCCGCGGACCGCGTGGCCGAGCTCGCGGCCGGCCTGCTCGCGTGAAGCTGCGCTGGGCGGAGCCGGTCGCGGCCGCGATCGGACCGCAGCTGATGCGGGCGCTGGCTGCGACATGGCGGTTCCGGGAGAGCGGCATCGAGCACTGGCGGCCGCTGTGGGACGCTAAACGGCCGTTCGTCTTCGTCGCCTGGCATTCGCGCCTCCTGCCACTGCTCGCGCTGCACCAGAACGAAGGTGTTATGCTGCTGATCAGCCGGCATCGTGACGGCGGATACCTCGCCGATCTCGCGCGACAATGGGGCTTCCGCTCGGTGCGGGGCTCGACCCAGCGCGGCGGCGAGGTCGGCCTGCTGGGAATCGTGCGAACCCTGCAGGCGGGCGGCGTCGTCGCGATCACGCCGGACGGTCCGCGCGGCCCCGCAGAGCGCGTCCAGCCCGGTGCGATCGCGGCCGCGCAGCACGCCGGTGTCCCGATCGTGGCGGTTGGCGCCCGGGTCCGCTCTGCGTGGTATCTCGGCTCCTGGGACCGGATGTGCATTCCCAAGCCCTTTGCGCGCATCGACGTGGTCTATGGGCCACCCGTCGAAATCGCGACGGGCAAGGAAGGGCTGCGGCGAGGCATGGACGACGTATCCCGCAGCCTGCGTGCAGTGATGGGAACACGGAGCACGTGAGCGCTCAGGGAGTCGCTCAGTGGCTGTGGTGGAGCGGGGCGGCGCCGGCTCGCGCGGCGCGGGGCATCCTGTTGCCATTCGCGTTTGCGTACCGGACAGTCATGAGCGCGCGGGCGAAGGCGTACCGTCGCGGCTGGCTGCGCCGCCGGTCGCTGCCACTCCCGTCAGTCGCGATCGGCAATCTGGCGGTCGGGGGAGCGGGTAAAACGCCATTCGCCGCGTGGATTGCGGCGTACTTTGCGCAACGTGGCGCCAGGCCGGGAATTTTGCTCCGCGGCTACCGCGGTGATGAGCAGGCGGTGCACCAGCGGCTGGTGCCGGACGCGATCGTTGTCGCCAATCCCGATCGCGTGGCGGGGGCCGCGACCGCATGCGCCGCGGGCGCTCAGGTTCTGGTGCTCGACGACGCCTATCAACGTCTGGACGTGGCGCGGGACGTGAACGTGGCCCTTGTGAGCACCGAGAGCGCGCCGCCACGGCATGTGGCCTGGCCGCTGCCCGCCGGTCCCTGGCGCGAAGACTGGAGCGCGCTCGGCCGCGCGGACGTCATCGTGGTGACGCGCCGGCGAGCGGCGATCGCCGAGTCACACCGGCTCGTCGCCCGCATTCACGAACGCTGGCCGGCGGCGGTCGTGGGGAGCGTCCATTTCGTGCTCGACGGCCTCGTGGGGCTGAGGTCGGGCCGCCGGATGGAGTTGGGCGCGCTCGCGAAGAAGCGCGTCGTGGTGGCCGCGGCCATCGCCGATCCGGCCAGCTTCGCCGCCCAGGTGCGGGCCGCCGGTGCGAGCGTGCAACTCATGGCGTATCAAGATCATCACGACTACCCGCCGGGCGATGTCGCCAGGCTCGCGCAGGCCGCAAAAGAGGCCGATTATGTTGTAGTCACCGAGAAGGACGCGGTGAAGCTGCGGGATCGATGGCCGACTACCGGGCCGCCCCCCGCCCCCCCGGAGCCGCTCGTGGCGCAGCTGGCGCTGCGGTGGGAATTGAACGGCGACGCGGTCGAGCGTGTCCTCGAAGGCGTACTGAAAAGGGTCGTATGAGCGAACCTGCGATTATCCGTCCTGACAAACAGACGTTCCTCGCCGAGGAGAATCCGTTCGAGGCGATGATGGAACGTTTCGACCACGCCGCAAAGCTGCTGAACCTCGATCGCGGCCTCTACAAAGTCCTGCGCAATGCCGAGAAGCAGATCATCGTCTCCCTTCCGATTCTCCGCGACTCGGGCGAGGTCGAGGTCTATACCGGCTACCGCGTGCTGTACAACACGTCGCGCGGTCCGGCGAAGGGCGGCATCCGCTTCGATCTCAACGTGACTCTGGAAGAGGTCACGGCGCTGGCCGCGTGGATGACCTGGAAGTGCGCGCTCGTGAACATCCCGTTCGGTGGAGCCAAGGGCGCCGTCGTGTGCGATCCCATGACCATGTCGATGGCTGAGCTGGAAAAGGTGACGCGGCGTTACACGTCGAGCATCATCGAGATTCTCGGCCCCGATTCGGACGTGCCGGCGCCCGATGTGAACACCAATGAGCGGGTGATGGCGTGGATCATGGACACGTATTCCATGCACAAGCGCCACACGGTCACCGCAGTGGTCACCGGCAAGCCGGTGGAGATGGGCGGGTCGCTGGGCCGGCGCGAGGCCACGGGGCGTGGCTGCATGATCGTTACCCGCGAAGCGCTCACCAAGCTCGGCATGACCCTCAAAGGCGCACGCATTGCGGTGCAGGGATTCGGCAACGTGGGATCGGTCGCCGCCGATCTGATGGCGAAGGAAGGTGCGATCATCGTGGCGGTGTCCGACAAATCGACGGCGCTCCACAATCCCAAGGGCCTCGACGTGCAGGATCTGCTCAAATGGGCCAAGGAGCATCGCCAGCTCGCCGGATACCCGAAGGCCGGCACCATTCCCCACGATCAGCTGCTGACCGTCGATTGCGACGTCCTGGTTCCTGCCGCCACGGAGAACGTCATCACCAGCAAGAACGCCCGTCACATCAAAGCGAGGATCATCTGCGAGGGCGCGAACGGTCCCACCAGCGCGGCGGCCGACAAGATTCTCGAGGATAAGGGTGTGTTCGTGATCCCTGACATTCTCGCGAATGCCGGGGGTGTGACGGTGAGCTACTTCGAGTGGGTGCAGGACCGGGGCGGTTACTTCTGGGACGAAGAGACGGTGAACCGTCGTCTCGAAGCCATTCTGGTCAGGTCGTTCAACGAGGTCATAGCGATGGCCGCGAAGCACAAAGTCGCCAACCGCATCGCATCCTACATCGTGGCGGTGGATCGCGTGGCGGCCATGCACCGGCTGCGCGGCATGTATGCCTGATGCGCTACCGTGTGGTCGCGCTCGGCGGCAGCCGAATGAAGAGCGCCGCGCTGCGCGCGGCCTGTGACGATTACCTGAGCCGGATCCGGCACTACGCAAACGTCGAGGAGCGCGAAGTGAAAGAGGCGCGAATCCCGAAGGACTCGCGCCTCATTGCGTTATCCCAGGAAGGGGAGCCGTGGACCTCGGAACAGCTCGCCGACCTCACCGGACGCTGGGAGCTGGAGGGGCGCGATGTCACCTTCGCGATCGGCGGCGCCGACGGGTTGCCCGAGGGCGTGCTGAAGGGCGCCGAGCGGCGCTGGAGCCTCGGTCCCCTGACGCTGCCGCACGAGCTCGCCCGCGTGGTGGTCTACGAGCAGCTCTACCGTGCCTACACGATCCGCCGCGGAGAAAAATACCATCGCGGGTCCTGAGTGCCTGCTCACGGCGGCCGATCGGGGCGCGCTGCTCGCCCTGGCGCGCTGCGCGATCGACGCGACGCTCGCGGGCGATCCTGAGCCGCAGCTTCCGGACATCCCCGCCGCCATGCAGCGGCGCGGCGCGTTCGTATCGCTGCACGCGAGTGGTGGAGGTTTGCGCGGCTGCATCGGGCACGTGAACGGCGATCGGCCGCTCGGCGAGGTGATCCGGCGGGTGGCCGTGTCGGCGGCGCAGTCCGACCCGCGCTTTCCTCCCGTGATGCGGGAGGAGTTGTCTCACCTCCGCATCGAGATTTCCGTCTTGAGCGATCTGGTGCGCGTGGCGACGGCCGACCGGTGCCGGCTGGTCATCGGCCGCGACGGTCTCCTGGTGCGGAACGGGCGGGCGCAAGGAGTGCTGCTGCCGCAGGTGGCCACCGAGCAGGGGTTCGGGCCCGAGGCGTTTCTCAACGCCGTGTGCCGCAAGGCGGGGCTCGCGCCGACCAGTTGGCGGGAACCGGCCACGCGAGTCTTCACGTTCACAGCGGACGTCTTTGACGAATGCCCTTTGTGATCCAGGAGATCGAATTGCGCGCTGAGGGCCGACGCTTTCGGGAGGCGCGCTCATGATCGCCCGAATCGTCACGACCGTCCCGCCGCTCGACGCACGCGCGATTCCGGCGGGCAAGCCGCGCCAGGTCCCGGCCGACGTGCTGGCCGCGATGCTTCCGGGACCGGGGCGCGATCGCCTGGCGGCGGGAGCCGCGCTGGTGGTCACGACGGGCCAGCAGCCTGGCCTGTTCACCGGCCCACTGTACACGATCCACAAGGCATTGTCGGCCGTTGTCGTCGCACATGCTCTGGAGAAGGCGCGGGGCGTGCCCGTCGTCCCCGTGTTCTGGGTCGCCGGCGACGATCACGACTTCAGCGAGGCAAATCACGCGTGGGTGGTCGGGCGCGATAGCGAGCCGGTGCGGATCGTCCTACGCGAGCGTCCCCATGAGGCGCCGCAGCTCCCCCTGTTTCGCGAGCCGTGCGGGCCGGATGCCGGGGCGGCGCTGAGCGCCTTGTCGGCGGCGCTCCCCGACTCGGAGTTCACGCCCGAAGTCCTGCGCTGGCTTGAACAGGCTTATCGTCCCGATGCAAACCTGGCCGACGCGGCGGCGCACGCTCTCAACGCGCTGCTCGCAAACCGCGGGTTGGCGGTATTTCGTGCCCACGATCGCGCGGCGAAGCGCGCCGCGAGCGCGTGGCTGCTCCGCGGGTTGAACGAGACGCTGGACGACGGCCTGTCTCCCGTGTTGCTCGAAGGCCGCCTCGGGCGGGATCGGTTGAAGCAGGAAGGGGAAGCGTTCGTCACGCGGCGCAGCGGCGAGCGGTTCACCCGGACGCAGCTCGAACAGATCGCCCGGGATGCGCCGGAGCGCCTGTCGCCGAACGTGCTGCTGCGGCCGGTGATTGAAGCCGCCCTGTTCCCGACCGTCGCATACCTCGGCGGCCCTGGAGAAATGGAATACCTGCCCGAGTCGGCCCCCCTGTTCTCGCGCCTCGGCGTGACGCCGCAGGCGCCGATCCGCCGCTGGTCAGGGCTCATCATCGAGTCGCGCGTCGAGAAAGTATTGCAGAAGCATGGGCTGAGGCCCGACGATTTCAGCGATCCGGCCGGAGCACTCGAGGCGCGTCTGGCGAGCGCGGACATGCCGCCCGAGCTCGCCGCGGCGCTGGAGCAGCTGCGCGACGACGTCGCCTCGCGCTTCGCGCGTATCAGTGGGGAAGTGCAGCGGCTCGATCCGACGCTCGAGCGGACGGTGGAGTCGGCGCGCAACGCGGCGCTCGCGGGCACCAACGAGATCGAGAAGAAGCTGGTCGCGAGTCTCAAGCGCGCGCAGGGGACCCTGGCCAGTCAACTGGCCCGCGTGCGTGCCGCACTGGCTCCCAACGGTAAGCCGCAGGAGCGTGTCCTCACGCTCGCTTCATTCATGGCGCGCTACGGGACGTCGCTGCTAGGCGAACTCGAAGCGGAGGTGGCGCGCTGGGCAGGGGGTCCCTAGAATCCGATCCATGTGGGTGCTCGCTGTCATCCTCATCGTGGCGTTGCTGATCCCCGTGGCTGCGATTCTCGTCGACTCGCCCCTGGGGAAATCGGTCGCGCGCCGGATGGAGGGACGTGCGGAGGGGCCCGCGCCCGAGCTGCGGGATGTGCAGCGGAAGGTCGAGCTGTTGGAAACCGAGCTCGAGGACCTCAATCGCTCCGTGGCGGGCATGCGCGAAGAGCTGCAGTTCATGCAGCGCCTGCTGGAAGACCCTCGCCGGAAGAAACCGACTTCTTGAAGGGAAGCGGCGGACGCAGCGCCGCGCGCGTAGCGGCCGGGATTCTGGTCACCCGGGTGCTCGGCTACGTCCGCGAGCGCGTGTTTGCGCACTACTTCGGCAACGGCGCGGCGGCGGACGCGTTCCGCGCGGCGCTGCGCATTCCCAACGCGCTGCGCAACCTGCTCGGCGAAGGGACGCTGTCGGCGTCGTTCATTCCCGTGTACGCGCGCCTGAACGAGCAGAACAAGGATGCCGCGCGGGCGCTCGCGGGTGCGATCCTCGGTCTGCTGCTGCTCGCGAGCGGCGTGCTCGCCGTCATCGGCATTGCGTTCGCGCCGGCGATTACCGCCATCGTCGCCCAGGGCTTCGACGGCCCGCGGCGCGATCTCACAACGGTGCTCGTCCGCATTCTCTTCCCGATGACCGGGCTCATGGTCGTATCCGCCTGGTGCCTCGGGATCCTCAACACCCATCGCCGCTTCTTCCTGCCATACGCCGCGCCGGCCCTGTGGAACGTCGCCGGCATAGCGGCGATGGTCGGCGCGGCGGCCTGGATGAAGGGCGCTGGGCTGTACGGACTCTCGCTCGCGCTCGCCTGGGGCACGGTGGCCGGCAGCGTGCTGCAGATCGCGATTCAGCTGCCCACGTGCTGGCGCTTGTTGCAGGGCATTCCACTGCGGGTGAGCCTGGCCCCGGAAGGCGTACGGTCGGTCATCAGCGCCTGGTTGCCGTTGGTCCTTGGCGCCGGAGTAGCCCAGATCTCCGGTCTGGTGGACACGTTCCTCGGTTCGTTCACGGGGGAGGGCGGGCTCGCGAGTCTGGGGTATGCCCAACTTGTTCAGGTCCTGCCGATCAGCATGTTCGGGGTCGCGGTCACGGCCGTCGCGTTGCCGGATCTGTCCCGCGACGCGATCGCCGAGCGCGCCCACGACCAGCTGCGCGCGCGCATTGCGGTCGGGTTCCGGCGGATCGCCTACTTCGTGATTCCATCCGCGTTCGCGTTCGCCGCGCTCGGGCCGACGATCATCGGTTTGCTGTTCCAAACCGGACGGTTCGATGCCGATGACACGCAGCTGGTGGGCGGCGTGCTTGCGGCGTACGGGATCGGGCTCCTCGGGCAATCGACGGTCAAGTTGTTCGCCTCCGGGTTCTACGCGCTCGGCGATACCCGCACACCGGTGCGCATCGCGATCGTTTCGCTCGTCGTGTCAGGGTTGCTGTCGTGGCTGTTCATGCGACGCTACGGGCCCGCCGGCATCGCCGTGGGGTCATCGATCGGCGCGACGCTGAACACGGCGTTGAACCTCCGCAGGCTGGATCAGCGCATCGGGACCGTATTGCAGCGTGTCGACTGGCGCGCCCTCGGCCTGGTGTTCCTCGCGGCCCTGATCGCGGCCGCCGTGGCGTCCGGAGCCGATCAGCTCGTCGCCGCCTGGCGTCCCATCCCGCGTGGCATTGTCGTGCTGGGTATCTTTGGTGTGGCATACGGGGCGCTCACATTGGCGTTCCGTCACCCCGACGCGATACGCGCATGGCAATCTCTGACCGGCTCGCCCGCCAACTAGCGGCTCTTCCCGCTCGCCCCGGCGTTTACATCTGGAAAAACGTCGAGGGGGAGATTCTGTACGTCGGGAAGGCGGCCAACCTGCGCTCGCGCGTGCCCGCGTATTTCGCTGAGGAGCAGGGGAGCACGGAACGGGAGTTCCTCCGCGAGCAGATCGCCGATCTCGAGACGATCATCGTCCCGACCGAGGCGCAGGCGCTGCTGCTCGAGAACACGCTCATCAAGGAAAACCAGCCGAAGTTCAACATCCGGCTGCGTGACGACAAGAGTTACCCGCAGATCGCGGTGACCCTGGCCGAGCCGTTCCCCCGCGTCCTGGTGGTGCGGCGCGTCGCGATGCCCGGGGCGCGCTACTTCGGTCCTTACACCGACGTGGCCACGCTGCGTCAGACGCTTCGGATCATCCGCCGCATCTTCACCGTGCGCTCGTGCGCCTGGCAGCTGCCCGAGGAAGCCCCCGACCGGCCGTGCCTCGATTTTCACATCGAGCGCTGCAAGGCGCCCTGCGTCGGGTATCAGAGCGCCGAGGCGTACCGGCGCATGATCGACGACGTGGTGCTGTTTTTGTCGGGCAAGACGTTGGACGTGCGGGGGCGGCTGCGCGAGCGCATGCAGGGAGCGAGCAACGCCCAGGATTACGAGCGCGCGGCGCAGCTGCGCGATGCGCTCAAGTGGCTGGATCAGCTGGAGCAGCCGCAGACGGTCGAGGTCGTGGGCGGCGGCGACGCGGACGCGATCAGCCTGGCGCGCGACGGCGATGACGCCGCCGGCGTGATTCTCCGCATCCGCAATGGACGGCTGGTCGCGCGCGAGCACCGCTTCCTGGAGCATGTCGAGCATGCGCCGGAGGGCGACGTGCTGCGCACGTTTCTGGTTGGCTACTATCTCCCGCTCGAACAGCGGGCTCAGCGCGTGGTGCTGCCATTCGCCCCCACCGACTTTGCGGCGCTGCGCGAGCTGGCGCCGGGCGTCGAGTTCGTGGTGCCGCAGCGCGGCTCGGCGGCGAAGCTCGTCGAGCTCGCCGACCAGAATGCCCGCCATCTGCTCGACAGCTTCAAGATCGAGGCGTTCGACATCGACGAGCGCGCCGCGGATCCGGTCTTCGCGCTCGGACGTGACCTCGGGTTGCCGGTGGTGCCCCGGGCGATGGTCTGCATCGACATCTCGCACAACCAGGGCCGCGACACCGTGGGCTCGCTGGTGTGGTTCGAAGGCGGCCGGCCACGCAAGTCAGACTACCGCCGATACCGGATCAAAGGGGTAGAAGGGATCGATGACTTTGCGGCGATGAAGGAAGTCGTGAGCCGGTTTTTGGCCCGACGTGTTGCGGAGCACAAGCAGCTCCCCGACCTGATCGTCATCGATGGTGGGAAGGGACAACTTTCCGCAGCCGTGGAGGCAGCGCGTGCACAGGGACAGGATCGCTTGCCCATCGTGAGTCTGGCGAAGCGGGAAGAAGAAATCTTCCAGCCGGGATACGACGAACCGCTGCGCCTCTCGCGCCGGAGCCCGTCGCTCAAGCTGTTGCAGCGCGCCCGTGATGAGGCCCATCGCTTCGCGGTGTCGTACAGTCGCAAACGCCGCTCCAAGCGCACGATTACGTCCGAGCTGCTCCGGATCCCCGGCATCGGGCCGGCGCGGCGTCGGCTCTTGCTGGATCGCTTCGGCTCACTGGCCGGCGTGCGCACGGCCACGCCCGCTGAGATCGCGGCGCTGCCGGGGTTCTCGACCACGCTCGCCGATCGTATCCTCGACCGGTTGCACCAGGGCGCGTGATCACCTGGACACTGGAGTGCTCCGGGTGCACGCCTGCCCGCACGCGCGACGCCGACGGGTTTCCCGGAGTCTGCGACGTGTGCGGCTCGCCGTATCTGGTGCGGTACAGTGCACCGCCATCCCCCGAAGCGAAGACGCACCTGCGGACGCAGCGCTGGACGATGTGGCGCTACGACATGTGGCTCCCCCTGGCCGAGGGCGAGCACCCGATCACCCTCGGCGAGGGAGGAACGCCGCTCATTCATGTCGAGCGACTCGCCGCTCGCCATGGGTTCGATCACCTCTGGGTCAAAGACGAAAGCACCAACCCGACCGGCTCGTTCAAGGCACGCGGACTCGCGGTCGCCGTGACGCGCGCCGTCCTGGCGGGAGCGAAACAGTTTGTCGTGCCCACCGCCGGGAACGCCGGCGTCGCGCTCGCCGCGTACGCGGCCCGGGCCGGTGCGCGGGCGCGCGTGTACGCGCCGGCAACAACGCCCCGTCCCATACTCGAGCAAATCCGCGCGTTCGGCGGTGACCTGATGTTGCTCGACGGTCACATCGGCGACTGCGGGATCGCGGCCCGGCTGCACGCTGAGAGCACCGGTGCGATCGACGTCTCGACGCTGCGCGAGCCGTACCGCATCGAAGGCAAGAAGACGCTCGGCCTCGAGTTGGCCGAGCAGATGGGTTGGACACTGCCCGACGCCATCGTGTATCCCACCGGCGGCGGCACAGGGCTGATCGGCATGTGGAAGGCCTTCCAGGAGCTGCGGGCCGCCGGATGGCTGCGTGGACCGCTGCCGCGGATGTTCACGGTGCAGTCCACCGGGTGCGCCCCGGTCGTGCAGGCATTTGAAGCCGGTGCTGACCGAGCCACGCCCTGGGCCAATCCGGAGACCGTGGCCGCGGGCCTGCGCGTTCCCACACCCCTTGGCGACCGGCTGATGCTGCGAGCGCTGCGGGAGAGCGGCGGCGGCGCGGTCGCCGTCAGCGACGAGGCCCTCACGAACTCCGCGCGCGAGCTGCAAGTCGCCGAAGGCATCGACGCATCGCCCGAGGGGGGAGCCGCTCTGGCAGGGGCGCTCGAGCTGAGGCGGGCTGGCGTGCTCGAGCCGGCGCACCGCATCGTGCTTTTCAATACCGGGGCCGGGTGGCTCTACAGAGCCTAACCCATTTATATTTCGCGACTTCGACCCATGTCCATCGCCATCATCGATCCGGCCGCCGGTATCAGCGGCGATATGACGCTGGCTGCACTCCTCTCGCTCGGCGTACCGCGTGAATGGCTCGAGGAGCTACCGCAGCGGCTTGGGGTAGGTGACGTGCGCGTGACGGTCCGAGACGTTCGGCGGGCCGGCATCACGTGTAAACAGGTCGAATTCGCCATTCCCGAGCAGCCGCACGGCCGCCACGTGGGCGAGCTGCTGCGACTGGTCGAGCGGGCGCCGGTGTCGGAGTGGGTAAGAGATCGGGCGCTCAAAGCGTTTCGACTGATCGGCGCCGCCGAGGGGCGCGTTCACGGGGTGGCGCCCGAGCAGGTGCATCTGCACGAAGTCGGCGCGGTAGACGCGGTGCTCGACATCGTGGGTGCGATCGAAGGATTCGAGCGGCTGGGTGTTGAGGCCGTGCATCATCTGCCGGTAGCGGTGGGGCAGGGATGGGTCGAGGCGGCGCATGGGCGCCTGCCCGTGCCCGCACCGGCGACCGCGATTCTGCTCGAAGGGCTCGAGGTGGCGAGCGCCTCCGGCAGCCCGGTGCAAGGCGAGGCGACGACGCCGACCGGCGCGGCGCTGCTGCGTGTGCTCTCCGCCGGCGCGCCGCCAGAGCGGTGGCGCCTGACGGGAAGCGGCTGGGGCGCCGGTCAACGCGACCCCGAGCACTATCCCAACGCGCTGCGCATTCTGCTCGCCGAGGCGGCGAGCGAAGCGGCTCGAGTGGTGCTGCTGGCGACCGACGTGGACGACATGAGTCCCGAGTACGTCGAGCCGTTGCGGCAGGCGCTGGTCAGCGCGGGTGCGCTCGACGTGCAGACCTGGACCGTGCAGATGAAGAAGGGGCGCCAGGGATTTCGGGTCGAGGCCATCGTGCCCGAGCATCTGGCCGAAGCAGTGATGGCGGAGCTGTTCCGTCACAGCACGACCGCCGGGGTCCGCCGCTGGGTGGCGGAACGGGCGACGCTGCCGCGTCATCAGCTCACGGTGCAGCTGGATGGCGTTGCCGTGCGGGTCAAGGTGCTGGATGGCGGCAACGTGCGGGTAAAAGCGGAATACGACGATGTCCTGGCGGCGGCGAAGGCCCTGGGTCGGCCGCCGATCGACGTGGCGCGCGCCGTCGAGCGTGACGCCGAGGCCCTTATCGCGAAAGCCAAGGAGTGAACGTGCGTACGGTTCGGAACTGGGTTGTTGTCCTGCTGGCGATGATCGCGGCCCCACTCAGCGCGCAATCGGGGGGGGGGCGCTGGGCGGAGGCGAAGTGTGATCTCAAGCCGGGTCATTTCCTCGTGAACAGCGGTCTGCTGTATCTCAAGAGCGCGAGCAGCGCGAAATTTGAGGATCAAAGGCAGAAAGACCTGCGTGATGCGCAGCGCGTACTGAATCAGGCGCTCACGACCGGCGGACAGGAGAAGAATCCGGCCGCCTGGTACTACCTGGGCCGCTATTACATCCTGACCAACGACGCGGTCGGCACCGATACCGCGTTTGTGCGCGCCGAAGCCTTGAAGCCCGCCTGTAAGGACGACATTGCGGGTTGGCGTCGTGTGGTGTGGGTTCCGGCCTTCAACGCCGGGGTCGCGGCCTGGCAGGCCAACAATACCGATTCGGCGATCGCCTCGTTCCGGCGGGCCAGCGCGCTGCTGCCCGACGAGCCCACCAGCACCAAATATCTCGCGACGTTGTTTTTCAACGCCGGCCAGATCGATTCGGCGGTGGTGTACTTCCGCCGCTCTGCCGACATCGCCAAGCAGGATCCGAAGTTCGCACAGGACTACAAGGATGCGCTCTACAACCTCGCGCGCATCGAGCAGAGTCGGGAGCATTGGGATCAGGCGAACGCCGCCTATCACGAGTACCTGACCCTCTATCCCAACGACGCTGAAGTGCTGGCTTCGATGGGCACGGTCTACATGCAGACCGGGAAGAAGGACAGCGCCTTCGCGATCTACCGGAAGGTGGTGAGCAATGCCGACTCCATGGGCTACTTCATCCTGTATCGCGTCGGCGCCGCGATCTCGCAGAGCGTCCCGGAAGAGCCCGATACGGCGGCCGCCGGGAGCGGCTGCCGGCAAACGGCCCGTGCCGCACGGCCGCCGCTGACGGCGGCCCGGATCCGTGCCCGCTGCGACTCGGTGACGAAAGGGCAGGTGAACGAATACCTCAGCAGCTCGCGGGAAGCGTACACGCTTTCGGCGCAGGCGTTGGATGCCAGCCTCAAGCTGAATCCGTACTACCGCGAGGCCCTCATCCATCGCGCGAACACGGCGCTCGGGATGCGTGATTCCGTCACGGCGCTGGAGATGTCGCGCCGGCTGATCGGCGTAGATCCGATGAACAAGCAGTCGATCAAAATGATGGCGTACTCGCAGCAGGCGAATGGCAAGGTCGACTCGACGCTGCACTACCTGCGAGTGCACGATTCGACGCTCATCGCCGACGTGACCATCAGCCAGTTCGATTCGACCGAAGGGGGCAGAGACCTCACGGGGCTCGTCACCAATGCGCGGCCGGGCGCGAGTCCGGCGCTCACCTTTGTGTTCGAATTCTTGAATGAGAAGGGCGGAGTCGTGGGGACGGAGACGGTGCAGGTGCCGGCGATCCCGCCGGCGCAGAGCCATCCCATCGAGGTGCACGCCAAGGGCTTGGGCATTGTGGCGTGGCGGTATCGACGACAGTAGCGATTGACTCGGGCGGAATGTGCGCGCACATTCCGCCCGGTTCGCGGGCGTAATTCAGGGGTAGAATGCCAGCTTCCCAAGCTGGACGTCACGGGTTCGAATCCCGTCGCCCGCTCTTCCAGTAGCTACCATGCCGTCGCGCACATCCTTCCTCGGGCTTCTGACCGCGCTCGTGCCGGGCGCGCTTGGCGCGCAGGCGCGGGAGTGGGTGCCCCCCCAGCCGCCCTGCGACATCAAGCCGGGGCATTTCCGCGTCAACTCCGCCGTCGTCGATCTGCAGTCCGCGGCCACCAAGGCCAATACGCGCGACCGGATGCTCGAAGCGGCCCGTGACGTGCTGACGCGCTCGATCACGGGGGATGGGCAGGCGCAGAACCCCGCCGTCTGGTACTACTTCGGCCGCTACTACGTCGAGATGAAGGACGGCGCGGGCGCCGACAGCGCGTTCCGCAAGGCGCTGGCCCTCGCCCCGCAGTGCCAGGCGGACATCGACGGGTATCGCGAGCAGCTGTGGACCGAGGTATTGCGAAGCGGCCTCAGAACCTGGCAGGAGAACAAGCTCGATTCGGCAAAGGCGCTGTTGCGCCAGGCCGCGGGGCTCCGGCCGGCGCACCCGCGCGCCATGCTCGCGCTCGGGCAGATCTATGCCTCCGAAAACAAGATCGACTCCGCCGCGGCGGCGCTGAACCAGGCGGCGCAAGTCGCCGGGAGCGACACGGCATTCGCCGAGCTGAAAAAGGACGCCCTCGGAACGGCCACCCGTCTGTACGTGCGGCAGCTGCAGAGCGACACGACTGCCCAACGCTGGCAGCGGACGCGCTTCAGCCGTGATTCGCTCCAGCGGCTCCTGGCCGTCGATTCGAGCGTGCTGGTGCGGATCGAGGCCTCCTCGGCGTCGCGCAAAGCCCGGGGTGCGCGCCTCGCGCCGGCCGATCAGCAAAGCTTTGCGCGGGATTCGAGCGCGCGCGCGAAGGCGGTGGCGGATCGCCGGGCCGCGCTGGCGGCGCGAGCGAGCGCCGTCGCGAGCGATAGCGCCGCGGCCGCATCGATCTACGATCCCGTGATTCGCTCGTTCCGCGCCTATCTCGAGACCTATCCCGACGCGACCGAGGCGACCGCGGGTCTCGCGAACCTCTACTACCAGAGCGGCCGGGTGGCTGAGACGACCGCGGCGTTCGAGGCGATCTATCCGCCCAGTCGCACGAGCGACGCCGACCTGTTGATCGACGCGGGGCGAGGTGCGCTGCGCGGCAATGCCACCGCCGCGGGCGCCAGCCTGCTCGAGCGCGGTCTGGCCCAGCGCCCCTACAACCGCGACGCCCTGGTCGACCTGGGCAATGCGTACCTGGCCCTGCGGGACTCCGCGCGCCTGCTCCCCGTGGCGCAGCGGCTCAAAGGTGTCGACCCCTTGAACCGCGCGACGCTGCGCCTCCTGGCGGCTGGTTGGGACCTGCGCGGGCGGCGGGACTCGGCCCAGAAGTACCAGGACCTTGCCGCCGGGGGACAGGCAGTGGAGATCGCCATCAGCAGTCTGGACGCCGATTCCAGCGGGTATACCCTCCGCGGCACCGCGACGAATGCCGCCAGCACGGCGTCAGTCGTGCAGCGCCTCACGTTCGAATTCCTTGATGCAAACGGGAATGTTCAAGTCACACAATCCGTTGAGATCCCCTCACTCGCGCCCCAAGGCTCGCGCGACATCGAGATGCGCGTTCCCGGAACGGCGCTGGTTGCCTGGCGTTACCGGCCCTCCTAAGCGATATTACCAGTTGAAGTTGCGCCGTTAGCCTCAGAAACTCCTTGAACCTCTAAGGCGGTCAGCAGTGATTCGCGTGCAAGCGGTGGCTCCCGATTCGTTGGGAGCCGCCCTAGAACTCACTTCCGGAACCGAGCTGCTCGCGGTCAATGGCAAGAGCCTCGAGGACTTTCTGGATTGGGAGTTCCTGACAGCCGATGATCAGTTCGTGCTGCAGGCCCGTCTGCCGTCGGGGCAGGAGATCGAGTACGACGTTGAACGCCCGGAAGGGATGCCGATGGGCGTCACGCTCGAGCAGCCGCGCATTCGCCGCTGCGCCAACCACTGCGACTTCTGTTTTGTGGACGGCAACCCGCAGGGGATGCGCCAGGCGCTCTATATCCGCGACGACGATTATCGCCTCTCGTTCCGCTACGGCAACTTCGCCACGCTGACCAACCTCAAGCCATGGGACCTCGAGCGCATCGTCGCATACCGCTTGTCGCCTCTCTACGTGTCGGTGCACGCGACCGATCCCGTGGTGCGCCGCTGGCTGCTGCGCAATCCCGAGGCGCCCGACGTCATTCCGCAGCTGCGCTGGTTTGCGGAGCGGGGGATCTCGTTCCACACGCAGGTCGTGCTGGTCCCCGGCATCAATGATGGGCCCCAGCTGGTCCGCACCCTGGGCGATCTGTCCGGGCTCGGTGCGGCGGTCCTGTCGGTCTCGGTGGTGCCCGTCGCCCTGACCGAGTTCAGCAAGCACGCGCTCGTGCGCCAGCCCACGGGCGAGGAATGCCGCGCGGCGCTCGCGGCCGTGGACGACTTCGCGGCGCGAGCGGTGGCCGATCGAGGCATGCCGTGGTGCTACGGGGCGGACGATCTGTACCTCCAGGCGGACTTGCCGTTACCGCCCGCCGAGTGGTACGGCGACTTCGAGCAGCGCGAGAACGGCGTCGGGTCGGTGCGCTATCTCCAGACGCGGATCCAGGCCGCGCGCGCGGCGCTCGCATCGGAGCAATGGCGGGACAAGCGGATCGGCATCGTGACCGGCACCGCCATGGGGCCACTGATCCCGCAGATCGTCGCTGATCTCACGCAGATCACGCACGCGCAGTTTGAGGTGGTGACGCTCGAGAACACACTGTTCGGGCAATCGGTCACCACCGCCGGGCTGTTGCCGGGGAAGGCGATTCTCGGGGCGCTGAAGGACCGTCGTGATCTCGACTTCGCATTGCTGCCCGCCGAGTCCGTGAACGACGATCTGCTGTTCATGGACGATCTCGAAGCTCACGACCTCGCCGCGCAGCTGCCGATGCCGATCAAGCTGTCGTACGACTTTGCGGACGCGTTGGTGGGGGAAGAGGTGGGCGTATGAGTGTACCCACCGTAGCCATCATCGGGCGCCCCAACGTCGGCAAGTCGACGCTGTTCAATCGAATCATCGGCCGGCGGCTGGCGATCGTGGATGCGCAGCCTGGCGTGACGCGCGATCGTCATTTCGCCCCCGCCGAGTGGAATGGCCGGCGCTTCTGGCTCGTGGACACAGGCGGCCTCGTGCTCGGGTCGAGCGACCCCATGAACCGGGCGATTCGGGCCCAGGTGGAGCAGGCGGTCGCGGATAGTGACGTACTGCTCTTTGTGGTGGACATCGAGGCCGGCATCCACCCCCTGGACCTCGAGATTGCCCAGTATCTGCGCAAGGCGAAGCGGCCGGTGCTGCTCGTCGTGAACAAAGCGGACGACCTCCCCGACGAAACCCGCCACCTCGCGTTCTACGAGCTCGGGCTGGGCGATCCGTTCCCGGTGTCGGCGGCCATCGGCAAGAACAGCGGCGACCTGCTCGACAAGGTGGCGTCGATGCTGCCGGAGTCGTCCGAGTCGGAGGGCGACGCAGCCATCCATGTTGCCGTCGTCGGGCGTCCCAACGTCGGCAAATCGAGCCTCGTCAACCGGCTGCTCGGTCAGGAACGGTTGATCGTGCACGATGAGCCCGGCACGACCCGCGACGCCATCGACACGCAGTTCGAGTATCAGGGTCGCAAGCTCGTGTTCATCGACACCGCAGGGCTTCGCAAGCGAAGCAAGGTGGATGAAGACCTCGAGTTCTACTCGACGCTGCGCACGTCTCGCGCCATGGAACGGGCGGAGGTCTGCCTGCTCGTCGTCGATGCGAAGGACGGAATGCATGTGCAGGACCTCAAGATCGCCAACGAAGCCTGGGAGCGCGGGGCCGGCGTCATCATTGCCGTGAACAAGTGGGATCTGATCGAGGAGAAAGAAACCAACACGGCGCGCGACGGCGAGCGTGACATCAAGGCGCGCGCGGCATTCCTCGAGTTCATCCCGTTCTACTACGTCTCCGCGAAGACGGGCCAGCGCGTCACGAAGTTGCTGGACGCGATTGTGACGGTGGCCGAAGAGCGCGAGAAGCGCGTGCCCACGGCCGAGGTCAATCGCGTGCTGGAGCAGCTGCTGGCCCGCCAGCAGCCTCCGCAGCCCGTGGGGGAATCGGTACGGCTCTTCTATGCGACCCAGGTGGGGACCGCGCCGCCCCGGTTCGCGGTGATCGCCAATCGGCCCGAAGCGATCCCGGAGTCGTACACGCGCTACTTGCACAACGGGTTTCGCGAAGCGTGGGAGTTCACGGGCGCTCCGCTCACGATCAAGTTCCGGCGCAAGCGAGGCCGGCGCTGAACGCTGTCCTCGCGCTGGTGGCCTCCTACCTGCTGGGCGCGACGCCGACCAGCTACATCGCCGGCAAGCTGGGGCGGGGGATCGACCTGCGCGAGCACGGCTCGAAGAACCTGGGCGCGACCAACGTCTACCGGATCCTGGGCTGGAAGTATGCGATTCCCGTCGCCCTGATCGACATCGCCAAGGGGGCAGTGCCTGTCCTCTTCGCCCCCAACAGTCCATATCCCTGGCTGCCCCTTGCGGCGGGTGGCGCAGCGGTGCTCGGACACATGTTCTCGCCGTATGTGAGCTTCAAGGGCGGGAAAGGGGTCGCGACGGCGGCGGGAATGTTCCTGGCGCTCGCGCCGCTCGCCGTGCTGATCGCCATCGCGGTGTGGGTCGCATGTCTCTGGCTCACAGGATACGTGTCGCTCAGCTCGATCATCAGCGTCCTGAGTGTGCCGCTCACAGTTGCGCTGCTCCAGCCTGGCGAGTCGTACGTGTTTTGGGCAAGCGTCGCGCTCGTCGCCCTGATCATCTTCGCGCATCGCAGGAACATTGCCCGATTGTTCGCAGGCACTGAGAATCGGTTCCGCACCCGGGGTGGGCCGTCCGGCCGTCGGGCCGTCGGGCCGTCCGATCAATGAGGATCGCGGTCATCGGCGGCGGAGCATGGGGCACGGCACTCGCGGATCTGCTCGCCCGCAAAGGAGAGAAGGTCACGCTGTGGGCGCGCGAATCCGAGGTGATCGAAGGCATCAATCGCCGGCATCGCAACGACATGTTCCTGCCCGGTGCCGAGCTGGCCCCCGGACTGCGTGCCGAGGCTGACTTGGACGCCGCGCTGCGCGGCGCCGAGACGATCGTGTCGGCGGCGCCGTCGCATGCCGTGCGGTCCGTGATGACGCACGCTGCCGCGGCGCTGAGCGACGCCCGTCCGCTCGTCGTGAGCGCCTCGAAGGGGCTCGATCCCGACCGGCTGGAGCGGCCCTCCAGTGTTCTGGGCGAGGTGCTGCCGGCGGGCACGCCGGTCGCCGTGATCTCCGGCCCGTCGTTCGCCTGGGAAGTCTTCCAGCGCCAGCCCACCGCCGTGGTCGCGGCGGCAACCGATCACGAAGTCGCGCAGCGGACCCAGCGGGTGTTCTCGACGAATTATTTCCGCGTGTACTCCCACACCGACGTCGTCGGCGTCGAGCTGGCCGGCGCGCTCAAGAACGTGATCGCATTGGCGGCGGGGATCCTCGAGGGCCTGGGTCTCGGATTCAACCCGCGCGCCGCCCTGATCACGCGCGGGCTCGCCGAAATCACCCGGCTCGGCGTGGCCCTCGGCGCGCAGCCGATGACGTTTGCCGGACTCGCGGGGATGGGCGACTTGATTCTCACCGCGACGGGTGCCTTGTCGCGCAATCGCACCCTCGGTGTCGCGCTGGGTCAGGGACAGACGCTCGCGCAGGCGCTGGCCGGGAAGGCGGCCGTGGTCGAAGGCGTCAACACCACGCGCACCGCGGTAGCGCTGGGCGAGCGGCACGGCGTCGAGCTGCCGATTTCGCGCGAAGTTGCGAACATCCTGTTCAAGAACAAGCCGCCCCGCCAGGCGATCGCTGACCTGATGGAGCGCGAGCTGAAGGCGGAAGGCCGATGAGTAGCGGACCTCCGGCTCAGCCCGTCCAGGAATTCTTCTCGATCGGCGAGGTCTGCCAGCTCACCGACCTGAAGCCGCACGTGCTCCGCTACTGGGAGAGTCAGTTCCGGTTTCTGAATCCCGCCAAGAACCGCTCGGGCAACCGCGTGTACCAGCGCCGCGAAATCGAGCTGATCATGCTCGTCAAGCATCTGCTCTACACCGAGAAGTACACGATCGAGGGGGCGCGACAGAAGATCGAGCAGTATCGCCGCTCGGGTGAGCTCAAGCCCGAGGCCCGCCGCGCGCTGGCCACCGAAACGGTCAAGGAGCTCCGCGCCGAGCTCAAGTCGGTGCTCGGGATCCTCGAAGGCGCTTGACGGTGCGCGTCGCGATCGTAATCCCCGCCTATCAAGCCGCCGCGACGATCGGCGACGTGGTCTCCCGCGCCCGGACGGTGCTTCCCGACGCGCAGGTGATCCTGATCGATGACGGATCGGACGATGGGACGGGGGACGAGGGACGGGGGAGGGGCGCTGTTGTCGTCACGCATCCCCGCAATCGCGGCAAGGGCGTCGCGCTGCGCAGCGGGCTTGCGCGCGCGTGCACGGAGGGTGCCGAAGCCATCGTGACGCTCGACGCAGACGGACAGCATCCGCCCAGCGAGATCCCACGCCTCCTCCAGCCGATTCGAGATCGCGCCGCGGACCTGGTGTTGGGGGCACGCGCCCGGAGCGGGCCCATGCCGGTCTCGCGGCGCTTCACCAACTGGCTCTCAGCCAGCCTGGCGTCGCGCATCGGCGGCCAGACGGTGACCGACGCCCAGACCGGATTCCGGGCATTCACCCGCGCGGTGGCCGAACAGGTCCAGCCGGCGGGAGATCGTTACGAATTCGAGGCCAATTTCCTGCTCGAGGCTTTGCGGGCTGGTTATCGTGTGGCGTCGGTGGAGGTGCCGACGATCTACGGTGCCCCCAGCCATTTTCGCCATTTCGGCGACACCTGGCGCATGGCGCGCGCGTTCGCGCGACACGCCGGCCGGATTGTCGCGGGAGCCTCGTGACGACCAACGCAAGCAGATTACGCATTCTGGTCTCGAACGATGACGGCGTGCTCGCACCCGGCATCGCGCTGCTTGCCGAGCTGTGCGCGACGGTCGGCCAGGTCACTGTCGTGGCACCCGACCGCGAGCAGAGCGGGACCTCGCATTCGCTGACGCTGCACCGACCGCTGCGAGCGCATCGCCGCTCCGACGGCGCGTTTCAGGTGGACGGCACACCGACCGACTGTGTGCTCCTGGCGCTCGGCGCGCTCATGCCCGATGAGCCGCACTGGGTGTTTTCGGGCGTCAATCACGGACCGAACATGGGCGAGGACGTGCTGTACTCGGGCACCGTCTCCGCCGCGATGGAAGGCCTCGCCGCCGGCGTGCCGGGTGTCGCGATCTCGTATGGCAGCTTCGATCTCGAGCATCTGGAGAGTCATCGCCCAGGGCTCGAGCGGCTGATCAAGCGTATCGTGCAGGTGGACAATTTTCCGGAGGAGACGCTGCTCAATATCAACCTGCCGCCGATTCCCGGCGATCAGGTCAAAGGCGTGAAGGTGACCAACCTCGGCAGCCGCGTGTTCCATGAAGAGATCGCGACGATGAAAGATCCCTGGGGCCGCGAGGTGCACTGGATCGGCGGCGGTCGCGTCACCTGGTCGGGCGGGGCGGACTCCGACTTTCAGGCCGTACGAGACGGCTACATCTCGGTGACACCGCTGCACGTCGATTTGACCAACTACAAGCTGCTCGAAGTCGTCAGTAAGTGGGACCTCGGTAAGTGATCCCCGCCGGGGGCGGTGGGGGCGGTGGGGGCGGCGGGGGCGGCGGCGCCGGCGGTGCCAGCCGCGACACCTACGGCGGCTACCGGGCCCGCCTGGTCGAGCAGCTGCGTGCCCAGGGCATTCGCGATCTCGCCGTGCTGCGCGCGTTCGCGCACACGCCGCGACATCTATTCGTTCCCGAAGCGGTGCGCCACCGTGCGTACCAGGATGCCGCACTGCCGATCGGCACCGGTCAAACGATCTCGCAACCGTTTACGCAGGCGCGCTATCTCGAGACGCTGGGGCTTACGGGCCAGGAGAAAGTGCTCGAGATCGGCACTGGGTCGGGCTACCAAACGGCACTGCTCGCGGCGCTCGCCGGGCAGGTCTTCTCGATCGAGCGCGTGCGTACCCTGGCCGAATCGGCGCAGGCGGCGCTCCGGGCGGCCGGCGTGAGCAATGTCTCGCTGCTCGTGGGCGACGGAACGCTGGGCTGGAGCGCGTACGCGCCGTATCAAGCGATTCTCGTGGCCGCGGGCGGGCCGGAGATTCCGCCGCCGCTCGTCGAGCAGCTCGCCGCGGAGGGGGGGCGTATGATCATCCCCCTCGGTGCCAAGGGTGCCCAAACGCTGACGCTGGTGCGCCGCACGGCGACTGGTGTGCAGGCGACGGCCATCGGCGGCGCGCGCTTTGTCCCCCTCGTCGGAGAGCACGGCTTCGATGCTTGAGCAGTTCATTGACTGGCTGCTGAAGGTCTGTCTCGATCTCGGCTACCCGGGGATCATTGCCCTGATGGCGATGGAATCCTCGATCCTCCCGGTGCCGAGCGAGCTGGTGATGCCGCCGGCGGGGTATTGGGCCGCGAAGGGGGAGATGAACTTCGCGCTCGCGCTCATCTGCGGAGTGGTGGGGAGCATTATCGGCGCGCTGGCCAACTACTACGGGGCCCAGCTCATCGGGCGGCCGCTCATTCAGCGCTACGGCAAGTACGTCCTGCTGAGCGAAAAGAACCTGCTGCGCTCCGAGCGGTTTTTCGCCCAGCATGGCGAGATCAGCACCCTCATCGGACGATTGTTTCCGGTCGTTCGACACCTGATTTCGATCCCGGCGGGGTTGCATCGGATGCCGCTGGCGAAGTTCATCCTCTACACCGCCGTCGGGGCGGCGATCTGGTGTGCGATTCTCACGTGGATCGGTTACTTCCTGGGCCAGCACGAGAGCACACTGCGCAGCGAGGAGATCCATCGCTACGTGACCTGGGCGCTGCTCGTCCTCGTTCCTGTCAGCCTTGGCGCGATTCTCGTGTACGTGCTGCGACGGCGCGGAAAACCGGTTGAGCCGATTTGAGCCTCCGGCGCTGGATTATCCGGGGTCGCGTTCAGGGGGTCGGGTTCAGGTGGTTTGTCATGTCCGAAGCGGAGCGACTCCAGCTCGGCGGCTACGTTCGCAACCTGCCGGATGGTTCGGTTGAAGTAGTTTGTCAGGGGCCTGAGTCGGCACTGGAGACGTTCGAGGGCAAGCTGCGCCGCGGTCCGCCGGCCGCCCGCGTCGACCAGGTCGCGACCCTTCAAGTTCCACTTGAACGTGACGTGCCGAGGTCCTTTGAGATCCGATAAATCCAGTTCATCCGACATATCCAAAGTTGTTGATATGTTGCGCCGCGCGATCCGGGACGTAACAGACTTTCCCAAGCCTGGGATCGTGTTCAAAGACGTCACGCCGGTGCTGTTGGACACCGGGCTGTTCGGGCGGGCGGTGAAGTTGATGGCCGAGCCGTACCGCGACGCGCGGATCACGCGCGTGGTATCGATAGAGTCGCGGGGCTTTCTGTTCGGGGCGCCGATCGCGCTCGAGCTCGGGGCAGGGCTGGTCCCGATCCGAAAGCCCGGCAAGCTGCCCGCGGCCACGCAGAGGGTCGAGTATGCGCTCGAATACGGGACGGACGCACTGGAGATGCACCACGATGCCGTGCAGGCGGGGGATCGTGTCCTGGTGGTCGACGATGTCCTCGCCACCGGCGGTACCGCGAACGCCGCCGCCCAGCTTGTGGGCGGCACGGGAGCGTCCGTAGTGGGCTTCACCTTTCTGATCGAGCTCGACT